>Ga0209085_1000567_pt1 | contig 26723 bp, 39 predicted proteins | sample C_131016_EF_Meta_FD_187310 | JGI IMG/M metagenome (GOLD analysis project Ga0209085, IMG submission 187310) | Freshwater microbial communities from Lake Croche, Canada to study carbon cycling - C_131016_EF_MetaG (SPAdes) (version 2) | ecosystem: Environmental > Aquatic > Freshwater > Lake...
AAATTTCCTGGTTGACAATCCGGATGATCATGCTATAATGCCCTTGTTGTGCTAATAGAGCAAGGGAGTAGCATGTGCATCAAGGAGTCTGGTTCATGACCCACAAGGATGACACCATCATGGACATGCTGAAAACCATGGCCGAAGACAACCAGAATGAGTTTAGGGCCAGACTGGCTGCTTGCATCACTCACAAGGGCAAGATTGTGAGTGTGGGGCTTAACAGGCCCAAGAGTCATCCTTTTCAACTGCTGTATGGAAAAAACAAGGACAGTTTGTTTCTGCATGCAGAGATTGATGCCATATACAAGGCCACCAAGAGGCTGGATGCTCATGAGCTCAGCAAGAGCACACTTTATGTGGCCAGGGTCAAGCGAGTTAGCAGTGTGCACAAGGGTTTCATAAATGGCCTGGCTAGGCCTTGTGTGGGTTGTGCCAGGTGTATTGCCAACTTTGGTATCAAGAAGGTGGTTTACACAACTGAACATGGCTTTGATGTGGTTGAGTCTTGACGCCCTGGCCATATTACCATATCAGGTGGATGTGATAGGACGTGCACATTATGAACAAGTGCTGGCATGGTGCACCTCACAATGGCCCTACACCAAAGGGGCCACATGGTGTGATTGTCTTATAGGGTATGATAGGGCTGGATACACATATAAGTTTTGGTTTCAAAGAAAAGAGGATTTTCAGCTATATCAGATCACTTGGACATAGCAAATCATGCTGCATGAGGTTACAACATTGCTCTCACTGTATGAATTTATAAATAGTTTGCAAACTATCTAAATTCCACAAGGAGCATCTTATGCCCACTGCTAACGTATTACCCACTTATTACAGAGTGACCTGGACTGGCAACAGTCCCAACAATTATAATGCGCTCACACTCAATCAATCAGGTGGTTTGGACAATTGCCCCCCTGAGAAATATTTAAGGATAGTGAGGGCAGTGGGTGCACAAGTTAACCCAACTGTGACAAATCTGGACCAAATCAGCATTAATGGGGTCACAGTCACATTCACCACAGCGGGTGGCCTCAATCTCACAGGCATCATAAACACCATCAATGCAGGACAAACAGAACATCATGTGATGGCTGTAAACAGCCCCACTGGTTACTTGACCATCATGAACATGAGTAATTGGGAAGGCACTGCAATTGATCTAGCAGAAGTCACAGGTGGTATTGTGGGAACAAAACTGGGACTACAAGCCACAACTTATGCAAATGCGCCCATCCAGCAGGGTGGTGCAGTAGATCTACCATTGACCAATCTGGACAATGTGAAGATAAACGGTGTAACTATTACTTTTGTGACTGGTGCACTAGACTTGGCTGGTGTGGTGTCCACAATTAATGCAAGCATGATGCTAACAGGTGTTAGTGCCAAGCCAGCAGGGGCAGGCATCATGCTCATAAGTGATTATGGCTTACCCTTCACACTAAGCGCAGGCAGCACATCAGGCACATGGGGCAAACTGGGCTTTACTGTGGGCAACAAGGGTGGTTCAGTGATAGTGAGTGAGGACAACCAAACACTTGCACAAAGTCTGGAAAAAGAAAGAGCCACCATGAGGTGGGACGCAGTCACTTATGAACTGGGTTGGTTTATTAGCCCCATCCTATTGGGTGACATTCTCAAGACTGGCAACTTGAACTCAACTGGTCCTGTAACCACACTCAGCTTCACAGTGGGGTACGATCGCCCCTCTTACCTTAGCATAGAAGATGTACTAAATCCTGGCACATATTTGACAGGTGCAGACTGTATCAAAAGGTTAATTGCTCGTGCACTCACTCAAACTTATGTGGGCAATCAAGAATTCTTTGATCCCACACTCACCAGCGTGGGTAACACCTGTGCAAGAGTGAATCCGTTACAGGTTTTGACTGTTACTGCCGAGGCATTAGACACACCAGCCAATATTGCCACACTGGAACAGAATATCACTGTGACACAAATTAATTATGTGTAATTGACTGTGGTAAACAACCACTTAGACTTATGGTGGGCATAGATTTAAATGTCTCAACTTATATGTTATATGTGCCACCAGTAATTAAATTATTGGTGGCAGTAAGATTGATTTGCATAATCACAAGGAAGATCATCATATGACCGCAAACATCAAAATCTTACACACATGCAGTTTTTGTGGAAAAAACCAAACACAGGTCAAAACGCTTGTGAGCGGTAACGGCGCATTCATCTGTAATGAATGTGTGGAACTTTGTTTGGAGGCAATAGTACCCAAAGCAAATGTGCTGCAAGCTGCCAAAACTATAGCTTGGACTCCGCCCCAGATAGTTAAGCATCTGGACGCACATGTGATTGGTCAAGACCACGCCAAGAAGATCCTGAGTGTGGCCATATATAACCACCTAAAGAGAATTGAACATCCTGAAGTGGATGGGGTGCAAATTGAAAAAAGCAATGTGCTCATGATTGGATCATCAGGTGTGGGTAAAACTCACATGGTGAGTGCATTAGCTAAAATTTTACAAGTTCCGTTTGCTGTGGTGGATGCAACCAGTTTGAGTCAAACTGGGTATGTGGGCTTAGACCCTGAGGAATGTTTGGTGCGTCTGTATCAGAGTGCAGAACAAGATCTGGCCAAGGCTCAACAGGGTATTATTTTTATTGACGAAATTGATAAGATTGGTCGCAAGAGCGGTGAGAATGTGAGCACCACCCGCGATGTGAGCGGCGAGGGTGTGCAACAGGCGTTGCTAAAGATTATCGAAGGCAATGATGTGAAATTCTCACCAGCAGGTGGCCGTAAGAATCCTAACGGGGAATTTGTCACCATGAACACCCGGAATGTGCTGTTCATCTTGGGTGGTGCATTTGATGGTTTAACCTCCATCATTGGGCATCGCATTAAAGACAAAACTGCACAAGTGGGTTTCAATGCACAAGTGCAAGACAAAGAGTCAGAACTGGAACACAAACAATTGCTACCACAAGTGGACACTGAAGACCTTATTTCTTTTGGTATGATTCCAGAGCTAATTGGTCGTGTGCCTGTGATCCTGCCTTTTGAAAATTTGGATGTGCACATGCTTAAACGCATCTTGGTGGAACCACAGAATGCCATTGTCAAGCAGTTTCAAGCCATGTTCAAGCTGGAAGGAATTCGTTTGGAAGTTCTGGACGATGCATTAACTGAAATTGCCCAACAAGTGTTGCGCACAAAGACTGGTGCTCGTGGATTGCGGCGAGTCATGGAGCGCATACTCACAGACAGTCAATATGAAGTTCATGAGCTCAAAGCCAAATTGGTGCGGGAAATTCAAATCACACCTGAATGCGTGACACAAAACCAATCACCCAATTATGTGATTGACTAAAGAAAAAACACATGCATAATACAAATTATATTCAAAAGGATACCAAACTCAACATGTCATCAACACATACCCTGGCTAATGAACGCATTCGAGTGCCGCAAGTGCGCTTGATTGACCATAGGGGCGAAAACGTGGGAGTGGTTTCCACTAGGGACGCCCTTCACCAAGCCAGGCAACATGGTTTAGATCTTGTGGCTATTAACACTCAAACACAGCCCATGGTGGCCAAGATTGTGGAACTCAACAAGTGGCTGTATGAGCAAAAGCTTGCAGAAAAAGCCAGGCTTAAAAAAAGTCGGGAAAATGAAATCCATATTAAAGAAGTACAGATGCGCCCTGTGACTGATGATCATGATATTGAGACCAAAGCACGTATGGCTCGTGGTTTTCTGGACACCAATTGTAAGGTGAAGGTGGTTATCAAATTCCGTGGGCGTGAAATGAGTCATCGTGATTTGGGTGAACAAGTTATGATCAAATTTTTGGGTCTTGTGGGTGAACATCGTCAAGAACGTGTGCCTCAGCATCAGGGCAACACCTACAGTGTGTTGTTGATGCCCATCAAATGAGCAGACTGTGTGTGGCCATGATCCATTCATGGCCACACACATCTAAATATGTGCATGACAGCACAACGTATATATTACCACGCCACATTTGATTCTATAACCAAATTTTGGCCTCTCACCCACTTTGGTACCTATAAATCAGCAATCAGTCGTATAATTGATGTACTGGATGACGTGCATGACGATGCAAGTCCTTTTTATGACAGAGATGTGTTGTTGTATCCAGTCAGGTTGAACATACAGAATCCCCTCAAGACCATAGACTTGTATAATGAACGTCCATATGTGGTTCCAGAAGTGGCGTCATATGTATTGAACAAGTACAAAAAATACATGGATGCAGAACAAAAAGACGCCTGGTATAAATTGTTAAATGTGACCACCACTCCCAAAAATACAAAAAAGTTGGCAGAAATCCTGGAAAGCATGGGTGTGGATGGTTTGACATATCGTAACAAAGTGGAAGATCCTGGACATTACAGCATGATCAACTTGCATTCCAATCAAGTATCCATCATGGGCAAGCCCCTCACAATTCCAGCCAAAGAGCTTTATAAAAGGCCAAAACGGGCTATTTGGGAATCTGATGCACGTCCCAAGGAACTGGGTCAAGCCTATTTCTGGATCCAACATGAATTGGCAGATGTGTTGCCGTATCGTAGTCACAGGGACTGGCTGCTGGCTCATCGTGAACAATTGGATCTAGATCCGGTTATCTCAGACCACCCACATAAAGCCATGTGGGATGCATACAAGAAACACATGCTCAGACTGGTTTGGGACCCGCAATCTGCTGTGCTTTACATAAACGGCTTTAAGCGGGATGTTTGGCACAACATGAAACACATCATGAACTCAGCGCCTTGGGTGGGTAAAGTGAAAACTGTGGTCATGGAATATGTGAGAGATAACATGGGCAAGCCTGAGTGGTTTCATACAGACATAGCCAAGCATGATGATTTGGAAAGTCTGTACAGAGGGCGGCAGCCACGTAGTTTTTTGGCTGTGCCCAATGCCACACATGGTGTGGAACCAGGTCTTTTGGAACAGAATGCCATCATGAATCAAATCAATGATCAACCAGGACCAGTATTCGAAATGTGGCATAATCATGTACTGGACACCAACTTCTTTCATAGACACACATCTGTGTCAAAAAATGGATTCCAAATAGCCCCATCGCACAGATTTAACGGATATATGGGTATGTCTTAAAAATTATTGTTGACTATCATGTAATAAACCGCACACACTCCAAGTGTGATAGTTAAGGGATAATCACAATATGGAAGACCAGTTTAATCACGGTAAAAAAGGGTTGTATGTACGAGTACTTAACAACAACCTGGAAGGCGCAATGAGCAAGCTCAAAAAGCTTATTCAAACTGAAGGCGTTACAAAAGAGTTGCGTAAGCGTAGATACTATGAAAAGCCTACCACTAAGCGTCGTAGACAACAAGCAGAAGCCAAGATCCGGTGGTTGCGAAAGAAAAGCACACTAGATTTGTGGTGAATCACAGAGAGTGATCACATTCGCCGACCATGGGAATGTGGAGTTTGGGCCTGCCTGATAATCTTCAAGGAAGGGGGCTGTGACTTTGTCATAACAATGCGGGCCCAAACCTCTGTGAATAGGCGACTGGATTTTATATTCAGTCGCCTTTCTGTTACACAAGTTTGAAAAAAAACTCCAAGGACTCTCCAAGAGTTTATTATAATGGACTTGACATATTAGAAGAGTTCTGTATAAATATTTGTAGTAGGAACTTTTTCCTACTACATGGATGCCTATGTAGGGTCCATGATTACAAATCTCGCTTTAGAAAGGAGACCTCAAATGCGTAATGCAACTTTATCTCTCAACACTTATCTGGATGACGTACTGCGCGATCTAAATCGTGTGGCAGTGGGCTACGAACCCACCATGCGCATGCTAGACACACTGCGTCATAACCCTAACCAGGGATTTCCCCCATACGACTTGGAAAAGGTTAGCGACACTGAATACCGTCTCAGCATGGCTGTGGCTGGATACAGTGCTGAAAACTTGGAAATTGTGGAACATGATGGTATGCTCACAATCACAGGTAAAGTGACTGGTGAACCATTGGGTACATACCTGTACAAGGGTATTGCTGGTCGCTCATTCAAGCGCAGCTTCTACATGGATCAGTATGTGTATGTGAAGGACAGTCAGCTAGCTAACGGTGTACTCACAATCAATTTTGTTAAGGAAGTGCCTGATGCACTAAAGCCTCGTAGGATTGAAATTGGCACATCTGCAGCACCCACTATTGAAGGCTGATTGTTAATTTTTTTCTGCAAGGAAAGGGCGGAGAAATCCGCCCTTTTTGTTTGACTGTGGGATCAAATAGTTTAATATTGTTTACAAACTTACAAAAAATGGTGTGAAAATACATCATTTAATTTTCATTAACTGGAATTTTTATGAAAATCATTAACTTGTTCAGCGGTCCTGGTTCCGGTAAAAGTACTACCGCCGCAGGCCTATTTTATCAGATGAAATGCTTGGGTTTAGAGGTTGAGCTTGTAACAGAGTATGCAAAAGACATGGTTTGGGAACACAGACACAATATTTTGGAAGATCAAATATACATCTTTGCCAAACAACAACGCAGGATTTCCAGGCTGCGTGACCACAAAATAGACTGGGTGATCACAGACAGTCCCATTCCATTGGGATTGTGTTACATGAAAGCTGAACAACAGAATCTCGCTTTCACACAAGTGGTAATGCATGTGTTTAACAGTTATGAAAATCATAACTTCTACTTGGCTCGCAATGTGGAATACAATCCCAATGGTCGTAATCAAAAAAATGTGAGTGAGGCTCAAGATGTGGACGATAAATTGATGCACATGCTCACACAAAATCATATCACATGTGATATGATCCAGGGCGGTGAACATGCAGTGAGGGATATACTTGCATGTTTGCAAATAGTCAAGTAAACTTAGATAACACACATGATTCAGGATCTCATATGTACCATGACTGAACAAACCGAAGTGGTCTCAGACAGCCACACACAGACCACACACAAGCCACCCAATATGTGGGATGTGGTGTTTTATAACGACAACAAGACTTTTTATGAATTTGTGATTTTGGTGCTCATGCAATTGTTTGGCAAGAGTTATGAACAAGCAGCAGAACTTACAAATCAAATTCATGATGACGGTAAACGTACAGTGGCCACATACACATATGAAATTGCACAAAGTAAAAAGGATGAAACTGTTACGTTGGCCAGAGCTAATGGTCATCCATTGCGTGTGGAACTGCAACCTCAGGAGTAATATAAATGCTTAATTTAAAGGGTTGGCGCACGCACCCGCAAGCTGTGCCCATACAACGAGCTACCCAAGGGAGTGCCTGTTGGGATGTGAGTGCTTGCTTGATATCTGATCATAAAGTTAATGTGATCACAATCTGGAACGAAAGTACTGCCAGGAGCATACAAGAAGGTCAGTTGACATTATTTGCCGGAGAACGAGCACTAATACCATCAGGTTGGATCTTTGATATTCCCCACACACACAGTATGAGGTTGCACCCAAGGAGTGGACTGGCTTGGAAACAAGGTATTAGCTTGGCTAATGCAGAAGGTATAATTGATGCAGACTACATTCAAGAGACCTTTGTGTGTGTTGTAAACATGACCGACGTGTCACATGTTATTAAACACGGTGATCGTATTGCACAATTGGAATTGGTGCCCATGTGTGATCTACAATTTGAAGAAGTGGATGTGGCCCCTGGTCAGAAAACAGACAGACAAGGTGGATTCGGTAGCACAGGAGTTCATACATGAAATTGTTAAGCCTGCTTTCATGTGGTATGCTGCTCACGGCTTGTGCAGCACCAGGAAACACCTATTATACACAACCATACTATGCACCCCCGTATACCTATACCCCTAACACATATTATTACCATCAGCCCAGGCTGTATGTGCCACCTCCTGTGGTGATTGTGCCCAGATACTCCCGTCCACTTTACAATTACCCACACCCATCTTACCCTCATCGTAACCATAATAATTATAGGAGATATTGATCATGTTACCATATGCTGAACAGTTTTTAACACACGCTCAGAGTAATCAATGGTTCCTAAGATTTTTTGTGGATGCTAATGATCTGACCCATTATCCTGAGAAGCAGGCTCACATGGAATGGTTTGAGCAGCAAGGATTGCAGCTTACCCAGGTGAGAACTCATGAATTTGATTTGAACGAAACCAATTTTTATCATGTGAATTTTGCAAGTGCTCAAGATGCCAGGTTAACTGCGTATTCTGCAAAGTTTGAAACAATTGAGGGTCTCAGCATGCAGCCTGACATCTATCAGCTTTATGAATGGAGTTATACTGATTGGTGTGATCAAGGGTTGAAACAAACATGGGAAATCTGGCAGGAAAAAACGACTTGACATGTAGATGGATAACGCTAGAGTGGATTCATAGCTCAGTTTCCGCAGATTAAGTATGAACTAGTGTTGACATATGGTCATACCATGCTATTATGCACTCATACACAGCAAGGAGTCCAGAATCATGAGTGTTGGCAAGTACAGCCCCACGGTGAGCACATGGTATCGCAGGGATCAGAAGTGGCATGAACTCCATTGTGAACCTGATCAATGGATAGATCGAGATGGTTATGACAGCTATGGCTATCATCATGAAACTGGACAGGATCGCGCAGGCCACACAGAGTGGGACTATCTGGGCGATGGCAAGTGGGTGGATGCTGGCACTGATCATGAGCAGTTTGTGTATGATCTCTACGATAGCGTGGCCTGTGACTGGCGGAACTGTCCGTTCCCTTGGGAAAAACTGGTTGACGAGTGAACTACTGCGGGTCTAAACTCACAACAGGTTAGCGTGGCAACGAAATAAGGACCCCTTCCATGAACACTGTGCCTGCAATTTGGCCTTATCAGCAAGCTGAGCGTGTGCAAGACAGAATCAACAAGTTGGGCAAGACTCAGGCAGTGTTTGAAACTGGGTATGGTCCCAGTGGATTGCCCCACTTGGGCACCTTTGCAGAAGTGGCTCGCACCACCTGGGTGCGCAAGGCATTTGAGAAGCTAACCCACATGCCCACTCAACTGATTGCATTTAGCGATGACATGGATGCACTCAGAAAGGTTCCCCAAAACGTTCCTCATCCAGAAATTCTGGAAGCATATGTGGGTCGCAAGCTGAGTTCCATTCCTGATCCTTGGCAAACTCACCGCAGTTATGCAGCGCACAACAATGCAGAGCTCACAAAGTTTTTGGACCAGTATGGGTTTGAATATGAATTCCTGAGCAGTACCACATGCTATCAGACAGGCCAGTTCAATGCAGGCCTTTTACGCATGGCTGAATGTCATGATGAGATTTGTGATTTGGTGCGACCCACTCTCAAGCAGGAGCGCCGTAACACATACTCACCTTTCCTGCCCATCCACCCTGTGACAGGGGAAGTCATGCAGGTGAGGATCGAGAAAGTGAATGTGGAAGACCGTGTGTTGGTTTGGCAGGATCCCCATGACCTCACTTGGTATCAAACTCTGATCACAAATGGTGCTTGCAAGGCTCAATGGAAGGCAGACTGGGCGATGCGTTGGTATGTGTTGGGCGTGGACTTTGAAATGAGTGGCAAGGATCTCATGGACAGTGTCACGCTCAGCAGCAAGATTTGCAGAGTGCTGGGGGCTGACCCACCTGTGAGCATGACTTATGAATTGTTCCTGGATGAGGCAGGACACAAGATCAGCAAGAGTGTGGGCAATGGTGTGAGCATGACAGAATGGTTGCGTTATGCTCCTGCAGACAGTTTGTGTCAATTCCTGTTCCCTAATCCTGGTCGCGCTCGCCGTATTCAGATCAGTCAGATTCCACAAACTGTGGATGAGTATCTCTCAAATGTAAATCGTTTGGTGGAAAGTGAAGATGTCACGAACCCTGCCTATCATATTCTGGGTGATCGTGCACCACAGGCCACAGATGTGAGTTATCAGATGATCTTGAATCTGGTGAGTGTGTTGAACACCACTTCCACACAAATGGTACTGGAGTTCCTGCAACGATATCACGGGGATGTCATACCAGATCCTGTGTTGACCGAACTGGTGCAGTGTGCTATCAATTACTTTGAAGACCATATACTGCCCCACCGTGTGTTTGCAACTCCCACTCCTGTGCAAGCTGCGGCAATTAAGGATTTAAGAAACATGCTAGCCACACTGGACGAAAATAGTACTGTGGAAGAAATTCAATATCATGTGTTTGAAGTGGGCAAGGCACATGCATTTGAGCCGCTGCGCACATGGTTTGAATGTTTGTACCAGGTGCTATTAGGCAAAAGTCAGGGACCCAGGTTTGGTGGATTTGTGCATTTGTATGGTGTTCAAAACACTGTGCATCTCATGGATGCCAAGCTTGTAAATCATATTTGAAGGAAAATGATCATGTTCAACGTTCAAGAGATTGAAAAGACCATCAGCTGTCTGCGTACTCAAGCTGCACAGTTGGAGGCCACAGCACTCATGCTGGAAGCTAGTATTCAGCCACTCAAACAGTATGAACAAATGCTAAAGTTGAGAGAACAATTTGCCCAGTCATGGATGCTGCCTTTTAAAACAAAGTGAGTTGAGTGTATGTAAATACCACACAGAGAATAGGTAGACATGGTATGTGTTATAGAAGATCCAAAGTCAGCTCACTTTCACGTACCCGTGGACTAGACTGTGAAGATTAACTGGTTGACAAACACGATAACTCATGTAGTATGACCATATCAATAGAGGAGTTCACATGCGGGCTGATATGGCCAAGGTGATTGTGGAGCGTCCACGCAGAAAGGGGTATACCACCCGTGCAGGCAGGCCTTGCCACGTGGATGATCTGCCCAGCACACAGGGTATGCGAGCACCACATGTGCGTCACTGGGGTGGCAAAGAACTTAACGAGAACCTGGCCCCACTCAAGCGGTTCCTGCTCAGCCGTGTGGGTCAACCCTGGGACAAGGTTTACAGCGATATCAGCGAGAACTTGCGTGTGGACAGCACTGTGCAGGCACATGTGCGAGATCACGTCACAGACTTCGTGAGTGTGAACTGTTCCATGCGAGACGGCAAGATCTGGGTGCATGACCACGGTGTGCGTCCTCTGGACTCCAGCTGGAGCCAAATGTATGTGGATCCTAAAGATGGCCTCCTTAAACTGAATACTGAGTTTCAGTCTCTGAGACAGCGGTATAATCTGCGGAAAACCGCTGCACAGTTGGCTGCACAGGAAGTCAGCCGCAGTGTGGCAGGTGTGGAACTTCGTAAACTCAAGGGTATCTGGTATCAGGTGGATGTGCTGCCTGTGCCTGAAGTCCAACTCATTCCCTATACCCGGGCTGATGGCAGTGTGGCACACCGTGAGGTTGGTGGTATTGCATATGATGTGATTTTGGAATGTAACGTGTATTTTTGCAAGGGTGGTATGCGACCCCTTTTTGGCCCTTATGTGACCAACTACTGTGCCCACAAACGTCAGCTGAACCATGCTGAACTCAAGAAATATGGAGTCTCCAATGACTAAACCTGTGAAAGGCTATGTGGGCTGGCTGCTGCCTGTAACAGAACGTGTGAGGCTACTGGCGGAATTTCCACAGCAGTTTGCCACACTTGTGGCACATCATTGCACTCTCAAGTTTGGTGTGGATGCAAGTTATAAGCTACCTGATGAGACAGATGCACAAGTGGTGGGTGAAGCAATTGATCCGTCAGGTGTACAAGCCCTTGTGCTCAGGATTGGGGGCTCAACCAGCAGGCCTGGTTACGGAATTTATCATATTACTTGGAGTCTGGCACCTGGACGCAAGCCTATGGAAAGCAATCAAATCATTGAGAAATTTGGTTGGCGACCAGCTGGACCAGTCATGGTGTCTCTGGTACCGCAGTTTTTCCCCATGGGCAGTTGATAATATATGTGTTGACAGCCAGATTGCTCATGCTATAATGTGATCATTAAAAGGATATACAACAACATGCTTCATACTGTAAAAAGTTTTCTGAGTGTGGGTGCAGGATGTGTGACCGTTGCAGCATTCTCCCACCTTATTCACGTGGATTGGCAGTTCATGTTTGTGGCCCTGTATGATGCCACATATGGTCGTTGCATTCCCACTATTGAGATCCTGTTGGCGGATCGTGCATGACACAGAAACTAAACATGGATGATTGGGAACGTCGCCACATTCATGCAGCAGGTGCACAAGGTTGGTGCTTGAGTGAAGTGGGAGTGCCCAGGAGCGGTCATTGTCTGGAACTTCAATACATTAATGATGCAGTTAGTGTGAGTCAGGAGTGGGGTATATTCATTCCTCAGTTGTCCCATGATCTGGATGCTGTGGAAATCATGCACGCTTCCTGGCTAGCAGGAGAAGATCATGCCCAGTTGGCTTATCAGCTGCTTAAGATACACAGCCCTAGGGAATTTGAATATTGGCAAATGCATATGTGGCAGCCCGCTGTGTAGACTGATTCTTATGATGGCGGTAGGGTAAGCAAGAGACGACCCTTTGGTTGACAACTGGGTATATCATGCTATAATCACGAGGTAAGCTACGGAGTCAACCATGCAAGATCCAAATTCCATTCTGAATCCAGCACTGTGGTGCCTGCGTGATGCGTTTAGGGCTCAAGGATTTGACCTAAAATTGGTTGGGGGTTGTGTGAGAGACCTCATGCTGGGTCTCACACCCAAGGATGTGGACCTGCACACAGATGCAACACCTGACGAGTGTGTGCTCATCTACCAAGCTGAGGGTGTGCGGTTTGAAGAAACAGGGCTCTCACATGGCACCATTAGCGTGATCTTTGATCATGTGGCTTATGAGATCACCAGTCTGAGGACAGACACAGAAACGGATGGCAGGCATGCTGTGGTCTCATATACTCGTGACTGGCATACAGATCTCCGTCGTAGGGATTTTCGATTCAATGCCATGAGCATGAGCTTTGAAGGTGACATCCTGGACCCTTTTGGTGGTCAGGCAGATCTTGAGGCAGGTGTGGTCAGGTTTGTGGGCGATGCTGAAACCAGGATCAAGGAAGATTACCTGCGCATCCTGCGTTGGTTCAGGTTCCGTGGCAGGTTTGGTATGCAGATGGATGCCGCTGCGGAGCATGCAAAAACATTCATGACCTGGGTGTGGACAAACACGTGGACATGCATCATGCTCTTGAATGCACCAGCGTTTGTGCAGACGATGTTTCTCTGGCAGTTCAGGAACAAACACGCAATCCTGTCACCATGCTGGTTGCGGTGTGTGACCACCATGCTGAACAAATTCTTAAAATATGGAAAGCAAGTTCAGCAGAGATCAAACTGGCAGAGTTTTTGTACAGCAATCTGCACAATGATCCTTTCCGTCTTATGGCTGTAGAGGATGTGAGTAGAGCATGGGCTATAGAACTGTGTGTGCTGAATAATGCATTGAATGATGCACATGTGTCCGATGGTGGCTTCATGAAGGCAGTGCTAGAGGAATGGGAAGTGCCTGTGTTTCCAGTAACAGGACGTGACTTGATTGAGATGGGCATGATACCTGGGCCACAAATGGGTCAAATGCTCAAGGACCTCAAGCACAGGTGGGCTAATGAGGAATACCAAATCAGTAAGCAGGATCTGCTACAACTTGTGTTGGAAGATTGGACATTGAACTAATTAATTGTAAAAAGGAGGATATATCATGTTTGGATTTTTTATTGGTTGGGGTGTATTTTGGCTGTTGATTTGGGCAGCCGTCACCTTGGCAGGTTTTGCGTATCGTAATCAAGACATTTGCAATACAGGTCAATTCATGAGTGCAGTCAGCATGATCTATTTGATTGCAGTTATTGTGGGCAAGTTGGCAGCAGGCATCTAACATGCCCAGAGATCGTCACATCAACATACATTATGAGTGTGATATGACCGAGTGGGAAGTGAATATCCCACATGTGATCACATGGTGCGCACATCATGTGCAGGGTGCGTGGAACTTGGTTGCAGACAGTGGGGCCAGTGCTGCTAGAGGCACAGGAGAACACAAGTTGATATTTTTGTGTGATGACTTAAGGGACATGACTAAGTTTAAATTGTGCTGGCAACCCTAACCTATGTGAGCTATGTGTAGTAGTAAATAGGTTAACACCTGTCAACGCATGAGATGTCACATGAGAGCTTTTCAATTAAAAGAAAACAGTCAGCCACCCGACCTGGATGAAATTCCTTCTTCCTGGACAGGCAAAGTTGCTTTTTTACAACAGCATGTGCCCTTAACCAGTGTGTTCAAGGCCAACCACAACACTTGGTATAAGTTAAACAAAGCCTCAGACTATGCATACTACGGTGCAGTTCATACTGGATTACCTGTGCCTGCAAACTTGCAAACCTCTGAGCATGAAATTTATTTGTTATTGAGTCAGGATCAAACATTCGCCTCAGCGGTGGCTGTCACATCAGGTCACACACTGGTAATGTATAGAGCCAAACTGTGGCAATCAAATAAACTATTGTCTGAATTAATGCAACGTATTGGTGTTCAGGACAGTCACATAAGTGAATTGGTGGATCACAGACGCCTCATGGTGGTAAACGGTGAGGCCATGCCCACCAGTAAAATGTTCCTGCAAAATCAAATTGCCGCATTATCAGATGGCACACCTGTATATGAAATGACTCCACAAGCTCGCGATGTGCTGGATGTTTGGAATTTTCAAAAAAACTGGCCCAGCGCAGACAAGATCTTATATGTTAGTGGTGCAGATGATTCAGCTGCATATTTCGCAATTAAAAACAACAAGATCATGGGTAAAGGTCCTGCTCACAACAAAAACAAGCTGTTGAAAATTGAGCGTGAATTGATCAAAATACCTGAACTGCAATTGACTGCATCCATGCCTGTAAAAGTTAAACCAGGTAGTGCATTTCACAAAATGCTCACCTATGTGGCATCCCATCCTGGTGCAAATCGCTCAGATGTGTTTAAAGGGGGGTTAGGCAGATCAAGTGCATTTGGTGCAGGGGATATCAATTCTACCTCTTCCCTGGATGGAACAGCCATACAGGCAGGATTACTTACTGTGTATGATCCTGCTGTATCCAATGGATACTCCTATGAGCTCACTAACATAGGTAAACTGGTACTGGCCAGACTGAATGCTGGCAAGCCTGTGGATGTCATGGGCATGATTAAATGATCATGCTCACACTGTTGACTTAGTCTTCAGTATCCGCCATACACATACATCGACACTCAAGAATCCACTCAGATCAGGTATTCACATAATGTTAAAATTGCCTTACCAGTTGCGCAGAAGTTTCTGCGCTGTGCCTGTTCACACAACAGAACAAATCGTGGTTGCAGGTGCCAGTTTTGATGGTGCTACATCGTTTAGGTCTGGTTCCCGAATGGGGCCACATGCTATAAGGGATGCCAGCCTCATGCTTACTGATGGTGTACATGAAAAGTTTCCTGTGGATATTACACAAACTGTGGCAGATGTGGGTGACTGGGTAATTGGCACACACAACATGGACATGGTGCTCACTCAGATTGAAGACCAACATCAACAGCTTGCACTACAGGGCATCCATGTGGTCACTCTGGGCGGAGATCACTCCATCACATTGGGTATCTTGCGTAGCCTGTATAAGATTCATGGTAAGATGGCAGTGTTGCACTTTGATGCGCATTGTGACACCTGGTCAGATCATTTTGGTGAAACTTATGGCCATGGCACTTGGTTGCGCAATGTGATTCAGGAACAACTGGTGGATCCCACACAGGTGCTCAGTGTGGGTTTGCGATCCCCTGTGGACTCACAAACCAGAGCTTGGCTTACCCAGCAGGGTGGCCACAATATGAGTGCCAGAACCGCAGCCAATTTAACACCCGTACAAATGAGCCAATGGATACAAGACAAACTTCATGGTAATATTCCAGTTTATCTGAGTTTGGACATTGATTGTCTGGATCCTGCTCATGCACCTGGCACAGGTACTCCTGAGATTGGTGGTTTAACCACCATGTGGTTGAGTTCCGTTCTGGATAATGTATTTTCCACACACATGCCCTGGGTTGGCATGGATATGGTGGAAGTCGCACCTGCTTATGATCATGGTCAGATAACTGCACTAGCAGCAGCCACATTTGTGTGGCAATATTTGAGTATGCTCAGTTACAAAAATATGTAATGAATTCAGTGTGAAAGTATTTGAATATTTTAGTTGACATCCTGAACACTCATGCTACAATGCACTTGTTCAACAGGAGCATATGGCATGTCCTACGTGTTGGTAAACAAGCAGACCCAAGTGCGTCACAATCAGCTGCCCAAGTCAGGCAGTAGCTACAAGAGCGAAGCTGCTGCGAAGGCTGCGCTCACTCGCTATCGCGGTGGCCCAATGTCCCTGGGTGATGACTGGTGCATCATGTCCATGGCAGAATATCAGGCACAAGTGCCCATGATGACTGTGACCAACTTGATGACTGGCAAGCCCCTCACCATTCCTGCAGATACTCCTTGGGCTTGCAATCCTAGCTCAGAAACCTATTGGAGCATGTGAAAATATGGTTGACAACTTTTGTCTCCATGTTAAACTGCCCATAACAGAAGGGAAACCAAACTCGTGAAGATTAATGCGAATGTGGATGTTATTGAGCGTGGTGGGGTCTCAGAAGGCCGCAGTTTTTCACTTAATTTCAATGAAAAGATCGCCAGGATGCTCAGCAAGGGCATCTATCAGAATGTGATCCGAGCCCCCATTCGCGAGCTGGCCTGTAATGCACTGGACAGCCATCGTGCTGCTCACAAGCGTGATGTGCCCATCCGTGTGCATCTGCCCAACAACCTGGAGCCCTATTTTGAGGTGCAGGATGAAGGTGTGGGCCTGAGTGATGAGGGTATCTACAATCTGTTCACTTGTTATGGTGGTAGTAACAAGGATCACTCCAACGAGGCAATTGGAGGCTTTGGTCTGGGCAGTAAAGCTCCTTTTGCCTACACCAACACCTTTACAGTCACAAGTGTGTATGAGGGCATCAAGCGTCATTATGTGATGCACAAAGATGAAATGGGAAAACCACATGTGACCCCCATGGGTCATGGTGCCACCCCTGAATGCAACGGTGTCACAGTGCAAGTGCCTGTGAAGCCCACAGACTTTGAAGCCTTCCGTGAAAATGCACAGGAGACTTTCCGTTGGTTTGAACTGGCACCCATAGTGTCAGGCAACAGTCGCTACTCGCTACCCAAGTTGACTTTTGTGTCTGGTTTTGAGCACTCGCAGTGGAGTCTGTATCAGGCAGATAATGATTATTATAATCGCGGCCAAGCAGTGGTGGTCATGGCAGATGTGGCCTATCCGCTGCGTGCTGACAGCCTGAATGATAAGTACAAGCGGCTGAGCAAATATCCCATCATTATCCGTGTACAGAACGGTGAGCTGGAACCAGCTGTGAGCCGTGAAGACCTAAACTATGATGAGCAGACAGTACAAGTGCTGGAAACTTATCTGAGTGGCATCATGCTGGGCCTCAAACACAGTGTGGAATCTCGTATTTCCACTGCCAACACCATGTGGCAGGCTCGTGTGGCACTGCTGCAACTCAAGAATGACCGTACCACATCTGACATACTAACAATGCTGGGTCAAGCAGGTTACACACCCACATGGCAGTCTCAGCCTGTGCCCAGTAGTGGTTATATTGACTGGGGAACCACGTTCAACAAGGAAAATCCACTACCTAGCATCACAATAGTAAGTGAATTTTATCGTGGTCGCCACACCAAGGATATTCAAGTGGGTGCTCAAACCCAGTTTGTGCTCATGGATTGTTCTGACGCCGTTTCCAGATGTCGAGAAGCATTCTATCACAATCAGAGTAGCAAACGTGTGTATTTGATTGAGGGTGTGAGCCAAGACTCTGTGACTGGTCACAAAATCTGGAACGCCACCCGTTGTGATCAAGTCGCACTCATGTTGCAAGAGATGGGCCATCCTGATACCATCCTGGCCAGCAGTCTGGACAAGCCTCAAAAAAAGGTCATGACCTTCAAGGGCAGAATCTGGACTGGAAATGGTAACACTTATTATAAGAGCAATAAGAGTGCAAACTGGAAACAGGAAGAGCAACTCACAACTGCCCAGGGTGGTTACTATGTGACCATGGAGGGACTCACACCCAAGAAGGGGGATCTAGAGTTAGATCTGACCACCATGCTGTCATGTGCCAAGGATTTGGGCATCCTGCCTTTGGGTACTCGAGTTTGGGGTATCAACAAGACCAACACCAAACTGATCGAAAAGAATCCTGCATGGGTGGAAATCCATGCTCACATCACAAAACACCGAGTTTGGGGGATCAACAAGACCAACACCAAACTGATCGAAAAGAATCCTGCATGGGTGGAAATCCATGCTCACATCACAAAACACATACAACAGTTGATCCAAAGGAACAACCTGGCACAGGCCATTCATGACAGGGATCAGACCAATGAAGCAAATGGTCGGGTGTGTGGTGGTGTGGAAGAATGGATTAAGGCAGTTGGTCACATGACCAATGGTTTGGGTGTGTATGTGCGTGAATGGTCACGCATGGCAAAGAATGTGAACAGTCAGATTGACACCAATGTGCTGCGCAAGCTGTCTCGTGCAGTGGGTGTTCAGATCGACTCTACCACAGTGGCGAATCCAGTGGACTTGACACCTTTATGGACACAAGTGCTAAACACTTATCCACTAATCAGGTATGCAGTTCGCATGTACCCCACTGGTGCAGAATTTCAGATGTTCATGGATTATATAAATCTGGTTGACACATCAAAAAATTAAGTTATATTATAAACACTAGCCAAACACAGGAGCAATTGGCAAATGACACTACCGTTTATGATGAGCAAGGACGCTATCACTGTCATGGTGAATGGAAAAACAACCACAGTGCGTGAAGGACACATCAACTTTTCTGTGCTGCGTGAAGCCATCCGTGCAAAGGATTGGGATGCAATTCCTGATCTGGTAACCCCTGTGCATGTGATTGAGAAGTTTGCAGCGGGTCGTGTCACAGTCCAAGCTGGTGAAGTCATGTTGGATGGCGCTACCATTCATAATGCAGTCACTCGCCGCATCCTGGACATGGTGAGCGAGGGGTTCGATGCTGAGCCACTCATGAAGTTCCTGGAACGGCTCATGTTGAATCCCAGTCGTACTGCTGTGGAAGAACTTTACCTTTGGTTGGAAGGCACACGTTTGCCCATCACTGAGGATGGTTGCTTCATGGCATATAAAAAGGTCAATTATGACTACATGGATTTTTACACTGGCAAGGTGCTCAACAAGCCAGCCACCATCATGACTGAGAGTGATCTGGCGTATATTCAGACGTCACAGAGTAACGTGACTGTTACAGTGGAAAACGATGTGACTGTGTTGCAGATGCCACGCAACCAGGTGGACGACAATCGTGACCGTACCTGCTCACAGGGCTTGCATTTTTGCAGCTTGAGCTACCTGCCTGCATATCATGGTGGTAAGGGTCGCATCTTGTTGGTCAAGATTGATCCAGCTGATGTGGTTAGCATTCCTTCTGACTATGATAATGCCAAGGGCCGTGCCTGGCGCTATCAGATCATGGGCGAACACACACAGGGTGAGCAGACTGAAGCCTACAGTACCTCAGTTGCAAGTGACACAGGGGAAGCACGCACTAGTTCACGTACCACAAATACAGTGTCAGAACTTGATACTTGGGTCATGGGTGTTAACTTTGGCACTGTGGAGCGTGCTGCTCAGGTACGGTCACTCATGAATGATTGTATGAACCAGAATGGCGATTTTTGTACTCCTGCTCAGGCTCGTGTGAATGGATTTGATCATGCTTGGCACAATAAGGAACCAGATCTGACAGACTATACAGGTGGTCACATCCGTGAAGCTGTGGAATATGCACAGGCCTATTTTGAGGGTTATGATCGTTGCTGTGGTAATGCTCCACAGTTGCAAGTTTATGTGAGTGAACCAGTGACTGCCGCTGATGAATATGAACCAGCAAATGTGGCTCAGCGAGATGAAATCATGCGTGTACTGAATGCACCCATCACAGGCTATGAAGAGTTGTATGGTGAAGTGAATGGTGAATGCGACGGTGAGGAAGACGGTGCGTCAGATTCAGACTATCCTGTTCGAAACTTTAATCTGGAATATGCGCTAAATGGTGACATGGACTACCGTGAGGCTTATATCCGGGCATATGTGAGTGCATTCAACTCATAACTAACCCTGTAGCAAAAACTGAACCCCACTGTGGTAACTCACAGTGGGGTTCATGTGTTTACGGCCAGTCCACACCCAGCAGGTTGATACTCAACACTGTGAATTGATCGCCCACTTTAGCAATCACTTGTTCCATGAGATTTTGATGTTTGTCTAATGCGAACAACAATACTTGAAGTTCCTGGTTAGGAGTTTTCACTCTCACCACAAAGTAGGCCATGATGGCACCTCCTTGCACATGATCAATTACATCATCATGTACATATTTACTATTATTTGGTTATTGTGTACTATTTGGTTAAACTGGGTAGATTACCTTTTAAATATTGGTGAGTGTATTATTCACTCTTGATATATCCGTATTTGAGGCTCCATGTTTGACAATTCACAATTCATTATTAATCACACACCATCTGACTCACTCAACCTTTTATTAACCAGACTAAAGCGGCCCATACCTGATCAGCCAGAGTATCTGGACAGACTAACCCAAGAGTTACAAATTATTGATGAACAGAGATTTGTACCCCATTTTTTACGTGTGCTTGAAATTCTGGATCTCACCAAAGACATCCCCCACATAACCAGAGGAAGTGCAGGCAGCAGTCTGGTGTGTTATCTGTTGGGTATTACAGATGTGGATCCTGTGGCACATGAAATTCCATTGGCCAGATTCCTGAACCCACTCAGAGACGATTTACCAGACGTGGACATAGATTTTGGACAAAAGTTCCATAAGCAAGTGTTGGAAAGAATTTATGCACATTGGCCAGGCAGAGCGGCCAGATTGAGCAACTATGTGAAGTATCGTGACAAGAGTGCCAAGAAGGAGGCGCTCAAACGCATATGTGGCATTAGGGGGAAAGCTGCAAAAGGCAAGCTGCCTGAACACCTGGTGCCCAAACATCAGAAACAGGCTTGGCAAGATCTCACCAACAAGTTAATGGGTAAAAAGAGATGCATCAGCAAGCATCCTGGTGGCGTGGTGGTGTTTGACCAACCTCCTGCCAAGAGTTTGATCATCAAGAAAGACAACCAGATACTCCTGGACAAACATGAAGTGGAGGATCTGGCCTTACTCAAAGTGGATGTGCTCAGTAACAGAGGCTTGAGTGTGCTGTGGGACTGCTCAGGCAAGGGACCTTTTGAGTATGATCAGGCATGCGACCTCACATTAGAGATGTTGGCACGTGGTGACTCTATAGGCATCATACAAGGCGAGTCACCCGTGATGCGCCGCACCTTGAGAGCACTACAACCACAAACGGTGGCAGATTTAACTTTGGCTACCGCACTCATACGTCCTGCTGCACTCACAGGCAGAGAGAAAGGAGTGTTTTTCAGAGACTGGGTGGGTCCCAATAAACAGCCCGGTGTGCTCAAACACAAAGATGGCCTCATATTTGATGAGGATGCAATCAGTCTCATATGTGATGTGCTGGGTGTGGATGCATTTGTGGCAGACATGTATCGCAGAGCATTTGTGAAGAGAAATGAACAGGTCATGTTTGAGTTCCTGGAACAGATAGGTGGTCATCCCAAGAAGCAGGAGATTCAATATCTGCTCAGTCGCATGGATGGCTTTGGTTTGTGCAAGGCGCATGCTGTGAATCTGGGACAGCTCATATATGCACAAGCTTATGAGAAGATTCATAACCCTCAACGCTATTGGTTGGCTGTGTTGCAGAATGCATGTTCCATGTATCGCCCCTGGGTGCACATGGAAGGTGCGAAAAGAGCAGGTTGGCGAATTCAGGGCAACAAGCGTCCCTGGAAGGTCAAGGGAGACATGTTGTATAACGACAACTGGCAAGTGCCCTTGTTTGATAGTCACTGGGATCAATTAGCCACAAGAGGTTTCTGGACTCACACAAACTGGATACCAGGCACCTGGTTCCAGCAGTTGGGGAACCTGACCACCTTCTGCGGTCTGATAGCCACCCATCGACAATACCACAAGGGTGCAGGCGAATATGTGACATTTGCAACTGTGGGCACAGGTGCCGGTGAGTTTTTAGAGGTCATACTGCCTGGTGCCATCAAGTTGAAGGGTGTGGGATTTGTAGAAGGCATGGGCAAGATGGATGTGAAAAACAACTGTGCAAGTGTGACTGTGAATCGTTTTGATGTGATCACCTTACGAGATCACAAGAAACAATATGGTTGACAGCTGATCTCACCATGCTATAATTACCACATGACACAAAAGCATATTCCCATGACTCATGACACACTTGATGGCAGATTACTGATTGACTATTTGGGAGGCAACTGTCCTGTGCAAGCAGAAGGCACCATTTGTGGTGAACCCTTTTATTTCCGGGCCAGAGGGAACTCATGGAGCATGAGCATTGGCGGTTCAGATGTGGTGGGGAACCCTCACTGGGAATACTATGAAAATTACGGTCAAGATGCATTTGAGGCAGGTTGGATGCCAGAGTCTGAGGCATTGGTGTTCATACAACGAGAAGCAGCACGTTGGATCACAGAGGTAAATAATCATTGACACTGTACCCACACATGTTATAACACATGCACACACAGAGGAGAATGTACCATGAAGAAGGATTCCATCATGATTGAAGGTACAGTACCTCGTGTGAGTCGCCGTGCTGTGGAACTGTTTGCGGATGGTCGCTTCAAGCCGCGTGTGGTTCGCAGCAAGCGTGCATACTCTCGCAAAAGTAAACACTTGATCCGGGCTGAATGATTAAACACAAGTAGACTTACCAGGCGCACTTTGCTAACATTTGTTTTTATATAGGAAACACATAATGAGTAAACTGTCCGATACAAAGTCTGACCTACCCAGCCTACAAGACAGTAACACATATCTGTTCATGGACGAGTTTGAGTCGAAATCAATTCGATCTGTTATTGAATGGATTTTGCGTAACAATTTCCTACCTGCCAGCAAACGACCAGAATACCTGAACCTGATCATCAATTCACCAGGTGGTGATTTAAACAGTGCATTTGCACTTATTGATGTGATGAAGGGAAGTGCGATTCCTGTGCATACCTTGGGAATTGGTCAAATCAGCTCCTGTGCCCTTTTGACCTTCATGAGCGGGGCAAAAGGCCATCGTGTGCTAACACCCAATACAAGTATCTTGAGCCATCAATATTCATGGGGGAGTTATGGAAAGGAACATGAGCTGATTTCTCGTGTGAAAGAATTCGAACTCACAAGTACCAGAATGCTTGAGTTATACAAACACTGCACAGGCCTAACCGAAACCAAGATTAGAGAGATCTTGTTACCTGCCAAAGATGTGTGGTTGAGCGCAAAAGAGGCAGTTGAATACGGGATTGCAGACTCAATTAAGAGCACTTACTAATATAATAAATACTTGCATGAAAGTGCAAGAATTCTTTTAAGCAAGTCAGAAAGAAGGATGCCAAAAAAACTGGGGCAAAGTCTCAAAAATAGGATATACATCATGTTGATAAGTGAATTGCTGGCAGCACAAGGTGCTGGAATGGACCAAATTGCTGGTATTGGTGTGGACGGTAAATCTTTCATGTTTAGGATTAGAGATTTGGTGGCGTTAGCTGACAAATATCCTGTAGAAAAGATTGATGTCAAACAATTTGAGAAACAACTTGTTGGTAGGCAAGAAGATCCAACCAAGTCAATAGAACGGGCACAACAAGCTGAGCTCAAATATCCTATTATTGTTGTAAAAAGGAAAAACGGACAACTTTGGATCGCTGACGGAACCCACAGAGCACACAAAGCCATCTTGCAGAAATTATCTTATATTGATGCAAAAGTAATACCCATAGACGATATGCAACCATTTGCTGTAACCAGTTAGGCATATTCTGCTATCAGCTGAAGAGGCTGTGGACCTGGGCGTGGCTGACAAGATTAAAAAGCTACTATTGACGGTCCATACGCATGGTGTTAAATAACATCATGCGCATTCAAGATCTACTCTCAGAAGCCAAAAAGCCTGCACCCACTAACCCTAAGTTGTGGAGCCAGGCTAAAGCTCAAGCCAAGCGTAAGTTCGAGGTATATCCATCAGCCTATGCAAATGCCTGGGCTGCCAAGACCTACAAAGCCAAGGGTGGCAAGTGGAGAATGAGCAAATGAAAATATCCGAACTGTTGGGCGAAGGTGCCTACAAGGGTGGCTTGCGCAAATGGTTCAAGCAGTCTTGGGTGGACGTTAGCCGTAAGGTGGATGGGGCTCATCCTGAGTGTGGTGCCAGTGCAGGTAAACAGGGTCGTGGCAAGGATCCACAAAGAGCATATCCCAAATGTGTGCCAGCTCACAAAGCTGCCAGAATGACCACCAAACAAAAAGCATCTGCCAGCCGTCGCAAGAGGCGTGTGGAGCGGCAGCCTGGTGCAGCAGGTAAAGTGGACATAGTTAAGACAAACCCCAACTAATTTGTGGGCACAGACATGCGTCTATAAAATGTGATCACTGCCTGCTGCTGTTCTATATACCTTCTCAGCTCAGCCAAATTGAGTGACAAATTTTCATAATCTCTTATAGTGATTCCCACAAACACAGTGTTCTGGGTACTCTGGTTGTTTCTCAATTGAGTAATAAATTCATCCATATTTTCAGGTGTGACCACATTCAAATTCACAGGCAGCATGGTGACTGGTTCAGGATCCACCGCTTGTGTTACAGCAATCTGCGCAGGAGCAGATGTGATCTGCAAACTACGAGTGCCACATGCTGTGAGCAACATGAGCCCCATCAACATCACATATTTGATCATGGTGTAACACTCCTAATGGGTGGCCTAGGTGCCGGTTGAGGATCTGATCTATTACTGCTTACTGAAGGAGAGGTACTTGTTGTGGGTGTATTGAGTCTCACACTGGGTGTAGTAGCACCTGTAATAATTTCAAACTGTGTGAATGCGTGTTGTATGTCCTGGTTGATGCGCTGTTCAGTTTGTATTCTGCTTGTTCTGGCTTGCGCTTCCAAATTGGCCCTGCGCAGTCTGGACTCAGTTTCACGCCTGTTACTTTCAGCCACTCCCAATCTGGTTTGCAGATTTACAACTTCACGGTTGGTTCTCTCATGAGCTGCCTGCTGAGCTCGAATTGTTTCAGTCTGTGTTTGTACAGCCTGTTCTAATTTGGCAGCATTCTCTCTCAAAATTCCCATTTGTTCTTGACTGTATGTGAAATACCAGTAGCTTAGGCCTCCCATGATCATGATCACAATCACTAGGCCTGCTATCACATATGTGGTTACACCGCTAAACATTAAGACCTCAATATGCTTTTGGCAAGATTATATTTGGAGATTCTGTCTTCCAAACCATTTGTGCTACCGTTTATCAATTTGGTCACAGCCAATGTGTCTTCTTTGTCTGCAGGAGAGTTGATCTTTCTGCTATTCCAGAACCAACACGCACTGCGAATGGCACCATCCTGCTCACTTAAAATTTCTGGCTCCTTCAACAAGATCTGTTCATCACCGTACAATGCTTTACTGCATGCAGTATAGTTTGCTCTGCCTGTGACTTGAACCAGCCCCCTGCCTCTGAACTTCCAGCCATCTCCTAATTGTGTGTTGCCTAAATTTTTCTTGCCCCAGTCACCGCCATATATGCAGTTGGCAATAGCCTCAGGGTTAGCCTTCTGACCTTTGGCATCATCTCTACCATACTTATTAGCATCTGACACACTGATGCGATTACCAAACATGGCTGTGAGGGATGTGGTTTTGTAATTGAGATTTTCAGATGTTATCCTAAAATCTCCACTTTCATAACTGATCTGGGCTATCCATTGTGCAACTCTTTGCCAAGTTGTGATGCCATACTCAGGTAGTGTGGTACACATCACATTATACCAATCTGTGATGCGTGGATTTTGAGGCACACATGCTTTTAGTTTTTCTGGTGTCAACGCAAATGAAAAGCTCACTTGTGGTTCCTTTTTTTTGTATTAGGTTAAATATATTTATGGACAAACACCTCATGAGATCATGGATGACCCAACTGCAAGAAGCATATGAAGGTGAAACCACATTAAAGCAAACTATCACACGCAATCTGCAACAGTATGGTCAGGAGGCTAGCAGAATGGAGTTAACTGGTGGCAAACCACAAGCAGATTACGCCAAAATTAAAACTGCGGCTGATCTCATAAGGATTTTGGATATGTATGTGGATGAACTGAGTATCAAGGATGCTTTACAACCTGGTCCTGCAATGGTGCTTTTGAGCAGGTTAAAAGCACAAAATCTGGAAAAAGGATCTCAACAGTTGGACCAACTGGCCAAAATGCCAGCACCTGACCAGAAAAAGGGCAAATTATAATGTATGAAAGCTGGTTTATACATTATTGGCGACCTGCTGCTGCGTGGGTATATCTGATAATTTGTATTTTTGATTTCATGATCATGCCAGTTTGGCACTTGCGCAGTCAAGGCAGTTTAAACAATATATACGAAATCTCCATGAGATTGAGACCAGAAGACCAACT
>Ga0209085_1000568_pt1 | contig 26697 bp, 18 predicted proteins | sample C_131016_EF_Meta_FD_187310 | JGI IMG/M metagenome (GOLD analysis project Ga0209085, IMG submission 187310) | Freshwater microbial communities from Lake Croche, Canada to study carbon cycling - C_131016_EF_MetaG (SPAdes) (version 2) | ecosystem: Environmental > Aquatic > Freshwater > Lake...
TAGTGGGATTCCAGTAAACATTGGTGTAGGTCTGAGCTTGCGAAATATTCGTAGAAAAAAGTCCAATCAGAAGAATTCCAAGAGCGAGTGAACTAATAGTCTTTTTGTTCATACTATTTGGACTCCGTAAAATGAACTCTGTTCAAAGAAAATCATGCCCTCTTTGGGGATATAGTTAGTCTGATTACAGAGTTCGTCATTAAGGAAAATCTGCTACAAGTTTCGAAAAATGCAAATGGTTTTTTTGTGCTCTATTAAAAATTGCGCTTACATTCTTAAGTGCTTGCTTGTTAATTATTTGAGATTCTAATAAGGCACTAAAATCTGTGTTCTACGCTTTTTTTGACAGAAAATTCAATTATATCATCCAGCACCCAAAAGAGCTATCTTCGGAAAAATTTAAACCCCAAAGCAAGTTAAGCGTTCGCAAGCAAAACCGGATCAAAACAGCTTTCGCAGGCGGAACGTCAGCGGCCCCTTTCGACTAATTTACCAACCTACAACTATCGTGTAGTTTCAACCTTTCGATTCATTTCCTGAAAAGACTGGGTTAGTTCAGGAAAGGGCTCACCGCTTGCCTGTAAAACCCCTTGCCAAGTTTCTCCCCACTTGAACCAGTGATACCCCACACAACAGTCCAACTGAAGCAAGGCACGGACGTAATTTTCATATCCCCTCGCTCTTTCCCCTTGGGAGCTTTTTTCCGGCCCTGACCCGTCCTGCTCCAAGCCGTAAGCAGGCCCCTTGAATGAAAATTCCGTTACCATGACCGGCATATCCGCCGCCTCACTCATCTCCTGAATCAACCCGCTGGGTGGTTTTTCCATATAGTTGTTCAGGCTCATCACGTCCGCACAGCCTTTCATTTTTTTGACCACACGGAGAGGGGGCTTTCCTGCAAACCGACAACCCAAAATCATGTGATTCGGATCCGCTTTACGAAAAGCTTGAGCTGTTGTTTTAAAATAGATTTCCGCGGCCTTATCGCGAAATGCCTCGATCCCAGCCTTCCCCGCCTTGCTTGCCTTAAGAGCCTCCTGATGCCCACAGGAAGAAGAGGGCATATCGAGAAACATCTTCAAAAACTCCCCTGCCTCATCGTCATGCTTCCAAGGACGCTCGTTATCGGTGAAATAACCCAAAATCCACGGATCGTTGCGAAACGGAGAACACTCCTTTTGCGCATTTTTTTCCACAGCCACCTTCCACTCCGGATCAAAAACATCCGGAAATTTCTTGTTCCCCGCCACGGTTGTCTTGGGCCGTACCGCCACCACCATCTTCAGCTGTGCCAAATCCGGATCCGACCAACACCCTGCGGTATTCATTCCCCAACTCTTAAGCCAATCCACTGCCTGACCTGCGCCCTGCCCGGAAAAACTATCTTTTCCGGGGGGATGAACCGAATTCACCCCCTTACTGAAAAAGACATTCCCTTCCGGAGAAACAATCCACCACTTCCCATTAACCTTCTCCGTATGAAAAAAACCCGTCTTTTTGCCCTGCAATTTCTTCCATCCACCATAAACATCATACTCGGTTTCAAGTTCAGCCCGAACCGCCGTAGCCAATCCTAAAATCAGGAAAGCCAAAATCATCATTCCGGCGCGATTCATAAGCCTGACCCAACTATCGATATCTGAGTTTTAGAACTACGGCCGTTGCAGGCGGAACTTCAATCTTCAGCTTCTCCTTCTTCTTCCCGTCGACCCCCTGAATCAAGTCAGACCATTTGCCCGACCACGCTCCATCATCGCCAAACTTTGCACCACCCACCGTCACCCCATCCACCTGCGCGATGTCCCCATCCCTCTGGCTCATCGTGATCGTCTCTGCCTTCTCCACCGACTTTCCAGCCTCAAGCTCCACTTCCGCCACCCTCCCCTTCGATCCGTACTCCCGATTGATTAATGTCACGTTCACCACTCCTGGGGATTCCATCACCCCGTACGCAACCAGATTCACTTTTTCCGTATTCTTCTCCACCTGCACAGGCAACAGATCCCCGTGCCCACTCAACTCAAACATCTTGATCCCGTACCCAGGAGGCAAAATCGTGTACCCATTCGCCGAACTGGTCAGCGACGTGTACACGTTCGGCTTGTCCGGTCCCGCCGTCCCCGGCAGCACCTTCTCCCCCGTGTGGAAGTTCAACCCGCTCGCACTGTGATGCGCCCACCAGTACAGATAATCCAAAATCCATAGCGAGGCGGAGTACGTATCGCTCGCCCCCAAGGCCCCGCCCTTCGAAAAGCTACTCCCCTCGTTCATCCTGAATTTTAACCCGTTCTTCAGCACCGCCGGCACGAAGAAATCGTAAAACGCCTGATACTTCGGATGCCAAGCAGGAGAAAGCATATCATCCCGCGCTTTCACAATATCCTTCACATTTGGACCGTCCCCGCCCGGATAGTAGTGCTGACCGATCATCGCCAACATCTCCTTCATCCCAGGCTCCCCCGCCATGTCCCTCGACCAGTCCGGATTCCGGTCGGTCGCCGTCGGAGCACAAAACTTGGCCGACGGAACATACTCGGGCCGAACGATCACCTCCCGGAACTTTTTCCACTCCGCCAAAAACTCCCCATACTTCATATCCTTGTTCGGCTCGTTACCGAGAATGAAACAGGAAAGCCGATCCCCATACTTTTCGTTCACATACTTGGCCACCTTCGCCGCCGCCTCCGGTGTATTCTTCTGAAGCCGAACACTGTAAATCACTTTCACCCCCGCCTCCTTCGCAAAGGCAAAAAGTGCATCGATATCCTTTTCATCAGGAATATTGACCGTCGCCCGCTCTGCGGTGTTCCCACCCACCCGCAGATGTTTGATCCCCAGCGTTTTGAAAGTCGTGATTAGAGGCAGATTATCCCCGCTGAAGTAGTGTTTTCCCGTGTTGGTATTGGCCAAAACCATCTTAGTCTCGTAGCTCAGCCCACAAAAATCTTCCGGAATCGTCCGAATCGGTTTCTCCGTATCCACCCGCACGGTCACGGGTGCTGAAGCCAAAACTTGAAAGGAAAAAAAGAATAAGAAATAGAGGAATACTTTATGAAAAGTCACACTCCCATGTACCAGTTCCGAATCCACCACTCAAACCCCAAAGCCTGCGGATCCGACTTACGGAGTATAAACCGCCTCCAACTTGAGAAAGCGCTTGCTGTCGATTCCCCGATCCACGCTGTACACCTTTCGCACTAGACCCGTTCCCAATCCTGTCTGATCGGCTGCATTGACGACGGAAATGAGAGGATTTGATGTGCTCCAAGTCCCACTCAGACTACTGGCCCATTTTGGCGTGATGATCAACTTTGGATCATCTGTCCGCACCACCGCCGTCAGACTCAGCGTCGTAGACGTAATACTGCTGGTTATTTTCTCAGGAGCGGAGGTCTTGCTCACTGCACCAAAGGCGTATTGGCTAACCAAGTCGGAGGTGACTGCTTCATTCCCACTCCAGCTGGCAAAGGTCGTGCTGGGTACCGTCGCTATTTCCACTACTGTGAGAACTACCTGTCCGGCTGCACCAGTTCCACCATAACGCTGAGTTGTCGAAGCGGCTCTGGCCCCTCCTCCACCACCGCCAGGTGATCCCGTGGGACTTTGTCCATCTCCAGAACTCCCGGCGGTCACATTCGCGTTGCCCCCATTCCCTCCTCCAGTAACGGCGAGAGCCCCTAGCCCGTTGGTTGTCGAGGCGGGTGCATTTCCGGTCGATAAGGTTCCTGCACTGCCACCCCCGCCCCCGCCGAAGCCGTTTGTGGTGGAAGTCGCGCCGCTGCCCCCAGCACGCACCACATCCCCGATACTTCCACTGGTCGTACCCGTACCCCCCGTTCCGAAGACGTCACTCGTGGTGGTGACAGTGCTTTGACCTCCGGGTCCACCCTTCGCCAACACCAATGTTGAAGCCACATTATTCGAATTAAACCAAGAGTCCCCGCCCGGCACAGTCGCCAGATTATTGGTGGAACTGATTCCACCAGCTCCGATATTGATGAAGTAGGTTCTTCCGGAAACCACAGGGAATGAATTCAATCGCGCGTAGGCCCCTCCGGCACCTCCTCCGCCCACTGCACCTTTTGAAGTACCTCGAATCGCACTTCCCCCAGCTCCACCCCCACCCCAGCATTCAACCTGCAAAGCCGTGACATTCGCCGGGCAGGTCCACGTGGCGGAAGAATTATAAGGGAAGGCAACATCGGAAGCGGCGGCAGCGACGGTGATGGTTAGGTTCGCATAGCCAGTACCCGCGGAATTCGAGGCGGAAAGGGTGGAGATAAAGGTACCATTTTCCGTCGGACTCCCGCTGATCACGCCAGTCGTAGTGTTGATGCTGAGGCCAAGAGGCAATCCGGTAGCGCCATAAAGAATCGGACTGTTGCTTGCCGCAACCTGAAAGTTCAAGGCTTTTCCGTTGATTGCGACCATATTGGCGTTGCTGGTGATGACCGGAACGAGATCAAGCGAGAAAGAGGCATGAAGTGTTGCGCCATGGAGCCCGGCCACATTCGCCTGAAGCTGGATGGTGGGCGCCGTGCGAACCACCGTCACTCCGCTATCCACGGCGATGGTTCCCGTAGCGGCCCGATTCAAGGTTACCGTGATGGTGCCGCTGGGACCGGTCAGGCTTTGCGATGGGTCCGAGACGCCCACGGACATCCGGCCGGCGGTCTCATAGGTGATCACCGAGCAAGCCCGGTTGGCCGTGATGATGTCTGCCGTACCACCCGAACTTCCCCAGAAGTTGGCAGCGACGGTTCCCAGAACCGGGTTTTTCACCGCCTGGACACTGGTGCTATTGGCGACGATCGTGCTTTGTGGATTGCGGGCATAGCCGGCCACTGCCGAGGGAGCCATCGTCGGAAGAATCGCATACGCGTAGGTGGCGTTGGCAGGATTCTTCCCGTGATTGAAATAAAGTTTCAGGTAGTTGTTCGTGTAAATCGCGGTGTCGGAATCTCCCGGGTGGATGGCACCCCACGTCCCTGAACTCTGCTGAAAGGCGGCCTGCACATTTCCGGGGCTATTGTAAAAATAATAACCACCAAGACCTTCGATCGCACAGGAACTCAGACCGCTGAGCGTTTCACTGGAGGCGAGAGCGCGTGAGGTCTGCGCACCATTGACCCATAGTGTGGCAGAGGAAACGCTGTTCCCCATCGCCCGGTTCTCCACCGTGGTGTGAATTTCATTGGCGCTCCCGGCGGTGATGCCTGACCCCAGACAGACCACCTCGTCCTTAAACATGAAGTAGGATTTTTTCCCATAGAGTGTCGAAGTGCCGGTTTTCAATTCAGGATGAAGAGAGAAGGCTGCCACTCCATAGACGGGTGATCCGTTGGAGTCCTCCACGTTCGCCCCACCCACAAAACTCTGATCCGTGGTGGAGGGGATAGATATCGTCCCCTGCTCCGTGGTGGTTCCCGTGAGATGATAAATATCTACGGAGGGCCAGTAGCCGTTGACGAACTGGGCATCGGTACTGCCGACATAGAGATAGGTCATGCCGTCACCCTGGAAGTACCCTTTGGTGTTCGCATCGCCGAAATTATCTTCGTAGTTGTTCACCCGGGTGGAGGACATGCTCAACGCAAAGGAGAAGTTGTCCCGATGGGCTACTACCCGATCCATATTATAAAAATGATACTGCCCGCTGGCCGGATGCGGATTCGCTATAAAATTGTTGAAAGTAGTTTTTAAATTCGTGGGCGTGAGGCTGTTGTTCGCCACCGTCTGGATATAACCGAGAATTTCCGCTCCCACATCCGGTCCGGTTTCCCCTGAGGTGCCGACCGAACGCCCCCGGACGCAGTCCATGAACGAGCCACGATAGTAGAAAGGCATAAAGCCGTCCGTGATCCAGTCGTACACATAGGAATAGTTGCTATCGACAATCGTCCAAGGGGTTCCGTCCAACAAAGCCGTGAGAATCGTCACTCCTTCGAGCATGACGTAGCCGTAATGCCCGTTGTAAGCGACGGTGTAGTGGAAGACGTAGGAACCGTCTTCATAAAAGCCGTCTCCATCGGTGACCGGTGGGAAAACATCCGGCACCGCACTGGACCCGTTAATCTCCGCAATCTTGGAAGCTTCTTTGGCCAAAGCACCACGAAGGGTCGCCACTAGTGCGACGCTGGTCGTGTTGGCTCCCGTCAAAGGCCCCCAGGAAAAGTAATCCCGATTATTCGCGCTGTTGGGCCCATAGTTGTCAACGGCCGCCGCATAGCTGGCGATCTGTGCCGCCGACAGCTGGGAGTAGATCAAAATCTGGGTATCAACGAAGTTTTGAGCACCCTGCACTTCCCAATCAAACCAGTTCCCGTACTGGGTCGCGGTAGCCGTGTAGTTGTTGGCTACCATCCAGTCCAAAGCGTTGATGATTGCGGTGGCCAGCTCGGCATTACCCGTGAGGGTGGTGGTCACCGAATTCACCGTCACGGAACATCCAGGTGTGGCCCAAGCTTGCGCCATTTTTTCCAACCGCGAAAAAGTGGTGACCATATTGCCCGAGGCGATGTCGGCGGTAAGGCCGGTTGATGGATATTTCAGCGGCAGATCGCTCCACAGAGCCGTGCTGCTGCTGTTGGCGTTGGTATTCAGAGCCGCGGTGTTGGTTTTCCAAAATCCATAGGCTTTGCTGCCGATGCTGGAAACGCTCGAGACGGCCAGCCCGTCGGCGATGAGAGAGCTGGAGCGGCGAGAACGAATGAGGGCAAAGTAATCCGGATTGATCGTCAGCGTCAGGTTCTTGGTGCCGGTTCCCCCGGCGTTCGAAGCCGAAAGAGTCACACTATTCGTTCCTGCTACGGTGGGAGTTCCGGAAATCAGTCCCGTACTTGGGTTGTTCGATAAACCGGCTGGCAGGTTGCTGGCCCCGAACGAAGTCGGATTGTTGGAGGCCGTGATCTGGTAGCTGAAGGCGGTTCCCACCGAGCCACTGGCCACATTCGTGCTGCTGATGACCGGAGCCGCTACAGCCGCGTTGACCGTGAGCGTTAAGGTGGCACTCCCCGTCCCCCCCGCATTGGTGGCGCTAATGGTCACATTGCTGGTGCCCGCGGCGCTCGGCGTTCCAGTGATCGCTCCCGTTCCGGTGTTGATGCTTAGCCCAGCCGGCAGACCCGTGGCTCCATACGAAGTCGGACTGCCGGAAGCCGTAATCTGGTAGCTGAAAGCACTGTTTACTGTTCCCGTGGCAGTCAGCGAACTGCTGACGACCGGAGTCGCCACGGCCGCGTTTACCGTGATGGTCAAGGTGGCACTTCCCGTCCCCCCCGCATTGGTGGCGCTAATGGTCACGTTGCTAGTACCCGCGGCGCTCGGCGTTCCGGTGATCGCTCCCGTTCCGGTGTTGATGCTTAGCCCAGCCGGCAGACCTGTGGCTCCATACGAAGTCGGACTCCCGGAAGCCGTAATCTGGTAGCTGAAAGCGCTGCTCGCTGTTCCCGTGGCGGTTAACGAACTGGTGATGACCGGAGCGGGGAAGGGTTGGAGTTGCAGAGAGTTGTTCAAAACGGCCAGTTGATAGCCTGAGATCGGTGTTTCCAAAGTCGCCAAACTCGTGACCGAGGAGCCGGAGATCAGGGTATAAGTAGAGCCGCCCGTCGGGATGCCTGTGACCCGCACTTTTGAGCCCGACTCCAAAGAGACTGCGGCCGTATTACTGAACGTGGCTGTCCCGGGAGCGGTTAGTGCAATTTCTAAAACGGCGTTGGATTTGACGGTCACCGCCGAGGTGCCACTGCCGCTAAGGGCCAATGCTCCTTCCTGCACAGTCGAAGCTCCTGTGTAACTGTTGCTACCCGAAAGTTTCAACGTGCCTCCCCCGACCTTCGTCCAACCAAAAGCGGAACTGGCACTCGTCTGAGTGACATCCATCTGAATATCGAGGGTGGATCCGGTCTCCACCCGCAGTGACCCACTGTTTCGGAGCTGAAGGACGGAAGGAACGTTGTTGCTGGGACTCAAACGGGAGAACGTGATGCTCGAGTTGTTGGCCAGATAGGCCAACTGGTTGGTGATGCCCGTGATGGTGTTGGTGAACACGTTGGTATCCGTGCTTCCCGTATTGCCGATTTTATAAATAGTCCCGTTACCTACCCCGGTGTTGGTTCTCACGGAGCTGAACACGTAGCTCAGGCCGTTGGTCACATTGTAGGACTTGCCGTTAATGTTACCGGAAGTCGTCGTGAGACTGGTCGCCGCAGAGATGAAACCAAGATCGGTATAGGAACCACCATAGGTGGAGGCGGTTGGAGGATATCCAAGACTCCAACTGGTATCGGTGTTGAGACTGGGATTCGAGCCGCTGAAAATATTCGGCGGCGCGGCGGAGAAGGTCATCGTCAGGTTCAGCGAACCGCTGCCCCCCGTGTTCGTCGCCGTAATGGTGACCGTGAAGCTTCCGCTTTGATTCGAGGCTCCGGAGATTGTCCCCGATGCGGTATCAAAGCTCAATCCGTTCGGCAGTGTCCCGGCGATGGAGTAGCTATTGGGAGTAGTGCCCGTGTAGCTCGGGGTGTAGGTGAAGGCGGTTCCCGCTTGCCCGCTGGCCGTGGTGGGACTGGTGAGGACAGGTGGAGTCACCACCGGAATGACCACCCCTGCCGGCATCGTCGACATTGACACATTATCGATCAGCCAATTTCCGAGATTGGCGGTGGAGGTGTTGAAGCCAATGCGCCCTAGATTGCTATTCCCTGTGAGCAACGTGCCGCTGTTATCTGTAGCCACGGTGTTAAAGGCGTAAGCGCCAACGAAAACTTGATTCAGGAATACCGAAAAACTATTGGCCGCCAAAGTCCGATACACCCCATCAGAACCAAGATAGTTTACTGAGCTTGCGTCCTGATCGTTGGCATAAATGTTCACGGTCTGTTTTTTTGTGCGATCGTAGGTTCCCGAATAAAGCGTGCCCCCACCAGTTCCACCCTGAACTGAAAACGCCGGAGTCGTGAGCGAACCATCCTGATTCAGTGTTACACCACAAATCCTTTTTGCACTGGAGCCACCTGCAGTTCCTGTCGCCGTGTTCCAAGCCAAAAGGCCAATGTTCAAGGGCTGCGTTCCGGTTGCTGATGCTGTTGCATTGTTGGCAATATCAAAAGAGATCGAGAGAGTGCTTTGTGCAGCGTCAAAAGTGTTGAGCTCAAGTTGACCACTACTCCCTCCAACGTCGTTGAGCCAGGCGACTTTCGTTCCTGATCCTAGTAAGGCACCTCCGCTGGCGGCCGTGACCTGGCCAATACCCTTGACCCCCGTAGTCGCAGGAGCAGCAACGGTCGGAATGGCAGCACCAATGGTATAAGTTTCAAAAGATTCATAAAGGGAGACCGTCGGGTAGTTAGACGAGACGGACGGGCCCCCGTCGAAGACGGCGCCGACTTCATTCCGCAGCATGGGAGCATAGGCCGTACTGCCGGTGGCATCTCGCTCGTAACATCCAATATCTCGGCCGGTCGCCGGGCGGTCGAACCCCCGAATGTCCGTCGTGGCACAAAGTGTGGCATTCGCAGCACCAAGCAGCGGACTGCTCGAAGTCGGAATCTTATAATTTCCGAAGGTCTCGGTGATCGCTGGACTTGCAGAAGCCGAATAAGTTCCTACCAAACCGTTCCAGCCGTATTTAGCGCTACTGGTCTCATAAATGTAGTTACCTCCCGAACCACCCAGAACGATCGGAGTATAGCCAGGTGCACTGGTTGCACTGGTGGTATCTTGAACCACAACCGAGCTGGCTGAGCCGTTCCCCTGCCACACGTTGTTATAAAACTTTACCCCGACAGGTGAGGCCGGAGAGGCATAGCTGTCCGAAGCCAAGTAACCTAAATTGATCTCCGCGCAGTTGATGAAGGTGTTGTTGTAAATCTGGGCGTTGTCCGCCGGCAAATACGATCCGGTGTTTCCGATGGCGTTGGCCGGATCCCCTTCATAATAGTTAGACTCACCCGACATCACGCAGAGAGCGGCACGGGCGGTAGTTCCCAACACATTGAAGATATAATTGTTTCGGACGATGTGGTTTTTTCCAATGACCCGGATCCCCCCTTGGCGGACGCTGGCCGTGCCGGTGACAATGCTGTTTCCAGAATAGGATCCGGCCCCGATAATAAAATTGCCCTCGACGGTACAATACTGCCCCGTGCGCAGGCAGATCCCGCCCTGACTTTCCAGGATGGTGTTATTCCGAATGATGTTCCCCTTGGATTTGTTCGAGATGATTTCCGGCTCGCCGGCAAAACTTCCGTCCGTTCTCCAGATCGAATGATAAAAAACGTTCTTTTCGACAACCGCCCGCACATCAAAGGTCTGGACATCGCCGATCCCAATGCGGATGGATTCAAAACCATTGTCCGCATCGCTTCCGGAAACGGAGGCTACAGCATACCTAGTTCCGAAATAGCAGTGGTGAATGGAGTGGTTCCGGGTGACATTGACCCCGCCTTCGCTGATATCCGGCATGATCTCGACCGTGGCGTTGCGACTGTTCTCGGGTCGTTCGGTGAACGAGCAGTACTCAATCGTGTTGTTGAAGCCACGCAAACGGATCCAGTGGACATCCTCACCACTGGCGTTCGTGGATCCGCATCCGGTGAAACGGAGGTGGGAAAAAGTGATGTACTTGGAACCGTAATCCGCACAGACGATATCTGCATTCGAGGTGGACAGTCGCCCGCAACCGGATCCGAAATCTACCCCGGCAAAAATAATGCCGCGTCCTGAGAAAAGCAGATAGGAGGGCGCATTGACGATCACCCCTCCCGGTTTAACCGCATAAATTTTGATCGGATTCGCGATAGCCAAATCATCCGAGCCGATGGTGCTGATGATATTTTTATTTAGAGATCCATAGGTGCCGCTTTGCATCTGCACGATATCCCCTGCCTTCAAACTCGGCAGGGCATTGAATTCGGTTTCGTTGCTAACGGAGTAAGTCTTGGCCAGTCCACGATTCACCGAAAAAATAAAAAGGGTTCCAAGTAGGAGAAAACGGAAGATAGGATTACTCCACGAACTCCATTTCAAAAATGGAGATTCGATTGATGCCAAAGCCTTCAAGGTTTGGTGGGTGATCATCAAAATTACTTTTCTAACTATATATTAGACTGCAAATTGTGATTTTTGTCAGATATTTTTATATAATCCGTTAACTCGTAAAATAAGCTACTAATAATTATCCGACAATTAAGCCGTATCATCCTTTTTGTTAATTACTTACGCCACTTAGTCGGAGCTAGGCCAGTTTGCCTTCTAAACCACCGCGAAAAATAGTTTTGATCCTGAAATCCTCCACGGTCTGCAACAACAGAAATCCGTATGCCTTTTTGAATATCCAACTCAACAGACCGAAGCAGTTCTCGAGCTCTCCACTGCCCCAAAGTCAGCCCACAAGAGCGCCTCACTAACCGATTCAAATAGTCCTTTTGTAAGCCTACCCGAAAAGCCAGTTCCCTCGGCCCAGGCCATCTACCCTGCTCATCCATTTTCCAAACTCTCTCGAGCCTTCGCACCACCGATGACTTTGAAACGATCTCATCTCTGCCTTTTCCACAGGCCTTTCGACATAAATCCAAAACCAGCAGAGCCGCACTTCCTGCCGAAAGCTCCAACCCCTGCGATCGCTCCGCTCCCATCCCAGCCACTCTTTGTCGTACTTCCGCCATCCTCTCAGCCGGTAAAAAGCCTTGCCGAAATCCCCACCTCCTCGGCCCCTCACCCGTCAAATCCACCACCAGACAGATCGCCCTCCTCGGACCCGTCTCCTGAAACGCATGTTTTTTGCCTGGAGGAATAAAGAAAACGGCTCCCGCTCCCACCGACCACTTCTTCTCATCCACCTGCTGCTCTCCACGCCCACGCAAATACAAAAGCAGCTGCCCATGTCCGTGTGTATGAGGCGCCACTCGATCGAACGGCTGAAGGTGTCGGTTAACCCGAAGCGAACGGATCGACCAGTCCCCGCAACGCAACTGAAGGTTCCTCAACAGCAAAGGCTGAAGCGGTGCCTCTCGGAACGGGCTTTTTCTCGAAATTTTCATTAGGACATAAAATAAAGTCGTTTTTATGCTAAAGAAAGCGGTTTCCTCCATCTCTTTTCCACCCGCTTGAGGTATTGTCTTCCGCATGTCCCGACCCGTCATTCTGATCACTGGAGCCAGCCGAGGGCTCGGACGTGGCGTTGCCCTCAGCCTTGCCCCCGAAGGTTATGATCTGGCCATCCACTATGCGTCCAACCGCCAAGCCGCTGAAGAAACGGTGGCCGCCTGCCAAGCTGTCGCAAAAACAAAGGACCAGAAATTTTTGGCCGTTCCCGCCCAGCTCGCCTCTTCCAAAGATCGCGCGAGCCTGATGAAGCGGGTTCTCGATGGCTTCGGACGGCTGGATGCCCTGATCAACAACGCCGGCATCGCTCCCCGTGAAAGAGCCGACCTCCCGGACGCCAAAGAGGAGATTTTCGATGAAGTCATCAACGTCAACCTGAAGGGCCCCTACTTCCTCAGCCAACTTGCGGCACGTTACTGGCTGGCCAACCCCGGAAAATCCCTTCTCCCCGGTGGCTACAAGCTGATCTTCGTCACCTCGATCTCTGCCAACACCGCATCCGTAAACCGTGGTGAATACTGCATCTCCAAAGCCGGCCTCGCCATGGCTGCCCAACTCTGGGCCACTCGCCTCGCCGCCGACGGCGTCCAAGTGATCGAGCTCCGCCCCGGCGTAATGGCGACCGATATGACGACCGGCGTGAAAGACAAGTACGACAAGCTAATTGGCGAAGGCCTTGTCCCGCAAAAACGCTGGGGAAAACCTGAAGATGTGGGCCTCGCTGCCAAAGCCATCTGCCGGGGAGACTTCCCTTTTAGCACCGGCGATGTCATCTACCTCGACGGAGGATTCCACCTGCGCCGACTCTGATTTTATGATCAAAAACGACACCACGCTCACCCCAAAAAGCCTCGAAGCCTCCGCCAAAAAAGTTTTCGAGGCCTCCGCCCCGAAAATCCTCTCCCTCCAAAAGCGCTGGAAGGAATCTGACGGCACCCCTGTCTTCACCATCGAGGGCAAATACACCTCCCGGGGCTGGACCGAGTGGACCGAAGGGTTCGTTTACGGCTCCGCCATCCTCCAGTACGACGCCACCGGCGACGGTTCGATGCTTCAAATCGGCCGCGAAGGAACGCTCCGCCGTATGGCTGCCCACGTCACCCATATCGGGGTGCACGATCACGGCTTCAACAATGTCAGTACCTACGGAAACCTGCGCCGCCTTCTTCGCGAAGGCCGGCTCCTTTCGAACGAATGGGAGTCTCATTTCTACGATCTCGCTCTCAAAGCCAGCGGAGCGGTTCAAGCCTCCCGCTGGACCCAACTAACCCCTGAACTCGGTTACATCCGCTCGTTCAACGGCCCCCAATCCCTCTTCTCCGACACCATCCGCTCGCTCCGCGCCCTCAGCCTTGCCCATGTGCTGGGTCACCGCCTCATGGGGGAAAACGATGCGAATATCAATCTTCTCCACCGCTCCCTCCAGCACGCCGAGACCACTGCCCGTTACAATGTCTACTACGGAAAAGGCCGCGACACGTACGACGTTCCCGGTCGGGTCGTCCACGAATCGATCTTCAATGTCACGGACGGAGCTTACCGTTGCCCCTCAACCCAGCAGGGCTACTCCGCCTTCACAACCTGGACCCGCGGCCACGCCTGGGTTCTTTGCGGTTTCCCCGAGCAGTACGAGTTCCTCGAGCTTCTGCCCGAATCCGAATTCAAGGATTTCGGAGGAAAACAGAAAATCCTCGACCGCTTCCTCGAAGTCGCCCGCATCACCGCCGACTTCTATCTCCGCGAAACCCCGACCGACGGCATTCCCTACTGGGATACTGGCGCCCCCGGTCTTGTTCACTTGGGCGACTACCTGAACCGTCCGGCGGAACCTTTTAACGAACACGAACCAGTAGATAGCTCTGCCGCCGCAATCTCGGCCCAAGGACTTCTTCGTCTCGCCCGGATTCTTGAAAAGAAGGGCGACAAAAAAGCCGCGCAAAACTATCTCGCTGCTGGACTCACCACAGCACGGACTCTTTTCTCCGAACCGTATCTCTCCTCCGACCCTAAGCACGAGGGTCTACTACTTCACACAGTTTATCACCGCCCGAACGGATGGGATCACATTCCGAAAGGCCGTAAGGTTCCTTGTGGCGAAGCCGCCATGTGGGGCGACTACCATCTCCGCGAACTGGCTCTTTACCTCCTCCGCCTTGCTGGTGGAAAACCGTATCTCACCTTCTTTGGAGAAAAACTATGACGATTGCCGATCTCAGCGAAATTCAAGGTCGCACTTATCCGGCCCGCCGCCGCACTCAGAACCTCGTGGGAGGCGTCTCCCCCGTACAGGCCAAAAACTTTTCCATGGGCAACGTCACCCTCGAACCCAAAGGCGGCCAAGTTCCCTGGCACAATCAGGAACAGGAAGAGGTTTACTTCATCGTCGAAGGTGAGGGTGAAATGTGTCTCGGCGAGGAACGCAGAGCCGTCCGAACCGGCCAAGCGGTCTTCATTCCATCCAAAATTTTTCACCAATTGACCAATACCGGAGACAAGCCCATGCGAATGATCTACGTTTATGGTCCGGCTGGCGATGTCGCCCACTGGAAACAGGAACTCGAAGGCACCCTTCCCAAAGCCGGTATCGATGTCCCAGCCCTTCCGGCCGGCGCCCAACCCCAGTGCACGAAAAAACCCTGACCCCCTCAAACTCAACCCAAAGGAAAATATGAAAGAACATAAAGTCGGCATCATCATGAACGGCGTCACCGGACGCATGGGCACCAACCAACATCTTATCCGCTCCATCGTAGCCATCCGCAAACAGGGCGGAGTGCAGATCAAACCAGGCGAAGTGATCATGCCCGATCCCATCCTCGTCGGCCGAAACGAAGAAAAGCTCCGCACTCTTGGTTCGGCTCACGGTATCACCCGCGTCTCCACGGATCTCGACGCCACCCTCAAAGATCCCGCCAACCAGATCTACTTTGATTCCACCCTTACCGGCCAGCGTCCGATGGGTGTCCGCAAGGCGATCGCAGCGAAGAAACACATCTATTGCGAAAAGCCGACTGCCACCACGTCCAAGGAAGCCCTCGCCCTTGCGAAGGAAGTGACTGCCGCCGGCCTGAAGAACGGCGTGGTGCAGGACAAATTGTGGCTCCCAGGACTGCTCAAACTTCGTTACCTCATCGACACTGGCTTCTTCGGAAAGATTCTTTCGGTCCGGGGAGAGTTCGGATACTGGGTATTTCCTGGAAAATTCGAGAAGCTGCAACGCCCCTCCTGGAACTACCGCAAGGAGGACGACGGCGGAATCATCGTCGATATGCTCTGCCATTGGCAGTACGTGATCCAGAATCTCTTCGGAGAAATTAAATCCCTCTCTTGCTTGGGAGCCACCCACCTGCCCGAGCGTTGGGACGAAAACGGCAAGCCGTACAAGTGCACGGCTGACGACTCGGCCTACGCAACCTTTGAATTGAAGAACGGGGTGATCTGCCACTTCAATTCCTCTTGGTGCGTCCGGGTGAAGCGTGACGATCTGCTGACCCTGCAGGTCGACGGAACCGATGGTTCCGCCGTCGCAGGTCTTCGGAACTGCACGGTGCAGGACAACTCCGCCACCCCCCGCTGCCTCTGGAACCCCGATCAAGACAGTCCAGTCGACTATAAGGACGGGTGGATCACTCAGCCGACGAATGCGGTCTTCGATAACGCGTTCAAAGTGCAGTGGGAACTTTTTCTGCGGCACGTAGTGCTCAACGAACCGTTCCCTTGGTCTCTCCTCGAGGGCGCCAAAGGCGTGCAACTGGCTGAACTTGGTCTGCAGTCTTGGGCGGAACGGCGCTGGCTCGACGTACCCAAGCTGGGATAAACTAGACGCTCATGAGCGTTGACCTGACCCACCGTCTGCTCGAACGCCGGCTCGTCCCCGTTGTGGTGATCGAAGACGCGGCGAGGGCCGTGGATCTAGCACAAACCCTGCTTTCGGCCGGACTCGGAGTTATCGAGATCACCTTCCGGACGGCTGCGGCTGAGGAATCGATCCGTCGAATCGCCAAGGAATGTCCCAAGATGCTGGTGGGAGCGGGCACTCTGCTCGATTCAGATCAGGTCAAGAAAGCAGTCGATGCCGGAGCCCAATTCGGTTTGGCTCCAGGCCTGGATGAGAAAGTCATTCACGCCGCACAAAAAGCAAAACTGACCTTTGTTCCCGGAGTTGTCACACCTAGCGAAGTTCAGAAAGGCCTTTCGCTGGGTTGTCCCATTCAAAAGTTCTTCCCGGCGGAACAGGCAGGCGGAGCGAATTATCTCAAGGCCCTCGAAGGGCCCTACGGCCACACCGGTGTCCGATTCATTCCCACAGGCGGACTGCAGGCGAACAATGTGGGACCTTACTTGGCCTTGAAATCAGTTGCTGCCCTTGGCGGATCCTGGTTTGTCGACAAGAAGTACATTCAGGGAGCAGAATGGGAAACAATCGGTCGCCTGACGAAGGAAGCGATCCAACTCACCACAGGAGCTAAATCATGAGTCTTTTTAATCTCAAATCTGCCGAGTCCTGCCGCTTCGATGAAATCTCGATGGGAGAAGTCATGCTTCGCCTGGATCCCGGCGAGGGCAGGATCCGTACCGCCCGCTCCTTCCGCGCCTGGGAAGGAGGCGGTGAATATAACGTCGCACGCGGACTCCGCCGCTGCTTTGGTCTTCGCACTGCCCTTCTGAGCGCCTTTGCCGATAACGAAGTCGGTCGCCTCGTGGAAGATTTCATTCTCCAAGGCGGGGTCGATACCACTCTTCTGAAGTGGACCGCTTACGATGGAATCGGTCGGACCGTTCGGAACGGCCTGAACTTTACGGAACGAGGCTTCGGAGTCCGTGGAGCAGTTGGATGCTCGGATCGGGGTCATACCGCTGCCTCCCAATTGAAGCCGGGCGATTTTGATTGGGATCAGATTTTCGGAAAACAGGGTGCCCGCTGGTTTCATACGGGAGGAATTTTCGCAGCCCTTAGCGAAAGCACGGCCAATTTAGTCATCGAAGCAACAACCGCCGCTCGGAAACACGGTGTGATCGTTTCTTATGACCTTAATTATCGACCCTCCCTTTGGAAGGGAATCGGCGGCCAGAAAAAGGCTCAGGAAGTGAACAAGAAGATCGCCAAGAATGTGGATGTGATGATTGGGAACGAGGAAGACTTTACCGCCTGTCTCGGACTCCATGTCGAAGGGGCGGACACAAATCTCACTAAACTTGAAAAAGACAGTTTCCAAAAGATGATCCAGCAGGCCGCCAAGGAGTATCCGAATTTCAAGGCCATCGCCACAACCCTGCGTGCGGTTAAATCCGCCACAGTCAATGATTGGAGCGCCATCCTTTGGGCAGGCGGTAAATTTTACGAATCGAAACATCGCCCGAATCTGGAAATCATGGATCGGGTCGGGGGCGGAGATAGCTTTGCTTCCGGTCTGATTTACGGATTTTTAAAATTCGGGGACCCCCAGAAAGCCGTGGAATATGGCGCAGCTCACGGAGCTTTGGCCATGACGACACCCGGCGATACTTCGATGGCTTCTCTATCCGAAGTCGAAAAGCTCGTCGGCGGAGGCGGGGCGCGGGTCGAGCGCTGACCTCTTTTTGATGAGTCACACCTCCTCCCCAAATAAGCCTGCAAAACCCGCAGCGACAGTTTTCACGGTCGGAACTCTCACATACACCGCTTTGGGTCTCGCGACCCTGACCTTCTGGCTTCTCTGGGGTGACGTGGCCTGGTCTTTGCGCGACCGCTCCGTTCCGAGCGTCATGCAGCTTCTTTTCCAGAAGTTTGGCGCGTCCAACTTTGTTTCCAGCCTCCTGATCTCAACTCTTCCGTACGCAATGATTTTATTGATCGGCCCGATTATTAGCTATCGAAGTGATCGGCATCGCAGTCGATGGGGCAGACGAATTCCCTTTTTAGCCATTCACATTCCTTTTGTCGTCCTCTCCATGGTAGCAGTGGCCTTCAGCCGACAGCTTGGTGAACTTCTTCATCAAGGATTGGGGCAATACTCCCCTAGCCTCTCCACATGCACGCTGATCGTCATTGGGTTGGGTTGGGGCGTGTTCGAACTGGCGACAGTGGTGGCAAATGCAGTCTTCTACGGCCTCATCAATGACGTGGTTCCAACCTCCCTCCTCGGACGATTCTACGGAATTTTTCGTGCGATCAGCCTTATCGCAAGCATTCTCTTTAACTACTATATTTTCGGCAAGGCCGAGCAGCATTTCCCACTCGTCTTTCTTGGAATCGGTCTCGTCTATGGCCTCAGTTTCACAATGATGTGCCTCAAGGTGAAGGAAGGAGAATATCCACCCCCCCCTCAACCTAAGGAGGGTGCCGGGAATTTCTTTGTCGCTGCTCGCACCTACTTTCACGAATGCTTCAGTAAGCCCTACTACCTCTGGGTGTTCGCTTCAATCGCTCTTCCTTGGATCGCCTTTATCGGCGTGAACCACTTCAGCGTTTACTTCGCCAAAAGTCTGGCGATGGATATGGGGTTTTACGGAAAATGTTTGGCCCTGACTTACGGTTGCTCCTTGGTTCTCTCTTATCCCCTCGGAATGTTGGCCGATAAGTTTCACCCCCTTCGCACATCCCTTATTGTGATCACCCTATATGCGATTGTGACTGCCGCTGGAGCCATTTTCTCCACAAGCTCAGATATATTTTCAGTCTTTTTTATTCTCCACGGAGTTTTGTCGGGAGCTTGGTTCACCAGTTCTGCATCCCTGCCCCTGCGAATGTTTCCGAAGGAAAACTTCTCCCAGTTTTACTCCGCTTTGAACATGTTCATTGGACTGGGAATTATGACCTTCGGCCCGACCGTCGGACATTTGATCGATTTCACGCAGAAGTTCTATCGCCTCACCTTTATTGCCTCATCTACTCTGGCCTTTCTGGCCGTCATTCTCGGACTCGTCGTCCACTCAAAATTTATGAAGTTGGGCGGCCCGAAAGCTTACACGCCTCCTTCTTAACGCAGATCAGCCGGGACCACGACTCGCGGTCTTGGCTTGGACTTTTTGAATCCACTCTTTCCCGTTCTTAAAACTTCCCATCTGATCGTCCACAATGATCTCGATTTTGTTCTCAAGAATGACAGAAGCAACACGGTCCGCCTCAGAGCCATCGATGGGGAAAGAAAAGCTATTGTACCAGTAAATTGCTTCAACTCTCTTTTTGATCAGCTCATCGAAGGCCTTGTAACATGCATTCGCATCCGCATAGCTCGTAAGAAACCATGTGTTGTTTCGTTTTAGGAGTTTCTCATAGAGTTCGGGTTCTTTCGCTTTTAACCCTGGATACTCTTTATCGAAAGACACCCCTCTGACCGGCGGCCAATCCATCGCCTCTCCGCTATTGAACCTGGTGACTTTCGGAACATCCATTTTGCTAGGCCCAAACTCTTTTTTCCCCGTTTCCTTCTCCCGTTTTTTTCTATCTTCCACCTTGGAATTAAATTCCGCCAAAGCCTGAGGCCAGTCCACCATCCCCCCGCCATTCGTCAGAATCACATCGGCATCCGGAAACTGCTTAAAGATTTCCTCAAACATCGTAGGAAGCCGTCCACTATTCTGAACCGCTTTATTGATACTCACAATCACCCCAAGCTTCTTGGCTTTGACCTCGACTCCAAAAAGTTTTAATCCGGCTGTTCGCCCCATCCCTTTCCCTGTTCCTGTGCCCGCTCCTGCTCCCGCACCACTCCCCCCTAAGCTTCCTGTGGTCGACATCTTGATATCCTTTGGAACCGCAGGAGCCCAGCTCGCCCCACCCGGTAGGTTCATCATTTCCAGCGGAGGAAGCGAATCCTCAGCCGCAGGAGTTTCGTCCGGCATATTTGGGTCAGATGTCTTCTCCTCCTGAACCATCTCTTCATCCGGCGGGGGGGGTGGGGGCACTGCCGTATCCGTCGGCACACTTTCTGTCACAAAAGGCAAAGTCACCGTACGGCCCTTAAATAGGGTGACTCCTCCCAATCCAATCAAAAGGAGAACATGAACCGCTATAGAAAAAAGAAATACCAGAACGATCGGTTTTCTTAAATGGGCTTTCCACTCCATCATTCGATTAGTTTTCTTTCCCTTTGAGTTTGGCAAATTCCGATTCGGTAACGAGGGAAGGGAGTTCATTGCGGAAATAGTTTCATTTGCTGATTAGGGCTTCGGATACTCCACCTGCAAACGAATCTTCCTTGCACGGGACAAATCGGTCAATCGGCTTCCGGTCATTTCCTTCGCTTCATCCAATAAGGGCCCCTGCTCTCCTCGCCTACGTGCTTCCGCCACCAAAGCTTGAAGGGCTCCTGCCCGATCTTCATTCGTCACCTTGTTCCACCACCCATCCTCATCTTGATATGAAACCTCTCCCACTGGAGTGACCGCCAATATTTCTGGATTTGGCAAGTGCGCCGTGGCTCCTGCCCCCGCTGGGCCAATCTCGATCCAAAAAGGCTTGGCCAAATCGAAACCCGCTTTCACTTCATACGATTGAGTCAGACGGATCACCTTCCGACTCCCCATCCAGCGATGTTCCCAATCATATCCAACTTCAATCTTCTTCGCTGCAACGATGACTTCGGTTCGTGCCGATGCCTGCCCCCACACAACCTGGGTTCCCTCCCTGACCTCAGGTCGAACATGAAGAAGATCGACAAACACTTCGGAAATTCCCTCCCGCACACCCCCGACCGTTCGCGATGCCAGTTTTGCCGGAAAATCCAAACATGCCCTAACACCAATCCCAACAAAGATGACTAATCCAAGAAAAAGCGCCGCCGAACCCCAACTCCCGCGCTTCAATTAAAGGCTCAGCCCCTCGTCCGTCACCGCCCCATGAGATGCGTCTGCGACCAGATGCGCAAACTTGGCCAAAACGCCCTTGGTGTAGCGAGGCTTTGGTTTTTTCCACGCCTTCGCCCTTTTTTTTATTTCTGCGCCAGAAATACCCAGGACCATCTTTCTTGTCTTTGCATCAATCACAATTCGATCTCCGTTCTTTACCAAAGCCAAAGGCCCCCCGTCATACGCCTCCGGAGTGATGTGCCCGACTACGAAACCGTGTGTTCCCCCGGAAAATCTTCCGTCCGTGATCAACGCAACATCCTTGCCCAAACCCTGACCCATGATCGCACTGGTGGGTGCGAGCATCTCCCGCATTCCAGGCCCGCCCCTTGGCCCCTCATATCGGATCACCACCACATCCCTTTTTTTGATTTTCCCGGCAAGAATCGCCTTCATCGCCTCTTCCTCCGCTCCAAAAACCTTAGCTTTCCCTTCAAACCGCTCCCCCTCCTTGCCACTAATTTTTGCTACCGCTCCTCCTGGAGCCAGATTCCCACGCAGAATCACGAGATGCCCACTCTTCTTGATCGGATCAGAAAATGGCCGAATTACCTCCTGACCTGCCGGATAATCCCCGACAAACTTCAGATTCTCCGCCACCGTCTTGCCCGTGACGGTCAAGCAATCCCCATGGAGCAGTCCCCGATCCAGAAGTCGCTTCATCAATGGAACCAACCCACCAATCCTCACAAGTTCTGCCATCACATATTTTCCGCTCGGCTTTAGATCTGCCAATACCGGCACCCTCTGCCCAATTCTCTGAATATCCTCAATCTCCAATTTCACCCCCGCCGCCCGGGCAATCGCTAAAAAGTGCAACACTGCGTTCGTCGATCCCCCTAACGCCGTAATCACCACAATGGCGTTCTCCATCGCTTTTCTCGTCAAAATATCTCTTGGACAAATTCCCTGCTTCGCCAACGCCAAAGCCGCCTTGCCTGCCTCGCGTGCATCCATTTTTTTGTTCGGGGAAACTGCCGCCATGGCGGAGCTATTAGGCAAACTCAACCCCATCGCCTCGATCGCACACGCCATCGTATTGGCCGTGTACATTCCCCCGCACGATCCAGGCCCGGGAATCGCACACCGCTCAATCTCCCCCAACTCGGCGTCGGTGATCGAACCCCTCGCCCTCTGCCCAACCGCTTCAAAAACACTGACAATATCCAGCTCCTTTTTGCCCAGACATCCGGGCAAGATCGTTCCGCCGTAAACAAAAACCGACGGGCGGTTCAACCGCAACATCGCCATGACACATCCCGGCATGTTCTTGTCGCACCCCCCCAATGCCACCAAAGCATCAAACCCCTCACACCCCACCACCGTCTCAATCGAATCCGCAATCACCTCCCGCGAAACCAGCGAATACTTCATCCCCTCCGTACCCATAGAGATTCCGTCCGAAATCGTAATCGTATTGAAAATTACCGCTTTTCCACCTGCTTCATCGGCCCCAGCTGCAGCCTCCTTCGCCAGCTCATCAATATGCGAGTTACACGGAGTCACCTGACTCCACGTCGAGGCTATTCCCACTTGAGGTTTTGAAAAATCTTCTTTCCGGAATCCCACGGCATGCAACATGGCCCGGCTGGGAGCCCGTTCCATCCCATCCACCAAAGGCCCCGACCAGCGCCTCAGATTCGAGGCCGATTTCTTTACTTTCATGTGTCCCACTCTGCCAGACCCACCTTCCTCCTCAAGCCTGCACCCCGACCTGCTCCAACCTACCCGTGCTTCTTCCGCCAATCCTCGCGCAACGCTTTCGCTTTGCCCGTCTTCAAATCCACCGACACCAACTCCTGCTTCGCACGACAATAAACCTCTCCTTCCGCTCCCCTGACTTCCGACTCCACCATAAACCGCACCTTCCCCACCTCCCCCAACCGCGAAATCACCCGCACCCGTTCCCCCAGTTTCGCGGGTCGCAGATACTCCACCTCAGTCTTCGTTAACACCGGGCATCCGTGCTCTCCGCCCACCATCTCCCCGATTCCCCAGCCCAGAATCTCCGCCAGATCGGTCCGCACCGCCTCGATCCATCGTAAATAAGTCAGATTATGCACCACGCCGCCCGCATCCGTATCAAAGAAGTAAACCGTGAATTCCCGCTCGGCTTCCGATCGCCCGCTCACAACTCCCCGAACTCCTGCTCCATCCTTTTCACCAAAAGTTTCATCACCTTGATCCGGGCATACCACTTGTAGTTTCCTTCAATCAGATTCCAGGGAGCCAATCGGGAGTTCGTCCGCATGAACATCTCCTCCGCCGCCACAATATGCTCATTCCATTTTCTTCGGTTCCGCCAATCCTCCTCGCTGATTTTCCAATGTTTGTACGGATCCGCCGCCCGACGCTCAAAACGTCGCAACTGTTCCGACTTGGTGATATGTACGAAAAATTTCATTAAAATCGAACCCCCGTCGACCAGCATTTTCTCAAAATCCTGAATCTCCCGAAACGCCCGCTTCCACTCCTCTTTCTTTGCAAAACCCTCCACCCGCTCCACCAACACCCGCCCGTACCAACTCCGGTCAAAAATCGCCGTTTGCCCCGTCGCCGGAATCTTGTTCCAAAATCGCCACAGATAATGGTGCGCCTTTTCCTCTTCTGTCGGCTTTACGACCGACCAAACCCGGACCAATCGCGGATCCTGCCGTTCCGTTAACCGCTTGATCACTCCACCCTTTCCCGCCGCATCCGGCCCCTCAAAGACCAAAATCAGATTCTTGGAACTTTCCTGAAGCAACCGCTGGGCATGGAGAAGCTTCAACTGCAACCCACGCAACTTCTCCCGATATTCCGACTTCTCCCGGATCTGCTTATCCAAATCGAGTTGATCCAAACGGCATTTCACAACCACCTGCCTACCCAATTTCCTGCAAACCGCCAGCCCCAACCGGCGAATTGTCCATCGCTTTTACGGAAAATTTTGGCACTGTTAGTCTTATGCTTTTGCACGAATTCTCCGATCCCACCACTTGGATGGACTCCATGGTTGCCGGCTGGGAAACTATCGGAGGTCCTGCCCTTCAGGCCCGGGGCACCTTCCACGTATCCCTCTCGGGAGGCTCCACTCCGAAACCTCTCTACCAACGCCTTGCGAAACTGAAATGGCCCTGGTCCTCCACCCGCCTCTACCTGGGAGACGAACGATGGGTCACTCCCGACCACAAAGACAGCAACTATCGAATGATTCAGGAGGCCTTCCATGGAACAGGGGTTCACATCGAACGGGTTCATACCGAAATCGGAACCGCCGAAATCGGTGCCCGTGCATATGAAAAACAGGTTCGCAACGACCTCGGCGATCCCCCCCGCTTCGATCTGATCCTACTCGGAATCGGAGATGACGGCCACACCTCCTCCCTCTTCCCCGAAACCGCCGCCCTTAAAGAGGAAAAGCTCCTGATGGTACCCAATTTTGTCTCGAAACTCGGAGTCTGGCGGGTCACCTCCACGTACACCCTCCTCCGCTACGCCCGTGCCATCTGGTTTGTAACGCGGGGACCATCCAAGGAACCGTTCATCCGTGCCCTCGCCAAAGACGACCCTACTGCCACTTTTCCCGCCGCCAAGGTTCGTAGTGACCGCGGAACGATCGAAATCTACCATTGCAACCAACCATGAGCTCAGCTGCCGCACCTACTCTCGTGCCCTCCGTAAATAAATCCAAATCGGGTCCATCCCCGAAAGCCGATCGGGTTCTCCCCCCTTTTGTGATGGTGATCTTCGGCGCCAGCGGAGATCTCACCCACCGCAAACTCGTTCCCGCCCTCTTCGGCCTGCAACACGAAGGCGCTCTCCCATCCGACTACTCGATCATCGGCTTTGCCCGACGCCCCAAGACAAATGACGAATTCCGAAAAGAAATGAAGGAAGGCCTCGATAAATTTTCCCGCCTACGCCCCGTCTCTGCCCAAGACTGGAAAAACTTCACCCCCAAACTTTCCTACCATGCGGGGAATTTCGACGACCCCAAAGCCTACCTGGAACTCAAGAAAACCCTCGAAGAGTTGGCCAAAACCCGTGGCCTCACCCAACACATTTTCTATCTCGCCACCGCTCCGGACTACTTTGCCACCGTCGTCCAACAGCTCGCAAAAGCCGGCCTCGTCAGCCCCGGACTTCCTGCCCGCGTCGTCGTTGAAAAACCCTTCGGGCACGACCTCGCTTCCGCCCGGACACTGGTCACCGACCTTCAATCCTGCCTGGATGAATCGAACCTCTTCCGCATCGATCACTACCTCGGCAAAGAAACGGTTCAGAATCTTCTCTATTTCCGTTTTGCCAACTCGATCTGGGAACCAATCTGGAATAGCAACCTGATCGACAACGTCCAGATCACCGTCGCTGAGCAGGAAGGCGTTGGCACTCGGGGAGCTTTCTACGACGAGGTCGGAGCCATGCGAGACATGGTTCAAAACCACATGATGCAGCTTCTCTCCATCACTGCCATGGAACCACCCGCAAACTTAACCTCCCAATCGATCCATGATGAAAAGGTGAAAGTTCTCCGCTCCATCACCACTCCAAAAATCGAAACTATCCTTGCCAGTACGGTTCGGGCCCAATACGAGGGATATCGCCAGTCGGATCGTGTGAATCCGAACTCCAGCACCGAGACCTATGCCGCACTCAAAATCCAGATCGACAACTGGCGCTGGTCGGGCGTTCCCTTCTATCTTCGCACCGGCAAAGCCCTGACTTCCCGCGCCTCGGAAATCGTCATCGTATTTCGTCGTCCTCCCGCTGCTCTTTTCCGTGCGGAATTCGGTGACCTCCTCAGCCGGAATGCCATGCACATCCGCCTCCAACCCGACGAGGGGGTCCACCTCTGCTTTAATGCAAAACGCCCGGGGCGCAGCACCGTTCAACCTGTCGATATGGAGTTCTGTTACGCCAGTGAATTTGGCTCCTACTCCCCCGAAGCGTACGAGCGTCTTCTCGGGGACGCGATCTTCGGCGATTCCACTCTCTTCACCCGCGACGATGAAGTTCTGGAAGCGTGGCGCCTAGTCGATGCTATCCGTGAAGGCTGGAAAGATACACCCATGTCCCTCTACCGCACCGGCTCTTGGGGACCTCAAGAATCCGATCTTATGCTCAAGGCAGATGGCAACCATTGGGTCGACCTCGACGCGCGGGCAAAAGCTTAAGCCCTATTTCGTTGTCATCCGCCACACCCCGTCCCACCTTGGGCCTGGAGGATGTTCCCGCAGTAAAGCGATCCGCCCCAGAAAAGTGCGACTAGGTCCATCCGCATACTTTTCCACCATCTCACGGAACATTCCCTCTGCTCCAGACCAGTCCTGCTTCCGATAAGCACCCAAAGCCGCGTCTGCCCGTCTGATTTTTTGCTCCTCCTCCGGTTTTTGTTTCCCCTGTTCCGCCAACAATTCATAAATCCCAACCGGATCGCTCTTCCCCTTCACTGCCAATAGATCCACCTCTCTTGTCGCCATGCCCCGTTCCACCATCCGCCGCGTTTCCTCTGAAATCAGAATTCGTGTTCCGTACATCGTATTCGCCGATTCCAACCTCGAAGCCAGATTCACCGTGTCCCCCATCACCGTATAACTCCGAGCTGTCTCACTTCCGATATTTCCCACCACCACTTCCCCCGTCGCTAACCCAATCCGCAGGTTGATCTCTGGCAGATTTTTTCGCAGCCCCATCAGATCGGGTAGTTCGGCACGGAATCGAGCCAAAGCATCGACTTGAGCCAACGCCGCACGACACGCTGCAATCGCTTGCTCCTCTTCC
>Ga0209085_1000571_pt1 | contig 26664 bp, 41 predicted proteins | sample C_131016_EF_Meta_FD_187310 | JGI IMG/M metagenome (GOLD analysis project Ga0209085, IMG submission 187310) | Freshwater microbial communities from Lake Croche, Canada to study carbon cycling - C_131016_EF_MetaG (SPAdes) (version 2) | ecosystem: Environmental > Aquatic > Freshwater > Lake...
GGAAACGCCTTCCGGGATGGCAATCCCCAGAGAGGTGGCGTACTCGATCTGCCGATCGGTTGGTGGATCTTTTCGCCACGCGTCGGGAAGCCTGGGCCACGACAAGACGGCGGCCGCAAGAGCCCAGATGCCAAAAATCGACATTAGACCGCTGGCCTTCGGGACAAGCAGAGGGGAGGCCGTGAAGAACGCAGCAAAGGAAATCACCAGCACCAAGCCGCTAGCCCGGACCGCGTAGCTGGCCAAGTGGAAAAGTTTCGCAAGCATCGCAGCCTCCGGTACGGTCAGGCTGCCGTGCCTTTCTTTCGCGGAGCTCCGCCGCGCTTCTTTCGGATCTCGATCTTGGCTTTGTTCAGCCGCTGAACCTCGTCGAGATAATAGAACACCCGCCGGGGGGATTCCACTACCCGATCTTTGAGCTCACCACGCCGCGCCCAATTCCGAATGTTTGAGGCGTCGATCCCAAGGGCCTCTGCCAGCTCGTCGGCCGTGGCAATCTGACGGCCCTTTTTGTCGTACAGCATTTTCATCGCTCCGAACGTATCGACGTCTTTGGGCAAATCCAGTCGCCCATTTGCTTTCTTGCGTTGCCCCCCCATATGGTTGGGCAGGCAAACTACACCCCGCTGGGCTCGAACCAGCAACCTTCGGTTCCGTAGACCGATGCGCTACTGGAACCGTGGGATGCACCTACTGGAACCGTGGCAAGTGTTTACGGAACCGAAGCCGACCCACCATTTGGCGGGTTCGTTCTAGGCTGGCTTTTCGGGGTGTTTGACAGTCTGCCCGCCGTCAGGAGGATGGCCCCACCTTTCCGTCCCATGAGGGGACGTGGCAGGCGTCAGAGGGGCCGCAGGAGCCGCCCATCTGGCACATAACGACGTGCCATAGATGTATTGCAAAACAGGCCCGCAGACGCTCTCGGCGTATGCGGCAAACTACAACCTCCTGCGCGACGTGCGGCCAGAGACCGTCCGCCAATACCAGATCACGGCTCGTCTTTTTGAGCAGTGGGCCGGCCACCCCGTGCTGCTAGTTGAGCTCGACGAGGCGAGCGTGTCGGCGTGGCTTCGCGACTACGCTGCCTCCGGCGTAGTGCCAGAGACCGTCCGCAGCAAGAAGGTCGGGATCCTCGCCCTCTGGCGGGCCGCAGCCGACGAGGGCCTGTGCGAGCCGCCCACACGCCGTATACGGTCCGTACGCGTGCCCTACAAGGCTCCCACGTGCTGGACGTGGGAGGAGGTGTCCGCCCTCCTGACGGCCTGCCAGGGCCTCCAGCGGTGGCATAAGACGGGCCTCCGACGGTCCGCATGGTTTGACCTCGCCATCCGACTGGCTTGGGACACGGGCCTCCGTCAGGGCGATCAATGGCGGCTGCCGGTGGTCGACATCCGGCCCGACGGGGCCGTGAGCCTAGTGCAGAGCAAGACCGGCAGACCCGTTCTGTGCCAACTGTCCGCCTCAACGGCCGAGGCCTTGCGGGTCTCGCTCGAGGTGGCACCGCGGCAGCTTGTCACGCCCTGGTTGTCGTCGCACGAGACCTTCGACGACCAGTTCAAAAGATTGGTGACGCGGGCAGGCATCCGGCCAGGGACGTGGAAGTGGCTCAGGAGGGCCAGCGCCACCGATGTGGAGATCCAGAGGCCGGGCTCGGCAACGGCCCACTTGGGCCACGTGCCGGGATCGCGCATCGCGGAAAGGTCGTACATCGACCCGGCGCAGTTCAGCCGCACAGCCACCACGCCGCGAGAGCTCGTCGCCGCAGCGTTTCAAGCTAGGCAAACGGGGGGGGGGGGGGGGGGGGGCAGCAGTCTAAAGCTGGGTGAAGCCGGTTGACGTATGTCAACTCTCGCACTCCGCCAGACACGCCGCATACCCTGCCAGATCGACCGGCGTGTCGGAGCTCTTCGATGTTCCTTGATGCCGCGCAAGCTTGTCCAAGATCATGATTTGTGCCCAGTCAGCCTCGGTCAACGGCGACCGCAGCTTGTGGGCAAAGATCGCGTTGACGGCCGCCACCGTCTTGGCAAAGTGTTGCTTTGGTGGTCCGTACGTCGCGCGTCGAGCCCCTACAGTGTGAATCGCCGTGCGGAGCAGGTGCTCAGCCGCATTGGTCGGCGTGTCGTCTGGTGCTTTCATCGATCGTGTCCTCTTAATTTCTTGAACTGCCAGTAGAAGCCAAGAGGCTAACGTTCCCGATGTGCCAGTCCACCAGCAGCCGGAAAACTTTCTGGCGGCGTATTCCGCTTGCTGAATATCGTCGTCTGTAAGCCGGTAGCCGGTCACGACGTCCGCACCTTGCCGGCGGCAATGCGGAAGTTCTCAACATTGAACTCGCCGCTCTCGGACACGACCACGACGGCCGCCCCGTGGTTCCATTTGTTGACCGGGGCATAGGCGGGCCTCAAATCGCACAGGCAGCCCGTCGAGAAACACACCGTTTCCTTACCCATCATGTCAGGCTCGCTATGGATGCTTGTTCGATGCCCGTGCCCCTCGAGCACTGTGTGGTGTAGCCGCATGTACGCCCCGCGAGCTTGATTGACGGGAGACGATATGCCGTTGCCTTTCTCGTGGCCGTGAAGTACCGGCAAGCCTCCGCACGTGATGATGCGCTTTTCGCCCACCAGGTCGATGTCGAGGTCCTTGAGGGCCAGCCAGTTGTCGAGGCCCATGATCGGAGACGTGCTCAGTTCCGGGGCGTGCTGGAAAAGCCACTTTTCCCAACGCTCCTCATGGTTGCCCTGCTTCGCCACGATCTTGATGTCCGGGAACTCGCTGCGGAGCCACCGGAGGAGCTGCTGCACCTGTTCGATCTCGGCCAAGAAATTTCGATACTTTGGATTCTTTTCGTGGCGAGAGATGGAATAGAAGTCTGCAAAGTCTCCATTCAAGAGCAGGGCGTCGATCTTGTGTTCGTGCAGATGATCGACAGCGGCCCGAAGGGCGACGTCGTCATGGTACGGACAGTGGATGTCGCTCAAGATGCCGACCTTGCCGACGGTGGCCATGTCGTACACGGTCCACGGCACAGCCTGGCTGCGTGGCATTTCCACGCCTTGGCCAGGTGCTCGAGCTGCTCGCCGCACGCCGTGGTCTCGTCGTACTCGCTTTTGGTTCCCTGCCTGGCCAAAGAGCCCCCGTATGCGACTCCGAGCTGATTCCAGCGTTATGGCACCGCCGGTCGCCTCGACCAGTTTGCGAGCCAGCGACCGCGCCGGGTGGTCTGGAAACTTGCCGATTAGTTCAAGGGCCATCTGGCCGATCGCGTCAAGGCTTCCGAGGCTTTGTGGCCCGGTCTTTTGTGCTGGCACGCTCTGCCCTCCGTGGTGTCTGGTCGTCCGCCGGCTTTTTCACGTACACGTTGCCGTCTTCGTCTGGGCTTAAGCAGCCCTCAACCAGATCGTCGTCAGGCTGGCCAAACCCGTCTGGGCTGCCGACCCAGAATCGCTTCGCCGGTTTCTTTGCCATCGTCGCCTCCGGCTAGATGGTGGCATCAACAAAGCCTTCAAGAGCAGTACGCGTAACGCTGCCAGGCGCAATCCACGTGAGAGCCCATCCAAATGTTCCGACGCCCAGCGTGGATGTCTGGGCACTGGAGAGGGCCACGTTGATCTTGCCGGCCGCAGCGTCCGGGATCGTTGTCGTGAACGTCGCCAGCGTGGCACCCGTCACAGTCGAGGTGACGATGGCCGACGCTGTGTAGCCGGTCAACGTAATGTCAAAGTCGAGCAGGCTGGAGAAGGAATCACCGGCCCGCCAGCGGAGTTGCATCTGGCCGGGCAATTGGTCATACGTTGCCAATGTCGTCTCCCTGTTTGATCCACACGCAGTTGACGTCGTCCAACACCCATCCCTCGCCGGGGCATGGCGGGTAAGGCGACTGGTTCATGCCAATCACTGTGCCGCTCTCGTCCCGCACTTCCCATGTGTGCATGCCGCCGATAAGGCCGATGTAGGTTGTGGTCATCATGAGAGCCTCGCCCACGGCTGGCCCTGCGCGGTCGACAGACTGCTTGAAGTCACAAGGTCTGTCTGCGATGCCAGAGATGCGTTGCATCGCGGAGTGAGGCCGGAAACACCGGCATTCATGAGACGGCCGGAATACAGAGGCGCGGTCGTTCCAACACAAATAACTCCCACGCCGTATCGCGTCCCGGCGTTGAGTGTGTAGGTGGCTGGGTATCCGCCAGTCGTAGACAGGCTGCGCTGGTACGCGGTGCTAACGGTTCCGAAGAGCGCAGTGTCAGACGCCGTCCTCGCCACAAGCGTGGCCGTGGTTTCGTCAAACGTGTACAAGCCCATTCTCGCAAGCGTCAGACCGGACGCAGCCGTGGTGCCGGAGACCATTGTGATGGACGAAACGGTAATCGAAACCGAGGGCGTAAAAAACGTCCAATAGATTGTTCCTGCCCCCTGTGCGATGCCTGTACTGAGCGCCTCTCCACGCGGATAAATGTCCAGCGTTGCCGATGGTTGATTCCACGCCGTCGCGATGCCCGCATAGGTGGCAATCGCAGAACTAAGCCTCGCATCAGGCAGGATGCCGCTCTGCAAGTCCGCCGCCGACACGCTCGTCGCCACGGAAGCGACCTCGACGTATATCGTCGATTCCCATCGGTACAGTTTCGATGTATCAGAGCTTAGGTACAGAAGTCCCGCCAGCCCTGTCGCCGGGAACGATGCCGTGGTTGCGTAGCTCACCACTGACGGCAGCGGCGTAACAGTGCCACCGCTGGCGCGATAGAACAACCGGCCGTCCGCTTCGTTGATGGCGATTTGACCAGACGCGAGCGACGACGGCTTGTTGCCGGCCGTCGTGGAACGCAGTAGTAGCGGCGTGTTCGCCATGTTCAGAATGTTCCGGCGTCAAATGTAATGCCGTCGATGCTGCCGCCGGTAATGCTGACGTTGCTGGCCGACTGAGTGGCCATCGTGCCGAGGCCGAGGTTGGTCCTCGCCGTCGATGCCGAACCGAGATCCGACAGGTTGCTCGAGGCCGTGAGCTTGCCGGCCAGACTGTTGGTCACAGTGACGCTGAAGCTGGCATCGTTGTTCATCGCCGCCGCCAGCTCGGCAAGCGTGTCGAGTGCGCCTGGAGCGGAGTTAATCACGTTGGCAACCGCCGTCGACACAAAGGCCGTCGTGGCTATCTGCGTGCTGTTGGTGCCAGCCGCCGCCGTTGGTGCCGTCGGCGTTCCCGTGAGCGCGGGAGACGCTTTGGCGGCGTACGTGCTGTTTGCAGACGACTGCGTCAGGTAGGTGCTGCTGGCGGACGAGATTGTCAGATACGTCGTGGCCGCGTTTGCCGTCGTCAGGTAGCTGGAGAGCTGCGACGAGACGTCAACTGCTGCCACCGCAGAAGTTACGTACGCCTTGGTGGCGTACGAGCCAGGGCCGGCAATCGCCACCACCGTGGCCGTGCCGCCGGAGCCCTGGCCGATGTACAGAATTTGATCGACTTCTGAATACGCAAGTTCACTTTGCAGGAGCGAGCTTGGGGCGCCACTTTGGCCTCCGGTTGCACGTCGTTTTACGCGGAATGAGCTTGCCATTACCAGTTACCTCCGTCGAGAATTGGGTTGTTCTGCCATTTGCTTGCGCCGCCATACTGAAGCACATCGCCAGGCTGGGCCGATGCAATCTGCACGTTAGAGAGCTGCTCGAGCAGGCCGCCACTGGTTCCGGCAGGCCCTTGCGGCCCGACGCCACCGGCGATCGTGACCATTGCCGACGAGCTCACCACGGTTGCCAACGCGCCGCTCGATGTCACGGTGGCAGAGATTGGCTGCGATGTTACTGTCGCACTTATGTCGCTCATCTCGCTGGCTCCTCTTGCAGTGCCTCAATCTCACGCCGTCGCTCCCACACCGCAGACGCCACCGGCTGCACCGCTCGCAGGACGCGAGGCAACAACGCTGACCATCGCCACAGGCAGAAGCCGGTGACGGCACTGGTGAGCAGGATGTCGAGGAGGAGGTGTTTCATGAGTCAGGGAACGCTTGCGTAGGCACGGTGATGCTGGAGCCTGTCATATTGCGCGACGACCCTACAGAGATTCTCAGTTCGTCTATGAACCCGTTGAGCCCGTAGCTACTAGGACCGTCGAAAAGCGAGCCAATTATCGGAGTGGAACCCGATAAATAGTTCGTGGAATCCGAATACGTGGAACCGCTTTGCGTGCCGTTCACATACATGCGAGTGCTTCCGGATGCCCTCGCGACGGCAACGTGATACCACTGACCAGTGCTAAGGATGCTGCCTGTGATTCTGAATTGATTATTTACGAACCATGTTATGTTGCTCCCATATAGCAGCAGCGTCGGATAGTTGCCCTGAGACGGCCTACCATCAAAGATTCCGGTATAGTCAAGGCTTATGGCGTTTAGGTACAGCCAGCACTCCACAACAAAGTCGCCGCTTCCAAGGGCAATAGACGTAGTTTTCAGGTAATCGCTTGATCCGCCAAACGCCGCCGATTTCCCTCCAAACTTGCTCTGCGACGTGGACTGCGTTGAATTGCCGAACGCGGTGATGGTCTTTGGCGTGCCAGACGAATCGACGAACGTGCTTCCTGTTCCATTCATGTGCAACAGCAACGCCACGCTGCTGAAGTACGGGTCATTCGCAGTCGGTGTCAACGCACTGGACGCAGTCGAGTAGCTGCCAGTGCCGACGCCATTCACTCCGGCAACGCGAAACGTGTACGCCGTGCCGTTTGTCAATCCGGTGACCGTAGCGGAGGTTGCCGTGGATGCGGAGTGCGAGAAAGTTGACCAGTTGGAACCTGAGTCGCTGCTGTACTGAATCGTGTAATCAGTGATCGGCGTCTGCGATAGCACGGTCGGTGCAGTCCACGTCAGCGCCACCTGTGCGTTGCCGAGCGTGCCGTTGACGCTGGTCGGCGCAGGGGGCATAAACAGGTTCCATCGACTATCCGTGCTGGTTGCGACGAGTTCCCAGACGTTGTTCCCCGCGTAGACGTACTGCCTGCCGTTCTGCGTGGACGTTGCGCCTACGGACGGTGATGCTGGAAAAGAGAGTGCCATCTGTACCTCTAGTTATTGCGGGCCGATCTCGACGTAGACGCCAGAAGAATCCCATCGCAGGATGCGACCGACATCAACTACCACGTAAAGAAAACCGCTTGATCCTGTCGCCGGGAGACTTGCTTCTGACTCCACTTCGACGATATTCGCGGACAGTACACCAGAGGCAATTGAGAGACCGCCGCCAACCTTGATTCCGCCTAGCACGCTGGCTGACGCTGTCGGCAACGTGTAGGAATCGCCAGCAGGCCCCTGCGCTCCGGTACTGCCAGTGTCGCCCTTTGGAAGCGTGAAATTAATTGTCTGCGATGGTGCCGTCCCTGTGATAGTCACAGACGGAGTGCTACCACTGGTCACGGTTCCAACAGACAGCTTGGTAGCCGGGATCGTAAGATTGAGCGTCTGGTTGGGTGCCGTCCCCGTGATGCTTGCCCCAGCAGAGCTGCCCTCAGTGACTGAGCCGATCGTCAGCGTGTTCGCTGGGCCTGTCGCTCCTGCTGCACCAGTCGCGCCTGTGTCTCCTCGAGCGAGCACAAGATTCAGCGTCTGATTTGGTGCTGTTCCCGTGATCGTTGCGGATGGCGAGCTCCCAGTGTTCACCGTGCCAACAGTCAGACTGTTTGGCGGCCCGGCAGGGCCGACGGCCCCCGTAGCTCCCGTGTCCCCCTTTTGAAACACTAGATTCAGAGTCTGATTGGGTGCCGTGCCGGTAATTGTGGCGGCAGCGGTGCCGCTTGTAACCGTGCCAATTGAGAGAGTATTTGCAGGGCCAGCAGGTCCAGTGCTGCCCGTGTCGCCCTTGCTGCCAGTATTACCAGTCGCACCGACAGGAAGAACAAGATTTAACGTTTGGCTCGGCGATGATCCGGTGATCGTTGCCGACGCCGAGCTGCCGCTGGACACGCTGCCGATCGCCAGACTGTTTGCAGGCCCAGCAGGACCAGTCGCACCAACGCTGCCCTGCGGGCCTTGGCTTCCGGTCGCACCAACTGGCAGGACGAGATTCAACGTCTGCGTGGGGGCCGTGCCCGTGATCGTCGCCGCGGCAGTACCGCTGGTGACTGTGCCGATGGAAAGCGTGTTCGCAGGCCCGGACAAACCTTGCGTGCCCTGGGGGCCTGTGGCCCCGGCTGGCGAGACGGTGACATCGATCGTGTCGCCGGTGGTTGCCGTGATCGTGGGCGACGTGTTGCCGGAGATTGAGACTGTAACACTCATGGGATCACCACCCTAAAAGTGCCCGCCAAGACTGTCTGCGTGTACCCGGCCGTGTCCTGCCACCGGAAATACCAGCGGTAATTCCCAGACGTGGACAAGGCCGCCGTCTGTGTCTCTGTAAGCGAGATCGCAATCGTGCCGGCCGACAGGCTGGTGGCACCAATGTTGAACGTGGCCTTTGTCGTGCCGACGGCATACGTTCCGTTGGAGCCCAGCTGGGCCGAGCTCGAGGCCAGAACTTCCTCGTACACCAGGGAGGTCAGCGCGTAGCCAACAAGCGACTGATGAAAGTTCAGGCCGATTGACAACTCGTCGCCTTGGACGCAGGTAATGGAAACGTCCGCTGGCTGCTGGGAGTATGCTAGGGCCATTTTGCGTCCTTGCGGGGTGGCGACCGGAGAAATCCTGCCACACCCACCCGCTCAATCAAGGCGACGGGGGGTAGCTTTCCGGGCGTTGCTGATCGCCCGCCGCACCAGCATCCGCCCGGCCAGATCGAGGAACGGCAGGCCGCGAGCCTCGGCCTGCTCTCGGAGCCAGCCGACGATCGTGTCGAGGTTGGCCTCGCACCACTCGACGCCCTGGCGGTCCATCTCGTCGGCGTGAGCGTTGCACGCGCAGTCTGGCGTGGCGGTGATGCCGACCTTGGCAAGTAGCTTTTTTAGCTCGGTGCCGGGCAGCGATGCCTCAGCGCCCTGGACAATGTCATTGATCGGCGGTTCGCATTGGCGGAAGGTCGGCAAGCGTCGAGCGACGTACCCGCACTTACAGCATGTTCCGTACTGATCAAATGCACATAAGTCAGGCACTTACCACCACCGTTTTTGGGAATACAACAGGAAATGACGGATTGTTAAACCCTGCCAGAACTAAAGCTGCGCTGGCAGACCCACCCCAGCTATTTCTACACTGGCTTCTATAGCGATGTATTCCTAGATATGCAGGAATTGATAATTCGATTTGAAAAGAATGTTGGCACCCACCGCAATTTGCTTGTTGCAAAGCGTCAGTTTTGTCCAGCGTCGCCCGGAACAACCATGAATAGAAGCTGTTTGTCTGTCCACCTAATGGCAAACTCAATCGCCATTCAGGAGCGCATCCGAACGAATAGTAGCGAGTCAAAACGTAATCTGCTGCAACAAGCGGAGGAAACTCTACAACGCCACGATCATTGGGAGTTGAACTAAAACTAGACGGAAGTGTTACAGTTATTTGACTCCCAGGCCACCATCGACCTGCTGTGTCTTTATACATTGCAACAGCACTGTCAGGGGCAGTCGAGACTTCAAGTGGCCCGCTGGATTTGTTGATTGTTATTGTATAGCCCGCGCCAATAGCGCATAAGCTCCCCAAGAGTCCATCAGTCGATTGCGTGTGAAAAGTCGCTATTGTGTCTGATTCAAAAGACACGTTGTCAGTGGTTGCATACAACAGCGATGCCTGCGTTACTCCGCTACGCGTGTTTTCTATACGAACTTCATACCAAACAAATAGACGCTTGCTGGCTAGGTCTACTATTATCTGGTTTATTCCAGCAATGGTCTGAAATACTCCCGACGGAAGAGAGCAGACGGATATCGGACCCGTGTAGCCGCATTCAATTTGAACCACACGGCCAGGATCTCTTTGGTCAATGCGTGATAGTTGCAGAACAGACGGAAAACTTTGGGTACAGTAGTGCGGCAACCCGTCATAAACATCACCTCCCGAAGGACTGCTAGGGATGTTGTGCGATAGCTGAATAAATTTAGGGAATGATCCGCAGGGATCGCAGCACGGGCTACAGCTTCCTCCAAGCATTAGCTACACTCCGCTGCGATCAGTATCCACTCAGCGCCAACGTAAGCGATGGCACAAGCCTTTGTGCCCGTGCCAGTGATCGCTGCGAAATAGTTTTTCACGTCGGTGTACGTCGTGCTGCTCGTCACGGCGTCAGTCACGGTTGTGGTCGCACCCTTGTTCCAAGGTGCCGTGAACGTGCCTCGCACAACGCCTTGTGGTGCAACTGCCACCAACACCCATTCGCCACCAACGTACGCAATAAGGCAATCTTTCGTGCCGGTGCCCGTGATCGCCGTGAGATAGTTTTTTACGCCTGTGTAGGTGACGCTGGTCAGCACTTTGTCGGTGACGGTGGCCGTGCCATCCTTTGCCCAATCGCCTGAGAACGTGCCGCGGACCAGGGCGTCGTCGTTGCCAGCCGTCCGCAGCTGCGTCCGCTCCATGTCCCGGCCGCCACGCTCGCTGGCCAGCACAGCTCGAGCGATCCGCTTGGCTGACGCCGGCGTGAACGTCACGCTCCGCCCGGATTGTCTCGGCGGCTTGGCCATCAGGATGGAGTCCCAAACACGGTGAAGCTGGTTTCTTTGTACGCCCGGAAGTTCAGCACGTCGGGCTTCTGGCCTGCGGTCTTTGCCACTCCGCTAGCCAAAGCAACCGGCTGCCTAACTGGTTTCTTGTCAGTTCCCAGCACGGACGCACGCTGAGTGCCGGAGGCCGATGGCGTGCCGTTACTGGTGACGAGCTGATTGAAACCAACGTCCCACGGCGCCAGATCCCACGTCTCGGCTCGGTAGCGAAACTCCCACGACGTTTCCCAGTAGACCTTCGTAGCCGAGCCGCTGCCGGCCGAGACCGTCATCTCTTTTTTAGTCGCACCGCGAAACTCCACCTTCCATGTCCTAGCCGGGTAGCCGTTCCACGTTGATGAGTTGACTGTGTTGGACTGCGAAGACGCGATCGAGGACCAGGCGGTGTCCGCGTAGCACTTGGTAAGCGTGAGCGCCGCATCGCTGGCCTCAATCTCCAAGCCTTCAAGAGGATCGCCGGCACTGTTGGCAATCGCCACGCCGTTCTTGTCTTTGAACACTGGAACGGTGGTCGTGCTGCCAGTCGCTTTCCAATCGTCTTTTGGCATCCCAGTCGTATCGTCTGGCGTGTTGTCTTTTGGCGGGATGTAGTACTTCACCGTCATCACCCAAAACATTCCAACGCCGTCTTCGTCCGACAGGTCAAATTCCATCGCCTTGTGGTCACCAAAATCAGGGTGAGGGGCGTTGAAAACAATTCCCGGCGCCCGCGAGATCACCACCTTCGACGTTGTCGGATCGTCAACGCGGATTCGCCATTTGCGTGTGAACGTGAAACTCTCGCCGTACTTGCCGGAGAGGCCCGTTCCGCCAATCACTTCATTGACTGCCACGACTGCCATTACGCCCCCGCCAGTTCCATGATGTCCTGGCTGTCGCCCTCTGACAGATCGTCGTGGATCTGCTCGAGGACGTGCAGCTGCTTCTCTTGGATCTCATCGCCGCCACCACGCATCAGGCGGAACATCTCGCTGATGCCTTCCTTCGACCGGCTGTCCACGGCCTTGAGTGCCTCGGTGTTTCGGCCGACAGTCGCCACCTCGACCGCCGGCTTCTGATCCTTCGGGGCAATCGTCTGCGGGCTGGCTGCGTTCCTGGCGGCCGCGTCCGCCTTGGCCTTGTCGATCGACTCTTGGAGCGACATAGCTAGGGGGCCTTTCTTGGCCTCGCCGCCGGCTGGCTTCGGGCCGCCCTCGCCCGTGAAAGCGTAGTTAAAGTTCTTGGCCGCCGATGCCGCCGCGGCCTCCATGTCTGTGCCCAGAGAGCCGCGGAAGGCGTCCATGCCTGCCACGGCACTGTTGAGCGCCGCAGACTCGTAGCCGAGCATCCCGGCCGCTTCTTTGATGCCGGTCAGAATCATGGCAAAGGGCGTCACAATCCCCAGCATGGCCGCCGCCAACCCGGCCTTAAACGCATCACCAACGCCAGCAAAGAACGTCGCGGCCCGGTTGGCGTACTCCCAAACGGTGTTCCACTGGACGCCCACTTCACTGGCGTATTCCCAGAGGCTCGTAGCACCGGCAATGAAGTAGTCAGCAATGCCAGCGAAATAGACGGCAGCGTTCAAGATGGCATCGCCAATGAACTGGCCGATGTTGGCGCCGCCCACCGAGCCGATGAGATTTGTGAACGTCGTGGTTACGCTTTCAAGGGCAGGAGCAAGATATGCAATGACCTGCTGAACTACGCCTTCGATTGCCTTGTATGCCCTGGTGAATGCGTCGTTCATGTTCTCGACGCTCTGGCCCTGCTCGTTGGTCAACGCCAAGCCAAACTTTTTGGCTTCCTCAGTAGCCGCCTGAATTCCGCCGGCGCCGCCCTCAAAGAGCGGCAGCAACTCAGCACCGCTCTTACCAAAGATCGCCACGGAGGCCCTTGCCTTCTCGGCTTCAGTCGGCAGCCCTGCGATCGCGTCTGTGATCTTCTGGAATCGCTCTGCGGGGCTTAGGCCCTGGAGCTCCTCCACGGACAGGCCGATACCGGCAAAGGCCGCCTGCGCTTGGCTGGAGCCTTGAGCGGCTTTCACAAAAGCGATGTCGGCCTTTGTGGCTGCTTTTCCAATTGTGTCCATCGACACGCCAGCCAGGTCGCCAGCCAGCGACAGGCCAGCTAGCTCGCCGTAAGTCATCCCGAGCCGTCTGGCCAACTTTGAGGTCTGGTCAATCGTCTCCGACTCGGCCCCGGACATCGCCAGCAGACTGCGGCCGGCATTCATGGCAGCCGAGGCAATCGACCCAAATAGCTGCGCTCCCTGAATCTTGGTGAGTGTTGCCAAGCTGGACCGGACGCCGGCCACGTCGCCCTGCATTTTCTTAAAGCTACGCGACGCATCGGCAACGCCAGCCTTCAACCCAGCCGTCGAAGCAGAGAAGATCGCGGAGACTTTTCCGATGGTGGCCATTTACTTGCCTTGCGCTTCCAACTGCTTCTTGAACTGCGGGATCTTCTTCAGCTCGGCCAGCATCTCGGCCTCTGTTTGCTGCTTCTCTCGGAAGCTCGGCAAAAACTTGTCTTCGCTGTCGGGTTCAATCCGTCCGCCACTCGCCACCAGCGCCGCCCGGCCACTGCGCCGCCACTCGTCGCCAAACGGCTCCACTCGCCAATACGCCATCCATCGCTTGAGCTGTCGAACCGTGATCCGCTTTTTCAGCCCATCAACGTCCCACTCTCCCACCTGGAGCCCGAGCCGGTGGATAAACAGATCCACCGCACCGGCCGGGCTCCTCAGTTTTTTTCGAGCTCCTCGATCTCCGTATCGGTGACGCTCAATAGCTTGGTGCCTGCCTGCCAGATCTCGTGCAGAGCGGCCGCGCTCTTCTTGCCCAGCCGCGGGATGTCGGCATCGGAAAAGAGCCGCTTGCCTTCCTCGTCGCAGACCAGGAGCGACGCCAGCTTTGCCCGCCAGCTCGCCCGCTTGTTGGCGTTGGCCGTGCAAAAGATTTCCCAGTCATCCCTGACGTCCGCCGTCGGATCAAGGAGCCAGACGTCTCGCTTCCACGCTCGCACTGCCAGCTTGGTCGGCTTCCGCAGGTCGTCCAGGTCCAGTAGTTCTTCGGCAGTCAGTGGCATAGAGCCCTCCGTGGCTTAGTAATATCCACTGAATTGGAACGTCATGGTCCACTGAATCAACTCGCCGGCCTTAATGTCTCCGGCTAGGTCGATTGCAAAGCCGGCGCCAGAGTAGGAACCTCCAGACCACTCAATTGAAAGGTCTCCCGATATCCCAATTTTGTCGAGATCGAGCGTGGGATTGCCAAGAAATCGAACTTGGACTTGGCCTGGCTCCATTGCGGAGACGTTGTACTGACGCAGGACACGCGAGTCCGTGCCACGGCCAATCACAGGGCTGTTGACGCTCGTCGTCTCGTGGACGTTGCCCGTCTGCCACGACGGTGACATCGACACGTATGTCCCGAGCTCAATACCGTTGAATAGCAGCTTGGCCCCTTGGCTTGTTTCAATATCCGGCATGGCCACCCCCCGGCGGTCAGCCCGTTAATTTCAGGGTAAGGTTGCCCATGACCAACTCGCCTACAGCCGCGGTGAGCTCAAAATCCTCGCAGAATGCGTTCCCTGAGACGCCAAGCGTCGAGCAGGACACTGCACCAGAAGAGCCAATCGTCGGTGCGGTCGTTCCAAAGTATTCGCACGTGATCGTGGTGTTATCTTTGAGCGGGGCAGCCTGAAGTTTTCGCATGGTGCCAGACGCCTGCGACAGCGCAGTGACGTCAACAGTGGCCTGCGCAACCTTAACCTTGACGTTCTTTGCCAAGAACGTGGCACCAGAAAAAGTGAACGTCGTGCCTTGGCTGTCAGCAATCGATGTATCAGGCATTGTCACTCACTCCATCGGATTTGGTAGCTGTGCTCGACCAGATATGTTGGCTTATCTTGGCCGTTGAAAAAGACAGGTTCGCCGTCCCTCTCATCGGCCAGAAGTACCGACGTGATTGTGGCTCCGTTTGCCGTCCCGTTGAAGTTGTTTAGAGCGACGCGGACCTGGTCTGCCAGCGTCTTGACCTGCGAGTAGGTGTCGGCGTAGATCTCAACGGTAAAACTGCCAGTCGGAGGAAAAGCCACGCCGGGGACTCCCAGAGATTCCCGCGTGGTTCCGACTCTGGCGTAGACCACAAACGGCACCGCTGCCGACTCGGGCACTACCTGTGGGTATGCCGAGCAGCTAGTCGCCGCCTCAATCGCGGAGCGGACCCATGCTTCTGGTGATGCCATTACTTTGCGAGCTCCGTGGTTGTCTTCTCCAGAGCCGCAGTCAGTTCAGAGACCATCGCGTTAAGGATCTGCCCCTTCATCGAATCGACAGTCCGCTGGGCCATCCTGCGAGCTGGCATTGCCCCGCACTTGCCGCCGTTTGTACGAACTCGAAGTTTGGTGCCACGCTCAACAATGATTGCGTGATGTCCAGACCCTTGAATGATGAAATGGCCACGCTTTTTCTTAAGCGTCCCCATTGTGTAGCCCGCCACAAAAGAAATTGCGCCCCAGCCGCCGTGGTCGTACAGCTTGCTTTTGGTTTTGATGCTCCGCATCAGGCTGCCAGAGTTGTACGGCGTGTTTGACCGCAACGCGGGCTCAAACGGCTTTGCAGCCTTGCGGATGGCCGACGTCATTCGCTTTTTGGCAATGTCTTTTGGCAGCTTGAGAAAGGCCGTGATGATGCCTTTGATTTCCTGCTGCATTTTGGCTTCATTTAGCGTTGCGGAGATCATGTCACCTTCTCCTCGCACGCCAGCTCGTGCTCCTCGCGGCGGCCGTGCTCGACCACCGACGAGATGTAGAGGATCCGGTTGGACCTCGAGCTCCACCGCAAACGCATCTTGCCTGTCAGCCCCGGCATGAATCGCATACGGACGGTGTGGGTGGCGTTGCCGGTGGTTTGCTTGCGGATCTCTTGCTCGGAGTAGCCCACAGCCCTAATCGAGGCCCACCGCTTTCCAAACTCCGACCACGCGAGCGTGGTTTCGCCCAAGGCGTTCCGGGTCTCGGTCGGGGCCTCGACCACCACCATCTCGGTGAGAATGCCGGCTGGGAGCATCAGTACAGCCCGGTGGTGGATTCTGCGGCCAGGAGCATGTCAACGCCCATCGGCAACTCGACGGCGTTCATGCCCGTGGCAATCACTGCTTCGCGGTTTGCCCAGAGGTGGCCGATCATCAGCATGATGGCCGACTTGAGCGTCGGTGGCACCGCGGCCGCCGTGGCTTGGCCGGCCCAGTACGTGACAATGATTTGCGAGTTGTTGCCGGGGTCGGCTAAGCGTATGCGGTTTGGCCGCGAGTCAGCGTCCACCGTGTACGCTGCTGGATTCAGCGTCACGCCGCCAGCCGTCACGACCACGGGGTGCGTTCCGTCAACCAGGAGCGGCCCGTAAGCGAGCTCAAGCGTGTCGCTCCAGCCCCACCAGTTGCTCTCGTGTCGGTTTGAGAGCAGGTCCAGCGGGTCCGCAAACGTGGCCCGGAACTGCGTGGCCATCAGCGTCATGCCGAGCCGACGCTCGACAAGTCGCCTGCCCGTGGCCACAAGGGCCATCACCAAGGCGTCGTCGTCGTTGAAGTCCGGCAGAATCCTTAGCTGGGCCTTTGCTTCGGTCAGGCTGACCGGCTCGATCGCCGGTTGCGTGACGGGCACGGTAGACACTGGATGCCGTGGCGAAGGCACCCCGTAAGCCATCTGGACCGGGTAGAGGTACGGGTATGGCATCTGGCCTCCTAGCGTCGATCGGCCGTTCTGACGTTCACGTGGGCCGCTACGGCGGCTTCCCGCCGCTCCGTCGGCAGCAGGTCGCCCTGAGTCTCTGCCGTTGCTACCCCAGACTTGACCAGTTCGTCGGCCATCCTGACCGACACTTCGACCACATCGCCGCGCCGGTAGCTTCGATACTGTTGAAGGAGTCTGATTTTCATGGCGTCACTACATGGCACGGGCCGGGCCGCGAACGGCCCGGCCCGCAGGAGCGTGTTCTCTTGTCAGCGTCAGACGGTGGCCTTGACCAGCGAGGCACCAAACTCGGGGGCGTGGTTCAGGATGCCAAACCGCTGGATGCCGACGAACAGCGTGGCGTTCTTCCTGATCAGCAGCTCGCGGGCTGCGGTGATCTGGAGGCCGGCAGGCTTCATCGCGATCGCCGTGGTGAAGTTGAAGTCACCGTAGATGGCGTAGACGTTCGCGGGCATGTTGTATGCCTTGCGGACGGTCGAGCCCCACAGCTGGGCCGTGGTGGCGTTGACGATGTTGGCGTTCAGCAGCGTTGCCGAGACCTTCATCACCTCAGCCCAGCCGGCAGCACCCACAACCCACGACGGGTTGATCGCGTACGGGTCGATCTTGCCCACGATGTCGGCAAAGTTCTTCACCGTCGTGTCGGCGGTCTTGGCAACCGTGACCACGTTGGAACCGGAGTTGTAGTCGGTGATCCCGGCGTGAAGGCCGCCAATGGTCACGCCGCCCGATGAGTAGCCCTGGAGCCATGCCTTGTCGATCGACTTGGCGTAGCCGTAGGCCAGACGGCTGGCCACCAGGCCGGCGACGTCCACCGGGCTGTCTTCAATCAGCGTGTTGCTGACCGCGACACTGGTCCGCCAGTCGAGCACGTTGCAGGTTGCGCCGCTGGTGCTGATGTCGGTGTCGCTGGTGTCGGTGTTCTCGGAGACCGGGGTGGCAACGATTTCGCCAACCTTGGGGAACGTGATCCGATTGGACTGAGTCTCGAACGTCGAGGCGACCTGGAACGCCACCGACTGGTACTTGAGAATGTTGATGACCGCGTTGTACAGCTGCGTCACAACGTACTCGGAACCCTTGGCGTCGTAGGTGGTCGAGGTTTCGCCCATCGCACGGGTCTCGCCCCGCATCAGGCCGCGGAGGGCAACGCCCACCTCGCGGGCCTCCTTCCGCGAACCGAAGCCGTAGACGGCGGCCGCTTCGGCCCGGTCCACGGTCGGCGCTTCCTTGGCAACCAGGGCGTCGCGGTGTTCGCAGGCGTCGGTGACGGTCGACCGCAGGCTCCGCAGCCGGGCGTCGAGGGCCGACTCACGAGCGAGCTCGGGCTCGATCTGCTCGGCACGCTTTGCCGCGTCGTCAATACGCTCCGCAATCGTCGCAGCCTCGGCGTCGTCCTTGGGAGCGACTGCCCGGAGCTCTTCGATCTGGCTGGCGAGCTTGGCGGCTTCATCCTGGAGCTGGCGGCGCTTAAGCGACATTGCGAAATCCTTTCGAGTGGTGAACGATGACGCAGTTACTTTCCTGCGGAATCCGATTTCGTTGAAGCTGGTTGCTCAGGTTCGTACTTTGAAAGTACGTCCGGTGCCATCGCCGCATACGCGTATGCCACCGCCGCAGCTGCCCGCGGTGCCTCCTGATCAAGCGCCGCCGGATCGGCGGACCAGCTCGTTAACAGAGAGAGCAGATAGCCCCACATCTATCACCAGCCTTTCCCGTGATCGAGCACGCGGTTGCCGTCCTTGTCGTACGCCTGGGCGTGATAGACCAGGTTCTCATTTGCCGGCGGCTGTGGCTCGGCGGCCCACATCACCCACAAGCCAACGCGTGCCAGCCGCTGGATCAGCCGCAGAACCGGTCGGTCTGGCTTGGGCTTGATTGGTGAGTAGTCGCTCGTGGCTGCGCACCACGTCACGGCCACGGCCACCAGCACGGCAATCGAGATCTTTCGCATGTCGGAGTTGGTCATTTGTCGTCCTGCCAGATCGAGTAGAGGAACAGAACCACGCAGGCCCCAGCCACGGACCCAACAAAGCCGGCTGGGTGGCCGCCAAAGGGGATGCCGCCCACGAATGAGCCGATCACGCCAAGCACGATGGTCGGCACCCAGCCGGCAGGACACTTGCCGGGCAAGAGCCACTTGGCCACGCCGCCGGCGATCGCACCAAAGACAAGCAAAAGAACGAGATTCATTTTTCCTCCATCCAGTTTCCGTTATGCAGGTCGCGGTATCGGAAGCCACCGACAGAGCCGATCGCGAAGCTGTCGCCTTGGGCGATGATGCTGGTGGCGTCGGCCTTTGAGATCCAAAAGCTTCCGTCTGGTTGATCAGACGGCCATTTGGGGCCGGAGCAGAAATTTCCCCAGCTGTTCAAGATGAGGATTCCGTCGCGGCCGCCGCTGTTCTTTGCGTGCCTGCAACTGATCGCAACCATGCAGTGGTTCCACGTACCGCCCCTCGGCAAGAACCCGTCCTTGTCTCGGACGTTGGTGGCAGCAAATCCGACGTTGCTACAGACCGGCACGGGATAGCCCGATTCAATACTGGCCACCAGCGAGTCGTAGTCGTTGATCTGGGCCACGGCCGTGGCGGTGTGCTGATGGGCCAGGCGGGCGAGCTCAAGCGGCACGCCCGAGTTGCCCCACTCGCGCGAGAGCGGGATGGAGTAGTGCGAGAGATCAATCGAACCGTACTTCTCGCGGTACAAGATGCCGCCGATAGTCGGATCCTTGCAGCGGCCTGCCACCCACCGAGCAGCTGCACCGCCATACGAGCCGTCGGAGTAGCCCGCAAACGTCACCGGAGGCAGCCTGCCCGCTGTTCGCGAACCGCCGTAGATCGACTCGGTGGCTGGCATCTTGGGCGGTGCCGGTAGCTCGCCCGAGGCCCACGAGACGCTTTGACCAATCCAAGAGCCCATACCCCAGCCAAACGAGACGCACGTGCCGGCGTTGCCTTGGTTCCACGGGGCAAACGGCTTGCCGTAGACCGCCCGGCTTGCTTTGTCGGCGGCACGGTACAGGAACGTGTCGACGCCCTTGGCTTTCTCGACGGCCTCTGCCCCGGCCTGGCGGAAGTTGGGCTGGTCAAGCTCGGAGAGGAACTGTTTTGTGCCGACCGGATCTGGCACGTAGCCGTAGTTGGTGTTGCCGGTCACAACACGCTCGGCATGGACCAGCGCCCGCGTGGCCATCCACGCGGCCACGGCCACGAGCACGCCGCCGAGAATGGCTCGCCAGCTCATCGGGTCATAGATCAGCAGGTCGCCGTTTTCATCGCGCGGCATCGGTGGCAGCCCTCCCCACGTCTCGGAACGCAGACACCCACGCCATACGCTGCTCCGCCGTCAGCGGCCCGCCTGACGTGCCGGCCACCTGGTCGAGGTACGCCTTGACGGCATCCCGTGCGTGGGGCTGTCTGGCCCCAAGCGAGACGCCACGGAGCCGAGCCTCGCGGGCCGCCAAGCGGAGATCCTCGATTGCCGCCCCGGTCTTGATCCGTGGCTCGGCCTGGCCGGCATCGTACTCGAGCACGTTGGCGAGCTCGTCGCACAGAGCGCCCAGCGTGGCAGCGTCCTGCGATGCCGTCACGCCGATGAACTTGCCGCGAAGCGTGAACAGTAGCGGGGCAGGGGGGGCAGGTGGCATCGGCTGCTGGTCCTGGCCAAAGTGCTCAAGACCAACAGCCACAAGGCAGCCGGCGGCCATCGCAGCGGCCAGCATGTAGCGTGGCTCAATGCCCTTGGCGCTGGCCCGGAGCTTGGCAAACTCGGCCACGAGCTGCGGCCAGAAGCAGACAACGGCCGCAGCCGCGAGGATGATCATGTACGTCATGCCTGTGCCATCCTGACAAGAGGGAGAAGGGCCTCGACGGCACCCGCGGCCGCAAGGAGAACCAGATTGCGAACGGCCGGGCGAATGGCCCACCAGATCGGCAAGAACGTCTTGGGGACCGCCAGGATGGCCACAGCGTCAAACAGGTCGGCCACGGCCTGGACGCACCACGCTTTCTTGTCTGAGTTGTCGGCCGGCAGCGAATCCGCAGTGGCGATGACAATCCGCAGGAGCGAGATCGAGAGCTCGGAAAACTCCGCGACAGTCAGACCGTTGGACGCGGCCGCCATCGCAGCGCCGACAAACGCCTGGACCCTCTGCTCGAGGTCGTACAGGTTGTTGGCAATCGTGTTGGGTTGGCTGCTGATCATTTGCGCCTCGGTTTTGCCCAGATCTCCGCCAGTGGCACTTCCCGTTTCCGACGCTCTTGGCACTGCGTGCAGACCACGTACTGGAGTTGCACGTCGCCGCACCGACGGCTTGAATCGACACGCATCCTCTCGCCGCAGGCGCGGCACTTAGCCGGCGACATGCCGCAGCCTCGCAATGGCAAGCGCCCCGAGAGCACGCGACGCTGCGAGCTTGGTATTGGCGCTCAGGAATCTCTGAACCGGTCCATCGACGGTCGAGGGCGTATCGTCGATCCAGACGTCGACTTCGTAGCCGGCCGCACGGGCCGCGTCTCGCTTGTTGGAATCGGGGCCGGCAAAGATCACGGCCGCCAGGTCTGAGTCGGGGCCGATGGCCGACATCACCTCGGCCCGGTTGGCGTCGTTGTCCGCCCGCCTGGTCGTCATGATTACCGTGTTGCCGAGCTGGACGGCCTCTTCGATGAAACACAGCCAGAGGCCGGGGGCCTCGGTAAACGTCTGGTCGTAGTCGATCGAGATCACAAGGCCGGCGCCGACGAGCTGCTCGTTGGCCTCGTCTTCGCTGTCGGCCTGGTTGGGAGCCTGGCCGGCAGCCTGGCTGTCGTAGGACTGCATAGGCACAAGCACGCCGCGGGCCGCTTTCCATCGCTCCAGAGCACGAACGCCAACGCTGGCCGCGGCGTAGGCCGGCGTGGCCACGATCGACACGTCGTAGAGCTCCTGCACCTCTCGGATTGTGCGGATGGCTTGGCCGCGCTCGTCGGTGGTCCACGACTCGGCGGAAGGGCTCACGGTGAACGCGAAGCTTGCCCCGGTGAGATCGCCCCGGCGGATCAGCGTGGACAGATCCTTGGCCAGCTGCGTGTCGGGAGCGTCCGCCGAGAACCGGAGCCCCTTCTCGTCGCTTGCAAGCGAGAGCGTCCCGCTCGAGGTCCGGGCCAGCAGGAGGTCTGGGTTGTGGTTGTAGGTCAGCACCACGTCGGGCTTGGATCGTCGCGAGAGCACCTTGTCGAACGCTCCGGGGGCCAGCACCTCTCGGAAACCGCCCAGGTCGTTCGACTGCGACGAGTAGCGGGCGGCATAGCCCTTGAACTTCATGCCGCCACCGGCGCCGCGCGTCTTCACAAACGCGAGCTTCTTCGGCATCTCGCCCATCAGCAGGAATCGACGTTCAACCGACGATGACATCTTGAGCTCCGCTCATAAGGGGATTGGCTGGACCGTCGCTTGGCAGGTCGATCGGCTGGTCGGGGGCAGGGGCCGGCAGAGGCTCGGGGGCCGGGGCTTGCATCCCCTGCGATGCCGCCACCTTGAGCGTCGAGAACCCAAGCTGCATAAAAGTCTGGTCGGCAGCCGGCTCGTCGAGAATGGGCAGGTCCTCAAGCTCGCGGATCTCGTTGGGCGTGATCGCGCCCATGTTGAACATCTGCTGGTACAGGTGAGCGCGGCCCGTGGCGTCCGCCCGCAGGAGCCCCCGGTTGTCGAGCTTTGAGTAGACGTCCGGGCCGTAGTTTCCCAAGATCGAGATGTCGATGGCGCTTTCGATCCGGTGCTGCCACGGCAGCAGGCAGAACACCTGGGCGGAAATAAACTCTTGCTCCACGGTCGACCATTTCATGGCCGACGTGTCACCGATGAGCGTCGACGGCACGCCGTAGATCCTGGCGATCTCGCCCACGATCGCCTGGCGTTGCTGCATGTACTGCGAGCTCTCCAGCGAGTTGCCGTCGAGCGTTTTAGCCGTCACGCTCTTGGGCAGCACGGCCACCTTGCCGCGGTTGCGTGGGCCGCCGTACGCGTCACGCCAGCCAGCCCGGAGGGCCTGCATGCCCTCTTCTGGGATCTTCTCGCTCGTCTCCAGCACGGTGTCTGGCCTTGCGCTGTTGTCCCAAAACGCACTGGCCGCAATGTCCAGTTTTCTTGCGAGAGATACTGACGTTCCGCACAGATCCGCCGGCATCTGCCCCAAGTAGCCGTTGTCCGACAACCAGCGGCAATGCAGGATCTCGCCCTGGTCGTAAATCTCTTGGCGGCCGTAGGCGTCTTGGTAAAGGTATTCGAGCGAGTTGTCCGAGAGCCTCCGCGTGATCATCCGGCTCGGATGGAGCGGAATCAGCTGCGTGCAGAAGCCACGCTCGCCCGGCACGATCCGGCTGTAGGCGTTGCCGTAAAGCCCGGTATGGAAAACAGTCTGCTCCATCCACGAGTAGGTCGATTGCCAGCCGTTTGGCTGGCGGGTCAGCACGGGATAGCACGGGATGTCGATGGCCGGTCGCTTTTTGCGGTCGCCGCTGTGCAGGATCTCAAGGGGCATACACGCGATCGACTGCGAGATAAACCGCAGGCAGGCGAGGATCGCTGTCACGCGTACGGCCGTCTGAGCCGTCAATCGGTCCATCGGCTCGATGCCCCAGTATTGCGGGGCCAGAGCGTCGAGAGCTCGGAGCGTCACGACATCGTCGGGATGCCAGATCGCTTCCTCTTCGTCAGATGATGCTGATCGACCAGTCAGCCACTCCGTCGTCGTCTGAAGTGGACGCGAGAGCCAATCCCATGATGAGCGCGACGATGCCATCGATTTTCTCTGTGGATCGGGCCTTGTCGGGCTTGATGTTGCCGTTTGAGTCCGTGTAGAGCGCGACGTTGCCCGCCATCCACGTGAGCACAGGATTTCCTCCATGCCGGAGCCGCTTGTCGTACAGCAGCGATTCCAGAAGCTTGCTCGGCGCGGAGAGAGAGCCTGTGTTCTGCCCAATTCCTACCACCTCAAGCCCCTCCGATTGAAGTTTTGAGGCGATGTTCCCAAGGTTCCACGGGTCGGCGCCGATCTTTCGGACGTTGTGCGTCTTGGCATACGCCACGATCTGGGCCGCTACGGTGTCGTGGTCGAGCCGCGCACCAGGCGTGGTACGCACAAACCCTTCCCGGATCCACTGCGTATACGGGATTCGGTCTTTCGCTTCACGCTCGGCCACAGCGTCCTCGGGAACCCAGAACATGGGATCGATGTCGTAGCTTCCGTCGGGAGACTTGTAGAGAAACACGGCCGCGGTGATGTCGCGGTTGCTGGCCAGGTCGAGGCCGGCGAAGCAGGGCCGGGCGTCCAGCTGCTCAAGCTCGCCGCCGCAGGCGGCCCACACCTCGGGCGAGAACCACCGTTTGTCGGTCTCGGTAGGTACGTTAATCCGGTAGCGCGCCCACTGGTTCAATGCCGATGGGTTCTTCTGGGCTTGGACGGCATCGGCCCGGAACGAGTCGAGCGAGACCGTGATCCCAAGCGACGGGTTTGCCTTGAACCACTGATCCTCGTCGAACCACTTGGACGGGTCCGGGTCGGCCGCGTAGATCTTGCCAAAGAAGCTGGGGTCGTGGGCCGGGCTGGCCATCGTCTTCTCAGCGTACTGCCACAGCTGCCACCAGAGGGCCGTCGGCCGCCGGTCGTAGCCAGCCGTGGAGATCGAGATCACGATGGGCGATCGACGCGCCGCCCCGGCGTAGCGGAGGGCGTCGTACAACTTGGTATCACGTTGGCTGTGTGTCTCGTCCAGCAGCACCGCAGACGCGTTCAGACCCTCCGCCCGGAAGCTGTCGGCACTGATCACGGTGTACCGCGAGTTGCTGGCCTTGTGGATGATCGTGTTCCGCGAGTCGATCACCTCAAGCACGCGCGAGAGAGAGGGCGAGGCCCGCACCATCGACGCGGCCTCGCGGGCGATGATGCCAGCCTGTGCCCGGTCGGAGGCAGCAGAGATCACCTCGGCGCCGGGCTCTTGGTCTCCCAGCAAAAAGTACAGCGCAAGGGCCGATAGCATTGTGCTCTTGCCCTGCTTTTTGGGTGTGTAGATCGCCGCTGTGCGGTATCGTCTGCGGCCCTGGCTGTCGACCCAGCCAAACAGCGGTTCAATGATGTCACGCTTCTGCCAGTCGAGCAGCTGCATTGGCTTTCCGGCCCACTCGCCCTTGCTCATCACGCAGAGCGTTTCGATGAACTTGATGACGCGATCCGCTCGGGCCTGGTCGTAGACGTAGCCCGGAACGGTCTCTGGCCGTTTTTTTGCCTTGACAGATTTGGTCAAGCTACGAGCTGGCCCGGAGGAACTCGTCGAGCGGGTCGATTTCTTTGTTGGCACTTGTCACCACAAGGCTAGTTCTGGAACTCGGCGTCATGCCGAACTCGCGTTCAATCGCCAGCAGGTCGGCCGCGTATCCGCGAAGAGCGCCGACATCCGGGTTTCCCTTCTTGCCGCCGGCGGCCGTCGAGCTCGAGGCGCCGTCGGCTTTCACCGCTTGGTAGATCTCCACGAACAAGTCGTAGATCAGGCAGTAGCGTTCCAGCGTCTCGCGGTCCACCTCCGAGAAGATGCCGAGGGCCAGCAGCTGCGGCGCCCGACGGTTCCACATCGAGAGCGCCAGCCCTGTCAGCAGCTTGGGAGCATGCAGCCCGGAGTCGGCCGGCTTGGGCTCGGTCTTCTCGCGGGCCTTTAGGTTCTCTTTGCCAGGGTTGCCGCGCATGATCTTGAGCGCTGTCGGTGCTGGTCGTGGGCCTCGCTTACCCATTTGGAGCCTCCAAAAATGATCGACAACTTTCGGAAATGCGCGCAGACTTTGCGTGCGGTCTTCCGTTGCCCACCGGATTTGCAAAATGCCCCACCCCCACCTGCCAATCTGACACGCTAGATGTAACCACGTCGGCGCTGCTCCTCTCGCGTTTTCCTTCCATGATCAGCATCACAAAGCGTTTGAAGATTGGCGTCATCATCTGTTCCGCCGTCTTTGAGCGGGATGATGTGATCGACGTGTGCTCGCTTGCCGTCGATGACCTTGCCGCATTGTTTGCATGTGAACGCGTCACGTATCAGGATCCTCTGGCGTTTTGCTTTCCAGTCGCACGATCGATAGTGCGCCGTTTCTTTCGTTTGTTTCGTTCGTGGTCGATTTGGTCGCCACCGTGGAATTTCAGCCGGCATGATCTTTCCTTGAGTCGAACAGCATCAGGCGGCGCTGGTGTACTTCTGCGATCCGCTGCGTGATCTCGTCAGGCGTTGGGTCCGCTGTGCGTCTGTTGCTGTGCTTGCCTTGGCCTGTGCGAACGTCACGCAGCTGATCCCGGAGGCGGCCGTCGAGGATTGAACGCGAGACGCCAATCTGGAACGCGACCTCGTCACGGGTTGCACCTCGAGCAAACGCCGCCCGCGCTGCTGTTTCCTGTTGTTGGCTCAAAAGAGATTTCTCTCCCTTCCGTGGCATCACAGCCTCGTGATGATGATCGCCGTGTGTGCGTTCTCGCCTGGTCGTGCGTAACGACGCGTAACATGGGCGTCGATGATCTGGTCGTCGTCCATGTAGGCAATGCCATTGAGTGCATCGCAGACGCCTTTGGCGACGTTGTCCCAGTCGCACTTGACGGGCCTGGTGGGAGCCCTGCTCCCAAGCCGCTTGTGCGACGGTGGCCGACAGAACACGGCAGCGATGTCGATCGCCACGTCGCCCTCGTGCGGCGCCACGTCTAACTGCTTGGCCATCAGGGCGATCGCCTGACGGTAGACGTGAATCGGGTGATCCTTTGGCACGTACGCTCGAGCAAAGCCGCCGCGCGTCGAGATCCTCGGCCGCGGCTGCGGCACGGGGTTGCCTGGAACGGTGAAACGGATCGAACTGGCCATCGCTCCTCCTTGAGCGACAACCACCGTACCGGGGGCATTTCCTCAGTCTAGCGCGCCGCCATCCAGAGACCGACGTTGGCAAACGCGTATCCAGCGTAGGCAATCGCCAAGCCCGTCTTGCCGTGGTAGGCCAGGTCGGCGGCCACGACGAGATAGATAACGCCGCAGATGGCGATCAGGTGTGGGCTCATGACAGTCTCTTCAGCAGCTTGTGGAGGATGGAACCCGGCTGACTGCCAATCAGCAGGTCAGCGGCAGCGAGTATCGCCGCTCGCTCTTCGTCGTTAAGTCGCAAATGCTCGTTCTCAGCCACTAGCCGCGCCACGATGTTCTCGCGGATCTTGAGCCGCCACCGCATACGCGTCATTTCCCACTCGATGTCGTTCATGTGACAATTGTCGGTCGAAATGTTTTTGGTCATTCG
>Ga0209085_1000572_pt1 | contig 26568 bp, 26 predicted proteins | sample C_131016_EF_Meta_FD_187310 | JGI IMG/M metagenome (GOLD analysis project Ga0209085, IMG submission 187310) | Freshwater microbial communities from Lake Croche, Canada to study carbon cycling - C_131016_EF_MetaG (SPAdes) (version 2) | ecosystem: Environmental > Aquatic > Freshwater > Lake...
GTTGATAGGACGGGTGTGGAAGCGTGGTAACACGTTAAGCTTACCGTTACTAATAGCTCAATTGGCTTGATTTATGCACTGAAAAATTTTTTAGATACAAATTACAATGTTAAATTATAAAACGTAGGATCGTTATTTTATAAAACCTAGCTATTATTTGATGGCTGATAATCTTTATAACACATAAAAATATTTAATTCATAAAATGAAAAAAAAATTATTAATAACAGGAGCATCTGGATACATTGGTTCAGTTTTAGCTGCATATTTAATAAAAAAATATTCTATTTATACATTAGATAAAAGAGAACAGAGTTTTTTTTTAAAAAATGTAAATAAGAATATAAAATGTGATTTGTCAAATTACGATAAAACTATTGGAATAGTAAAAAAAATAAAACCAGAAATCATCATTCATTTAGCCGCGCAATCGACAATAGATTTTGTAAAAAAAAAAAAATTTTATTATAATTTAGACAACACAATAGCTACTAAAAATATTGTTAAGATATCTAAAATATTAGAAGTAAAAAAATTTATTTTTGCAAGTTCTGCGGCGGTATATAAATATAAAAATAGACCCTTGAAAGAAGATGATAATTTGATTCCATCAAATCTTTATGGAAAAACAAAACTTAAAAATGAAATTTTTATCAATACTACATTAAAAGAATCACCCACAAAATTTTGTATTCTTAGATTTTTTAATGTTTGTTCTGCGGACCAAAAAAACAAAATCGGAGAGTTTCATTCTCCGGAAACTCATCTTATTCCAATACTTATCAATAAAATAAAAAATAAAAATACCATTAATGTTTATGGTAATAATTATGATACACACGATGGAACCTGCATAAGAGACTACATTCATGTTAATGATGTTGTTGTAGCTATAGAAAAATCTATTAAATATTTAGATAAAAATAATAGTGATATATTTAATTTGGGGACTCAGAAAGGGTGCTCCGTATTAGAGTTGGTTAATTTATGTTCTAAGCATTTAAAAATAAATTCTAAAATTAAATTTAAAAAAAGAAGATTTGGAGATAATGACAAATTAATTTGCGAAGTAAGCAAAGCTAAAAAGCAACTAAAATGGGTAGCAAAATACTCAAGTTTAAACAAAATTATCAGCGATGAAATTTGGTGGCAAAAATTTTTAATAAATAATAAAATTAAAAGACAATATATTTATTAACTTTATTTTCTTTCAAATATTAGATAATTCGATATTTTTGTCTTTAAAACATAATTTTGAAGCATTTTGGAAAAAAATTGCGGCCTCTTTCCTGGAGCTTCCCTAGTGTAATCATTTAATGTTATAATTATTTTTGGTTTATTGCGGGATAAGTCTTGCAAAAGCAAATCAATATTTTTTTTTACAGGAGTGCCGCTGCCATACCCTGAATATAAAAAGCTAGTATTAATAAATTTTGTAGCTGATTGTCTTTCAGCTATTAGAATAATTGTTGGATCTCGAAAGTGCGTATGTATCAATTCACTTTTATTGTAATTTTTATCCAAATATTCTTTTATTTTAAAACTATCATCATAAATAGAAAAGTTCGCTCGATTAAAATATATATTATTTTTTTTATAAATATTTAGATTTTGCTTTAGATAAGACAAATTAACCGTTGGAAAGAATAACAAAATTACCGGAAGAAAATATATGTACTTTAGAATTGAATATTTATAATTTTCAAAAATTTTATATAATGAAACCGCAAATGATATTGATAAAATTGGAAAGATCTGACTTAGTTGGTGCCCATTAGTTATCCCTGTGAATTGTATCGCAAAAAAAAAACAAATTAAAAAAGAAGATAATAGAATTATACTTTTATTCTTTAATTTATTAATATATATAAAACAAAAAGCTATAAGACCAAAAGCAATCGTAACATTTTTAAATTTTTCGCTCCATGTAAATAAAAAATTATTTATTCTAGGCAGCAATTTCATTACCGTGTCAGATTCATAGTTTAAAGGAAAAAATATTTGCTTGATAATAAAGTTAAAATTTATTCCCGTTAAAGAAATAAAGTAAATGCTCAAACAAAGAAAAATTAAAAAAAAAAATAAGAAAGTAAAAATATTATTCTTAAATTCTTTTTTAGAATATAAATAAAATAAAGTCAGATACCCGGGTATTGTGAAAATGATACTTTGTTTAAATATGTATGCAATCAATAATAAAAGAGCAGATATTATTATATGTAAATTATTATTATTTCTTAGTAATAAATACAAACTAAGTATTCCGAAAAAGTTAACAAATGACTCTGTATAAATTGCAGAGTTATTGTCATAATTTTTTTCAGAACTTAACAGTAAAAAAATAATTAAGCTTATGAAAGCTATCTGACGATTTTTTTCTAATTTTAATGTTGTTAAATACACAACTAAAGATGTAAAAAGTTTTAGAACAATAGATAAGGCCGTCAACGGCAAAGTGTTAAGACCAAAAAAAAAAGATGAAAAATAATAAACAATATGTATTCCAAAGGGTTTATTGTCTGCAAAACCAATCATTGTTGGTTGATTAAAATGAAGCCAACCCCAGCCTATATAATGCCAGAGACTTTGATCGTTATTGTCACTTTGACCTATCATTAAATTCTGAAAAAAAAACAGAATTAAAGTTAATGAAATAACAATAGTGAAAAAAAAATTTTTTTGACTACTTTTCATATATTTAAAGGTTGATTCTTTTGTATAAAAATTTTGGAATAAGATTAATTATATAACTCAAAATTTTCCATTTAAAAGGAAAATAGACTAAAAAACTTTTATTTTTAGATTGGTTTGCGTGTAAATATTCAGCTACATTTTTACAATCTACGCATAACATATTATTATTTTTTTTAGATTTAAGGAAGCCTATCCTATAAATTTTAATATAAGGGGCCTCAAACTTAAATAAATGAATTAAGGATTTAAAGTACTGCTCTACCATAATTTTTGAACTGGCGTATATATAGTTTTTCTTTTTTGGTCTTATTAAAGAAATGCTACTAATATAATTTATAGTCGAAGAAAATTTCACGATTTCATCCAATAAAAAATTAATTATTTTTATTACAGCGATACCATTTATATTAATTGATTTATTAAGATAATTTTTTTCTACTTTACCTATTTCTAATTTAGTAAATGAGTTAAAAAAATAGATATGATTTATAATCTTAAAGTTACTCTTTTTTATAAGTGATTTTAAATCCTTTAAAATTTTGTAATTGAAATTGTTGAAGTTAATTTTAATTAGCAAAATTTCAACTTTTTTTTTTAACAGACTTTTTTTTAAAACTTTTAAATTTTTAATAGAAGATGAGGATAAAATAAATTTTGCACTTCTATCTTTTTGAATGACATATGAAATAAATTTTTTTGATACATCAGAAGTGGCCCCAAATATTAAATAATTCATTTACCAATTTTAATGCTAAATATTGAATTAAATTTATTTTGGGGGTCATTTTTTTTTAAAAATAAAATAAATTTTTCATAATTTTCCTTGTATTGTTTTTTTATTTTTTCTAATGAAATTCTTGAGTCTTTATATAAAGCGGTAATGCCATTATGCTCCAATACTAATTCGTCAATCTCATTAAAGAATAAAGAATTTTTTTTATTATTTAAAAATTGTAAATTCATACAAACCCCTTTTTGATTAAAATTTAATCTTTCTTGTTTTCCATTAAAAATTTTAACTAAATTTCCATAAATCTGAATTTTGTGAATAAAAATTTTTTCTTTAAGTTTTTCAATAAAATTATCAAATGATTCAAAAGGAATTATTATTTGATATTCAACAAAACCTTTTTTTCCATTTAATAAAAACATAAAATACAAAGGAAAATTATTTATTGGAAAATTTATACTTAAAATGTCTTGCTTATTAGACCTTTTTAAGAGATTTTTGTAGTAATAAAAAAAATTAAAAATAGTTATTGTTATTGAATTGAAGAAATTAAAAGGTTGATAAATTTTATTAATATTAATCTTGCTGTTAATTTCTTTTTTTGCTATTTTTATGTTTTCCGCACTTGCATTACAAATAAAAACAATTCCCTTTCCCCATCTATTTTTAAATAAACTGTAATCATGCCAAGCATAACTGGCGTAACTATTAGTGTTTTTTTTTAATATATTTATGGTTTCTGATACAGAGCTAACAAAATATTTTTTTTGTACAATTGTTCTATTTATAATTTTTTGTAATTTAATTTTTGCCGATAGTATTATTCCGGTAAGACCGTAACCACCGCAAGTATTAAAAAATAATTCTGAATTTTCAACTCTGTTTGCTAAAACAATGTTACCGTCTGGAGTTAAAATTTTTATTTCTTTTACCACTTCTTCAAAAATACCATCATTATAGGGATTCTTTCCATGAACATTATTAGCAATACATCCTCCAAGTGTAACAGAAGGCCATCCTGGTAAGATTTTAATAATATAATTTTTTTTAATAATAAAATTTAAAATTGTAGATATTTTAAGTCCAGCGCCAGCTTCGACATACCCCTCGTATTCATTGATAAATAACTTTTCTTCGAATTTTTTAAGAGAAACAGACGTCCCTTTTTCTGAAAAGAAATTTGGCACAAAAGTTAAGCCCGAACCAATGGTAATAATTTTATTATTTTTTATAAAAAAATTAATTAATTCACCTTCGTTTTTTGGATACTCAACTTCTACTAAGGCTTTATGACTTTTGTCTGTTGTTTGTATTAGATTCTTCAATTTATAAAATTATAATATAATTAAGTTTTTTATCTTGTATATTATTGATTTTGAAATGCAAAAAAAAAATTTACTCATAGTAATCCCAGTTTATAACGAACAATCTATTATTCAAAAAGTTATAAAAGATTGGTTAAAAATTGCAAAAAAATTTCACGGCTACTTATTAATTATAAATGATGGATCTACAGATTTAACATTAAATAAAATAAAAAAAATAAAGTCAAAAAATATAATATTAATAAGTCAAAATAATAAGGGGCATGGAATTGCTACTTTAAATGGATATAAATATGGTATAAAAAATAGGTTCAGGTTTATATTCCAGGTTGATAGTGATAATCAATTTTCAATCAAGAATTTCCAAAAGTTTTGGTCTTTAAGAAATAAATATGATTTAGTTTTAGGGCACCGAAGAGATAGGCATGACCCACTTACTAGATTAGTTATAACTAGATTGTTAAAATTCTTTATATTATTTATTTTTCAAATTTATATTTCAGATGCAAATGTCCCTTATAGATTAATAAATGTAGAGAAATTTAAATGGATTATTAATAAAATTCCGACAAAAACTACAATTCCAAATATTTGGATATCAATTCTATTTAATAAAAGTAATAGTGACAAATGCTTTTCAATGCCTGTAATACACAAATTAAGAAAAACAGGCGTTGTTTGGATTGTTAAGTGGAGATTATTAAAGTTTTGCGTAAATGCCTTTCTTGAACTAATAAAAATCAATAAACAATAATTTTTAAATGGAAACAGATTTTTTAATTGTAGGAACGGGATTTTATGGTTCTGTTTTAGGCGAAAGAATTGCTAACGTCTTAAAAAAAAAAGTTCTTTTTTTAGAGAAAAGGAATCATATTGGTGGCAATTGCTATTCCGAAAAAGATAAAACAACAGAGATTGAATATCATAAATATGGAACTCATATTTTTCATACGTCAAATGAAAATGTTTGGAATTATATAAGCAATTTTACTAAATTTAATAATTATAAACATCAAGTTTTAGCAAGACATAAAAATAAAATATTTCAATTACCAATTAATTTAGAAACTATTAATAGTTTCTTTAACAAAAATCTAAAGCCACAGGAAGCTATAGATTTTATAAAAAAAAAAATAAACAAAGAAAATATTAACAAACCTAATAATTTTGAAGAAAAAGCTATATCTATGATCGGCTCTGATTTGTACAATGCTTTTATAAAAAACTACACAACCAAACAATGGGGCGTGCATCCTAAAAATTTAAATCAAAGTATTTTTAGTAGACTTCCTATACGATATAATTACTTAGAAGACTACTTCAATCACTGCAAATATCAGGGAATTCCGTTAAATGGTTATACGGAGATTTTTAAAAAAATGCTTTCTTCCCCAAGAATTGTGGTGAAATTAAATACTGATTATTTTAAGATAAAAGAAAAAATAAAAGTCAAATACCTAACCATATATACTGGACCAATCGATAAATTTTTCAATTACAAGTATGGGAAATTAGGTTGGAGATCGGTAAAATTTGAACACAAAATTATCAATGTTGGAGATTTTCAAGGAAACTCAGTAATAAACTACCCAGATCTTAAATTTAAATTTACAAGAATTCATGAGCCAAAACATCTTCATCTTGAAAGAAATTACGCTAAAAATAAAACTTTAGTAATTAAGGAGTATGCTTTAGACGATAATTTAAATCCTTATTATCCAATTAATAGTCCTGAAAATATGAGGCTTATTAAAATTTACAAAGAAAAAGCAAAAAAAATTAAAAATGTAATATTCGGAGGAAGACTTGCTGATTATGCTTATTACGATATGGATATGACAATATCTGCGGCATTAGTAAAATTCAATAAAATTAAATCTTTATTATAGTTTTAGTTTTTAATTAATTTTCTGCCAAAAATTATCATATTAGTAGAAATTTTTTTTGCAATTTTCCTAATAATATTCTTTATAATTTTTGATTATTTTTATTAAAAATTGTTAGAGTTTCTTTGTTGAAGAGAGCTGAATAGAAATCGTAATTATTATTAATTAAATCATTCCATTGATTATAATTTGGAAAATTTCTTTTAAAATGTAATTTCATATCAGCGCCTAAAGAATGACAAGAAAAAACAAATTGTAATATATGACGTGATTTATTATTTTTTATAGCAAGCCCTCTGTGCAAACCTCTAGTGTCTGCTAAGAAATTGGTGCCTTTTTTTCCAAAAAAACTCTTAATTTTATAATTAAAATTATTCATTATGACTTTGTTCGGAACTCTTAACCCGTCAAGACTTCTGTATTTAAAAGGTAAAAAAAAAGAAAAATTATTTGAATCCTCAATAATTTGAAAGCACCCGTCCTCTTCATCATTGACATCATTTAAATAAATAAAAAGCTTAATGTCTCTTATGTAATCCCAATCCCTATGCCATTGAAGTGTATTGTTAACATTTGTCATTTTGTCATAATCTTTATCTTTATTTAATTCCTTTTGTTCATTTTTAAGAATTGGAAGGGTAATCCAGCTATCGATATGTACTAAACGAATATTTGTATTTGAAAACTCTTTTATCATTTTAATTAATTTAGTATTTAAGAATTTTTTAATAAAATTTATTATATACTCATTTTGAATTATTTCATTACTATCGAATTCTAATTTTACAATTTTATTTCTTTTGTAATAATCAAAATCTAAATTATTTAAATCAACGGATTTGTCATTTAAAAATTTTAGTGAACTTTTTTCATTATTTGAATAAGGCTGCATTCGTAAAATTTCTGCTTTTAAAAGACTTGCAGATATATCGTCAATTTCTGGTAAGATTTTATAAGTAAGATTTTTATTAAAAAATAAAGAAAAAATGTTTTTTTTTGTTATCCAAGACTCAATAGGTTTTAATAAAAAACCATCAGAGATAAAATATAAAAACCTAAGAGCTTGGTATGTGCTTTTGCTACCGCTATCCAAGGAATTATATCTGGCTTTAAATATATCTTTTAAAAATAAAAAAAATTTTTTCATTTTACTTTTTGATTTATATTGATTTATTTTAAATTAAACAATTTTTATTAATAATAAGTAGTTATTTATTTTTTCAATGACATCATAATGATTTTTTATAAAAATTTTAAAGGATGCTTTATTTGTTTTTTTTATTTTTGAAATAATAATAGTTTTTTTTTTAAGAAACTTTTCTGATTTTTTTAGAATTTTACTACCATAATTAAGTCCTCTATATTCTTTAGATATATTAATAGATACATAAGTAAGTCTTTTTTTATATTCGTATCTCACAATTCCAATTTTTTGTGACTTATTAGTCAAACCAACTAAGAAAACTGTATTCTTTTCTCTTAGTTTATTTTTATACCAGTGTGAATGATTTAAAAATTTTATTTTATTTTTTTTAAATGAATTTTTTATTGTTTCGCGTTCATTCCTTAATTCAAAAAAAAAACCCGAGTCTTCTATGGAAGCTTTTCTTATTTGAACTTTCATTCTAAAGTAATTTTTTTACTAGAGAGCCAATTTTTTTATCATCAATATAAATCTTTGACATTGTCTTTGCTGTTGCATCTGGACTATGTTTAAATGCTATGCGAAGTATATTCATCCAATTTACATTATTTTTTTTTCTGATATTCTCAATTTTAGAAATAATTTTTAAATATTTTTTGCTTTTATTTTTTTTTTTCATATAATCTAATTTTATTATTTTATATTAGCATTTTCTAGAAAGCAAAACTTGATTTTTAATAGCCCCGTCATAAAAACCCCTTTTTTTATTGCAGAAATATCTGCCAATCATAATGGTTCATTAACTCAAGCAAAGAAATTAATCCAACTAGCAAAAAAATACGGAGCAGATGCAGTCAAACTGCAAACTTATACCCCTGACACACTAACTATTAGAAGTAATAATTCTGATTTTAAGATTACAAAAGGTTTATGGAAGGGCAAAACATTGTGGGATTTATATCAAAAAGCCCAAACGCCCTTTGAATGGCATAAACAATTGTTCGATTTTGCAAAAAAATTAAAGATTACTTGTTTTAGCACCCCATTCGATGAAAGCGCTGTTGATTTTTTAGAGAGTCTCGATTGTCCATTTTATAAAGTTGCTTCATTTGAGATGAATCATATTCCTTTAATTAAGAAAATTGCCCAAACTAAAAAAATAATGATTATTTCTACCGGTATGGCAAATCTTAAAGAAATTGATTTAACTTACAAAGTAGCAAAAAATAATGGAGCAAAAGAAATAATTATTTTGTACTGTGTGAGTAGCTACCCAGCAAAATATTCCGATTTTAATTTTCATAATATTAAAATTCTAAAAGAGCGATATAATTGCAAGGTTGGTTTTTCAGACCATTCAACTGACGATAGAGTTGTAGCAGCAGCAATTGCTTCCGGTGCTGAAGTAATAGAAAAGCATATATGCTTAGATCGACAGAAGGTAGGTTTTGATATTGCTTTTTCTTTAAGAGGCAAAGAGATTGAGTCTTATGCAAAAACTATTAAAGAAACATATTTAATGATGGGTAAAAAGTTTTTTTTTAGACACAATAATGAGTTAATAAATATTCAGTTTAGAAGATCTATTTATGCGGTTGCTAATATTAAAAAAGGAGAAAAATTTAGTAATAAAAATATTAGAGTTATTAGACCAGGATTTGGAGTTCAGCCAATTTATTTTGAAAAATTATTAAATAAAAAATCCCCTTTCAATATTAATGCTGAAACGCCATTAAAAAAAAATATTATTAAAAAATTAAGAATAACATGAAAAACATTCCTTACGGAAGACAACACATAGACACACATGATATTAAATTTGTGTCTAAGGCTTTGAAAGAAGATTTAATTACAACAGGCAACTATGTTCAAAAATTTGAAAATAAAGTAGTTAAATTATTAAAAGTGAGATTTGCTACATCTTGTAATAGCGGAACATCCGCCATTCATTTAGCCTTTTTGTCCATTAATCTTAATAAAAATGATATTATTTTAATGCCGTCGGTCAATTTTATTGCTGCATATAATTTGGCAAAAATAATGGGAGCAAAAATATTTTTAGTTGATGTAGATCCATTTACAGGTCAAATGACTCCAAAAAAACTAATTGAGACTATAAAAAAGCATAAATTAAAAAAAATCAAGGTTATAGTTACCATGTATTTGGGTGGGTATCCGGAGAATGTGTTGGAATTTTATAAAATCAAAAAAAAATTAGGTTGTTTTTTAATAGAGGATGCGTGTCATGCCTTTGGAGCACAATATAATTTTAAAAGTAAAAATATATATGTGGGTTCATGTAAGCACTCCGATATATCTACTTTTTCATTGCATCCAGTAAAGACAATAACCTCAGCTGAGGGTGGAGTTGTAACTACTAATAACAAGAAATTATTTAATAATATGCGATTATTTAGATCTCATGGAATAAGAAAAAGTAAATTTCATTGGAATTATGAAATATTAGTTCATGGTTTTAATTATAGATTGAGTGATATTAATTGTGCTCTCGCTATTTCTCAAATTAGTAAAATTAATCAACTTATTAATTTAAGAAGGAAAATTTATTTTTTTTATAAAAAAGAATTCCGAAAACTTAATAATTTTTTGTTACCAAAGTATAGAAAAGATATTAAATCAAGCTATCATTTATTTTTAATTAATTTTAATTTAAAAAAACAATTTTTTAGTAAGAATAAATTTTTAAAAAAAATGCTAGAAAATAAAATAGTTTCGCAATATCATTATAAACCAATATTTTTATTTAAAAAAATTTTTAATAAAAGATTTTCTAAAAAAGATTTTCAAGGCGCTATGTCTTATTATAAAAATACAGTTTCTTTGCCAATTTTTCCAAGTTTAATTAAGAAAGATCAGATTTTTATAATAAAAACTATTAAATCATTATTAGAAAATAAAAATAATCATATACTTAATTGAGCGGTGTACTAATATTAAATTAATATGCAAAACCTTGTTTTTAAAAATAAGTCAATTTTAGTAACAGGAGGCACAGGCTCTTTTGGCAGAAGGCTTGTTAGAATTCTTTTAGAAAAGTATAATGTTAAAAGAATAGTTGTTTTTAGCAGAGACGAACTGAAGCAATCAGAAATGTCTAGTGAATTAATTAAGTATAAGAAAAAATTAAGATTTTTTATTGGAGATGTTCGGGATCTTCCAAGAATTAAACTAGCCTTAAATGACGTTGATATTGTTATTCATGCAGCAGCATTAAAACAAGTTCCGACAGCGGAATACAATCCTTTCGAAGTTATAAAAACTAATATTATCGGCACACAGAATGTTATTGATGCAGTTATAGAATCAAAAGTTGAAAAAGCAATTGCTCTAAGCACAGATAAGGCCGCGGCCCCAATAAATTTATATGGAGCTTCAAAGCTATCTGCGGACAAAATTTTTATAGCAGGCAATAATTATTCAAAAAAAAAATTTTCAGTTGTTAGATATGGCAATGTTATGATGTCTAGAGGATCTGTAATACCTCTTTTTATAAATCAGTCTAAGACTGGCATAATAACTTTAACAGATAAAAGAATGACTAGATTTTCTATTACTCTTGATCAAGGAGTTAATTTTGTTATTCAATGTTTGACTAAAATGTGGGGTGGTGAATTGTTTGTTCCAAAAATTCCCTCCTATAGAATATTAGACGTTGCCAAAGCTTTTGCTCCAAATTGCAAAATTAGAGTTTTAGGTTTGAGGCCAGGAGAAAAGATACATGAAGAAATGATCACCTCGTCCGATTCATATAATACATTAGAATATAAAGATTATTATGTAATTTTACCATCTACTAGAGAATTTCTTAGTTGGAAAATTGAAGATTTCGTTAAAAATAAAAAAAACGGTATTTGTAGGAAATGTAAAGAAAATTTTTCCTATAATAGTTTGCAAAATAATGAGTACTTAAATATCAGCCAACTCAAAGCATTAGTTAAAAATAATTATTAATATTGTTAATGTACAAAACCGAACAAGAAATTTTTTGGCAAGGTAAATTTGGAAATGACTATATTAATCGTAATAAAAAAAAATTATTAATAAAAAATAATTTTTTTTTCTTTAAAAAAATATTGTCAAAAAATTTAAAAATTAAAAGTTTAATAGAGTTTGGACCTAATATTGGTTTAAATATCATAGCTTTAAAAAAAATATTCAAACTAAATTTTATAACCGGTGTCGAAATAAATAAAAAAGCATGCGTAGAAATGAAAAATATTAAAAATATAAATATTGTAAATAATTCTATAATTAACTTCTCTTCAAAAATAAAATATGACTTAGTGTTATTAAAGGGGGTTTTGATTCATGTTAATCCCAATAAACTAAAGCGCATATATAAAATAATTTATAAAAGTTGCAAACCCTCAGGGCATATTTTGTTTGCTGAATATTACAATCCATACCCAACAATGATGATTTATAGAGGAAAAAGAAACAAGCTTTTTAAAAGAGACTTTGCTGGAGAATTTGTTTCTTTATTTAAAAAAACAAAGATTATTAATTATGGATTTGCTTATAAAAATGACAAATATCCCCAAGATGATTTAAATTGGTTTCTGATAAAAAAAAATGGGTAAAATAATTTATTGTAAAAAATGTATAGTTCCAAGCACCAGACCACATTTATATTTTAAAAATGGAATATGTTCGGCATGTATTAATCATGAATACAAAAAAAAAATAGATTGGAGTAAAAAAAAAATACAATTTAAAGATTTAGTTAAAAAATTTAAAAAAAAAAATAATTATGACTGTATTATCCCAGTTAGCGGAGGTAAAGATAGCACTTACCAGGTTGTTAGATGTTTAGAATATAATTTAAACCCCTTGTGTGTTACCGCGTCAACCGACGATTTAACAGAGTTAGGCAGACAAAATATTGAAAATATTAAGAATTTAGGTGTAGATTATTTAGAAGCAACCGCCAATCCTGTGGTTAGAAAGAAAATTAACAATTTTGCATTAAAAACAATTGGAGATATTTCTTGGCCTGAACATATATTAATATTTACGATACCAATACAAATTGCAATAAAATATGGTGTTTCATTAATTATTTGGGGAGAAAATTCTCAGAATGAGTATGGAGGTCCAGACAAAGAAGCAAAAAAAAATATTTTAGATGAAAATTGGCTCTATGAATTTGGTGGTGCCAGTTCATTGAGGACAAGTGATTTAATCGGTGTTAATGGTATAGAAGAAAAAGATCTTTTAATATATCAGTACCCTGATCTTAAATTATTAAAAAAATCAAATATTACGGGCATATTTCTAGGGCATTATTTTGCATGGGATGGTTTTGAGAATACAGAGATATCCAAAAAACATGGATTTAAAACTTGGAACAAAATAGTAGAAGGTGCTTTTGTTAATTACGAAAATTTAGACAATTACCATACAGGGATCCATGATTATTTTTGTTATCTAAAATATGGATTTGGAAGAGCTACCATGCAGGCATCTTTGCATATTAGAAGAAATATGATTGAAAGAAAAAAAGCTCTAGAAAAAGTTATACATTTAGAAGGAAAATATCCCACAACATACCTAGGTAAAAAATTAAAAGATATTTTAAAATCAATATCAATGTCAGAAGAAGAGTTTATTGATATTTGTGACCGATTTACAAATAAAGAAATATTTAAAAAAAATAAAGATGGAACGTTATTCAAAGACAATACATTGAGTTTAAAAAAAATTAATTACGATAATTAAAATTCAATTTTTATATATGCTAAAAAAAAGAGTGATACCTGCTCTTCTTGTTAAAGATAATTTACTAGTTAAAACTGTAAAATTTAATTCTCCCAGAACAATAGGAAGTATTATTGAGGCTGTTAGACTATACGATTTGAGAGAGGTTGATGAACTTGTGCTATTGGATATTACTAAAAGTAACAAAAATAAGGAACCTAATTACAAAATTATTAATGAAGTTTCAAAAGAATGTTTCGTACCTCTTTGCGTCGGAGGTAGAATAAACGATGTTAAAACTATTTATAAAGTTTTAAATAATGGGGCAGATAAAGTTTCATTAAATACTCAAGTAATTTACAATCCTCAGTTTATAAAACAGGCATCAAAAGAATTTGGATCCCAGTGTATTGTTGTAAATATTGATTACTATAAAAATAAAAATATATATTTATTAAAAAATGATTTACAAAAGAAATATACTTTAGAGGATTATGTCAATATTGCCCAAGACATGGGCGCTGGAGAAATAATTTTAACGTGTGTTGATAATGACGGCACTAAAGAAGGTTATGATTACCCCACATTAAAAAAAATAAAAAAAAATTTGTTTATCCCATTAATTGCTTCTGGAGGCGCTGGTAGTTATGAACATATGTTAAAGGCTTTTGAATATTCAAAAGTTGATGCAGTTTTAGCTTCATCCTTATTCTGTTTTTTAAATCATACTCCAAAAGAAGCAAAAAAATTTTTAAAAGAAAAAGGGATTAATGTTAGAATCTAAAGAAAAAAAATTAAATAGCATTGCAATAATTCCAGCCAGAAAAGGAAGTAAAAGAATTTTAAATAAAAATATTAAATTATTTTATGGAAAGCCAATAATTTCTTATGCAATCAAAAAAGCTAAAGAAAGTCGATTGTTTTCTAAAATTATAGTTTCTACTGATAGTAAAAAAATTGCATCTATAGCAAGAAAATTTGGTGCAACTGTAGATTTTTTGCGTCCAAAATTTCTTTCAAGTGACAAAACCAGCACTTTAGAGGTGATATCTCATGTAACAAGATTTCTGAAAAATAAAAATATTTTTTTTAAATATGTCTGTTGTATTTATCCTGCAACACCCTTGATTAAAATAAGCAAATTAAAAAGTTGCTATAAAATTTTAAAGAGAGGTAAATTTAATTATGTTATTCCTGTATCAAAATATTTGACAAGTAATTCTACATTTTTATTACTAAATAAAAATCTTACCATTAAAAAAAAAATTAATAAGACTAACTTTAAAAAATTATCTTATCATTATAATGATACAGGCCAGTATTATTGGGGCACATTTAATTCTTGGTTTAAAAAAAGGAATTTATTTACATCTAAAACCAAAGTAATATTACTATCCAAGAACGAATTTGTAGATGTAAATACATTAGAAGATTGGAAAATCTTAAAGTATTTATACAAAAAAAATTTTAAATATAGTCTATGAAGAAAAGTATTTGTATTTTAGATTATAAAACTGGAAATATTCAATCTTTAATGAATATTTTTAATAAATTAATGATACCTTATAAATATTCAAATAATAAAAAAGATATTATTAATTCCACACATTTAGTCTTGCCAGGAGTTGGTTCTTTCGATGTTGCGTATAAAAATGCCATGAAGTTTCTGCCCATGAAAATTCTTTACGATGAAGTTTTTAATAAATTTAAGCCTATACTAGGAATTTGTGTTGGTATGCAAATTATGGCTACTTATGGGGAAGAAGGCGAGAGTTGCAAGGGTTTGGATTGGATTAAAGGCAAAGTTATAAAAATTAATACTAATTTATCATTGCCTCATGTCGGCTGGAACCAACTTATCAAAAACAAAAATTCATTACTTACAAGAGGGATTGATGACAAAGATTTTTATTTTTTGAATAGTTACTATTTCAATATTAAGAATAAAAAACAGGTAATAGCCTTTACTAAATATGGCATAAAATTTCCATCCATCATTCAAAATAAAAATATTTATGGGGTCCAGTTCCATCCAGAAAAAAGTCAAAAAAATGGCTCTAGATTATTAAAAAACTTCTTTGAGTTACATTAAATTTGCAACTTTAATATTTATTTCTTAAATAAAATTATTAAAAATGAAAAAATATTTAATAATAGAAACATGTCCTTGTAGTCCACATATTGAAACTTCTATCGAAATTGCTCTTAAATTAAAAAATAAGAATAACAAAGTTTTTTTTTTTTGGTGTGGTTTTGACTTGTTGTGGACAGACTGGGCTTTGCCTATAAAAAAAAAAGTACTTTCATTTTCCTATGAAGTTAAAATTAAAAAAGTAATGAACTATTTAGCGTCAAAAGGAATTGAAATTATTCCGAAATTTAGTCTGTCAAATATTCAATATAATTATATAAATCATAAAGTTGATTTATTTAATAATTATGAAAAACTAAAATCCTTTAAATATAAGAACAAAACTTCAGTTGGATTAGCAACTTATTCATCATTAGCTACTAAATTTCATACTTTAAATATAAATAATTTCAAGCATCTGATTAAACCAACCTTAAAAACGGGTTGTATAATTTTCGAAAGATCAAATAAAATTATACAAGATATAAACCCAGATGTTGTAGTGACTTTTAATGGTAGATTTTCAACCTCAAGACCAATTATTGATTCTGCAAAATTAAACAAAAAAAAATTTTTAATTCACGAAAGGGGAAGCAGTCTAGAAACCTATGAGATATTTAAAGATCACCTCCATAATAATGATTATATATATAGAGAAGTTAATCGATATTGGAACAAAGAAAAAAATTATAAGAAGAAAATTAAAATTGCAAAAAAATACTTTTCATTAGTAGAAAATAAAAAGTTTATTAAACGAGTAGGGCTTGATTTCGAAAAGCCAACAATTAGTAAGATTCTTTTTAATAAAAATAAAAAAATAATTACTTATCTGTGTTCTACAGATTATGAATATTTTTTTGTTGGAGTTGATCTAAAAAAATACTTTATTAATAATTATTGGAGTGATCAAATAAATACTTTAAAATCGATAATAAAAATAATAAAAAATGACACAGATGTTGTGCTTTATATTAAATCGCACCCAAATTTCAGTCCAAGAAACGATCAGGAAATAAAATTGAAAGAGTTAGAAACTAGTAATGTAATTTATTTATCAGTAGATGATACACAGGATACCTATGAACTTATTCGAAATAGTGACTTAATTTTTTCTTTTGGCACATCTCTAGAAATTTACGCCGCATATTTAAATAAAAAAGTAATATCTTTTGCTAAAAGTTTTTATACAAATTTTAATTTTATAATTTATCCCAAAAATGAGACGCATCTAAAAGAATTAATTTACAAAAGAAATGAAAAAAATCTTATTATTCATAAGAAATTATATTTATATAAAGTTGCCTTTTATCTTATGACATTTGGTCTAAAATTTAACTATTATAAATCTATTAGTTACACTAAAGGATATTTAAAAAATTTAAGAATTGACCATTATGGTATTTTCAGTCGTGTTTTAAATTTTATTTACAGACATATTAAATAAATATTTACTCTGCTTTGGTTTATTTATTTAATATTTAAATTAAGTAATATATTGTCTTTTTTCTTAAATATACCATCTATCTTGTTATAAATAGCAAAAATTATTTTATACGATCTTGTTAATATTTATTTTTCATTTATGTTAATACTTTAAATATTAACATTAAAGATAATGAAATTAGTTATCCTATCCGGCGGACAAGGAACTAGAATATCAGAAGAAAGTCTTTTAAAGCCAAAACCTTTAATTGAAATAGGCAATATGCCAATCATTTGGCACATAATGAAAATTTACAGTCACTTTGGAATCAAAGAATTTATTATTTGTTGTGGGTACAAGGGATATTTAATTAAAGAATATTTTTCAAATTATGCTCTTCATTCATCTGATTTAACAATTAATGTAAAAAAAAATACAATTGACTTTCATAAAAAAAATGCGGAAGACTGGAAAATTACTCTTGTTGACACAGGCAATACCACTTTTACCGGAGGGAGAATTTTAAGAATTAAAGATTATATTAATAGTGATTTTTTACTAACATATGGAGACGGTGTCGCAAATATTGATATTAAAAATTTAATTAAGTTTCATAAATTGAATAATAAGTTAGCGACAATGAGTGTTGTTCAGCCTCAAGGTAGGTTTGGTATTGTTGAAATCGAAAAAAAAAATAATTTAGTTAAGAACTTTTATGAAAAACCAAAAGGTGACAATTATTGGGCAAACGGTGGCTTTTTTGTTTTGAAGCAAGAAATTTTTAAATATTTAAAAGATGATTCTACAGTTTGGGAAAAAGAGCCATTGAATAATTTATCTAAAAATAAACAACTATGCGCCTATCATCATAAGGGATTTTGGTATGCAATGGACACTATGAGAGATAAAAATTATTTGGACAATTTGTGGAATGCAAATAAAGCCCCATGGAAATTGTGGAATGATAAATAACATTTATAGTCTTAGAAAATTTTGGAAAAATCAAAAAATTTTTTTAACAGGACACACGGGTTTTAAAGGAAGTTGGTTTGTAATTTTACTAAATTTACTTGGTGCTAAAGTCGCAGGCTACTCATTAAAGCCAAATCAAAAATTAAATTTTTATACATTAGCTAAACTGAATAAATTAATGCAAAGTTCTACAATCGGTGATATTAGAAATTATCTTAAGTTAAAAGACTCTATTTTAAAATTCTCACCAGATTTTATTGTTCATATGGCAGCTCAGCCACTAGTTAAAGATTCATATGTAAATCCAAAATATACATATGAGGTCAATACTATGGGGACGATCAATGTTTTAAATATTTTAAATGAAATAAATTCTATAAAATCTGCTTTAATTATCACAACAGATAAAGTTTATAATAATAATAATAATAATAAAATTTATTATAAAGAAAATGATTTTCTAGGCGGGATTGATCCTTATAGTAATTCAAAATCGTGTGTCGAACTAGTTGTAAATTCATATCGCGAATCATTTTTTAGAAAAAAAAATATTTTCGTAGCCACTGCTAGAGCGGGAAATGTTATTGGAGGAGGTGATTTTTCTAAAGATAGAATTATTCCTGATTATTTTAGATCTTTATCAGGCAATAAGAAGTTATTGATGCGTTACCCAAATTCAATCAGACCATGGCAGTTTGTTATAGATCCTCTTTATGGATATCTTTTATTAATGATGAAGTTAAATAAAAAAGAGAAATTCGATAATTATTCATGGAATTTTGGTCCAGATAAATCTAACAATAGATCAGTTCGAGATCTTGTTTATTTAATCAATAATGAGTTTAATCATTCAGTGAAACTTATTAGTAAAAATAGAAATTCAAAAAAATATTATGAAAGCAAAGTTCTTATGTTGAATTCCTCTAAATCTAAAAGAAATTTAGATTGGAATGCTAAATACGATCTTGAAGATTCAGTAAAATTAATATCTTTTTGGCATAAACAATTTTTAGCAAAGAGAAATATTTTGAAAGTATCCCAACAACAAGTAATTGATTACTTTAGATAATTTTATGACGCAGAAGAATATTTTGGACATTAAGGATAAAATTTTTAATTTAATTAATGATTATTCTGAAATTTATTCAAAAAAACAAAAATTTATTCCTGGCGTTACAAGCGTTCCTGTTTCTGGAAAAGTTATTGGTGCTTTGGAATTTAAAAATATGATTGAAGCTTCACTTGATGGCTGGTTAACAGCAGGTAGATTTAATGAATTATTTGAAAGAAAATTATCTAATTTTTTAGGAATAAAATGTTTACTAACTGTCAATTCTGGATCTTCAGCAAATTTAATTGCATTTTCTAGTTTGACTTCATCTAAATTGAAAGACGAGGCTATTAAAAAAGGTGATGAAATTATATCCGTAGCTGCTGGTTTTCCAACGACTGTAAACCCAATTATTCAATATGGAGCAATACCAGTTTTTGTTGATGTAAAAATTCCTACTTACAATATCGATGAAAATTTAGTTGAGGCTGCTATTACTAAAAAAACTAAAGCAATAATGTTAGCGCATACTTTGGGAAATCCTTTTAATCTAAAAAAAATTAAAGAAATTTGTGATAAATTTAATTTATGGTTGATAGAAGATAGCTGTGATGCTCTTGGCTCAAAATTTAATAATCAAAATGTCGGAACTTTTGGAGATTTAGCAACTCTAAGCTTTTATCCTGCGCATCATATTACAATGGGTGAGGGTGGGGCAATTTTCACTAATAGCAAACAATTAGAAAGAATCGCAGAATCATTCAGAGACTGGGGTAGAGATTGTTATTGTGAACCTGGAAAAGATAATACTTGCAAAAAAAGATTTGAATGGCAGTTGGGTAACTTACCATTTGGTTATGATCATAAGTATACCTACTCCCATTTAGGTTATAATATGAAAATAACCGATATGCAGGCTGCATGCGGTCTTGCACAATTGGAGCGATTGAATGATTTCATTAACAAGAGAAAAGAAAATTTTAATTTTTTATATAAAAATCTCAAAAAACTGGAAGAATTTTTGATATTACCTGAGTCCGAAAAGAATTCTGATCCTTCTTGGTTTGGGTTTCCTTTGTCACTAAGAAAAAATAGCCAATTTAATAGAAATGATTTAATAAAATACTTAAACAGACATAATGTTGGCACAAGACTGCTCTTTTCTGGAAATTTGACTAAACAGCCTTATATGAAGGATGCAAATTTTAAAGTTCATGGAGAACTGAAAAATACAGATTTTATAATGGAAAATACTTTTTGGATTGGCCTGTATCCTGGCCTATCTGAAGATCAGTTAGCTTATAGCTCGAGTATAGTTAAGGAGTATTTTATTAAATAATATCCAAGAAAATGAAAAATAATAAAATTAAAGCAAGTGATATTATTGCAAATTTTTTAAAAAGAAAAAAAATAAAATATATATTTGGAATTATAGGATCTGCAAACTCTCACATTTTTGATTCAATCAAAAAATTGGGTTATACAGAAATCATCTGTGTACATCACGAACAATCTGCTACAATGGCAATGCAGTCATATTACAGAGTTAAAAAAGAAATTACTGCTGCACTTGTTACGGCTGGAGCAGGTAGCTCAAACGCAATTACTGGTGTTATGAGTGCATGGGCAGATTCAATACCTGGATTAATTATTTCCGGTCAAGAAAACACTAGATTTATTTCTTCAATGAAAAATATGAGAATGTGGGGAATCCAGGGATATGATAGCACATCAATGGTAAAAAAAATCACTAAATACCAAAAAAGAATTTTAGATGTAAATTATGTTAATTACGAATTAGAAAAAGCTTACTATACATCATTAGAAGATAGACCAGGACCCGTTTGGTTAGATTTTCCCATAGACGTTCAGGGAAGTTTTGTAGAAAAAAAAAAACTAAAGAAATTTAAACCAAAAAAAATAAATTTTAAAAAAAATTTTGATGTTAATAAACTTTTAAAAATTATTTCAGAAAGTAAAAGACCAGTTTTTTGGTTGGGGCACGGGATTAGATTATCATCTGGAAAAAATAAATTAAAATTAAATTCATTATTGAAAAATTTTCCATTTCCAACAATACTTTCTTGGGCAGGATTAGATATGTTGCAAAATAATCATCCTCTTAATTTCGGTTCTGCCGGCGTATATGGCAATCGCAGTTCAAATTTTATACTTCAAAACTCTGACTTAGTTATCTCTATTGGAAATAGAATGTCAATACCTATGATTGGCTATGAACACTCTGAACTTGCAAGAGGAGCAAAAATCATTCAGGTAGATATAGATAAAAGTGAGTTAGATAAATTAAAAGATATTGTTCATTTTCCAATTTTATTAGATGCCTGCAAATTTATAGATCTTTTAATAAAAAATAATAAATCAAAGTTTAAAAATAAAAATATAGAAAACTGGTTATTAAGATGCAAAAAATATAAAAATGATTATCCAAAGATTGAAGCTAGTCATAAAGACGCTAATGGGTTTATAAACTCTTATCGTTTTATTGATAAATTGTGCAAACATTTATCTACTAATGAGATTATTACCACTGACATGGGGACAGCTCTTTTGTCTGGTCATCAGGCATTCAAAATTAAGAATAATCAACGTTTATTAACTTCAACAGGACTAGGAGAAATGGGTTTTGGTTTGCCGTCAGCAATAGGAGCGGCATTTGCCAGTAAAAAAAAAATTACTAATCTTAATTGCGACGGTGGCATGATGTTAAATCTTCAAGAATTGCAAACTATCAAGCATCATAATTTACCAATAAAAATTTTTATTTTTAATAATGAGGGTTACTTGATGATAAAACATACTCAAAAAAATTTATTCAAAGGAAGATACGTCGGAACCAACACTGATAGTGGAATTAGCTGCCCTGATTTTTTAAAAGTTTCAATGGCTTTTGATATTAAATATTTTTCTATAAAAAATTGGAAGGATTTTAATAGAAAAATACCTTTAATTAATAAATTAAAACAGCCTGTTATTTGTGAGGTTTTTATGGATCCTGAACAATTATTTTGCCCGAAGCTATCCTTAATCTTAACAGATGATAACAAAATAGTATCTCCGCCATTGGAAGATCTTTCTCCAATTTTAGAAAGAAAAAAATTTTTTTCTGAAATGATAATACCAGTTCACCAAAAATCAAAAAATATTAAATAGATTTATGAATTGTTTAATTTTAGGAGCAGGAAAAATAGGAATAGATCTTTATATTAAGTGCAAAAAAATAAAACTTTTTAAAAATATATATATATTTAATCGAAATAGATTATCCAGTGGAGCTATATTTTGTAAAAAAAATAAACTTAACTATTCTGATCAAGGAATTAAATTTTTAATTAAAAAAATAGAAGCAAATGATATAAATTTAATATATGATGCAACTTCAGCAGAATCAAGCTTGCATAATTCCAAATTATTAAAATCTTATTTAAATAATAATTTTTATATAAATTTAACCCCTTCAAAAATCGGTGAATATGTAGTGCCCTATCATTCGTTAAAAACTAAATCTAAAAAACTAAATTTAATTACTTGCGGTGGTCAAAGTTCAATACCTTTAATCATAGAAATAAAAAAAATATTACCTAATTTAAATTATGTTGAATTAGTGTCTAGCATTGCTTCATTAAGTGCAGGAAAAGCAACAAGAATGAATGTCGATGAATATATTACCAATACACAAATGGCTATTTCAGTTTTATCAGGGGTAAAAAACAATAAAGTTATTTTAAATTTAAATCCAAGCAATCCGCCAGTGAATATGATGAATTCAATTTTTTTTGAAAAAAAAAATAAACTATCAAAATCTGATTTTTCTAAAATTATAAAAGTTTTAAAAGATGTAAATAAAAATATTAAAGCTTATATACCAGGATTTAATGCAAAATTATTCAAAACTTCAAACAAAAATATTTTTAGAATTACTATTAGAGTGGTAGGACAAGGCGATTATCTGCCTGCATATGCTGGTAATTTAGATATAATAACATCCGCCGCTGCATATCTATCAAAATTAATTTATGAAAAAAATAATTATTAGTGATGTTACTTTAAGAGATGGCAATCATGCTTTAAATCATTCTATTAATTTAAAAATTATAGAAGAATATTGCAAATTTGCCGAGCATTCCAATTTATCTGTTGTTGAGGTAGGTCATGGGAATGGAATTGGTGCTTCATCATTATCTATAGGCAGATCAATTTATTCCGATAAAAAAATTTTGATCTCCGCTAGAAAGTTTTTAAAAAAAACAAAATTATCTGTACATAGCATTCCAGGCTTTTCTACTATTGAGGATATAAAATTAGCTATTGATATAGGAGTTGATATTTTTAGAATAGGTTGCAACTCAACCGAAATAGATATTATAGAAAAACAAGTAAATTTTTGTCAAAAAAATAAAGTTGAGACCTGGGGCGTGCTAATGATGTTTCATTTAATCAAGCATAATAAAGAATACATAAAAAAAATTAATTTTTTGAAAAGAATTGGTTTAAATAACGTTATAATTATGGATTCAGCTGGTTGCTTACTTCCTTCGGATGTTAAAGAAATTTTCTCGAGTCTTAAACATATTAAAATTAATCTAGGTTTTCATGCGCACAATAATTTAGGAAATGCAGTTTGGAATACCGTTGAAGCTTACAAAAATGGAGCAAATATTTTAGATGCATCCATACATGGCCTAGGAGCCGGTGCTGGGAATGCACAATTAGAAATTTTGCTAACCGTCCTGAGTCAAATGAATAAATCTTTGTTTCGAAAATTCAATATTGAAAGCATATATAACATGTCCGAAGGCTTTGAAGATTTATTAAAAAAGCAAAAAATAAATTATATTAGACCATTTTCTAATTCTATGAATATTTTAAGCGCTAAATACGGTCTATTCTCTGGTTTTGCTACGCATGTTAATAGTTTTTCAAAAAAATTTAAAGTTAACAAATTAAATGCCTTCAGAGCAATTTCGGAAAAGAAATTAGTTGCTGGACAAGAAGATTTAATAATGAATATTATTTTTAATTTAAGTAAAAATAAATAAATTGTTTGTTATAAATAAAAAAATAACTTAATGTTTAATTTTAAGTAATAAAAAATGAAAGTATCTATTATAACACCATGCCTTAATGAAGAGTTGAATATTGAAGAATGTTATCTCCAAGTTAAGAATTTATTTAATAAATTAAATTTGCAATATGAACACATTTTTATAGATAATAAGTCTTCCGATAAAACAAGAATGATTCTGAAGGATTTGGCTTATAAAGATGAAAATATTAAATTAATATTCCATTCTAGAAATTTTGATCCCTTTAAAGGACAATTTAATGCCTTAAAATATACAAAAGGAGATGCAATAGTTCTTTCACTTTCCGCTGATTTGCAAGACCCCGTGGAAGTCATTGAAGATTTTATAAAGCATTGGCTTTCAAAAGACGGTTATATGGTTGTTGCGGGATGCAGACATAAAAGAGACAATTCTTTTATAAAAAATATACTTACAAACTTACATTATAAAATGTTTAGTTCGCTTTCTGATAGTGATTTGCCAAATAATATTGGCGAATTTACATTAATTGATAAGAGCATTAGAGACGTATTGTTAAAAATTGATGATCATTATCCTTATATACGTGGATTAATAAATTATTTAAATTTTAAAACTAAAATTATTTATTTTGATCAAAAAAAAAGAAAAATTGGAAAATCAAAGTACTCAATTTTAGATAATATTACTCAATCCTTGAATGCTTTTGTATCTTTTTCAACAAAACCAATAAGAATCTTTCTTTTAATTGGTTTTATTATTAGTTTTGTTAGCATTTTGTATGGAGTTTATCTATTTTTTGCGAGTATTTTTTCTGATAATTATAATATTCAGCCAGGTATCAAAACTTTATTAGTCGCATTATTTATTTTTTTTGGATTAAATTTTGTCATATTGGGAATATTAGGAGAATTCATAATATCAATAAATAACCAAGTTAGAAAAAAACCTTTAGTTGTAGAGGAAGAAAAAATAAATCTATAATTTCGTGATAAATATTAAGATTTCTTTAAAAAATAAAATTAGAAAAAAAAAATACATCTCTAGCATGTATAATATTTTTCATAAAAAAATTTTTCAATATAAAAAAATCATTCAAAATACACAAGTTAAAAAAGTTATTATAACTCCTAAAGACGTTTTATTTGAGATAAATGATTCGGCAAATAAAAAATTACAAATGAAAAAATCAATTTATATAAAAGGAGTTGAAGGTGATTACAGAACTCTCCCAATAGAAATTATAAATTTTGGCGAATATGAGAATGAAGAAATTTCTATTACTTTAAAAATTATAGAAAAATTATTAACAAAAAACAGTAGACTTATTTTTTTTGATATCGGGGCTAATATAGGATTTTATACTTTAAAATTATATAATAATTTTATTAATTCTAAAAAAAAATTAACTATATATGCTTTTGAACCTGTAAAATCTACTTATAAACTTTTAAAAGAAAATATAAAAATTAATCACATTAAAAATACAAATTCTAAAATTTTTATTAAAAATTTTGGTTTTTCTAATTTAAGAAAAAATTTGATGTTCCATCTGCCTTTAAAAGGATCAGGTAACGCTTCGCTTGCTAAACTGTCCAGAGATAAAACAATAAAAGTTATCGTTAGATTGAATACATTGGATGATTACACATTTAAAAAAAAAATTTTTCCAGAGTTTATAAAAGCAGATGTGGAAGGTATGGAGTTATTTATTGCTCAAGGAGCAAAAAATTTAGTTAAGATTTATAGGCCAATTTTTTTTTTGGAAATTTTGAGAAAGTTTACGAAAATTTACAAATATAATCCTAATGAAATATTTAATTTTTTTTATAGAAATAATTATTCTGTATATATATTTAAAGGAAAAAAAATTAAAAAAATCAAGCACATAACTGATAACACACAACAAACAAATTTTTTATTTTTACATAACGACAAACATCAATTAATTAAAAATTTTTTAATTTGATATTTGGCGAAAATAATTAATTGTTCTGGAAAATCCTTCAGCGGATTTAATATTTGCTTTAAAACCTAATTTTGCAATTTTTGCTGTTGAGGGTACCAGGATATTAAATTTACTTTGCTGGTAGCGTTCTTTGCGATTTCTTTCTTTGTAGACAATTTTAATATTTTTTACTAACTTTTTAAATAATTGAGCTAAAGATTTTATGCTCAAAATCTCACTTGAATTTCCTAAATTATATGCTTCACCACTTTTTCCCTTAAGCAATATTGTAAATATTCCAGAAATAGCATCGGCTATGTATAAAAATGTTCTTTTTTGATTTCCATTACTCTTAATTATTATTTTTTTTTTGCATAAAGAATCTCTAATAAAATCCATCATCACTCTTCCATCATTTAAATTCATGCAAGGACCATAAGTGTGAAATAATCTAATTATTTTAATAGGTATTTTTTTTTTTTT
>Ga0209085_1000573_pt1 | contig 26515 bp, 18 predicted proteins | sample C_131016_EF_Meta_FD_187310 | JGI IMG/M metagenome (GOLD analysis project Ga0209085, IMG submission 187310) | Freshwater microbial communities from Lake Croche, Canada to study carbon cycling - C_131016_EF_MetaG (SPAdes) (version 2) | ecosystem: Environmental > Aquatic > Freshwater > Lake...
TTTGAAGCATCACGAGTCCTACGTATCCCCAACACATACAACTTCAAGAACGAAGAGCCAATGCCTGTAGAGGTGTTGAACTCCGATACTGTGCGCATCCCGTATGCGCAAATGAAAGAGTTGCTGGGTGCGCCTGACCCCAAGCCTGAGAAGCCTGACTTCATTCCAAGCTCTATGAGCCCGATGATGGAAGCGTTGATGGCAAACAAGGTCAAGCGGTTCAAAACCATAATGATGAAGTCGGCCAAGGGCGAAGGCTGCAACCAACTGATTCATTGCTTTGAGAACCAAGCAACCCTTGAGGAACCCTTGTGGCGTTCAGCCCTGTCGATTGCTGCGTTCTGCGTAGACAAAGATAGCGCGACCAAGAAGATGTCAGACCAATACCCCAACTACGACCCTTACGAGGTTGAGGTCAAGGTACACAATTTGCTGACCAAAGGTGGGCCACACCACTGCACTACGTTTGAGAAGCAGAACCCCAGCGGGTGCGATGGTTGTGTGCACAAGGGCAAAATTAAATCCCCGATTGTGTTGGGGGTAGAGATAGAGAAAGCCGACGATGAAGATAATGAGGTGGTTGTTGAAGTTGAAGAGGGTAAGCAGGTAACCATAAACATACCTGAGTATCCGTTCCCATTTTTTCGCGGGAAAAACGGTGGTGTCTATCGACGCGCCGACGATGAAGAAGCAGACCCTTTGCTGGTCTATGAACATGATTTTTACGTGGTTAAACGTATGCGCGACCCTCAAGCGGGTGAAGTCATATTGTTTAGGCTGCACCTGCCACACGATGGCATCAGAGAATTTTCCATATCCACCGCAGCTATATCGTCCAAGGATGAGTTGCGTAAAGCATTGGCTCAGCAAGGAGTCATGGCCCACCACAAGCAGTACGAGAACCTAGCTGTTTACGTGGTGACTTTTGTTAAAAACATGCAGTACACAAAGAAAGCAGACATTATGAGAACACAATTTGGATGGGTAGAGAACGATAGCAAGTTCATCATGGGCGACAAGGAGATTACCAAGGACGGTACGTACTACAGCCCACCGTCGGAGGCAACAGAATTCTTTGCCGAGAAGATTCACACCAAGGGCACTATGGAGAAGTGGAAGGAAGTGTTCAACCTGTACGCCCTTCCAGGAATGGAGCCGCATGCGTTTGCTGCTCTGACTGCGTTTGGTTCGCCACTGATGAAGTTCACGGGCTTGGATGGGGCAATCATCAACGTCATCTATGAGATGGCTGGGTCGGGGAAGTCCACCATTCTGCGTATGTGTAATAGCGTGTATGGCCAGCCTAAAGAACTAATGGGGATTGAGAAGGACACGCTCAACGCCAAGATGCAGCAGCTAGGGGTAATGAACAACCTGCCCAACACCATCGACGAGATTACCAACATGACGAGTGCGGAGTTCTCTGACTTGGCTTACGGTATCAGCCACGGGCGGGGCAAAAACCGTTTGAGGGGCAACGTCAACGGCATGCGGCTTAACAACACCTCATGGAACAACATGACTTTGGCCTCAGCAAATTGCAGCTTCTACGAGAAGTTGGGTGAACTGAAGAACACACCGGATGGTGAGTCTGTGCGTCTGCTGGAGTACAAGATTGAGCCGAACGACGTAATCGGCGTAGCCCTCGGCAAGCAGATGTTTGACCACCAACTGAACGAGAACTACGGCCACGCTGGGGAAATCTACATCAGCTTCTTGGTCAACAACCTTGAGTACTGCCAAGACCTCGTGCGCAAAGTACAGGCCCGCATCGACAAGGAAGTCCAGTTCACCTCACGGGAACGCTTTTGGTCTGCGCAGTCGGCATGCAACATTGCCGGTGGCTTGATTGCCAAGGAGCTAGGACTACATGACTACCACATGGGCAACGTATACGGCTGGTTGAAGGGTATGCTGGGCGAGATGCGCATAGATGTGAAGCCTCCTAGTCTGTCCCCCATCTCTACGCTGGGTGAGTTCATTAACGGGCACATCTACAACACGCTGGTGGTCAACGGTGAGGTCGATTCCCGAAGTAACCTGTCGGCACTGCCGACGCTGGAGCCACGAGGGGAGTTGCTCATACGCTACGAACCAGACACCAAGCACCTCTACATATCGGCCAAGCAGTTCAAGGTCTTCTGCGTCAAGCAGCAGACGGGCTACAAAGAGCTACTGAGGAAGCTAGCTGACCTTGGGATTTTCCTAGAGGCTACCAACAAGCGCATGTCCAAGGGCATGAAGATTGTGTCCCCTGCTGTGCGCGTTCTGAAGTTTGATACTTCTGCCGACGAGACCCTACGGGTAGAAGCCATACTGGGCACAGATGAAAATCGAGACAGTAGCGTACAGAGTTGATTGGTCCAAGTTCCGCAAGGGCTATTCATTTTTCATCCCCTGCATCGACCACAAGGCGGCGCGGGCTACGTTGGCTGTGGTCACAAAACGGCTGAAGATACCCATCATCACCAAGGTGGTCATCATGGATGGAGTGAAGGGCTTGCGGGTCTGGAGGACTTGAGCTACACTGGTAGCGTTTGCTCCTCCTTGGAAGTGGTACTTCCCTTACCCCCGGCCAAAAACCGGGGGTTTTTTATTTCGGGTTGTTGAGTGCTTCCCTAGATGCCAAAGCCGCTTGGATGAACAACCGGATATTGTTGTCGTTGATTTTCACTCCGCCAAACATTTTAGAAGCAGCGATCTTTTCCAACTCGGCGTTAATTTTGGCGTCAATCTCTTTGCCGTCAATACCGTGCTCAGGGTACTTCACGTTGAACTTAGGTATCTCTTGGAAGGTCTCTAGGTACATGTTCAAGAAGCGTTGCCGGTCTTCTGGGTCTCTGTTCGGATTGATAGCCTTCAAGAACATGGTGGCTGCTTTACCTACTATGGCTTGTTTCTCACCGCTGATGCCCCGCTCTATTACGTCCGTAGCATGGGCAATCCTCTGTGCTTCTGCAACACGCGCTGATTGAAAACCAAGAGCTTGCCCAATGAGTTCTTTTGTAGTCACTGTACCCTTGTCCAAGAGTGGCATACCTTGTTTGGTCTCTATACCTTCACGAGAAATGCGTTCCGTTGCCGACAGTGCGCTTATGGACTTAGGCATGAATGGGAGGGATTCAAAGGCTTTCTGATACTCACCTTGGGAATAGTAGTTCCATGAGTCTTGTGTTGCTCTGATAGGGGTCAACTGCGCACCAAAAAATGCTTCCGCATAGTTTGCTACAGATTCCTTTAGGTTCTTACCCGGGTCTGGGGTACGGAACACCATGTTGTCCAACCCAAGACGTTCAGAGATAGCCATGCCTGTTGCATAGTTAAGCACGCCACCTTTAGCTATTTCTCCAAGTAGCTTAGCTACTTCTCCGTCACCTAACTCATTGCGCAAATAGTCAGTACGCCACCATGTGTCATGGTCAAGGTCTTTCATGGTTTGCGGAGCATCATCATCCTTCTGCCACTGACCCCACAACGCCTGTATGATTCCGTACATGGGTAGGCCGACTACTCCGGTAAGTATGCTGTGCGTACCCAAGATGCCAAAGAACTTAGTGGCTGCGGCAATCTTTCCTTCCTTGTTAAGGAACGGAATCATCCTGAAGAAGTTCCCTCCAAGCAGCTTGATACGTGTAAGCGGGAAAAACTTGTAAGTACTTACTAGCTTCCCTATAGGGCCGCGCATGATTTGCGGGCGATTACCGGGGCTGTAGTCACCTAGTGCTTCATTGGCTTCAGCTACAGCAGCCCTGACAGCGTTGGCGTAGTTAGCTGGGTTACCGGGAGAAGCTTTCTCCATCTCTGCGTAGTGCAAACGGAACGCAACCACACCTGTAATCTCACGCGAAAGGCGTTCGGTATGGTGCATCAACCCGCCAAAAACAAGCATGTGGGCTGCATCCTTTGCAAGCTCTACCGCTTTGGGGTCAGCCTTGTTTACAGGTTTTGTGGCAGCATCAAAAATCTCATTGGCAAGCGTGTCGGTACTAAGGCCGTACTCGCCCACCATGTCAGCAATAGCTTTAAGCTCTATATCGGGCAGTCCCTTTGCATATGCAATGCTTGGTGCACGGAACCGTTTAGTCCCATCAGGTAGGGTCTCCCACACACCAAACTGCTTAACCACGTTAGCCATCTTGGTCAGTTCAACTAGGGCTTTGGGCCCGTGGTTACCGACTAATACAGGTGAAGCAGTCAAGATAATATCCGCTGGCTGCATTAGGGCGGACGATAGGCTCGTCAAGTTGTGAATGAACGTAAATTTCGTCCATTGCTTAGTCACTGGGTCAAAGAACCCAGCAACAGGGCCAAGTGGTTTGGGGTTTAATGCCTCATCAATAACCGCATCCATTGCGCCAACAAAGTCTTCGTATTGCTCTTTACCCTCAAGTTGCCGGTTGGCTTGCTCAGACAGATTGCGTAGCTCGTTACCGTATTGAAGCTTAGACAGGGCACTAGCTAGCTTGATGCCTTGGGTGTTAATCATCCGTAGCGTGTCAGTGCTAAAGCCGACAACTTCTTCGCGGTGTATGAACTGTTTGCGTACGCTTTCTTCAGGCATCAAGTCTAGGTAGACCTGATACATGTTGTCTTTCAGTTTTGCCTTGGCGTTGGAGTCAGCCGTGTCCATAGAGTCTATGGCCTCATACATCTCCTTCAGCAGCTTGCTATTGCCCTCAACAATACCCCGCTGTTCTTTCCCGCCCCTGTCTTTTGCTAACTGTACGTCAAGGTCTTCTAGCGCAGCACCTTGTTCTTTGGCGTACGCCCTAGCTGCAAAATCACGCTCGGCTTTGGTTTCAAACCTAAAGGATTCATAATCGTCAGCACCCCGTTGCTTGATGCGGAAAATGTAGTCACCGTAGCGCATGAGTGGTAAGTACGGCTCAATTTTTCCTTCTTCAAACGCCAGCCGGATGCTAGCCATTAATTTTTGTTTTGCCTCTACGGGTAGGTCTAGTGCGTCAACACTGGACTCCATGATGTCCCGTGCTGTGCTGTACATGTCCGCAAAGTAATCCCGAATCTCACGGTACACCCGTTGGCCCGCTGGTTTCAAAGACGCATAGGCTTCATCCGTTGCTGTATCCCGGATTCCGCTTGCCGGTGGGTTTGCAGGGTCGTATCTAAGAAGGGTTGAAGCCGGTAGTAGTCGGTCAAGCACCTTCATAGCTTTGCGGTTTTTTCGGGCAAAGTTCACAACCATACCAGCCTGCTGTGCTGCTCCTGCTCGTATGCTAGCTGCCATACCGCCCATTCTTTGGAGGCGGTCGGCTATTTCGTGCAACGCTGGGATGTGCTTACCTATAGTGCTGGCAATGCCGTTACGGTCAAAGGTCAACGCAATAGCTTTACGTGTTGGGTTATCTAGCTTGTCCCATACACCTTCGAGTCGTGCCCAAATAACGCGAGGGTCTCGCAGGGCCATAAGACTACTAAGCGCAGCAGCCCTTTCCTGTCCTTTTTGGGAGGCGTCCACTTTGCCCCAAGCCTTAGCAGAGTCTTTATCTAATTGCGCTTGGGTTCTATCCCCCGGACTTGGTGGTATTGCAGCCGACGCAAGAGTCTCTACTTCTGGGAAACCCCAGCCGCCCGGTCTACGTGAGCTTATGAGTTGGTCGGTGTGCTGGACGAGGTCAGACAGTGCATTAGCATCTTCTTTTGCTACACCCATCAAGCGGCGTAGGCCATCAACAAATGGCGAGAACAACCCCTTGTCTTTTTCAAACCCTTTCACACTTTTAAGGAACTCTTGCAGCTTAGCATCAGTGTTCCCGTAAGATACAAACTCATGGAGGTTGGTGAACGCTTCACCATAGACAGCTAGGCTGTGCACATCCGGGTCTACAGTACCTGCTTCAATCTGCTTGTTTAGCTCCGCTCTAGCGGTGTCCATTATTTTTTGCAGCCCTTTGACCGCCGCGACCATCTGGGAGTCTAGATGCCGACCCATCTTCATGTAGGCCAGTGCAGTGCGTATCTTCTGGGATGTAGCCCCGTGGAATAGCTCGTGTAGCTGCACAACAGCGTTCAGGCCGTTGGTCCTGCCGTAGGATTCACCCTTGGTGTAGACAACTTTTTCCTCGGTGTTGTACATGGCAAGGGCTCTATCCCACTTAGCCTTAACCGCAGCTACGCTTGCTGGTAATTCTTGACCCTTCTCAACCACCACCATCTTCACGCCGCGCACAGTGCTACGCAGTCGGCGGGCCAGTCTCTTCTGGAAATCCGTGCCGGTTTTTATGATGTGCGATAGGGTCTGACTGGAAGTAGTGAACTTGCTAAACGCTAGGTCTTTCTTACCCTGTGCAGCTTGAATAGCCAGTGTGGAGTACTCACCCGACAACATTGCCTTGGCCCGCTCACGCACAACTTTGGGCTCGTCAAAATCCTTGGTAATACGCGCAAGAGTTTTAGCCGCTGCCTTACCGCTCTCGGTGTTTGGGTTGTTGGTGGCGTTGTTGTGCAAGTCCTCAAGCTCTGCCAGCCGCTCTCTTTCTTCGAGCGTTAGATTGGGTTTGGGTTCGGTTGCTTTAGCGGCAGGGGCTACACCAAATTTGGGTTGTTCTGCTTCAGCAGGCTTAGGTATATCTACACCTTCAAGCATTGAAGCAGGGGCGTACTTTAGAACAGTTGCAACCCCCCTAGTATTATTGTTTGCCGCCATGTCCGTAAGTCTGTCCTTACGTAATGGTTTGCCGGGTTCATGAAGGGCTTGGAAAATTAAAGTCGCAATAGATTCTCTAACAGCGCCGTTTTGCGCACCTATGTTATACAAACGCAGTTCTTCTATATTGTTTTCGTTAATAGCTTTAAGCGCACCTAGTTCCATACGACTTAAAGGCGCTAATTCTTTGTGTTTAAATGTTGCAGTTTTTAATGCTTTTTGCGCTTGTTCATTAACTTTTCTGGCGTCATTATTTCGTAATAGGTTTTCTTGCGCTTCAGGCTTACCCTTAAAAGCGTTCCACAAACCTTGGCTTACTAACTCAAATGTTTCAGTAACTTTTCCATTTACAATTAAGTCTAAAGTTCGACCGTTGTCTTTTAAGTATGGTGCTTCTTCATGCACTTCAGCGTTTACGCCCAGCATACTTTTACTAGTTAAGTCTCCGGCTTCCACTTCTTGTTCCGCTTCTTCTCTAAGTTCGTCGATGCGCTCGTCTACTGCATCGTCTCTAGCGGTTTCAAGCTGGTCACGCATCATGTCGAGCACGTCATCAGCAGTCTGCTCACGGTCACTCAGGGCTTCTTGAATGTCACTGATGTCATCGAGTACGCCGTTTTTCTCCAGCTTGAACATGAAGGGGCGTAGTTGTGCTTTGGTCTCAACCCGGTCACCGTCTTCAATGCGGCGCAGTGCCTCACCAATAGGCCCAGCGTCTATTTCAGCTTCAGCTTTTTCCCGAAGAGCTTGCTCTTGCTCCTCGTCTACTTCTTCCTCAGCCCTTGCGTCGGCTTTAGCTTTTGCTTCGGCATCGGCCTTAGCTTTCTCCGCCATGGCTTTTTGGTTCGCTTCTACGTTAGCCTTAGCTCTTGCCTCAAATTTTTCTTCAGCGGTGGGTTTTTTCTCAGCGGCATTAGCTTCTTCTGCCTTCAGTGCTTCAGCCTTAGTTTCCTCTGCCTTTGGTGTTTCAAGCGGAATAATTTTTGGTGGTCGGCCTCGTTGCTGGGGGTTCAGCGCCTCATCAAAAACTTTCTGTCGTTGGGCAATCAGTTCCTCGTTGCCCGTTTTCTTGGCCTTGTCCAACAGCATTGCAGCAGTTGCTTGGCGCTTGGTGTCGTAGGTTTCAACCACCTCGCCGTTTATTGCGTGGCTCCACTTGCCCTCAGCGTTCTGCGGGGTCGTGTGTACTTCTTTGCCGAGCTTGGCGGGCTTGATTGCTGCGGGGGCTTCAGTTTTTTTACCGCCGGGTTCCCGTACCATGTAGTCGATGCGGTCTTCAAATCCGTTTCGGGCGTACCATGCTTTTAGTTGTTCTTGAGAAAGCCCACGTTCGCCTTTAGGGGACGCCGCAGGTACAAGTACCAATTTTTTACCGTTAGCATCAGCCCAAGCAGTAATCGCCTTGAGTAGCTTAGACCCTTCGCCCTGCCCTTCTTTAGTAGCCCCCATGCCCGTTATCATGGTAGCGCCAACAAGGTTGTCTGATATATCGTTGTCTTCGTCTAGTACCTTGAAATGCGCAGTGGTTTCTAGTTCTCCCCCTTTTTCCTTTGCGGGGATAAATGCGCCATTTTCATTTACTACGGGTTCAGTTTTTCTGATTTTTACTGGGGCAGCGGGTGCTTCTTGTTCTTGCGTTTCTGTTTGCTTGGCTTCAACGGTTTCAGTGCCACTTGGGGTTCTTTCTTCGGCTTTAGTTTCTTTCAGTGCAGCGGGCTCTGGTGCTTTTCCTGCATCAGACACTCCAGCATTCGGTTCAACAGGAACCACTCCATCTCGTGCAGGTGTTTCAAGTCCTCCGGGGGTCTTTGCTCCGGGCTCACTAGCCACGCTAGTGCTCTCTCCACTTGGAGGGGGCTCAGTTCCTGCAACATCTTTGGCTCCTTTGGCTTGTTCTTCCGCAACTTGCCTCTGCGCTATGCGCAACGCATTCTCTCTAGGTATGCCCCGTGAACGCAATCTCTCGGCAACAGCATTTACCTTTGCTTCGGTGTCTTCGGCTGTAGGCGCAGCTTTGCCTTTAGCGAATGGAGGTTCTTCCCCAGCCCGCACGTTCTCTAGGTTACCTAGTTTGGGTTCTTCCTCTTCCCGCATACCCACGTTTTCTAGGTTACCTAGTTTGGGTTCAGCGGCGGCTTTTTCTGCCGGAGGTGCGTTTAAAGCACCTGAACTAGAGGCAAACGGAACCCTTCGCATTTCGGCCATAAGCTTTGCTTGGCTTATTTCCCCCGGACGTTCGTAAGCACCTTCGCGGGGGCCGAGTAGTTCGTTGGTCTTCTCAATGCCGACTATCTTGTTGGAGGTTTCACGAAGCCTTTCTTTTGCTGCATCTATTGCTTGGGGGGTAGCCTTAGCACCTTGAACACCCTTAACCCCGGCAATAGTTACACCCCCGGTAACTCCGGCTTGCAATACTGTCTGACGTAGTGTTTCTTCTAGCTGGTTGTACAAGTCAATAAGGCTAGGGTTTTTATTCATCCCTATGCCGGGCAGTACATCTGTTACGTATTGCGACGCAGTAGTAGCTAGTTCGGAAGGAATTTCTTCTGCTATAGCCTTGGCTACGTACTTAGCTATGTTGGCCCCACCATGTTCAGCAACAAAAGATTTCAGCCCCGCCATTGCTTTGGTCATACCAAAGCGTTCAAAAAACACTTCTGCCGCAGCCATTGGTGCTGCCCGTAGACTAGCTTGCGTGGTGCTTAACCCCGCAGCCTTACCTTCCCCGTAGGAGTCTCCAAATTGTTGAAGTGCTGCTTGCGCTAATATGGGAACTGATGAACCTGTCAATGCGCTCAATGCCATAAAAGGTGCTTGACTTGCAAGACTTGTAGCCGCCCCTTGAAATGACTTCTCGAAGATACCTTCGCCTTGGGGAATTGCAGCAGACTTAGCGCCTTCTATCCGTTGGGTGTTTGCTAGTTCTTGGGAGAAAGCTTTATCCCCCCAAAGGTCCGCCCCAAACTGAGTCAATCCAGCAAGGCTTTTCTTAGTCCCCGACAAAGCCCCAGCACCAACACGCTTGGTCATCCCGGCATCTTTGAGTTCTTTGGCTTGTTGTTCCGCAGCGGCAGCAGCTTGTTCGCCGACTACATCACGGTCAGCAAAGGCCATAGGCTGGTTAGCAACCCCAAATGCAATCCTATTTGCAGCAATGCCCGGAGCAATATCGGCACGTACTCCTTGGTCTATCAGTTCTTGGGTGACCTCTTCTATTCGAGGGCTTAATTTTTGAATAGCGTTGGGGATGTAACCTGTAACAGGGGCTTCTTGTTTGAGCCCCATAGCTGTGCCCAACCGTGATTCCAGTGCGGGGGTTTTGTTTGTTGCTTTGTTTAGCGCCGCATTTTCTGCTGCTATGAAACTTACTACACGCCCTTTGAGCGAGTCTTTGCCGTACTCTTTTATGACCTGCTGTATTGCAGCAGCGCGTTGTTCAGGGGGCAGTTGGTATAGCTCAGCCCGCATACTTTCTATGAACTTAGGGCTAGCTCCAAGCGGTATAGCCGCCCGTGCAGCAGCCACTGCATCCACAGGTTTAGGAGCAAGCTGGGGGGTTACCGCAGGGGGAGGGGCAACAGGGGGAGGAACAACAACGTCGGCGGGTTGCTGGCCTTGGGCTTTGGCTCCTTGAGCGAGTAGAAAGTCTCCGGCCTTGGTGCTACCAATAGCAGGGCGGGGCCCAGCATCTACTCCTTTGCGTCGCAGTTCTCTGGTAAGCGCAGCAACATTTCTCTCTGCATCAGCCAACTCCGCTTGGGGGGTAGAGATTTGCTCCAGCCCTTGGGAAGCTGCATCCTGCCTAGCTTGTGCGTCGGCCCGGTTTTGTGCAGCGGTTGAGGTAGCGGCGGGAGCGGCGGCGGGAGTAGCTAATGCTTCTTCTAAGGTAAATTCTTTGGGGGCGGCTTTAGGCGCAGCTTTAGGTGGAGGGGCTAGTGCTTCCTCTAGAGTGAATTCTTTTGCCATGCTAGCCCTTTATTGCGCTACAAATTTCTGTTTAGCAGCGTTCCATTTTGCGTCACCTTGAGGAGTTTTATACAACTGTCCGTCTTTTAAAGCTGCTGCCGTTGCATTGGCAGGAAGTGCTATAGCCCCACCAGCACCAGCACCAGCACCACTACCCGCACCCTCACCACTAGCAGACGGACGCGCACCTGCACGGCGTTCTACTTCAGTCTTTTTAATCTTTTCCCTAACTTCTGCTGGGGTAAGTACGCCAGCGGGAGGGGTTTTACCAAAATATTTCATTGCCTCCGCGTACTCAGGGTACTCCATAAGTTTTACTGGCGTAAGCGAAGCATCAACTTCTTTCTCCAACAGCAACCGTGCTGCGTCTCGTTTTTCCGCAATCTCTTTCCGTTGTTTCTCTTCATCGGCGGCTATCTGGGCAGCAGACCTTTCGCCCATCGCTGTTGCGGAGATGCCTGCGGCAATTGGTGCAGGATGGAACTGCGTGCCTATTTCCTTAAACGCTTGGGCCCTTGCTTTAATCGGGTCCATACCATTACCTGTAAGCTCAGCCACACGAGCATCTACCGCCAAAGCCATATCGCTGGGTTTAGGTATTGCCGCAGGTTTAGGAATGACCGGCTTAAGTGCCCGCATTGCACGAGGCAAGGAATCAAGACTCAATTTACGTGCTGCGGTGTCTGCTTTGTATGCGTTAATCCTATTAGCTTCTGCACTTTGTGTATAAGCATCAGCCTCTTTAAGCAAGCCTTGTTTTTCAGCACGTTGGGCTCTGGCTAAGTTGATGTTCATCTCAGTAAAGGATTGGTCTGCCCGACGCTTAGCAGCCAGTGCAGGAGCGTACGAACTAGCAAACGCAGCACCCGCAGCACCTAGCCCTCTCATGGGGTCATTGCCTTGAAGCATTGCACCTGCTGCTTGAAGTGCAGCCAGTCCTTTACCTTCACCTAACGCGCTTTCATTTTCTCCGCGCATTTTGGAAATCTGGTCTTGAATATCGGTGTAGGTTTTATCCCCGCCAATTCTCTCGTTCATACGCCCATATCGGGCCATTGCTGCGTCTTCCATTTGTTTATCGCTACGCAGTTGTATACCTGAACGGTTTTTGTTATCCCGCAGCATGTTTAGGTATTCTTGCGTAACTTGGTTGTACGCATCGGGGTTCCCTTTTGAATCAACTACACCGGTTGTGTCTTCGTCGTTGTCTTCAGAGTCGTAGTTATTGGATAAAGAATCAAGTGCGGCGTAATTAGTACCTCCATCAACCACACTACCATTTTCTCCATCGTACCTAGGGATACCACCACGGGCGAAAGCAACCATGCCACCTTGAGCCATGTTGTAAGCCCCAGCAAGTCCACTTTTTTCAGATGCACGGGTAGCTAGTTCTAGTTGAGCCGCTTGGAGTTCGGCTGCGCTAGATGGGCGTTGAATGATTTGCTTTAGTTGCTCGTCAGAAAGTTTGGCTACTGCCGCAGTCATTGCGTTTGGGTCATCCATCGAGTTGACATCACCACCGTCGGCATAGCTATGCACTTGTCCGCCATCAGCAAACATACCCAACTGCTTCGCGCCATACGCGCCCAGACCCAAAGAGCCAATGTTTTGAATTGCTGACGGGGGGGCTTGATAGATAGACTGCGTAGACTGCTGACCCAACGGCAAACCGCGAAGCAGGTCGGACATGAAGCCCATCTGCTTGTATGGGTAGTTCTGCTGGTTCAGGAAGTCTTGGTAGGACTGAGTAAGTCCTTGTTGTTGCTGAGCTTGCTGCTGTGCACCATACTGGCCCTGTAGCTGGTTGATGCCCATATTCTGGGCGTACTCATTCTGCCCCAACGTACCAAGTTGACCCGCTGCTTGCAGCCCCGTTTGAAGACCTTGTAATCCCAGACCCGCACCATACTGGCGAGACTGCTCGTTAAGCTGATTAGCTGCTTGCCCATATTGAGCACCTAGACTTGCGGCTTGCAGGTTCTGCCCAGCGTTGAACTGCCCGGCTTGATTCTGAGCAGCTAAGTTAGCCAATCCAGTTTGTTGTGCAGCACCTAGGTTTTGTATTCCAGTGGTAAGTCCTGCTTGTTGATTAGCTTGTTGTGCTGCCAACCGTGCTTGCTGCTCTGCATTGAACTGTTGCTGTGCTTGGCCAAACGCGGCTTGAGAACCCTGCGCTTGAATGTCGTTCATTTGAGTGCCAAGATTGCGCTCACGCTCTGCACGCTGAATAGCATCGCGGCTTCCACCAAAAGCTCCTGCTCCAACTGCCTGTGCCTGCTGTTGCGTGCCTTGAATACCAGACTGGCGTTGTGCTTCACGCTTTTGGATGTCCACCACGTTTTGCATGTACGGAGACATGTAAGCATCCGCTGCACCGGGCTGAGCAAAACTTTGAGTGCCTATACGCTCGGCAGGGCCCATCTGGTAACCCTGCATTGTTTGTGCGCCGTACCCAATGCCTTGGGGGTTAAATTGACTGCCGTAGTTGCTTGCGTTGTAGTTAGTTCCCAATGCGGAAAGACCCGCTGCTTGCGCCATGTCTTGCCCAACACCAATGGCACCGGAAGTCTGCATGTTGGCAGCGCCTTGCTGGGCCTGCTGTTGCAACGGAGAAAAGTCTGCAATGCGTTGCGCATCGTACTGTTGGTACGGGTTGGTGTTAATGTTTGTGAGCGATGCTGCATTGGATAGCGTATCTTTGGCGTAGCCCTGCGCCCAGTCTGGCAGTGCTGCTAGACCTGTTGTGGTCGAGGTTGGTGTTGGTGAACTGCTTCCGCCTGACATGATGACTCCTTAATCTTTACAGCTTAATCCGCATGACTTGTTGGGTGTTTTCAAACCCAATTTTTTCGTACACACGGACTAATGCACCCTTGGTCCAGCATTGGGCTCTAGTAGCCCCATACAGACGCATCCAATTTTTAACTTCACCAAAGACCAGCGGATTTGCTATGCCTTTGCCACCTGTAAGACTTATATGCGCAACGCGTTCGCGTGGGTAATCAAGAAACTCAACCATCGCAGCCCCGGTAACACCTACATCGGGCTCTTCCCATACCAACAAATGAGCTTTGCCAGTGCGGATAAAGTTTTCCGCTTGCTCGATAGTTATGAAATCCGGTTCAACATCAATGGCTCTTTGCAACATAGGGGCAGCAATTGGCCAAAGTTCAGGTAACTCACGGGGGGCTACTTGGTACAAGGGCATGATTATCTAGGCAAATATTTATCTGCGCGAGTGTTTTTTGCTACCTTGCCTTTACCCACAGTTTTACCTCGTGCCGATTGAATTCTGTCCATCATAGCGTAAAGCTTACGTGCGCCAGCTTCTGTAGAGCCATTGCCAATCTCAGAAACAATTCGCGCAGGAATCACAAATTCACCGTCGGCTAGCCGAGCAGGTTGCCCCTTACCAATAGTGGCTGGGATGGAATCGGACACACCATCACCGGGGCCCTTGAGCAGCCGACCACCATCGGAATAAGAACCAAGATTATAGGGGTCTAACTCACCGCCATCTGCGTACATCTGCGGGGGGTGGAAGCTATATTTGCCATCTTGAAAAAACGGATGAGGTGGGCGTAGGTTGCCGTGCACATTCCCACCACGGGCCATGCGTTGGTCAAACTGACCGTGGGCTAAATACCCACCTCGGGCATCTGCACCACCACCACTATCACGGTCCCCTACATTTTCATGCTCTGAACCGACTGGGCTTGTGTCACGGTCTCTACCTGTAGCTTCTGGGTCTCTACCTTCGCTTGGAGGGGCGGGAGCGGGAGCGGGAGCGGGAGCGGGAGCGGGGGCTGGCGCAGGGGCTGGCGCAGGGGCTGCTGCTTGGGCTTCTGCTTGCCTAGCTGCTTCACGTCCTGCTTGTTCCCGGTCGGCTTGGGCTGCTGCTTGGGCTGCTGCTTGGGCTGCTGCTTGCTGTTGTTGGGCAGGGTCTTGAGGTGGAGCGTAAGTTTTAGCCGCGTTCAAATTACCGGTTGTAATACCTAGAGGAGAATCTAGGAATGCTTTTTCAGCAGCACCTTGGCTAGTCAATACAGGGTTTCCCTCCCGGTCAACAACCCCTTGCCAAGCACTTCCAAGTCCACCGTAGGACGCGCTAAGTTCGCCAAGTCTGTCTCTTGGGGCCGGGGTATTTGCGTAGCCAGCATCTACCGCGTACGGGTCAAGAGGCCGGATGATAGGGGTAATTGGCATGCCAACAGGTGGAGACATGGTGTAGTTAGTCACACCAGCAGCCAGAGCAGCAGCAGGAGTACCATACTCCGTTCCATCGGGCCCATACACAACATTTTGTGTGGATATACTTTCTCTGAACGGGTCAACACCGGGGGCTGGGGCAGCTTCAGGGGCGGAGACTGGGACTACGGAAACACCTTCGGCATCACCCGCAGTAACAGGCCCAAACGTGTCTATATTGTCGCGCATCAACGATAGAGCATTTAACTCATTTACTTGCGCTTGGTATTTAGCAATTGAATCTGGTGATTGGCGTTCTTGCGCTGATTGCAAATCGCGTAAAGCTTGTTCTCTGTCTATCCTTGTTTGCTCCGCAGGGGTATACGTTATGTTTTTTTCTGTTGGGGTAGTTTCGGGCACAGAAGACATATTTAATGTATCCGAAACTCCAGTGCCCGCATAGTTTAATGAATCGGGAGTTAAAGTACCTAGGTTAAATTTGTTGGTGACCGCGCCGTAATCGCTTAAATCATTAGCCCTTTCTTCAGCATTAACAGGCATCGTATAGGTCATGCCCGTAGTAGTAAATCCATCTGGTGAAACTGAATTAACAAACGGGTTAGTTGCTGCCTCTGGTTTTTGGTAGTTTAGACCGTAAGGATTAGATTCACTTGCCGCTGGAATAACTGTGCCCATAAGCAGGTTATCCCCCGCAGCAACTTGTGCTTTGGGTAGGCCAGTAAACGGGTCTGTGGGGGTATTATTTTCTGTTGCTGCTGCTGCTGCTGCTATCGCATTAAATTCCGCTTCCGCTGCTTCTTGCGCTGGTGTTTTGTAGCTTAACCCGCTCTCAAGACTGCGCAGTTCAGACTCTCGCAGGGGGTAACCAGAAATATCCGTACGTGAACTTAGTGGGGCATCGTAAAAATTACTATCGTATTTATTTACATCTACAAAAGGCGCTACTGCAATTGGTTTACGCATAGCCTCATGGCTGTAGTTAGGGTCAACATTCTTGGCTAAGTAGTTGCCATATGCGCCTACAACACCACCAAGGAGTGGGGATATAGTGCTAATGCTTTGCCCTGCACGCGATACGTTATACGCGCCTTCGCTAGTTGGGTTAAATTCTCCCGCAGCAGAATAATCTGCCGGTGTTCTACCACTGCCACCGCCGCCACCGCCTTGATTGGAAGTATCAATAGGTTGAGTTGGTGCAATTGGCGCGGGTGTGGGTGCAGGTGCTGGAGGCGTCCAAAATTTTGGTTTTGTAGTTCCACCGCGAACGGAATTCATGTAGTCATCAAACTGCTGTTTAGCATTGATTTGAGGCCTACGGCTAGCCCGTTGTTGTTGCAACTGCTGATACGCCCGTAGTGCGGGGGTTAACCCACCAGCAACATAGTGCTCTACTTGGCCACCTTCAGCCATGTAAGTGGGGCGGTTGTATACCTGCTCTATGCCATAACGGTTAGGCGCAGGAGTTGGGTTAACGAAGTTAGCATGGTACTTAATGCCAGCATTGGCGTTTGCGCCTTTGTCTGAATCTACAGCAGCGGTGGGAGGAGGACGTGTAGTAGCCTCCATAATTGGGCCAGAAGCCAACGCAGCGGCTTGCATAGGGTGGGCCTTCATAAACCCCAATGTGTTGTCCATAGTGAGCCCCCGCTGGAATGCAGCGAAATCTTTAGGTGGGCTTGCTGATGGGGCGGCGTTGTATCCCGCAGTAATATCGCTTTTTGCGTCCGCAGTTGGGCTATAGCTTGTGGGGATTATATCTTGTTCAACGTTACCTAAATTGTTACTAAATGAAAACCCCGTTTTTTCGGGCATGTATGCCCCATGTTGATACAGCTCGGGTTGGCTAGCTGCACCTGACTCCACGTTTGTATCTATAGCTCGGGCGGGTGCAATTTCTGCGGCAGTTGGGATGCTTACTGTTTCTTTTGCGGCGGCGGCGGGTACAACCGAACCCGCATTGGCCATGTATTGCCCCATACCAGCGCCACCATAAGCACCGATACCGGCCATCAGACCCTTGTTCAAGTCTCCGGTCAACATAGCCTGCCCACCGCCAACCAGCATACCCGCAGTCATGGGGTCAATAGTCCCACCTGACGCAACGGACAAACCGCCGCCAATAATAGCGGGAAGCAAGCTCTCTAAGAACCCAGCTTCGGGCAAGCCAGTTTGGGGGTTGATAGATAAAGAGCCACCGTGTTTTTGCGCAAGAGCTTGCAAGCTCGCCAATTCTCTGGGGGCCATGTGGACGAGCGCGGAGTCATTACCGCGCCCCTGTTGGGCTAAATGTTTGGCAGCGAGTTGTAGGCTCATAAATAGTCCTTAGATGGCAGTGGTTTGCATTGTATCTTTACCCTATTTTCCAGTTGGTTCCGTCTGAGTAAACGGGAACTTTGTTTGCACCCCCGCCAACTACGGTAGAAGCAAATGTAGTAGCTGTTGCGTCAGAGACAAAAGACCGAGCGCTTGCACCTGCGGTCGCTGCACTGGGAAGCGTAGCTACTGTGTAAACAGTTAAAGCGGGCATGTACTTGGAGCCAGAACTAAACTGCCCCAGTAAGTTGTCTACTTGGTTAAAGTACAACCGCAAGATGTTGTTAAGCTGGTTGAGGTAGTTGGGGTCGTAATCCGAAGAAGCGGCAGGCAGGCGCGGCGCGACTATCCGGTTAAGGGCTGTATCCGAAGTAACAATATAGGTCATCGTCTGCCGTCCGCTCTAACATCAACACGGGGAGCGCCAAGCTGCCACTGCGTCCCGATTGTATTGGAGGTAATCTGCATCTGCATCTGGCGACCACGGACACGGATGTAAATCTGCCCAGTAAACTGGTCCACGTTAATGACTGATGGCGCAGTGCCTGTATTGACAACACCGGCGTTACCCGACTGCGTAATGCCTGAGCCCGAGTTGTTCAGCCCTTGAAGGTACATGGTCACTTGCGGTGTAGTGCCAGCCGTAGACCCACGGAACGTTAGGTCAGGCAACATTCGGTACACAAACGCGAAGTTGTGCCCATCCCCAATGTCGTACTGGGAAGATGTGATAGATGCTGCTATAGGCAGTGTTGTGCCGGTCTCGTTGTCATCAACACCGTATTCTTGGTTGACGACGTTGTAGCTGTAGGTTGCGGCAATAGGATAATTGCGTAGGCCAGTGTCTAGCCAAGCAGTGCGGGCCATTGTCCCGTAGTACCAAAGGTCTTCAGCGTAGTTGTAGATGACGTACTTGTCGATAGTGTTGCTGTTTTCTGAACAGTAGAACCACCAAACCTCATTGAAGCCTTCATTGGTGCTGGCAAACACTTGGTCAAACTGAAGTTGGTTAATATCACTGTAGATGAACTGGCGCAAGTCACAACGCAGAGTTTGAATCCGTCCGTCGTACTTATAAAACTTGTCCACGCCCATCCAGTAGGTAATACCGGAGCCAATTGCGGCTGCGTTTGGCCCAGCAATCGACACGTTGTCGGCAAGAATCTGCGTTCCCCATACATATGGTGGGCCAAGGTACTGCAAGGAGTAGACCGCTTGGTCGGTAAAAACCAAAATCTCTTGACGACTTTGTAACGTAGTAACAATCTTGGAGCCGTGAGACAAGCGCACACTGCCTGCCTGATTTGTGATAGCTGGATACCATGTAGTCAGCGATTCTTGGTCAGACCACCGGATAAGCATGGGGTCAAGCACCGTGCTACCGTAATCGTTTGTTCCAAACACAATCAGGAATCGGCTGGCATCGGACACGGTAAAAGCATTCTGATACAGCGGGGTATAACCATCTGCCCCGGAAAGGGATGAAAGCAAAACCCCTCGTGGAGAAATATATTGCGTACCGGATTGCGTGCCGGTGGTTGTGATAGAAGCGCCGCCAGCGGTAGCTGCCAAGTTGAATGTGGTTGAAGTCAGGTATTTGGTGTAGTAGGTTACTCCCGGCAATAAGCCCGTTGGCAACCATCCCGTAGTAGAGAAAGTGATTGGAGTGGCATCTGCAAGGTTTCTTGTAGTCGTGACCACGCAAGGGGCAGCAATCGTCATAGTCACGGTAGAGGAGTTCAACCCGACCGAAGCATCCCAGTAGTACAGGGGGCTACCACGAGGGCCATACACAAGGTTTTGGCCCCAGTTCATCTGGTTCCAAATACGCAAAGCATCCGTAGACGCAGTACCAATACCCCAAGTACCGGAACCCCAAGTGCTTGCGCCCCAGCCCGTTAACGGAACAGAAAACGATGGGCCGGTGTTAACTTGATAGACGGCGTAGATTGTCCCGCCCCCTGCGGAACTTGCCGATGCTGTGCCGGTGACCGTGATGGTGTATGTCGTGGAGCTTACGTACGTAATCTGGTACTCAGTACCTGTGGTGATAGTGATGCCGTTGAAAGTGACTGAAGCCGCACCGCCCGCATAGTAGGTAACGTAGTCGTTGTTGATAAACCCACCGTTAGCGTCGGTCACAGTAACCGTCGTGGTTGTGCCTGTGTTGGTAGACGTAGCTGTGGTGAATGGGTTACTCAAAGTGGTTGTGGTTCGGACAGGGGTAATGTCGTTGTAAACCCCGCCGCTCTCAATATAAAACTTTAAGTTTGTTCCAATTCCCAGCAAGTTCAATGAACTCAATGTCACCCAATTCCAAAGTGAGCGGCAAAGTCCAAGAAACGTACTTGTAGAAATACGCTGCCAGCCACCAATCTTCTCAGGCGTACCTTGACGGAACCGAACCTTGTCGGATTCATACCACCCACCCTCGTTGGTGTAACGGGTGTTCTCCCTGTTTACACCGGGTTTGAGAATGACTTTTTGTAGTGGCATATCAAGCTATCTTTGCGCCTTGTTGCAGTTGGGCCAAAGTCAAACCACCGGTGTATTGAAAATGCGGGTACTCCTTGAATGTCACCCAATCACCAGCCCACTCAAGCCCGCAGGACTTGCCAATTTCACCAACTTGTTTCCACAGTGCTTGGTCATCCCAGATAGCCTTACCGTTGACGAGGGGAACTACATCTAGGGCGCAGCGCCAGTTGTGCCACGATTGCCCTGCCTTAGCTCTGGTTACGACATTGCCGGGGGTTGTACGTCCTTGCGCATACAATGCGTTTTGGCTTTCGTTATCGCGGTAGGTGGAGGTCACCAGCAAGTCAATACCCTTGGCCTTAGCAGCTTCTACAAAGGCTTGCGCCCGCTGCTTGGCGGGTGGAGCTAGGTCATCAAGGCTGCGAGAGTTAATCATATTTTTTCTTTGCGTTTCGGCTTGGGTTTAATGTCTTCTTCCAATACTTTGGCGGGGGCAATAACACAAGTAGTACTAACGGTTGCATTAACGTTTCCCTCGTACCATTCCCGTTTTACGGCAACAACCTGTTTACACATTTCCTCATCGGGGTATACCGCAAGCTGTTGCAAAAACTCACAGTGCCCATTTAGGCAGATGTACAGAACGGGAATGAAAAGGTTCACTTAATTGCCTCCGCCTTGGCAAGCAGTTCGGTTTTTTCTTTGCTTCCAGCAGAAGAGCCAAAGTAGAAGTTGACTACCTGTTCGGCTTTTGCAGACAGGTAACCAATCAAAGTTCCAGCCAGTACGGAATCGATAACGGCAAACCCGCCCAGCGTTGCTATCACCACACCAATAAACGCGCCGACAATGAGGATTGCCAGCGACGGCACAAGCATGGACTTGGTTGCAATTTGCATGTCACGCGCAGATTTCCTGTCTTCCACGGTGAGCTTGGCAAAGTCGAGGTTCATGGACTGAGCTTGCTTCTTCAGTTCCAGTTCGGCAAGCTGGATGGAGGCTACTTGCTCGGATGTCAACTTGCCGCTGCTGATAACGTCTTGCACTTGCTCAGGTTCAACACCAATTGCTTTAGCAAGTGCCGCTACACCCATACCAGCAAGCGGCCCAGCCAAACATGTTGCAATGGTGGGTGCGAGTGTTTTAAGCCATTCCATTTGTTTCTCCTGCTTTAACTTCGTCCATGTGGCTACCGACCTTCAGGCCAGACAGCCACCCAATAAGTCCGCCGACGATGGTTTGAAACGCGGGGCCTATGATTTCAAAAATCTTGGTGTTGTCCACTTCCTTGACGAACAGCCCATGTACTAGCGCAGCAATCAGCACGACGACCACGGAGCAAAGAGTGGCGGTCACCATCATCGTGACCATGTAAATCAATCTGTCTTTTGCGTCCATCACTTTGCCCTTTCGTACAACTGCTCAATTCTTGAGCGGACTTTCATGCTGTCGGCGTTGCCCAGTATGCCCCCCAGATTGGAGTAGAGCAGCGTTAGCTGCTCCTTGGTACATACAGGCCCTGACTCCTCCAACCACTCCCAAACTTTGCTTGAACGCTCTTTGGGGTCATGGGTGGAATGCGCAATGTTTACAAACTCAGATACGCTGCACTCACGCCTGACCGTTGCCCCGTAGACGAACGACAGAAGAACGATAGGGATGAGCCAGCGCACATTGGGTTTACTCTACAGGCGCAGCTTCAGGTTGCGGCGCTTGCTTGACTGCTTCGGCCTGAATTGCTCCAACAAGCTGAAACACCTCGCCGTAGGGGCGGGATGCCATGTATTGCAGGACTGCATTAACGAGGTCGATTGGTAGCGTGATGCTTTCCATTAGTTACTCCAAGGTAGTGATTGAGAAGCCGGTGACACCGGAGGCGTAATCATACTGTCGATTTGCCCTTGTACGCAGGCTTCCATGTTGGAGATGGTCTGCGGGTCAACCCAGCCAACCACTTGGGCTTCGGTCAGGCTGGCGTAGGGCGTGAACGCCTCGCCCTGCTGAATGGTGAACTGCTGGCTGAAGCCAATGTCGGCGGTGTGTGCGCCGTCCACCCCGGTGGTGAGGTAGTTGACGTTCACAACAACATCGGTCTGCCCATCGACTTGGGGCAGTGTGTACATCTGGGTTACGGTGGTGGTAAAGGTAGTCATGGTAAGTCCTTCAATGGTTAGGGGTGGGTTGCTTTGTAGGCATCAAATTCTGCCTTGAGTTCTTGGATTGCAGCGGCTAGGGTTGCAACAAGGAACGATACATCAATGCCTTGGTACTTGGGGTTGCCATCTTCGTCTACAGCATCCTTCTCGCCTGTCACTGCATGGGGGCATACCTCTGCCAATTCATGGGCAATGAAGCCTTCACCATCAGAACCATCCAACTTCCACTTGTAGGTAACAGGCTTCAGCGCGGCAACTTTGTCCAATGCGCCAGTCATCGGCGCAATGTCTTGCTTTAGGCGATAGTCTGATGAAGTTGGAAAAGAAGTAGTTGTGTTAGTGCAAGTGATGCCGCCAACGTAATTAGTATTTCTCAGAATGTAAAGAATGTTTTTCGCGCCAGTTCCAGTATCAGTTTGATTAGTAACTAATATGTTGTCATTGCCAGTTGCCTCAATTTTAGCGTTTGCAATAGTGGTTTGCCTGCCGACAAAAATTGCCCCTGTTCCACCTGTTAGGTCATTCATTACAACTACATTGCCGCTAGAGTCAATGCGCATCCGTTCGTTGTTTCCAGTAAACCAAGCGTGATATACGCCTGCTACGTCTTGTTTATAAAATAAACCAGAATAACCAGAATAAAGAACATCGTTTTGTGAAGAACGGTATCTGATATACCTATCAGAAGCTCCACCTAAATAGTAATAACTATCAGCAGGGATATTTACGTTTCCGTATACATCTAGTTTTTGTGCTGGCGAAGTAGTACCAATCCCCACGTTGCCGCTGGAGTCAATGGTTTGGCGCACATTGCCATCACCGTCCGACAACACAATGTAGTTGCTGCCAGTAGCAGAGATGGGAGCAGTGGCTCCTTGGTATGAGCCAATGATGACGTTGTTATATCCTGTGGTTATTCCGTAACCTGATAACCGTCCCACGAAAAGATTGGCGTATCCAGTCGTGACCCCATACCCAGCTTGGATTCCAAAATAAGTATTTCCTACTACGGATGTTGTTTGGCTATACCCAGCCTGATAACCTACAGCAGTATTGCTGGAGGCGGTGGTGTTGTTTTGAAGCGCCGCATGACCTACACTAGTATTGTTGGAACCAGTGGAATTTACTTGCAATGCACTTGTCCCAATTCCAATGTTTTGATTGCCTGTAGTATTTGAATTTAATGCTGCATATCCTAAAGCAGAATTGTTTGCCCCTGTGGTATTGGCTTGCAGAGCAACAGTTCCGACTGCCGTGCTGTTTTGCCCTGTTGTGTTGGCAGTTAAAGCCCTATCGCCAACAGCAGTAAGCGATGTTCCTGTCGTGTTTGCGTACAGTGCAGCAAATCCAACGGCAGTTAATGTCGCCCCAGTAGTATTGCTATAAGCCGCCTGATACCCCACAGCGGTGTTGTTGCTGGCGGTGGTGTTGGAAATTAACGCCTCCATTCCTAATGCAGTGTTTTGCGTTCCCGTTGTTGTATTCAACATTGAGTTCGTACCAAACGCTGAATTTGATGTGCCTGTGGTGTTTTTATTAAGCGCGTTAACTCCGACTGCCGTGTTGTTATTGGCGGTAGTATTTGCATTTAATGCATTAGCGCCAATAGCTGTGTTGCTTCCACCAGTTGTGTTGACTCCCAATGAGCTAACACCTAACGCCGTATTGTTGGCTCCAGATGTATTTTGTTGCAATGCAATAACACCAATTGCCGTATTGTTGTTGCCAGTGTTAGCGCCAGTCATGGCGTTATGACCAACTGCTACGTTGTTGCCACCAGTGGTATTCCCAGACATTGCCGAATTGCCAACTGCCGTGTTTTGCGTTCCGGTAGTAGTGGCGTAAGCAGCTTGATAACCCATCGCAGTATTGCTGTTGACGGTAGTGTTGCTGTACAGAGCTTGCATACCCACAGCAGTATTTTGTGCGCCGGTGGTGTTGGATGCTAATGAATTAGCACCAATAGCGGTATTGTTGCCTCCAGTAGTAGTCAAATTCAATGCGTAATACCCAACACCTGTGTTGTAACTTGCGGTAGTGTTATTTTGTAATGTGTTGTATCCAACTGCAACAATGCTTCCACCAGCTTGTGAACCTGATGCCAATGCGGTTGCACCAACTACCGTGTTGTTGTACAAAGCACCAGCGCCTCGGCCTACGGTGAGTCCGTAGACAGTCAGGTCAGTACCTGAGTACAGCAAGTTAGCGGAGCTTGTCTCCAGCCCGCCGGTAGTCGTGTAGACCACACGGCCCGTTGTCAGGCCGGTGTTGGTGATGGAGGAGAACACGCCCGCACCGGAGATGTTGGACACCTTGATGAAGTCGGAGCCGTTCCAAGCGCAGACTGCCGACTCACCCTTGATGATGGTCACCCCGGTGGTAGGGCCAACGCCACGCAGCACGATGCTCTGGGTGCTGGAGCTTGCATTGATGACGATGTAGGTCTTGGACTGAGCCGGGGCTGTGATGTTGCGGGTTACAGTTCCTCCTGCCGTCCACAGTAGGATTGCTTCGCGGGAAGTGTTAGCGGCTCCAGTGGTCGTTGTCAGGGTTACGTCAGCATCGGAACTGATTGTGGTCGTGCCTGCAATGGCAGAGTCCAGCAACGAGGTGATGGAGTTGTTGACTGTATCGCCCCAAGTACCGGACAGTTCTCCCGTGACTGGAAGTGCCAGACCAAGTAGGGATGTATATGCTGTAGTCATGTGTTACCTCAAGTTACTATTTCCGTCCAATCAGCGGTCTGGGTATTGCTTATTGTGCCCCAGTTTGCCGTTTGCGAATTACCTATATTTTGCCAGTTTGCAGTCTGCATGTCATCAATCAACTTCCAGTAGACAGCGATAACAACACCGATGTCTCCCTGAGCATAATTGCCTGTCAGAGCAAAGCTTCTTGGCCCTATACCAACCGTACCAACCGCGCCGCTGGCTGCGTTGCCAGACAGAGCAATCACTGTCGCAGGCCCAACCGTACCAATAGACCCAACTGCCGTATCCGGCAGCAGCGGAACAATAACCTGACCCAACGCACCAATAGCCTCAACACCGGTCAAAGCTTCTGCATTGGTAGCCACAACCGTTCCAACTGCCCCGCTGGCTGCATTACCGCTCAAAGCAAACGAGGCATCCCTTGTCAGGGTTCCTACCTGACCCGCCGCTACATCGCCACTCAGAGCCGCCGTTCTAGTAACGCCCAGCGTTCCTACGCTACCTGTAGCCGCATCGCCTGTCAGGGCAAAGGACTTGCTTTGGGTAACCGTACCGACCGCACCTGAAGCCGCAACTCCACTCAACGCAACCGTGATAACCGGCCCAACCGTACCTACAAACCCGCTTGCCGCATCCCCCGTCTCCGCTGCGGACTGACTTGGAGAGACTGTGCCTACCGAACCTGCGGCTGAATTGCCGGTGAGAGCAATCGTAATACCCGGAGTCGCCGTTCCCACGGCCCCCGAGGCGGTATCCCCCGTCGCTTCAAGAGTACCGCCCCAGCCGTTAGCGCCCCAAGTACTGTCGCCCCAGCCGAGAGACACAACCTACCTTTACGTTGTAGCCAGCCGCAGCAAGCCAGTAGTCGTGGTGTTGGAAGGCATAGTCAGTGTGAACGTGCCCGCCGTGATTGTTTGGTCGCCAAACGTGTAAACAGCCACAGCCTTGTTGCTCTGCGTGGAGTTGTAAATCAAGACCGCGTTAAACGCCGTAGTGACAGTCAGTGAAGTCCAAGAGAAGCTTGCTGTAGGAGTCCAATACGCCACACCGGCGGTCGCCGAACTGTTCGTAGCGATTGGAGCCGTGCCGTTGGTCACCGTGACACCGCCAGCCGTATAGCCAGAGCCAGACGTGTTGGTAACTTCACCAGTGGTGGAGTACGCGGTGGTGGCGGCGCTAATGGTTGCCGAACTGAAATACAGCGCGGCTTTGAACGTGTCGGCAGTGGTAGCTGCACGGATAGGAGCCACACCAAAATTGTGCGTTCCGGTCATCAATTCCCCCATGAAGGAGGTGCACATAGAGGCGGTATTTGCCATGATTAGTCCTTAAAAAGTACCGGTTTCACCGCCAAATGCGGGCATTTTCTTCAGCGTCACATGCACTGACCGATGAACCAACTCACCATCCAGCCAGTATTCCGTCCACGTAGTCGCTTCATTGTCGTTGTCAACCGTGCCGGTACGGTATTCCAGCAGGGAATCATCCATGTCGCCTTTGGTCGTAGTGACAATCAATTTGAACTCCTGATAAGTGCAGTGGTGAAAGTGTTGGCAGGCATGGTGATTGTAAAGGTCGTGGTCGACGTTTTATCTGACCCAAAGTCAATCACCGCGATGGACTTATTCCCCTGTGTCACGTTGTAAATCAAAGCGCAACGGGCCGTGATTGCCGCCGTCCAAGCTGTGTTTGCAAAATTTACATACGCCGTGTAATCAGCAGAATTGATGGTGACCCCGGTCAGGGTATTCCCTCCCGCTGTATAGCCAGACGCTACAACCTCATTGGCAGTTGTGTATACAGTCGTGTCCGCGTTCAAGTTGGCATTGCCCGTGTACAGAGCAATCTTGATAGTGTCCGTGGACAGGTTGTGGACAGCCTGATACAACTCTTTTTTGAAGCTGGTGGTCTGCGTTTGGACGATGCTGCTCATGTCACCGCCTGTCTATATTGACCACTACGGTACGCATCCTGACGCTCCAGACCATCACCCAGACGTTTAGCTAGTGCAAGGG
>Ga0209085_1000574_pt1 | contig 26510 bp, 31 predicted proteins | sample C_131016_EF_Meta_FD_187310 | JGI IMG/M metagenome (GOLD analysis project Ga0209085, IMG submission 187310) | Freshwater microbial communities from Lake Croche, Canada to study carbon cycling - C_131016_EF_MetaG (SPAdes) (version 2) | ecosystem: Environmental > Aquatic > Freshwater > Lake...
TTTCCAGGTGCGATTTCGATGTTATTCATTAGCGGCCCTTCTTCTGGTAATTCGGAGCATCAGCAACATGCGAAACATCATGTGGATGACTTTCTTGCAAGCCTGCTGCTGTAATTTGAATTAAACGTCCTTCGCGACGCAAAGTTTCGATATCTGGTGCGCCTGCATATCCCATACCTGATCGAAGTCCGCCCACAAGTTGATGAACAACTTCAGCTACTGTTCCGCGGAATGCAACTGTTCCTTCAATGCCTTCGGGGACGAGTTTGTCTTCAGATAATACATCGTCCTGCATATATCGATCCTTTGAATATGACTTTTGTTCTCCGCGAGATTGCATTGCACCCAATGAACCCATGCCGCGATAGGCCTTGTATTTAACTCCATTAATTTCAATTAATTCGCCAGGAGATTCTTCACAGCCTGCAAGTAGCGAACCAAGCATTACTGAGTTGGCTCCGGAAACTAGTGCCTTAACAATGTCACCTGAATACTGAAGTCCGCCATCTGCGATTAGTGGAATACCTGCTTTGTTACATGCCTTCGATGCTTCAAGAATTGCAGTTACTTGTGGGACACCAACACCTGCGACAACTCGTGTTGTGCAAATTGATCCAGGACCAACACCAACTTTTACCGCGTCTGCTCCGGCGTTAATTAGTGCTTGTGCACCAGCACGTGTTGCAACATTGCCACCGATGATTTCGGTAGTTGGAGAAAACTTTTTAATACGTGCAATTGCATCTAACACAGCTCGATGATGACCATGTGCGGTATCAACGACGACGACATCGACGCCGGCTTCGATTAATGCTTGCGCGCGTGCAAATCCATCATCGCCAACTCCAACGGCAGCTCCGGCAAGTCCAACATTCTTAACTAATTTAACGTGAGTAACTTGCGCATCAATTGCAAGGTTGCGGTGAATGATTCCAATACCGCCAGCTTTGGCCATTGCGATAGCCATTGCTGATTCTGTAACTGTGTCCATCGCTGAAGAAACAAGCGGAACTGCAATTGAAATATTGCGCGTTAATTGAGTGACGGTGCTGACTTCAGAGGGAACTACATCTGAGGCATCTGGGAGTAATAAAACATCGTCGTAGGTCAGGCCAAGCATTGCGACCTTGTCTGTATCGCTCACGCCGCCCCCTTGTGTTTCTCGAAGGGCAAAGTCTATCGGGGCTTTAGAGCCCTACTGCACGCTCAATTTCAGCACACGCATGGGTTAAGTCCTGCGCAACTACTACATCTGAGCACTCATTTTCATCCCAACCGGGTCCACCCACAATTAAACGTGGCGCTGGGCGAACTACTGGCAGCTCTTTGAAAAATTTTGGATCTGAATTCTGTTCTAGTTGGGCCCACAGAAATACAGCCGGTGGTGCCGAGCGCTTAACCATTCCTGAAATCGCTTCTAGCGGAGTCCTTGCTCCTAAGAAAAATGTTTCAATTTTTCTTTCAGCTAACGCAGCAGCTAACGCATGAATTGCTAAGCAATGCACTTCTTCTCCAACAGAGGCCAGCAACACAGGCTGTGAATTTACTGGCTCTTTAATCTCTGCAACACCTTCAGAAAGTAATCTCTTGATGATCTCTGAAAGCATGTGCTCGACTTCAATTCCGGTACCAGTCGCGGCCCATTCATCACCTACTAAAAACAATAGCGGGACAATGACTTCAGTCCACGAAGCAATTACGCCATAGTCAGAAATGTCTTTTCGAAGTAATGTTTCTACGAAATTCTGATCAAGTGATTTAGCCGCTCGATGCAATGAATCAACAACATCTTGTCGAACTTCAAACTCTTCAACTAAATTTTCAACAGTTAATTGCCCTTTAAAAGCCTTTGCCTTTACGGCAGCATCACACGGTGCAACTCCACTGGTAATCAAACGGCGCATGATGGTGAGTTTTGCTAAATCCCCAGGGCAGTAGCGGCGATGTTCACCGGCTTCGTGGCTGGAAGGTCCAAGGCCATACCGGCGATCCCAGGTGCGAAGGGTTGCAGGAGCCACGCCTATCCGGCGGGCTACAGCGGCTACGGTCAATAGCTCCTCGTCCATGGGGCTATGGTGTCGCGAAGTGGCCCAACTCACCACCCGAAAACGCCCTTTGAACAACTTTTGGAGCGTTGACACTTGAACAACCTATGGCGCGGTTGTACAGTCGTGCCATGGCTGAAACCTCACGTTTACCCCGTCCCGTTGCCGATGAATGGGAATGGCAGTACCAGGGTTCATGTCGCGAGCTTCCTTCCGAAATGTTTTTCCATCCAGATGGAGAACGAGGACCTCGTCGCCGCAATCGTGAAAATACTGCAAAGGCTATTTGTGCATCATGCCCAGTAATCGCTGCATGTCGTGCACATGCCTTGGCTGTTCAAGAACCGTACGGAATTTGGGGAGGCTTATCTGAAGATGATCGTCTTGCGATCATCGGAAAAGATATCAAGCCAGAAATTTCACACGCTTCATAAAAGTTTCTTACCTCCTAAGTAAAGAAAAGAAAAAGCCCCACGGAAATATCCGCGGGGCTTCTTTCTTTTTAATTAGTGAGAGTGTCCACCTGGGCCATGTGAATGTCCGTGTCCACCTGCAGCATCAGCTGCAGCTTGTTCTGCTGGCTTATCAAATACAACTGCTTCAGTTGTAATAAACATTGCAGCAATTGATGCAGCGTTTGCAAGTGCTGATCGAGTTACCTTCACTGGATCGATAACACCATCTGCCGCTAAATCACCGTATACATCTGTTGCAGCGTTGAAACCTTCGTTGTGCTTCATTGCGCGAACCTTTGCAACTACTACGTAGCCTTCAAGTCCAGCATTTTCTGCAATCCAACGAAGTGGTTCATCGCAAGCCTTGCGAACTAAACGAACTCCAACAGCCTTGTCGCCTGTAAATCCAAAATCGCCTTCAAGTGCATCGGCTGCATGCACAAGTGCTGCGCCTCCACCAACAACGATTCCTTCTTCAACAGCGGCGCGAGTTGCAGAGATTGCATCCTCAAGACGGTGCTTCTTTTCATTTAATTCAACTTCAGTATGTGCACCTACCTTGATAACGCACACTCCACCGGCAAGCTTTGCAAGACGCTCTTGTAGCTTTTCTTTATCCCATGAAGAGTCGGTTGTTTCGATCTCCTTGCGAAGTTCGGAAACGCGAGCAGCAACTGCAGCCTTGTCGCCAGCACCATCAACGATGGTTGTCGCATCCTTTGTGACAACGATGCGACGTGCCTTACCTAGATCTTCAAGAGTTACGCTTTCAAGTTTCATTCCGAGTTCTGAAGAAATAACTTGACCACCGGTAAGAATCGCGATGTCCTGAAGCATTGCCTTGCGGCGATCTCCAAAGCCAGGCGCCTTCACAGCAGCTGAAGCAAATACTCCACGCATGCGGTTAACAACTAGTGTTGAAAGGGCTTCACCCTCGATGTCTTCGGCAATGATCAGTAGTGGCTTTGACGCCTGAGCTACCTTTTCTAGCAAAGGCAAAAGATCTGACAGTGCAGAAATTTTATTTGCTGAGATCAATACATAAGCATCTTCAAGGATTGCTTCCATGCGATCCTGATTAGTAACGAAATAGGGTGAAATGTAGCCCTTGTCGAACTGCATTCCTTCAGTGAATTCAAGATCAAGTCCAGTTGTAGATGCTTCTTCAACTGTAATAACTCCATCTTTACCAACACGGTCCATTGCTTCAGCAATTAATTCGCCGATTGCACGATCTTGCGCAGAAATTGTTGCAACATCTGCAATCTGTGCTTTACCGCTTACTGGTGTTGCTTGCGAGCGCAATTTTTCGGAAACCGCTGCTACGGCTGCTTCGATGCCTTGCTTAATATCCATTGGCTGCGCGCCAGCTGCAAGGTTACGAAGTCCTTCTTTAACCATTGCTTGGGCTAGAACAGTTGCTGTTGTAGTTCCGTCACCTGCGACATCATTTGTCTTTGTCGCTACTTCTTTAACTAGCTGAGCTCCCATGTTTTCAGCAGGATCAGATAGTTCAATTTCCTTTGCGATAGTTACACCATCATTAGTAATGATTGGCGCACCAAATGATTTACCGATAACAACGTTACGACCCTTAGGTCCAAGAGTTACCTTTACTGTGTCAGCAAGAATATTGACACCGCGCTCCATGGCACGGCGTGCTTGCTCATCAAATTGAAGACTTTTTCCCATTTACTTCTCGATTACAGCGAGAATGTCGCGAGCTGAAAGAACAAGTAGATCGTCTCCACCGTGCTTGATTTCAGTTCCGCCGTACTTGCTGTAAAGAACTACATCGCCAACCTTGACATCCATTGGAACGCGTACGCCATCATCGAAGCGACCTGGGCCTACTGCAATGACAGTGCCTTCCTGTGGCTTCTCTTTTGCTGTATCTGGGATAACAAGACCTGATGCTGTTGTTGTCTCAGCCTCGTTTGTCTTGATAACGATGCGATCTTCTAGTGGCTTAATTGCCATGGTGTAACTCCTTCTAGGTTTTACCTTTTGGTTTGCTCGTGCGGCTCGAATTAGCAGACTCGGGCCGTGAGTGCTAACGCAAACTCTAGGCGGGCTATTCCCTCACAGCAAATTGAGGAGCTACAGGCCCACAGTCGTTACAGGCAGGCTGGAATCAGCGTCAAAGGCCACTGGGCTGGGCGTGCGGCCCGCTGAAACCATAAGCGAGCCGAGGGCAGCGACCATTGCCCCGTTATCCGTGCACAAACCTGGGCTGGGGATCCGCAGGGCAATACCTGCCTTGTCGCACCGTTCTTGGGCAACCAATCGCAGCCGCGAATTAGAAGCAACTCCGCCGGCAATGACGAGTGAGTTAATCCCCGATTGCTTACACGCTGCAACTGCCTTCAATAAAAGAACATCAACAATCGCTTCTTGGAAGGATGCCGCAACGTCAGCTCTTGCGTAGTTCGGTGTTGCTTCTAGATATCTAGCAACAGCTGTTTTTAATCCAGAAAATGAGAAATCAAATGGACGCATTTGCCAATCATTTGATGTTGTTAAGCCGCGAGGAAATTCAATTGCTGTGGTGCTTCCCTCTTTAGCCAACGTATCTATTGCAGGTCCTCCAGGAAAACCTAATTTCATAATACGAGCGATTTTATCGAACGCTTCACCAGCGGCATCATCCATAGTTTCGCCAAGTTTTGTAATTGATCCAGTGATGTCATCAACTTGTAGAAGTGATGAATGTCCACCACTTACAAGCAAAGCAATTGTTGGGTCCAATGGATTGCTATGTGTTAACGAATCAACACTAACGTGGGCAGCTAAATGGTTAACTGCATAAATAGGTTTGTTCAAACCAAGTGCAAGACCTGCAGCAGAACCAACACCAACTAAAAGTGCGCCAACTAATCCAGGACCACCTGTGACGGCAACTGCATCAATATCTTTCAACAATAATTTGGAATCTTTTAGTGCTTGGTGCAAAGTTGGAATCATTGCTTCTAAGTGGGCGCGGCTAGCAATTTCAGGCACGACTCCCCCAAATCGTGCATGCTCCTCAACGCTAGATGCAATTACATTGGCTAATAACGTGCGTCCGCGCACAATTCCAACGGCTGTTTCATCGCAGGATGTTTCAATACCTAAAACAATTGGTTCGCTCATGAAAGCTCCAATCGCATTACCTGCGCATCAAGGCCAGCACCAAAGTAATCCTTACGTACATTGAGTTTTGAATAACCTAACAACTGATACAAACCGATTGCCTCAGTGTTGTCAGTCTTGACTTCAAGCATCATTGCTGTTGATCCTTGAGTAGAGGCCCAATCGGTAATCAGTGCCATTAGCGCTTTAGCTATGCCTTTTCCGCGATGTTCGGGCACGACTCCCACAGTCAGAATGTCTGCCTCGGCTGCCCCCGGTGCGAAAACTCCTGCATAACCAACAATGCTTTGTGCATCATCCAGTGCCACAACAAAATGACGGGTAGGGCTAGAAAACTCTTCTTTGTATTGGGATGTAGACCATGGTGAATATGGAAACAACTCTTTATCTAGCGACACAAAGACTGGGAGATCGAAAACATTAGCCTCGCGGTACGTGATCCCTAACGTCATTTTAAAGGCCTGTCCGCCGTAGCTATCGCATCAGGCCTACGTAGGTAAATTGGCTCAGCAATATTGCCTGAAAGATTTACTAACGCTTTCATGTCAGGAAAAAGATCTGCGTGGATTGGCGCACCTGAAACATCCGCTGGAAAGTTAACTGCTGGATCCCCAACCCGAACTCCATTTGTATAACGGGCCCAATAAACCTCTTTGCGACGAGCATCGACGGTAATGATGAAATCCTGCTCATTGATCTGCGCAGCGATAGCATCTAGCGAACAAACACCACGTACCGGAATCTCGCGAGCTAAAGCAAAACTGTGCACAAAGGCAATACCAACTCGTAATCCCGTAAATGGTCCAGGTCCCATTCCCACAACGACCTCATCCACATCACTGGCTGCTAACGCCTCTTGAACTAATGCTGGTAGTGATGGTCCATGCGCCGTTGCACCATCTCGAAACCCACTAAACAAAACCTTGTCTGCCTCAATGATCGCAACTGATGTTCGGGATGTAGATGTATCAATTGCAAGGACTTTACTCATAACGAAAATCCTGCCCAGCGGGATCCAACTGGAGTGATCTCAACTTTTCTCACATCATCACTTCGATCTATTGTGATCTCTAGCCGATCTTCACTAAGCCGAGCAGATTCTGCTCCGCCCCATTCAATAAAAGTAATAGAACCTGCAATATCTAGATCCAAATCATCCAGATAAAGATTGGGGTTTTCTGAATCCACTAAACGATAGGCATCAACATGAATAAATGGCACAGCGGCTTTGTGCACTCGAGAAATAACAAAAGTAGGAGAAGTAATTCCAGTTATTCCAAGGCCTGCGCCAACACCTTGGGCCAAGACTGTTTTACCGGCACCAAGTGGGCCATTTACAAGGACAAGATCACCAGCGCGAAGATGGGCTGAAAGCTTTACGCCCAACTGATGCATTTCTTCGGCGGTAGCAACTGTGATCACTGGCTTAGCCTAAGGCACCAGTACTTTGAACCAATCCAATGAATCAGGGTTGGCTAGAGCGTCTCGATTTCGTACTTCGCGACCATTGATCACATCAGTAACGGCAAGTTCTACTAACTTATTTGACTTGGTGCGTGGAAGTTCAGGGGCCACCATAATTAAATCTGGCACATGGCGTGGGCTTGCTTGAGTTCGAAGTGCGACCTTGATTTCCTTTTCAACAGCTTCGTTAAAATCCTGACCTGCTTTGACGACAACAAACAAAATCACGCGAGTGTCATTCTCCCAATCTTGTGAAACCGCCATCGCCTCTTGAACTTGTGGGAATGTTTCAACAACGCGATAAATCTCTGCAGTCCCAATGCGTACACCCTTTGAATTTAACGTGGCATCACTTCGTCCATACAAAGTAAAGCCACCTGTTGCAGACTTCGATGCAAAATCTCCATGTGTCCATACTCCTGGAAATCCCTCAAAGTATGCGGCTTTGTACTTCTCGTTATTTACATCATTCCAAAATCCAATTGGTTTGGATGGGAATGGAACAGTGCAAACAAGTTCTCCCTTTTCATCAATTGCTGCGCTCTTGCCTTGTGCGTCATACACATCTGTTGCCATTCCAAGGCATGGTCCTTGAAGTTCGCCGCGGTAAACAGGTTGTGTAGGAACTCCTGCTAAGAAACAACCACAAATATCTGTTCCACCTGACATAGATGCAAGGTGCACATCAGATTTAATTGAAGAATAAACATAATCAAAGCTTTCGGGTGATAACACCGAGCCAGTTGAACCAATAGTCCTTACAGTTGAAAGATCGTGAGTTGTTGCCGGTCTCAATCCCTCTTTATTTGCAGAATCAATAAATTTTGCTGACACCCCAAAGAAATTCAATTTTTCGTTCTGCGCAATATCAAACAGGATTGTTGGGGTTGGAGCCATTGGAGCACCGTCAAACAAAACAATTGTGGCCCCACGGCCAAGAGCCATGATTAACCAGTTCCACATCATCCAGCCACAAGTGGTAAAGAAAAAGACTTTGTTGCCCTTTGCGATATCAAATTGGTACAACATTTCCGCTTGGGCTTTTAACATTACACCTGCTCCGCTATGTGTAATGCACTTCGGCTTTCCTGTAGTTCCAGATGAAAACAACACAAAACCTGGGTGATTAAAGGGCAATTGCTCGTACTTAGCTGAAGTGCCAATAAATGGTTTGATCCATTCATTAAATTGACTTATTCGCACGGTTTTCTTAAGCGTTGGCAATAGTTTTTCAATTTCTACAGACTTTTCAGCACAATCAAAGTATTTTCCGTTGTATTGATAACCGTCTGCCGCCAGCAAAATCTTTGGCTCTACTTGACCGAAGCGATCTTCTACTGCGTGTGGAGCAAAGTCTGGTGATGCGGTAGAAACAACAGCACCGATGCTCAGTGCGCCGAGACTATATATAACTGATTCAGCAACATTTGGTACCCAGGCAACTACACGGTCGCCAACTCCAACTCCTTCAGCCCGCATTGCAGCTGCAGTTGCCGCCACTTTTACTCGAAGATCTGACCAAGTAATTTCGGAGCGTGACCCATCTTCTAGAAGTGAGACAATTGCAATCTCACTGTCATCACCTGTTGATAATAAATTTTCCGCAACATTTAAACGTGCATCAACAAAAAAATCGGATGAAATGAAATCGGAACCTTGCACGAAAAACTTTGATCCTTTAGTACCTCTAATTTCAGTGTCATCCCAGGCTCGTGACCAAAATTCACTGGGGTTTTTGATACTCCATGCATGTAAGGCTGAATAGGATGTAAATCCTAAATCTCCCTGCAGTTTTTCAATTGCCGAGTCACCCTTTAATGCTGGTTCCCAGAGTTTTTGGTTCATGAGGATTTACGAGAAATCGCCTTCAAGCGAAGTCGATAGTACGCACCTGACAAGCCACCAGGTGAGAACATCACAATAAAGATGAAAATTAGTCCCAATAGCAATGCAGGCTCTGCGATTGGTCCACCGATCCACTTCGGGATTGATTTAAATGATTCTTGTTGGGTTAAATCCTGCATTCTGGTGGACGCAAAGGAGTAAAAAATTCCACCTAAGACTGCGCCCCAACGGGTTACCGGACCACCAATAACCACCATTAATAGCAGTGCAATTGTTACCCCAGATTCGGCAAATCGAGGTGCGGCACTTCCTGCTGCTATCAACATAACAAATCCAAGCATCGCTGCAAGTGCTGCACTAATTACAAATGCCAAGAGTTTAAAGTGCTGTGTATTTAGTCCCAAAACCTGGACTCGCTGTTCGTTATCACGGAGCGCCGAGAACACACGTCCGGCAGAGCTCTCAGTTACCCACCAAATGACCGCATAAGTGAAAATTAAAGCGGCTAGAGCTAACCAATAAATGTATTTGGTGTTAATTACACCAATCCAAATTTGTGGAATGTTATCGGCGTTCAAAGCAATTCCATTTTCGCCACCAGTTAAGTTGAAGAAATTGCGATTAACGATCACATGTCCTGCTTCGCCAAATGCCAATGTAACCATTGCAAATGTAATACCTGTTGTGCGAAGTGATGCAGCACCGACTAATGCTGCAAGTACAACGCTCACCAAAATTGCAATAACAGCCGCTAACCACCAAGAGACCACATTGTGATTGATCAAGATGCAAGAGACATAGACGCCTGTAGCAAAGTACAACGCGTGACCAAATGAAAGTAGTCCCGTGAATCCAAACAGAAGGTCATAAGTAAGAGCTAAAGCACCCCACACAAAGGCAACTGCCAAGGTTTGTTGCATCCCTGGCTTTCCAAGTGGATTACCAGAAAACATTGGCGCTATTGCTAATACAACAAGTAGTAACCCAAGAAGTGGGCGCGAGTATTTCCAACGCAACATTATGCACGCACCTTTCCAAGTAGCCCTTGTGGTCTGATTAGCAACACTCCAGCCAACAAAATAACTACAACAAAGTCACCAAGACCGGTTACGTAATAGTTTGCAAATTGACGAATGACTCCGATCATCATGGCGGCTAAGAAACTTCCTGGAACAGAGCCCATGCCTCCGATAACAACAACAATGAATCCGTAAATTAGATAAGAGCCTGCGATGAGTGGAGAAACACCATTGGAATAAACCGAAACTAAAACACCACCAACTCCTGCTGCAAATCCGCCCAAGAAAAACACAGTGCTAAAGGCACGTCGGACATTAATTCCAAGTGCATTGACCATGTTTCGATTCTCAACGCCTGCGCGGATAATCAATCCGATTCGTGTGAATTTCAACAAAATCCAGTTGCCAATGAGCAGGAGAACCGCGGTAGCAATATAAACCACGCGATCGGCAGGGATCATGGCTCCACCGACATTGATAGCTGATAAAAACCACAGTGGGGCTGGGAACATAATTAAATCATTTCCAAACCAACCAGCTAATACTGCACCCACGACTAAAGAAACTCCGACTGTTACAAGTGCTTGATCAATGTGACGGTCATAAAGTCGTGTTATCAAAAGCTGCTCAATTAGTAATGCAAATAGCCCAGCAGCCAATCCGCCAACAATCATGGCAATAATAAAATCAATCATAGAAGTTTCAGGACCGAGTTTGGTTGCAATCCAATATCCAACAAATGCTCCAACGGTTAAGAAGCTTCCGTGTGCAAAATTGAGAACTCCCATTAATCCGTAGATTAAAGAAAGGCCGGAAGCAACCAAGAAATAAAGCGCACCTAGTCCAATGCCTGTGATTCCGATCAGAATAAATGTATCCATTTACTTGTGACCTCCGCTCACACCTAGCATCTGCTGTACCCAGGATTCATCATGAAGGTTCTCTGGGCCTCCTTGATACACGACTCTTCCTTGATCCATCACAATCACGTGCTGCGCAACTCTCTTAACCAGAGCAAGATTTTGCTCAACCAATAACATGGTTGTTGATTGGGAAACTTTCGCAAGAACATCTGCAACCTCAGTTACAAGTTTCGGCGCTAATCCTTTTGTTGGCTCATCGACCAGCAAGATTTCATTTCTATTCAGCAGGGCACGTGCGATTGCAACCATCTGCTGCTGTCCCCCAGATAGCGACCCTGCTTGCTGCGCAGCACGAGTATCAAGTTCTGGGAAAAGGTCATAGACAGCTTTGTAGGCATCATCGTTGTTCTTACCTCGCGCCGCAAGGGAAAGATTTTCTTTGACTGTAAGGCTTGCAAATACTTCGCGATCTTCAGGTACAAAGGCAACGCCAGATTGAACAATCTTGTGAGTCTGCATTCCAAGTATCTGCTTGCCATTGAGTTCTACCGAACCAGTTCCCTCATAGAAGCCCATGATCGTGCGAAGAGTCGTAGATTTTCCAACTCCGTTTCGACCTAAAAGTGCCGTCACCTTATTAGTAGGCACTTCAAAGGTAACCCCATGCAAAATATGAGACTCATTAATCTTTACATGAAGGTCCTTGACCGTCAGTGCACTCATAGCGCTTCTCCAATATATGCAGATTGAACAATTGGATTGTTAATCACGTTCTGTGGAGTGTCACAAACCAGTAGTTCGCCATAGTTCAAAACGGCTATCCGATCAGCTAATCCCAAAATTACTTCCATATGGTGCTCAACAATTAATACGGTCTTCTTGTGCTCTGTTGCAAGTGCACGAATGATTTCGACTAACTCTGGAACATTCTCAACACTCATGCCCGCCATCGGTTCATCAAGTAAAACGATGTCAGATTGCGAGGCCAGAACAATTGCAATTTCTAAACGACGTTTGTCGCCGTGTGAAAGGGATCCCGCGCGTTGCATTGCGCGAGCCGATAGTCCAACTTTTGCCAAGCAATCATGCGCTGTTTGAACAACTTCTGTGAACTTGTATGCATTCTTTGTTAGGTTCATAGATTGACCATTAGCAGCCTGGGCTGCAATGCGAACATTTTCAAGGCACGTTAAATTTACAAAAACACTGGAAGTCTGAAAGGTGCGAGCGATACCAGCTTGCGCGCATTCATGAGGTGCAAAATTAGTAGTCTCAATGTCGCCAACAAATATCTGACCACGAGATGGTTTGCGTATTCCGCTCAGTAAATTAAAAAAAGATGTCTTGCCAGCCCCATTTGGCCCGATAATTCCAAGTGTTTCATTTCGCGCAACATCCAGTGTGATTCCTTCAAGAATCTTGGCTCCGCCGATGTTAAGGGAAAGATCCTTAACGGTTAATGCCGAATTCACTATCGCAACCCCTTTGTTACTGATGGGAAAGAATATAGAGAACCCCGGTGTATTTCTACACCGGGGTTCATTTAATCTATATGTTCTGTATTACTTACCTACGCCCGCAATAGTCTTAAGAAGCTTTGGAACATAAGCGCTTCCTGACTTATTCAAAGACACCAAGAACATTGGCTGGATCAATAGGTGGGATGTTGCATCGATTGTCATCAATCCCTTAACACCAACCCATGATTTACCTTCTAGATTGCGAATCATTTGATCCACGTTCTGAGTTGGATTTGCGGTTAGAGCCATAACAATCATCTTTGCTGCGTCTGCACCAGTTGATGTAAATAGATCCTGAGTCTTCTTGTTTGCTGCAAACCAGGCTGCCATATCTGAAGCAGCGCCTGAATTTGAAGCACCAGCGAAGTAACTATTCGTCAAGATTGCGTTTGTACCGTCAAACAATGTTCCGTAAACGTTGTACTGAGCAGCTCCAGCAAGTCCTGTAATTGGGCGCTGTGTTGCAAAAGCACCCTGGACCTTTAGAGATGTCAACATTGCGCCTGCTGTTAGAGCATTTGACCACGCGATGAAGATGTAAGCACCCTTTGCATCTGCTGCCTTCTTAGCAAATGGAGTGAAATCTGAAGTAGATGTTGGAACCTTAATCTCTTCAAACTTTGCACCCTTTGGCTCTAGAAGAGCCTTGGCTGCTGCAATGTTTCCTGCACCGAATGCGTTGTCTTCAACAAACAAAACAAACTTCTTGCCAGAAACTGGCTTGATGCCAGCAATTGGTGCTAAGTCTTGAGACGATGAGTTTCCTGAACGGAATACATACTTGTTAGCAGATGAAGTAACCGCGTCATTCTTTGCTGGACCTGAGATGTACAGAACCTTGTTCTGTGCAGCAAGTGGAGCAAGTGTTAGTGCAACACCTGATGATGCTGTTCCAACGATAACCTTTGTACCGTTACCAACCATTTCCTTGAATGATGCAGTTGCAGATGCAGGATCAGCGCCATCATCCTTTGATGTCACAACAAGCTTGTGGCCATTGATAGCCATCTTTCCGCCTGTGTAATAATTCAATCCCCAAGTAAGGCCATCGTTGTAGGCAGTTCCGTATGAAGCTAGTGGACCTGATGTTGAAGTGATAACGCCAATTTTGATGTCATCTGCTGCCTGAGCAGGTGCCATGCTTGGTGCCAAGACAGCAAGTGAAATTGCCGCAACAACCAAACGCTTTAGTGAGCTTTTGCTCATAAGAATGTTCTCCTCATAGAGTTATTTAGGACCGCGAGGGGCGGGCCAAGTAAGACTAAATCTACGGGGTGGCAAGCCCTGAACCCCCACTATTTGATTTCAATTTGGTTACTTTTTCCTGAAAGACGCTGCCGCAGCGGTTGGTTTTCCCATGGAGTAAGAGGCAGACTTGCCCTATGTCCCTTCCAACTCAACAATTTGCTGTTCCGGTAGCTGGTGGAGATTTAGCGGTTTTTCAGTACGGAGATGGACAGGGCGCTCCAGTTCTTTTAATCCACGGAGTCACATCCTCTAATCGAGCTTTTCAACTATTTGCAGATTCATTAATCGCCCGAGGCAAAGCACCGTTTGCAGTTGACCTTCGTGGCCGTGGTGATTCAAATACATTGCCTGGTCCATTTGGAATGGCGAATCATGCAAAAGATATGGCAGCCATTATCGATCACTTCGGTTGGAAAAATCCGGATGTCATTGGGCATTCGATGGGAGCATTTGTAACCGCTGCATTAGTTGGTTTGTATCCTGACAAAGTGGGTCAAGTTGTTTTTGCTGATGGTGGAATTCCACTTCCATTACCACCTGGAATGACTGTTGAACAAATCATGCCTTTTGTTTTGGGACCTGCAATGGCACGACTGGCTATGACATTTGAAAATAAGGAGGCGTATCGAAATTATTGGAAGCCTCAAACTGCATTTGCGAAGGGTTGGTCTGCTGTTCTTGATGAATATGTTGACTATGACCTACGTGGAAATGAACCAAATATGAAGGCTGCGACAAACCCTGTAGCAGTTGAAGAAGATTCACGTGATCTATTTGGGGATAACCTCATTGTGCCATCTTTAACTGGATTAAAGAAACAAACACTGTTTATCAAAGCAGAGCGTGGGTTACAAAATGAAGAGAATGGTTTGTACCCAATGCCTGTTTTAGATGCTGTCTTGCCTGCCTATCCACAACTAAAACTTGAATTCTTGGCTGATTGCAATCACTACGACATGTTTTTGGAAGCATCTGGTGCAGAAAAAGTTGCCACAATAATCTATGGAGGTCGTTCATGACATTAAAGGGAAAACGCGCACTTGTAACAGGCTCCTTCCAGGGAATTGGTTTAGGGATTGCAACCGCACTAGCAGCTGAAGGTGCATCACTTGTTTTGCATGGCCTTGCAGATGAGGCAACTATTGCTGCTGCTGAAAAAGCAGTTCTTGCTGCCGGCGCTGCCAAAGTAGAAAGCCATGTGTCAGATCTACGAGATGCCAAGGCAACAGAAGACTTAATTACGAAGATTCTTGCAAATGGTCCTGTAGATATCTTGTGTAACAACGCAGGTATTCAATACACAGCGACTATTGCCGAAATGCCACGCGAAAAGTGGAATGACATAGTTGCAATCAACTTAACTTCATTTTTTGACACGATGCGTTTGCTGTTGCCGCAAATGAAAGAGCGTGGTTACGGTCGTGTAATCAACACAGCATCTGTCCATGGGCTAGTTGCTTCTGCTGCAAAGGGTCCTTACGTGGCAGCAAAGCATGGAGTTATTGGTTTAACAAAGGTTGCAGCTCTTGAATATGCAGCAGTTGGTTCACGCGAAACTGGTGGCGTAACAATTAATGCAATTTGTCCTGGATGGGTTGAGACGGCCTTGATCGAACCACAGATACAGGCAAAGGTTGATCTTCACAATGGAGATCGCGCGGCGGGTATTGCAGATTTGTTATCTGAGAAGCAACCCTCTCGACGTATGTCGACACCTGATGAAATTGGCGCTATTGCTGTTTTCTTATGTTCAAATTCTTCACACAACATCACTGGAATAGACATTGCAGTTGATGGTGGTTGGACCGCTCAATAACAATCAATAAATATGCGGTGCATAGATTCTAGGCACACGTGGACCGATTCGAGTCACAATCTCGTAATTAATTGATAACGATGCCGCGCCCCAGTCATCGGCGGTGTATTCACCATGCGAGCCATCACCGAAAACAATCACCCATTCCCCAGAAACAGCAGTTGAATCTGCTCCTAAATCAACGACAAACTGATCCATAGAAACCCGGCCGATAATCGGTGCTTTCTTACCGTTGATAAATACTCCTGCATCTTTTGCAATCCGCGGAATACCATCGGCATATCCCATCGCAACTACACCTAGTTTTGTTTCGGCGGTTGTGTGCGCCGTGGCACCGTAGCCAACAGGTGAGTTAGCTGGAACTGTTTTTACCAAGTGCAATTTTGCGCGGAGTTGCATCACTGGTTTTAACCCAAGTGATTCTGAAGCACCAAGATTGTCTACATCCGGAGTTAAACCGTAGATTGCGATTCCAGCTCTGACCATGTCAAAGCGTGAATCTTTATCTCTAAGTGTTGCAGCTGAGTTTGATAAATGGCGAATAATATTTGTGTATCCAAATGATTCCAAAGTTGCAACCATTTCTTTAAATCGATCACGCTGATTGTCATTTTGCTCTTGTTCGGGCTCATCTGCTCGAGCAAAGTGTGAAAAAATTCCTACGATCTCAATGTTGGAAACATGATGCGCATCGAGTTTTCCCCACTCATTTAAGAATCCGCCGCGCGTCATCCCAGTATCTACCTCTAAATGAACACGAGGACGCCTTGAAGATTTCACCGCACCGATTTGTTCAAGAGCCATAATTGAAGATGCAGCTAACTCAATATCGTTATCGACTGCCAACTTGAAATCAGACCCAGGTGGTACTAACCACGCAAGAATCGGTGCTGTGATACCTGCTTCACGCAAAATTAATGCCTCTTCCAGAAGAGCTACTCCAAGTGCTGTAGCACCTGCCTCAACTGCAGCACGCGCAACAGGAACTAGTCCATGACCGTAGGCATCTGCCTTAACAACTGCCATAACCGGAGTACCCGAGAGATTGATTAGGTGCTTTATGTTTGCTGAAATTCTCTCCAGATCAATGCGTGCTTCTGCGCGGTTCATGTGCGCTCCACAATAACCATCGCAGATGCGATTCCTGCATCATGAGACAGAGACAGGTGCACATCAGCACCATCAATTAGATCTGCAATCTCACCTCTAAATAAAAATACTGGTTTACCGCTCTCTAAATTAACAACCTCTGCTTCTTGCCATGACAATCCCTTGCCGGCATTTAGCGCCTTTGCAAGTGCTTCCTTGGCTGCAAATCTTGCAGCAAGTGATGCAAGAGGTTTTGCCCGCTCTGCTGGAGTAAAGAGTTTTTCTGAAAGACCTGGCGTGCGTTCAAGGGATGCCTTAAACCGATCGATGTCTACGACATCAATTCCGATCCCATCAATCATTGTTAAAGTCTAGTGCAACTGGCTTTTGGAAGGTACATACCGATCTATCGCAATAACAGTTACCAGTAGTGCGCTGCCCACGAATAGGCCACCCAAAAGATCGCTAAACCAATGCGTTTGACGAATCAATGACACGGTGCAAACTGTCAGGCTAATTACTACAACTCCGGCGCTGGCTAATCTGCCCTGATATCTATCTACTTTTGCGTAACGATAGATCAAGTAGGCCAATATTCCCCATGACAAAACTGCGTTAGATGCATGACCACTTGGGTATGACATACCTCCAGCATGCATTAAATCAAATCCATCTCGGGGCTTTGTTCTTCCTAACAATATTTTTACTGCACCAACAACCAGATTGAGTGAAATCAAGGAAAGAAAAGCTAAATTTAGTGGACGCCACGTTTTAAACTTATAGGCGATAAACGCAGCCGAAATTAGTAGGACAGTCGCAGTGAGTGAACGTAAACCTAGATCATCTAAGCGTCTTAAAATAAATCCAGCCAGACCGTCAAAATGGGGTTTTGTTTGACTATCGATTTTCTTGTCGTATCCAACAAGTGGTCCATAGCTGTATACCTGCTGAGTCACAAATAAAAATCCAGCAAATAATAAAAACGACCAACGAAGTGCCCGATCCATTTGCCTGCGACGATTTTGTACCAAATCAATCATTATTCAACCGTTACAGATTTAGCCAAGTTTCGAGGTTGATCAACATCATTGCCGCGAACGACCGCCATTTCATAAGCAAATACCTGCAATGGCACAGTTGCCAAAACCGGCTGGAATAGCGAAGGGGCTACTGGAATACGAATCACGTGTTCTGCGCCTTCAACGTGTGCGCCTTCTTCAGCAATCACAATCACCCGCGCTCCACGAGCTTTCACCTCTTGAATATTGCTCAACATTTTTTCATCTAATGCATGTTCGAGGCTTGCAGGTAATATTGCAATTACTGGAGTCCCTTGATCAATTAATGCAATTGGTCCGTGCTTAAGTTCTCCCCCAGCAAAACCTTCAGCATGGATATATGCAAGCTCTTTTAATTTCAACGCACCTTCTAGTGCAACGGGGTAGCCAATGTTTCTACCTAAGAACAAAACCGTGTTGTTCTGCGCAAATGTTCTTGTTAATTCTCGAAGTGGCTCAACTGTCTCCAAAATCTGTTCAATCTTTCCTGGCAATTCAAGCAGCTCTTTGTAAAGGTCACGGACTTCAGTGTCCTTTAAAGAACCATTAACCTGTGCAAGGTGCAGCCCAATTAAGTACACGGCAATAATCTGAGTAAGTAAGGCTTTAGTAGAGGCAACAGCAATTTCAGGTCCTGCATGGGTGTACAGCACAGCATCAGATTCGCGGGGAATTGTGGAGCTGTTTGTATTACAGATTGCCAAGACACGACCACCTGCTGCCTTAGCATGACGAACCGCCATCAAGGTATCCATAGTTTCACCTGATTGTGAAATTGCAATTACCAAAGTACTGGGATCAATAATTGGATCTCGATATCTAAATTCGCTAGCAATCTCTACATCCACTGGAATCTTTGCCCACTTTTCAATTGCATACTTTGCAACCATTCCTGCGTGATAGGCAGTTCCACATGCAATGACTGTGATCTTCTTCAAAGATCTGATTTCATCGGCGCTCATGTGTAATTCATCAAGCAGTATCTGATTGTTATCACTCAAACGACCGATCAAAGTATCTGCAACCGCCTTTGGTTGCTCAAAGATTTCCTTCAACATGAAGTGCGCGAAACCACCTTTTTGGGCTGCACTTGCATCCCATGAAATCTCATACTCTTTGGCCTTAACAGGATTTCCATCAAGATCGATAATTGATACCGATGTTGGTGTCATTGTGACAATCTCATCTTGACCTAATTCGATCGCGTGCTTTGTGTACTCAATAAATGCGGCAACATCAGATGCCATGAAATTTTCGCCCTTGCCGACTCCGACTACCAGTGGAGAGTTGCGACGAACGCCAACAACTACATCTGGTTGGTCTGCGTGTATCGCAAGCAATGTAAATGAACCACGAAGTGCTTTAACAGCATCTCGCATAGCAGCGGTTAAATCACCTTTATGTTCCTTGCGAAGATCACTCAGCAAATGCGCAACGGATTCAGTGTCAGTCTCGGATGAAAACCTGTGACCCTTTGCTTCTAGCTTGGCTCTAAGTTCAGTGTAATTTTCAATAATTCCATTATGAATAACTGCGAGCTTTTCATCATTATCGATGTGCGGATGAGCATTGACGTCAGTTGGTCCGCCATGTGTAGCCCAACGAGTGTGACCGATTCCTGAATGAACATTTGGCAAGGAAGCATCTAAAGCATTTTCTAGATTTGAAAGCTTGCCGGCTTTCTTTTCAACAAATAGTTTGCCTGGTGTACCGAGCGCGATTCCCGCTGAGTCATACCCGCGATATTCCAAACGGCGAAGACCTTCAATGAGGGGAATTGATGCAGATTGTGGTCCTGTGTAACCCACAATTCCGCACATATCTACTTACTCCTTGCTCTTTTAAAGAGAAATTTCTTTTTTAACTGTATCTGCAAGCTGCTGTGCAACTTCTTGCGCAAGGCTATCACTGGAGGCTTCAACCATGACTCTTACGAGGGGTTCAGTGCCAGATGCTCTCAATAAAACTCGACCGGAATCGCCTAATCTGTCTTCGGCTGACTTTATAGCTGAATTTATAACCGTAGATTGAGTTAGCTTATCTTTTGCAACATCCTTTACATTGATTAAAACTTGAGGGAATCGCACCATCGTGGCTGCTAACTCTTGCAGAGTTTTACCTGTGCGAACTACTTCTTGTAACAACTGCAGCGCGGTAAGAATTCCATCTCCGGTGTTTGCAAGATCGCGCATGATGACGTGGCCCGATTGCTCGCCACCTAATGAGTAATCATTTGCAATCATGTTCTCTAAAACGTAGCGATCTCCAACTGGTGTTGTCACAACTGTGATTCCGGCATCTTTCATCGCATGCATGAATCCAAGATTGCTCATCACGGTACCAACAACTGTGTTGCCTTTTAGAACACCACGTGCTTTAAAACCTCGGGCCAAAATTGTCAGAATGTGGTCGCCATCAATTTCATTGCCAGCCGCATCAATAGCTAAACAACGATCTGCGTCCCCATCATGAGCGATTCCAACATCAGCACCCTCTTTTAGAACTGCAGCCCGCAGTTGATGTAAATGGGTTGAACCACAATCATCATTAATGTTCCAACCATCTGGCTGATTAAAGATTGCAATAACTTCAGCCCCTGCTCGGCGATAAGCCTCGGGTGCCACAAACGATGAAGCGCCATTTGCGCAATCAACAACAATCTTTAGACCCTTTAATGGAGTTTGGACTGATGCAAGTACATGCTTTAAATATCTTTCAGTTGCAGTGTCATCGTTGATTGCACGGCCAACGTTTCGACCAGTTGGGCGCTCCCAATCTTCACCCTTGCGGGCTTCGATGCGGGCTTCAATAACATCATCTAGCTTTCCGCCACCACGAGCAAATAACTTTATTCCGTTATCTGGCATTGGATTGTGAGATGCAGAAATCATTACGCCTAGATCTGCCTTTGATTCAGCAACTAGGTGTGCAATTGCAGGTGTTGGTAACACACCAACCCGATACACATTGATTCCAGCGCTCGTTAAACCAGCAACAACGGCTGCTTCTAGGAACTCTCCTGATGCGCGCGAATCTTGTCCAACGATTGCTGTTGGTCTGTGATCCTTATTTGATGAGCTTTCTACCAATATATGCGCAGCAGCAACAGAAACATCTAGAGCAAGTTCTGCGGTGAGATCACGATTGGCTAAGCCACGGATTCCATCGGTGCCAAAAAGCGCCAATTGAACTCCTTTGGTAAAAGTGAATTAACGCTTTGAGTATTGAGAACGCTTACGTGCCTTCTTAAGGCCGTACTTCTTGCGCTCAATAACACGTGCATCACGTGAAAGGAATCCAGCTTTCTTAAGTGCTGGACGGTTTGCTTCTTCATCAATTTGGTTGAGTGAACGTGCAACACCTAAACGAAGTGCGCCAGCCTGACCTGAAACTCCACCACCGTTGATGCGTGCGAAAACGTCGTACTGGTTTTCTGCACCGACTGTGCGGAATGGTTCAGAAACTAACTGCTGGTGAACCTTGTTTGGGAAATAATTTTCTAGAGTCTTACCGTTAACAACCCAGCGACCTGTTCCTGGAACTAAGCGAACACGTGCAACAGCTTCCTTACGACGACCTGTGCCGCCACCTGGTGCCTTGATTGCTGGACGGTTAGTTGCTGGTGCTGGTGTTGACGATGAGTATGAAGTAGGAGCTTCGTCGTTGTCGATTAGTTCTAGATTCTCTGACATTTACTATTCCTTTACTTCACGATTTGTGAAACTTGATTGAATACATATGGCTTTGGTGCTTGTGCAGCATGTGGGTGTTCTGGACCTGCGTACACCTTTAGCTTTGACGCGATCTGACGACCGAGTGAATTCTTTGGAAGCATTCCCTTGATTGCCTTTTCAACTGCACGTGTTGGGTGCTTTTCAATAAGCTCGCCGTACACAGTAGAAGTTAAACCGCCTGGGAAACCTGAGTGATGGTGAGACCACTTTTGTGTTGCCTTGTTACCTGACAATGCAATCTTTTCTGCATTGATAACAACAACGAAGTCACCCATGTCCATGTGTGGCGCAAATGTTGGCTTGTGCTTTCCACGAAGAAGAACGGCAGCATGTGTTGCAAGACGGCCCAAGACCACATCTTGTGCATCGATGATGTGCCAGTTACGGACCGCATCACCAGCTTTTGGACTGTATGTACGCACGCTTTTGCCTACCTTCTTGTTGTGAACTTCTGTGATCTAGATGGACGGTGCTTTCTCAAGCACAGAGGAGAAAGAATACCCGCGTCAGGCTCAGGGGTCAAAATTGCGCCTAAACCGACCTATTCATCTCCCTGAGATTCGCGACGTGCCACCGTTTTTGCAGCCCTGTCTAACAGCTCTGAATCTGAGGGGTAATCAACCTGTCGAAGGGTCAGACCACATGCCGGAAAGACCAAACTGTCAGAGATCCGCACCTTATTAGCCAAAGTCTCTGCGATCCATTCTGGACCAAATCGTCCATCTGCAACGCATACGACAGCACCTACTAAATTGCGAACCATTGAATAACAAAAAGCATCTGCCACAACGTCGCCAATTAAATATCCTTCAGAATCCCTGACCCATTCAAACTTTTGCAACTGACGAATAGTCGTGGCACCTTCTCGGAACTTGCAGTACGCAGCAAAATCATGGTCACCGAGCAATAGAGCGCTCGCCTGGTTCATGGCATCAATATCTAATGGGCGATACCACGATGCAACATCAAAACGATGTAACGGAGGAATGACTTGGTTGGCATCCAAAATCTTGTAGGTGTAATGACGGCGCAACGCTGAAAAACGTGCATGAAATGCAACCGGGGCTACAGAAATATTCATAATGCGAACATCGGTATCCAAGATGCGGTTTAACTTATAACCGAGTTCTTCTAGATTTATAGTGTCTGGGACATCGACATGAATTACTTGGCCAATTGCATGCACGCCAGCATCGGTGCGTCCAGCGACGATTGAATCAATCTTTGATTGGGTGACAGTGCCAATTGCTTTTTCTACTTCTTCTTGAACAGTTCTGCGATCTGGTTGCTTTCCCCAGCCATAAAAGTTTGTGCCGTCGTATGCCAGATCAATCCTTAAACGAAGAAACCCACTCTCAGGGTAGAGAGTGGGTTCCGTCATGAGAATATTTTCTAAGAAATAAAGACTTAGTTGGCTTTCTCTGTTACTAATTCAATTACTGCCATAGGTGCGTTGTCACCCTTGCGAGGACCGACCTTAGTGATACGTGTGTATCCGCCTTCACGTGTTGCAAAACGTGGACCAATTTCAGTAAAGAGTGTGTGTACTACGCTCTTATTTTGAATTTGAGCCATGACCTGACGACGTGCTGGTAGATCACCCTTCTTAGCGAAAGTGATTAACTTTTCCGCTAATGGACGCAGGCGCTTAGCCTTTGCCTCGGTTGTTGTGATCTTGCCGTGTTCGAACAACTGCTCTGCAAGTGTGCGTAGGAGTAGTCGCTCATGTGATGGGCCTGAACCCAGACGAGGACCTTTACTTGGTGTTGGCATTTCTTATCTCCTAGGCCTGCTCTGCATCGACGAAATCGTCGTCGACTGATGCGTTGTAGTTCTGATGTTGTGTTGGATCGAAACCAACTGGGCTGTCCTTTAGAGACATTCCCATTGAGACAAGCTTTGCCTTGACCTCATCAATTGATTTTGAACCAAAGTTACGGATATCTAGCAAGTCAGCCTCTGAACGGTTAACTAGCTCTCCAACTGTATGAATGCCTTCGCGCTTCAAGCAGTTGTATGAACGAACTGTTAGATCTAGATCTTCGATTGGAAGTGCTAGATCAGCAGCTAGAGCAGCATCCATAACAGATGGCCCCATCTCGATACCTTCAGCATCAAGATTTAGTTCGCGTGCAAGACCGAATAGCTCAACTAATGTGCGACCAGCTGATGCAACTGCATCACGTGGCTTCATTGATGGCTTTGTTTCTACATCTACAACAAGGCGATCGAAGTCTGTGCGCTGTTCAACGCGAGTTGCTTCTACCTTGTATGTAACCTTCAAAACTGGTGAATAGATTGAGTCAACAGGAATGCGACCGATCTCTGCGCCAGCCTGCTTGTTTTGTACAGCAGTTACGTAACCACGGCCGCGCTCAACTGTAAGTTCAATCTCAAGATTGCCCTTGCCGTTAAGTGTTGCAATGTGAATTTCAGGGTTATGAACTTCTACGCCTGCTGGAACTGCAATGTCTGCACCAGTAACAACACCGGCACCTGACTTGCGGATATAAACAACAGCTGGCTCATCGTTATCTGATGAAAGCACCAAGTTCTTGATGTTCAAAACGATATCGGTGAGGTCTTCCTTGACGCCTTCAAGAGTGGTGAACTCGTGAAGTGCACCTGCAACGCGAATGCTTGTAACTGCTGCACCTGGAATCGATGAAAGCAATGTACGACGCATGCTGTTGCCAAGTGTGTAACCAAAGCCTGGCTCTAACGGTTCAATGATGAACCGTGAGCGATGCTCAGAAACTACTTCTTCGCTGAGAGTTGGACGTTGTGCAATTAGCACTGCTGCTCCTCTTCATTCGGGGAAATCCACTATTTGATTTCCGCTCTTTCCCCTGATCCTTCAATCAGGGGCCTTACTAAGTACTGCCCGCATGTTGCGTGCTTGCGCACGCAACTTTCAAAAATTACTTGGAATACAGTTCAACGATGAGCTGCTCTTGAACCTGTGTGTCGATGACTGCACGAGCAGGAACTGAGTGAATGATGATGCGCATCTGCGAACCAACAATCTCCATCCATGCCGGTACTGCCTTCTCGCCAAGCTCTGCGCTAGCAACGATGAATGGTGTTAGGTCCAATGACTTTGGAAGAACATCAATGATGTCCATCGCAGAGACACGGAATGAAGGAATGTTTACCTTCTTACCATTTACCAAGAAGTGACCGTGACGAACTAGCTGACGTGCCATGTCGCGACTCTTTGCAAAGCCTGCACGGAACACAACGTTGTCCAAACGTGTTTCAAGAATGACAAGAAGGTTTTCACCAGTCTTGCCCTGCTTGCGGTTAGCCTCTTCGTAGTAACCACGGAACTGCTTTTCTAGAACACCATAAATACGTGCGCACTTTTGCTTTTCGCGCATCTGCAATAGGTATTCAGATTCCTTCGAACGACCGCGACCATGCTGGCCAGGTGGATAAGGACGAGATTCGATAGGACACTTTGGTCCATCGCACTTTGTGCCCTTAAGGAAGAGCTTTACTTTTTCGCGACGGCAACGCTTGCAGTCTGCTCCGGTATAACGAGCCATTTATTCTCTTCCTTCCTTAAACTCGACGTGGTTTCGGTGGGCGGCAGCCATTGTGTGGAGCTGGAGTTACATCAGAGATGGCTCCAACTTCTAGGCCTGCTGCTTGCAATGAACGGATTGCAGTTTCGCGACCAGAACCTGGTCCCTTAACAAATACATCAACCTTCTTGAGGCCGTGCTCCTGTGCGCGACGAGCTGCTGCTTCTGCTGCAAGCTGTGCTGCGAATGGAGTTGATTTACGTGAGCCCTTGTAACCAACTTGGCCAGATGATGACCATGAAATTACAGCGCCGGTTGGATCAGTAATGGAAATAATTGTGTTGTTGAAAGTGCTCTTAATGAACGCCTTACCAACAGCAATATTCTTCTTTTCCTTCTTACGGATCTTAACTTTGCCCTTTGCTGGAGCAGCAGTCTTTGATTTAGGAGCGGCCATTACTTAGTCACCTTCTTCTTACCTGCAATTGCCTTACGAGGTCCCTTACGTGTACGCGCATTTGTATGTGTGCGCTGACCACGAACAGGTAGTCCCTTGCGGTGACGAATACCTTGGTAGCTCTGGATTTCAACCTTGCGACGAATGTCGCCAGAAATTTCACGACGAAGGTCACCTTCGATTTTGAAGTTTGCTTCGATGTATTCGCGCAGCTTTGCTAGATCTGATTCCTGCAAATCCTTTACGCGAATGTCTGGACTAATGCCAGTTGCTGCTAATGTTTTTTGAGAACGGGTAAGACCCATTCCAAAAATGTAAGTGAGTGCGACTTCCAAACGCTTTTCGCGCGGAAGATCAACACCAACGAGACGTGCCATGTATCTACCTATCTATATCTGGAGGTCCTCCGCATTACTGTTCTCTGGCCTACCAGTCCAAAGGTCTTCCACAATTTCTTGTTGAAGTCGTAATACGAGTTATTTATTAAGTTGTACTGCTTTTAAAAGTTAGCCTTGACGTTGCTTGTGACGCAGGTTTTCGCAAATGACCATGACGCGACCCTTGCGGCGAATGACTTTGCACTTATCGCAAATCTTCTTAACGCTTGGATTAACCTTCATGTCTATTGCTCCCCTTGTTACTTATAACGATAAATAATTCGACCCTTTGTTAGGTCGTACGGACTCATTTCCACGATCACACGATCGGCAGGAAGAATACGAATGTAGTTCTTTCGCATCTTGCCGCTTATGTGAGCAAGGACTTTATGTCCGTTAGTTAGCTCCACGCGAAACATTGCGTTAGGTAAAGCCTCAGCTACGGTGCCTTCCATTTCGATGGCGCCATCTTTACTAGCCAAGCTGTACCTACATTTCTGTTTTAAGCGTGAAACAAGCGAACTCGTAGTTTAGGGCTTGGGCCCAAATAAGGGAAATCCGGGTACTCGAACTACACGGCTGTAATTCACCGCACAAAATGGCTTAAACCAGCAGATCTGAGACCTCAACTCCCAATCGAGCTAGTTCAGATTTTCCGCCATCGAAGGCTGTAAGCACGAAGGGCTTGCCATCTGGCATAACTGCGTAGGTGTGCTCAAAGTGGGATCCGCGAGATGAGTCGGCAGATACAACGGTCCAGTCATCTGCCAACACTTTTGTCCGAGCAGATCCGCGAGTAATCATGGGTTCAATTGCTAAAACAAAACCCGGGATGATGACTGGGCCATTGCCAGGCTTTCC
>Ga0209085_1000575_pt1 | contig 26481 bp, 27 predicted proteins | sample C_131016_EF_Meta_FD_187310 | JGI IMG/M metagenome (GOLD analysis project Ga0209085, IMG submission 187310) | Freshwater microbial communities from Lake Croche, Canada to study carbon cycling - C_131016_EF_MetaG (SPAdes) (version 2) | ecosystem: Environmental > Aquatic > Freshwater > Lake...
CCTGACAGACTCAGGAGGACTCCAAGAAGAAGCACCTAGTCTCGGTAAGCCAGTCTTAGTTTTACGCGAAACCACCGAAAGACCAGAAGCCATACAAGCAGGAACCGCTAAACTGATTGAGACTAAAGCAGATTCGATTTTTAGTAATGCTAGTCTGTTATTAAAAGATGAGGCTATCTATCAAAAGATGGCTAATGCTATTAATCCTTTTGGCGATGGTCAAGCAGCTACTAGAATATTAAAAATAGTAGAGGATTATTTAGGGAATAAGGAGTAGGGGGAAGTTTCTGCTTATGGAAATATTTACCATTGTTTTAGCTAGTTTCTTTGCAGTCATTTCGCCTGTGGGGGCATTACTAGACAAGGTTGTAGAAAATTTTGTCCGTTCTCGAATTTATTCTGTAGAACAAATTGCCGTACGAATTGATAATACACCTAGTTATACTATAACTCAAGGACATTTAGACCATCTGAGACTGGCTACTAGAGGGATACAGCCGCTAGAAAATCTGCGTCTAGAAGCAGTAGAACTAGAAACAGATCCGATAGATGTCAATATCAATAGCCTACAACAAGGACATCTTTTGGAGTCCCTGCGTCACCCATTAGAAGGCGCTCTACGTCTAGAGTTAAAAGAAAGCGATCTCAATCGAGCTTTAGCTTCACCTAAAATTAAAGCCATGCTAGAAAAGATGCTTAATAAATTGGTTCCAGCTGAAGCAGATAGACAATTTAAAATTCTGGAAATTACAGGGAAATTCCTCAAGAATAATACTTTTGTAATAACAACCAAACTCGAACAAACAGATAACCCTCAACCCTTAGAATTAACTCTCGAAAGTAGTTTAAGATTAATTGGAGGACATTCCTTGCAATTGATAGAACCTAGTGGGACACTCAATGGCAGAAAACTATCCTCTCGCTTACTTAAAGGCTTTGCAGATGGTTTGAATGAACATCTGGATTTGCGTCTACTAGAAAAAAGCGGAATCACAGTTAGAGTCTTACAATTGAAAGTAGAGGAGAATACTCTATATTTGGCAATTTTTGCTCGTTTAGCCCCGATCAAAAAATAAACTGCCCGATTTTAAGATCAAATCTAATTTAATGAAGGTATTTATGAGTTCTCGTAATGATCATTCTTTCTCTTTGGTAGGTAGATTAGCCGTTTTGATGTTAATCGCAGGTGGAGTGACCGCCTGGTTCACATTCAATGGACTTAATAACTCTCAAACGGGATTAAAACCAGAAAATAACACGCCTTTGACTGTTGGCCCTTCCGCAGGGCATGAAACTAGTCAAACTTCAGCAATTTTACCCAAAGAAACTATACAGGTATATTGGGTAAAATTGACAGAGAGTAAAACCGAGCTGGTTCCTGCTTCTGTTACTATCAATACCTCTGAAGACCAAACAAATCAAATCAAGGCAGCTTTAAACCAGTTATTAGCTGGTGATAAGATTAATAGTACTTTAATTCCAGTTGAAACCAAGCTTCTAGACTGTAAAGTAGAAAAAAATGGTATTCATTTGAACTTCTCCAAGGAATTTAACACCGGGGGAGGCACGGCATCCCTAATAGGTCGTCTGGCGCAGGTTATTTATACCGCCACAGAGACACAGAACAAGGCTAAAGTATGGCTGAATATAGAAGGTAAACCCATGGAAATTTTAGGAGATGGGGATGGCTTAATGGTTGAACAACCCATGACTAGGGAAAAGTTTAGACAAGATTATCAACTCTAAGTTTTAAATAACTAGTCTTAGTAATTAATTACGCCTGTTGCCTGTACCCTCGGTCAGGCTACTGATAGCCTGTTTCCTATTAAAAAGTGAGGCTTTCCATGATTCAAGCTACAAAACTACTATCTTTTGAGGAATTTATTGCCTGGTTGCCAGAGAATAGGCGCCCAACTCTCTCTATATAATATCAGCTTGTCGAAAGAGAGTACCAAGTGCAGCAATTCAGGGAAAAAGATCTGATTGAATCACCTACATTCCCTGAACTCAAGTTGACTGTTGAACAGATTTTTCAGGTTTCTGAATACTATTTTTTTCTATTGACAAAAATTGACAATTGTGTATATGCCTAGAGCAAGAGATCTTTAAAATCTCTTTCTTGAAGAACAAATAATATGAAATTACAAGTTCAAATTAGAGGAGAAGGCTTTCCTATTCTCTGTCTACATGGTCATCCTGGTTCAGGAGATTGTCTAGATATCTTTACAGACTATTTATCTCAACGCTTTCAAACCATTGCACCAGATCTCAGGGGTTATGGTCAAAGTAAAACAAGAGAAAGGTTTACCATGCAGGAGCATCTAGAAGATCTAGGGGAACTTTTAGAACAATACCATCTAGAACGCTGTTTATTGCTAGGCTGGTCATTAGGAGGAATCCTTGCTATAGAATTACTCATTAAATACCCAGAACGCTTTAGTGGGTTAATTTTAGTGGCTTCTGCTGCTTTTCCACGTGGTAACCACCCACCGATCACTTTTTTCGATCTTCTCTATACAGGTCTTGCCGCTTTAGTCAACTCTATAAAACCAGGTTGGGAATGGAATATTGAGACTTTTGGCAAGCGTTCCCTCTTTCGTTACTTAATCACCCAACAAACCCCTATAGCTTACCAATATCTGGCTAAATATGCCGTCCCCGCCTATTTGAGAACCTCGCGTTTAGCAGACCAAGCGCTCAACAAGGCTCTAAAAGTTGGTTATAATCGTCTAGCTGACTTAAAATGCAGTCAAGTTCCCTGCCTAGTTTTAGCGGGTAGTAACGATCGTCACATCACAGCCTATTCTAGTCAAGAAACCGCTCGATATTTAAAAAATTGTTCTTTCTACTGTTATCCTAATACTGCTCACCTATTTCCTTGGGAGATACCTAGTCAGGTAATCAGGGATCTTGAGCAATGGCTGCAAGAGAATCCCGAAATAGTAAAATAAAAACTTTGAAAAAGACCCCACTGACAATCTTGATGCCATTCCCCGTTATCGTATTAACCATCACTACATCTGCAGAGCTACTCCAGGTGCGTAACAAAGTCCCTGGGCTTGCGGAATAGTACCAAACTTCGACTCCCAAATTAACCGTATTTGAAGTCATAGTATTGAACTAAAAAATGAACTCATTTGACCATCACTTTATAATGAAAGCGGACTTTTGTCAATGAATAATGACCAGTTAACGGGGCGGCGTACTCATTTCTAAAAGGTACGTTAGGGGAGTATTTTCGATTAGGCAACTCTTAGCTTAGTAAAATAAAACTATAAGCTCTCTTCAGTCCAACTGACTATTTTTTTTTTAAATGCTCTTCTGCCTCCTCCTGAAAAATGGTTAGTTGAGTGGGTTTACAACGTTTAATAGTCACTTTTATCTCTTTAGCTCCTTCTTCTTTGAGGTCTTCTAAATATCCATTGAGGTTGCTTTTGGCTTCTTTATCTGTTAGAAATGGTCCAAAATAGTAAATACACTTCGGCTTTTCAGTTTTAATTTCTATCCAATAGGCCAGTCCTAGGAAATCCTGCAGTTTTAACAATAATTCAATCATCACTATCCCCTTTTACCGTTTTCATTGAGTTATTCTAACGCTAATTTTCAGCTTATTTACTACGAAAAGTAACTTTTATTGTTTTAATTTACTTCTAAAGGTATAGCTTTTCATTGCGGCGTTGACGATAAACTTCATAAAGAGTGATAGCAGTAGCAATAGACGCATTTAGGCTAGGAGTTTTCCCTGCTTGAGGAATAGAGACTAGTTGATCACAAGAGCGTTCCGTCAAGAGATTTAACCCTTCTCCTTCTGAACCTATAACAATTCCTATGGCTCCTTTAAAATCTATGTCTTGTAAATATTTACTTTGTCCTGCTGTCGTTCCATAGAGCCAAAACCCCGCTTTTTTCAGATCCTCTAAGGCTCGACTCAGATTAACTACTCTAGCTACAGAGAGGTGTTCTAGTGCTCCAGCGGCCACTTTCATTACTGTAGAAGTAATCCCGACTGCTCGTCTTTGAGGAATAATTAATCCCTGTGCTCCCATTGCTTCTGTCGTCCGAATAATTGACCCTAAATTTTGGGGATCAGTGATCCCATCTAAAATCACTAGGACTGGACTATCGGTCGCAAGTTTAGCTTGTTCAATTAAGTCTTGTAATTCAAGATAAGTATATGGTGATATTTGTGCAGCAATACCCTGATGATTAGCCCCATTAGTAATCTGTGAAAGACGATTATCATCTACTTCATCTATGACTGCGCCATTTTCTTTAGCTTGCACTAAAAGTCCATGAAAACGCCCATCATGGCGTAAACGGGGAATTACCCAAATACGATTAATTTGATGCTCACTTGCTAACGTCGCTAAAACAGAATGACGACCATAGATTAAATCATGGTCGCTTTGTTCTTCTTCGGGGGGTTGATACTTATTATCTAGTCCTTGAGGTTTTCTCTCTCCCTGGGGGGGTTGATATTTATTATCTAGTCCTTGAGGTTTTCTCTCTCCCTGGAGGGGTTGATACTTATTATCTAGTCCTTGAGGTTTTCTTTCTCCCTGGGGGAGTTGATATTTATTATCTAGTCCTTGAGGTTTTCTCTCTCCCTGGGGGGGTTGATATTTATTATCTAGTCCTTGAGGTTTTCTTTCTCCCTGGGGGGGTTGATATTTATTATCTAGTCCTTTAGTTTTTCTTTCTCCCTGGGGGGGTTGATATTTATTATCTAGTCCTTTAGTTTTTCTTTCTCCCTGGAGGGGTTGATATTTATTATCTAGTCCTTGAGGTTTTCTTTCTCCCTGGAGGGGTTGATATTTATTATCTAGTCCTTGAGGTTTTCTTTCTCCCTGGAGGGGTTGATATTTATTATCTAGTCCTTTATTAGGGGAAATTTTCGGCTTTTTAATTGGTTCATTGAAAGATTTATTCATGCTCAACTATTGTATTAAAATCAATTTTAAGTAAAAGTTCATGGAGACGTTCTGTATCATTGAGATAAAGATAACCAATGAGAGTCTCTAAACTAGATGCCTCTTGGTATAAAGCCAAAGAAAGACGCCGCGGCCCATTGTTAGCGGCATTACGGCCTTGGCGTAATATATCTTTTTCTGCTTCTGTTAAATATGGCTTAAGCTTTTCTAGACAGCGAACCTGTCCTTCAGCACGAACCTGCTTTACTACCTTAGCATGATAATCAGAATTTCGCTTTGGCGGTAAAAGAAAATAAGTTCGGACATATAATTCATAAACAGCATCTCCAACATAAGCTAGAGATGCTGCTGAAAGACGTTTAATTTGAGCCGAATTATCACTCTCAGAGTTTCCTTGATGCCTAAAAGGAATTTTTAGTTCTATATTAGAATACCCCAATGGATCTAAGTTAGCCTTTCGAGAGTTTGTCTCCTCCACCACTAGACCTCACTTTAGCTCTATCAATCTTACTTTAAAGTCGCCAAAGCTGCTTCTAAAGTAGGCTGAAGAGTTAGATAGTTTTCTAGACGAACTCGCTTCACTGTTTGAACTACTCTTGCATTACCAACAATTTGTAAAGTTCCCGAAGCTGTTTTAGCTTTTTTGTCGAGCTGAACTAAAGCCCCTAATCCAGAACTATCAATGAAATCTATGTGAGATAGATCTAGAATGATATTTGACGGACCATCATCTAAACCTGCATTAAGTACCTTGCGAAAGTTAGGTTCAGAGAAAGCATCTAAGAGGCCAGTTAGACGAAAAATTTGATAATTTTTCTTAACTTCACGAGTTCCTCTCAAACTTACAGTTAAGTTCAATTGTTCAGGAATGGTTCTTTCCCCCTTAAGTAGAGTAAATGAGTCAATGGAAATTATAACTTAACATGGTTAAGAAAAAAATATATTTTTATCGAAGTTCAGAGAATTTTGGGACTCATCTCAACTAAAAAGACTGGTTCCGTTCCTTGAGAATGAGAGAATTAAAAAAAGTCCTAACCAAGAAAATTAATGTCATCTATTCGTAAAATACATCAACAACTAATAACTAAGGAACGCTCGGCTCTAGAAATCACTCAAGAGAGCTTAAACCGGATTGAGAAACTAGAGCCAAAACTGCATAGTTTTCTCTGTATTACAGCCCCACAAGCTATAGCGACTGCCCAAAAAGTCGATGCTAAAATAGCCCAAGGCGAGACGATAGGACTATTAGAAGGTATCCCCATAGCCATTAAAGACAATCTTTGTACACAAGGCATTCCCACTACCTGCGGTTCGCAAATCCTCCAGAACTTTATCCCTCCCTATGAGTCTACCGTCACCACCAAATTACAGCAAGCTGGCACAGTGATGGTAGGAAAAACCAACCTCGATGAGTTTGCGATGGGGAGTTCTACGGAAAACTCAGGCTACCAAGTGACTGCCAACCCTTGGGATATTTCTCGCGTTCCAGGGGGGTCTTCAGGGGGTTCAGCAGCGGCAGTCGCCGCCCAAGAATCTATAATAGCCCTAGGATCCGATACAGGCGGATCTATCCGTCAACCAGCATCCTTTTGTGGTGTAGTAGGCTTAAAACCTACTTATGGTCTAGTCTCTCGTTATGGACTGGTAGCCTATGCTTCTTCTTTGGATCAAATAGGTCCTTTTGCTCGTTCAGTAGAAGATGCTGCTATATTACTAGAAGCAATAGCAGGTTATGATTCCAAAGACTCTACTAGTCTCGATATTCCTGTGCCTAACTACACTCAGTATCTCTCTAAAGAGCTTAAAGGTTTAAAAATAGGCGTAATTACAGAAACTCTAGGGAGTGGTCTTTCTCCTGAAGTAGCTCAGTCTTTACAATTAGCTATCAAACAACTAGAAAGTCTAGGTGCAACCGTGGTGGAAGTCTCCTGTCCTCGTTTTAGATATGGAGTGGCAGCCTACTATATTATAGCTCCTTCTGAGGCTTCCGCTAATTTAGCCCGCTATGATGCCGTCAGATATGGACTCAGAGAAGAAGCTGACTCTCTCTTGGCTATGTACACTCAGACCCGTTCGCGTGGTTTTGGGGCAGAAGTTAAACGGAGGATTATGATTGGCACCTATACCCTATCTGCTGGTTATTATGACGCTTATTATCTCAAAGCCCAAAAAGTCCGCACCCTTATTAAAGAAGACTTTGAAAATGCCTTTGCCAAACTAGATGTTTTAATTTGTCCTACCTGTCCCACCACAGCGTTTAAAGCAGGTGAAAAGACAGAAGACCCTCTAAGTATGTATCTCTCAGATCTGATGACCATTCCAGTCAATTTAGCAGGGTTACCAGCGATGAGTATTCCTTGTGGGTTTGATAGTCTAGGTCTCCCCATAGGACTACAACTTATCTCTAATGTCCTTAGGGAAGATTTACTCTTTCAGGTCGGTTATGCTTATGAGCAGTCTACCACTTGGCAGCAGTCAGTACCACCTGTGAGTTAAAAGTAACTATAGTATTGCTTGTAGTGGGACAGGCAAGATGCCTGTCTCACAATGAACTAAATACTTAAAGGACATTCTGCCTTTTTTTAGGCTCTTTCCTTCTCATTTGGACTATTTAGGGTTTGCTGAAAAAGCCAAATTCTAGTGGAGAAAGGAAGCAGGGGAACTTCTTTTGAACTACTAAAGTTCTAGATGGATGGTTTGGACAATGGTCTTATTGTACTAAAAAATTTGAATTTTCACATTGAGTGGGGGTCTTCCCAATGGAGGAACACTAAGTCTAATGCCTCTTTCTTTACACCATTCTCTATTTTTTCTTGTGCGATAAAAAATTTTATCTGCATGGACAAATTCTGGATAATAACCTGTAAAAATTTTATATTTTTCTACTTGAGCTTTTAAATCTCCTGATTCGTTAAAGTTGTGCCAACTTAACCTATCTAAAAACACATATCCATTGACAATACATAAAATTTATTTAGGTTAGATGTGCAAGTATATTTTCTGATTTTAGCTTATTTTCTTGCACTTTTTTATCTTTCAATATGACGTAAAGACTTTTTAGGTAAGAGTTTCAGCTTTCTTCAACAACCCCTAAATACTTTCCTGTATCTTAAATTTACCTCATAAATTTGATGTAAAAGTATTAGTATAAATAGTTACGTTTACAGCAGTTTGAGACCAGATAAGCTTGCTTAACCAGGGATCGGGGCTCCGAGAGAGCCCGGGTTTTGGTTTTTAAGTTGTGGCTTAATAGATTAAAATTTGCTGTAAAACGTTATTACCTGCTAATATAGAAATAGGTAGTTAATTATTACCTAGCACAGACGAGAAAGAACAGATTAAGAAGGTATTAAGTTCACAAAAATTAATAAAAACTAGACCATATTACACCAAAATGAACATTAGAATTGAGTATAGGGATGAGTAAAATCTGTACTCAAATAGTTTTCTAACATCTTTTTTTGCACTTTGACTTATTAAGAATAGGCTGAAAGTTTTAGCTAGTAAGGGTTTCAATAGCAATGTATTAATCACTTTGATAGATTTTCCAGCTCATTTGTGGTCAAACTAACCCGCCATGTTTCTTTTGTATATTGTTTTTTACCTTCTTTAACAGATGGAATGTAGCCGTCTATATAATAGAATTGTGAGTCAGTAGAGAAATTGCCCAACTGAAAAATATTCAATTTCGAAAAATCCTGAGTTTCTTGACAACTCTTACTATTAAACAGTTTGCTATAATTCCTACCGGTGCGGGCGGGATCTACCCCAGGATAATATTTATCACTTTCTGGTTTCCCAGGCACCAAGACAACCGCTAAAAACTTATCATTTGGTGAAAAAGCCGATTCTGCTATGCCGACATCAGGATTATCAGTTGGAAGTTCACAAGTCTGCTCAAAACTGGGATAGCTATAAAGAAGAAGCTTTTTTTCATCCTCATCATAAGTTAAAAATTCCTCTTCATTGTGAGAAATTCCATAGACTCTTCCAGGAAAGTTTCTAATTCGCCTATTCGTTCTCAAATCCCAGAACATAGTATTGTTTTTCTGTGATGCCGCGAGAATATTGCCACCGTCTAAGAGAAATAATTCTCTAATCACTACGTCTTTTTGCATTTGGAAAGTACGCAGTACTTCCCCAGACGCTCTATTTTTGACAGTCACCTCACCGGTTCTGCTGCCAATAATTTGATAAACCTCAGATTCTAAAACAACTTGCTCAGAAGTGATTCTCAATAGAGTTTCTCCTATGGCACCCTCATTGAGAAATAAGCCTATCAGCATTGCTCCCAATAATCTCATTTTAAAGTTCTTCATTTTTTCTCCCTAACAACTAAGATTATATTGTCTCATCATAGGAGTTTAACAGAACAAACCCACGGAATTTTAAGTTCTGTGGGTTTGGCAGAGTTACTCAAGTTAACTTCATCTATTCTAGTACTTTCCAAAGATTACGTCTTGCTTTATGTTTAGTGCGCCATTGAGATAGAAGACTTTCATAGGTGGGAAGAGAAAGTTCTTTGACTCCTAAAAGCTTAAAGGTGACTTACCCCAATATTTCTCTCTATACTGCTGGGCTAACTCAGGTACCCATTCATGGAACTCTTTATAAATATACTCGCAGAGAGTTTGAATTTCTAACTGAGCATCGCGAGCGCTTCTCATATTAAAGAAATGAAGTAATGAACGAATGTTACAAGTGAAAGTATAATTCTGCCTGATATTTTGTGTTAAGTAATGCCGCGCCTGCTCAGGGGGCATACCTGTACTAATATTATTGGCATATCTCATAGCTGCCTGCTCACTAAACCACTTGTCATTCTCTCTAGCTTCTTGAGTATATTCAAAATGGTTACCTTCACGGTCATGGTATTTCCCTACAGGTCTGAAGTAGAATATTGATTCTAAATCTCCTTTTTCTGTGAGGCACTTAATTACCCTTTCTCCTGTATAGCGCTGTGATTGTATATCAAAGGTAGCTATACGATGTGTTCTGTGCTGCATAGCTACATCATGTGGAAACCCACCTACCGCTATAGTGATATGAGCGTGTTCTAATGGACCTGAGTGTGGTCTTAAAGAATGTAGAAGTTGCTTGTCTATAAGTCGCCACGCCTTTTCTTCATCAGGCCATAACCCGTTATCCCACTCATCTCCTATAAAGCCTTCTGAGTAATCCCCGTGTGCTGGTGTCCATGTTACTGAGTAAGGATTTTCTGTTGCCGCTATTGTTCTAACTTTAAAGTATGGGTCATTAATAATCATTTGAGTGCTCATTTATCAGGAGACAGGAGTCAGGAGTCAGGATGCAGTAGTCAGTAGTCAGTAGTCAGGAGACAGTAGTCAGGAGAAAATTCTATATTTTTTTCTTCGTCTTTCATTCTGAATTCTGAATTCTGTGTCCTGTATCCTTCTTCATATCAGTAGACCCAAAGCCTCCGCGTTGAACTGTGCGTGGGTCTTCTTCTATTTGTTTCAAGACACTAGGTATATTAGGCGTTATTACTAACTGAGCTATTGCCTTTTCTGCCTTTAAAAGGATAGGTTTGTGTAGGCTATATAGTGTCAAGAATAGCTCACCTGTGTACATTGGGTCAATGATTCCTACTGAGTTAGCTAGTTGTACACCTTTCTTAACAACTGAGCTACGAGGATAGATAGCAAACCAATGGTCAAATCTAAGTCCCTCTCGGACGCAGTCCCTCTCGGACGCAGTTCCGGAGGAATGTTCCAAAGCAGCGTCAGGTACTAAGATAATTCCTGTCCTCTGCAAGGGAAATTTATATTCATCTTTCTCTTCATCAAAAGGTATCTGAGAGAAAGGTAATATAAGAGTGTCTTCTGTTAAATAAATATCCCAACCTACATCTGATTGGTTATGTTTCACTAATTGCTTTTCAGGGCAATGTGGTAGTTTTATGTAGTTTAGTGTGTATGTAGATTCCATAAGTTTCTTTAAGAATTTTTCATCTAGTTTTATTGATTCCAGATATTCTAATTGCCTTTCCCTATCTTCTACTAAGCGTACCCTTGAATATTGGGAATTTTAGCTCTAAATTTTCTTAATTCTGCTTCCCAAATATCGGTATCAAATGACTTTAATAATGCGAGAGCCTCTAAAGTAAGAGTATAACCTCTCGTTCCTTCAATAAGTCTTATTTCCAATAAAGGAACAAGATCTTGTTTTTTAACATCTTCGTTTGTTTGATAATTTTGCTGTCCAAAATCAATAATATCCCCTATTTGCATAACTAAAGTTCCATCGACACATTGCCAAGGTGTTTCAGGGTTAAGTTGGGCGATAGCTAAGAGTGCCAAAGCCAACCGTTTTTTGCGATTTGAAGTCCTGCCACGAGTAGAAATGCCGACCTCCTGAATAATTCTCAACGCTTGTTCTATCTTTTTTTCACGGGGACTTATGTTCATCAGTATCTGTGGTGTGGCTACTGACCTAGGGTCAGAAAAATCAGCCTGTTTATGTATTTTAGAACTTTTGAATGGAGCCTCCAGAAAATGGCGGGCTTGTTGCGCTAAGGACAGTGCCATCAGTGGGGGAACAGCATTACCTATCTGTTCAAATTGCTCATATTCGGTTCCCTGGAACTCAAACCAATCGGGAAAGCTTTGCAGTCTGGCCGCCTCTCTGACAGTCACCATCCTACGGCGACCATCAGGGAGTTTAATTCTGAGCATATCTGCTGTTGCTCCACCCAAGTTTCTACAGGTAACTGTCCGCGAGGGTTGCTCAAGATGTAAATCTCTTGAATTAATACATTTGCTCTTCTTTTCATACTCAGCAATATAGCTATCCATACTAGGAGTGAGGAACCGACTGTTATCATTACTAGTTTTGGCTAGAGGTCCTAAAGCTACGTCTACAGTAACAGGTTGTTGGGTAAAGGGATCAGGCCACTGCCAACCTACACAAGAAGCAACGACAAAAACCCGTTCCCGCTTTTGTGGCACTCCATACTCAATGGCTTTAAGTAATTTAGCCTCTACACTGTAGCCAAAGCGCTCTAGTTCTTGCATTGCTTGTCGCAAGTAATCCTTATTGCGGAAAAGCAGTCCTCGCACATTTTCCATAATAGCTATCTTGGGACGTATCCGATTAACTGCATCTAAAAAGATAGGAAAACCGTCACGGGGATCTGTTTTTCCCCTTTGATAACCTATTTGACTGAAGGGTTGACAAGGTGGTCCGCCAATAATAATGTCTGCTGCGCCTTCTGGTTTACCTATAGATAAAAAGACCTCTTGGCAACTACCCCCTAAATTACGATTGTAAGTAGCTACCGCTTGGGGTTTCATCTCAAAACCATAAGTATGAAACCCTACTGCTTCAAATCCTAATGCTAACCCACCACAGCCAGCAAATAAATCGAAAATAACAGGCGCATCAGATGGTAATTTAGGTTGAGGAAACTGAGCACCTAACCAAGAAAGCCAAGCTTGATGATCTGTAAAATATTCCATAAAGTTATCATCCCTCAATAATGCCATCGCCTCTAAGCTATACTGCTCTAAACTTCTAACACTGTAAATCATGGAACTGGGCAAACTTCGAGTGATTCTTTAACAATTGTTCATAACTGCCGATTTCGAGAATCTGTCCGCGCTCTAAAACAATAATACGATTAGCATGACGAACTGTTGAAATTCGATGCGTTACTAAAAAAAAGGTTCGTTTTCCCGCTAATTTCTCAATAGAATCCTGAATTAATGCTTCAGAAACTGAATCTAAAGACGATGTTGCTTCATCTAAAATCAATATGCGTGGATTCCTTATTAAAGCACGAGCCAGAGCGATGCGTTGGCGTTGTCCTCCTGATAATTTGGTTCCATTTTCTCCTATTAATGTATTTAAACCTTCTGGAAAATTCTTGATAAACTCATCGACATTAGCATCTTTAGTTACTTGGTTAATCTGTTCTTCACTAATCCCCTCAAGCCCATATAAAATATTTTCCCTGATTGTCCCAAAAAATAAAACTGTTTCTTGGGTTACTACTGAAATAAACTGTCGATAAGTCCTTAAATCTAAATCATTGAGATCATATCCGTCTAACAAAATGCGTCCTTGTGTAGGACGTAAAAACCCAATAATCAGATTTAATAATGTTGACTTACCTACGCCTGATTGTCCCACTATCCCAATTATTTCTCCTGCCTTGACTTCTAGATTAAAATTCTCTAAAACTGTATGGTTGCTATGAGGATAAGTAAAGCTTACTGATGCAAAACTAAAGTACCCTTTGACCTCTTTAAGAGCAATCTTTCCTTGATTTTTCTCCAAATCAGGACATTCTAAAATCTCCCCAATTGACCTGACTGCTTCAAAACCCTTGCCTAATTGCGGTAACACTGCCAGAATTTGCATAACAGAACCAGTCAAGACGTCAAAATAAGTAGTTAATATAATAACATCGCCAACCGTAATACCCCATTGATCCCGATAGACTAAAGTTGCTGAAGTTATCAAGCATAAACAACTAAATAACTGTAATGTTACCCAAGCTGAGGCATTGGCAAACGCATTAATTGTATCTACCTTTATCTCCGCTTTTTGTAATGTTTCGATTTTGTTTTTTGTGCGTTGGATTTCTACTGCTTCGATTCCATGAGAGCGGGTAATAGGCAAGAGTTTTAACATCTCTATTAGATAGGCTGCTAGTCCTTCTAATTTTTGCCTTAAAATAGCATTGCGCTGATTGACTGGACTATGGAATATTCTTATTAAAATCACTGCTAGAGGAATAGTTACTGCAAAAAATAACAAGAATATTGGAGCGCGAACAGCAACAACTGATATGGCAACAATTATTGTCAGAAAAGTTGCCGGTAAATACTGAAAAAGGTTATAGGTTAATTGTTGAATATTTTCAACATCCTGAATTAATTTATTCTGTAGAGCACCCATCCCATAATTTTCATAGAAGGAAAAAGAAAGTTCCTGTAATCTCTGAACGATAGCTAATCGTAAATTTGCTTCAACTCTTCTCAATGATTTACTCATGAAACGAATATGAAGATAATGAGTGAGAATATTTTGGAGCACGCAGGCTCCCAGAATCAATCCATTTAAGAGCAAGTTTTGTTGAGAATTGCTATTAGGATGGGAAATAATATTAATAACATTAGCATAGATAATCGGACGAAGCCATTCTGGGCTATGTTTAATAATATAAAAACCCATAGATATACCCAGATTGCCCCAATCTTCCCGATATAAATAAAGTAAAGTCCGAAAGGGCTTGCTACTGTCATAATTACTTGTCATAAGCCCTATAAGCCCTCGATAACGCCCTTTAAGCCTACTGCCATCGCCTTTAGGCTTAGGCTATATTCCTCTAAACACCGCTTTCTCGTTGCTTGTCCTTTTTGGTAGGCTTCTTGGGGATGAGGGAAAATATAACTGATCGGACTACCTCCCACAATAACTTCAGTATATTTTAAACAGTTCTCCAACCACTTCAGATATAAAGGAAATTCTAGACTGACAACGGGAAAATTTAGTTCAACTAAAGTAGGATTTTTTGTCTTATAGGCTAAACCTAACATTTGAACTATATGACGTAATTTTTCTAAACCTTGCGCCAAAAGAAAAGGACGAATATCCCTGCCCCAACGTCTCGCACCTTTTTGGGAAAAATCACTGACAATTAATGAGATCTTTTTAACTAACAAGCAACTTATTTACACTAGTAGTTTTTTTCAGTTTATCATTAGCGTGTTTGAGTTGAACGATGGCGTTTTACAATAGAACTCAGTCCTCTTGGTTAGATGGCTTTCAATACTTTTCGGTTAAGTCAGTCATTAGTGGTGCAGGCACTCCACCCTCCTTCAGGCTACTGACAGCAATAATAAACACACTTCTAGCCTGTTTCCACATTTGTAAATTTCCTGAAAAGTTCCGCAGGCCCAGAGGTATTGAGATGGCTTTATCTTTTTTTAGGTACAGCCAGGAAGTTGAAAGCTTGAAATGGATACTGCATTGCTTTCACCAACTGTTCATAACTTAGCGCTTTTCCATCTCCAAGCCAATCTTTAACTAGAAATATTGAATATGAATAACTCTCAAAAAAGTTATAAATATCCCTAATCGATATATTATATGACTTGAGTCCAGTTATAGTACATTCAAACAAAATAGTAGGTTGATCTTTGAGAATAACTTTTATACCACCTCGCAAAACGGCTAGTTCACATCCTTCTACGTCAATCTTTATAAAGCCTATAGGTAGATCCGATGGAACAATGTCATCAAGCCTTTGGCAATTTACTTTAAGAATCTCAACTTTTAAGTTGGTTATACTGGAATTATTATTGTTGTGTAGACGTAATCCACTAAAAGCAGAACGTTGAGGCTGTAGAAAGAATTCAACTTCACCAACAGTGTCACTAAGAGCGATTTGTAGGACTTTCACATCAGGAAACTTCTGCTTTAACCACTTGCATTTGTAAGGAATTGGTTCAATGGCAATATGTTTTCCATCTGGAGAGAGTTTTTTTATAGTACTTGTTATCGATCCCAAATGAGCACCAATGTCAATACAATTCATTGGGTTATTAATGATTCGAGTCAATGCTGTCTCAAGTCGCGAGTGCTCTGCGAAAAGCTCTTTAAGTTCAGGATACCTTATTCGATCATAATTATTAGTGAGACTGCGTAATTTAGAGGCAAATATCTCTACTGGTGTATTAATAAAACTACTAACTATGTACTCTTTAAAATTCATTAATGTTTCCTTGCTCTTTATTGTTAATTATGTACTTAGATGTTTTTTTCAGTCTACCACTAACGTGTTTGAGTTGAACGATGGCGTTTTATAATAGAAATCAGTCCCCTTGATTGGAAAAATAAATAAGAATTATGTACTTAGAACTGTTTTTAGCCAAACTACCTGAAGCCTATCAAATCTTTGATCCACTAGTAGATGTGTTGCCTATAATTCCCGTTTTCTTTTTATTGCTGGCTTTTGTTTGGCAAGCGGCAGTCGGTTTCAGATAAATCATTGACAATTGTTTATCCTAGAAGGGTACTCTTAAAATAAGAGTGCCTTTTTTTCCATTCACATGGGAATTCTAGTAAATAAGAATAAAATATATTAAACCAAGCATATAAAATTATGACGAATGTTAATAAAAATCTCAACCAAGTCCTGTCTCAACTAGGTCGCCGCATGATCGACATAGGCTATGTTAACTTGTCGCAAATGCAACAAGCTGCCGCAACTACTACTCGAACAAAACAACCACTAGTTGAAATTTTACAAGAAATTACAGGTCGTCCTGCCCCTTTAGAGTTACTCAGTCAATATACAAAACAGCATCCTTTTATTATTAAAGCCCTCTATGGGTTGGAATTCGTGGCTTTAGAAAACATTCAAGTAGAAGAAGTTTTTAGATTAATAAATCAATTACTCCCAATGTCCTTCTGCCGTAATCATCAAGTTTTACCAATCGCTAAATTTAGTTCCCATGTTCTTAAGGTAGCAATAGTTGAGCCTAATAACGCCCAAATCAAACAAGAATTAGAAGCTTTTCTCGCTACTCTTCGAGAGGCTGCGCCAATAGAAAAGATCAAAATTGAATATTTTGGAATTTACCAAGAAGATTACCAAGAATTAGTCAAGAAATATAATAAAAAGAATAAATTCCCCAAAGATATAGAAATAGAACCAGAAAAAGCTCTAGAACAAACCCTAATTAATATAGGAGAAAAAATAGATGAAATTCTGGATGCAGATATAGAGGAAGAAAGCCCATTATTACAGAGAAAAATCTCCGCAGAAGAAGCAGCTATCGCTGAATTAGTTGAAAGAATTCTCACTGAAGCTATTGAGAAAAAAGCTACTCAAATAGAGATATATCCGATTAATAATGCAGTCAAGGTGCAATTTGAAGAAGATGGTATCTTCTATCCTAGAGCGGAAGGCTTATTATCATTAGACTTGTTAAATAAGATTATTTCTCATCTAAAAAACCTAGCAGATATAAACACAAATAGTCAGCCAGTCAAGAAAACTCAACAAGGACGTTTACGCTTTAGATTTAACATTCGTCCTGTAGAATTTTGGTTAACTATCTCACCTGAAAAAGTATCTCTACGCCTTTTAAATCAAAACTCTTCACTTAACTTAGGAGAATTAGTGAGTGAACCAGTCTCTCACCAAAATATCCAGAGTTTACTAAAAAAACCTTCAGGGTTAATTATAGTAACAGGGACTAACAGATTAAGTATTATCAATACCCTGTATAGTTTCTTAAGTGAACGCAACGAACCGAAAGTAAAAATTATTACTGTAGAAGAACCAGTTGAGCGAATTATCCCAGGACTGAGACAGCTAGAAGTTAACCGAAATCTCCAAAGTGATCACGCAGCCCTTTTAAAAGCATTACCTTCCCAAGAAATAGATATTATCATGATAGATGATGTATCTGACCCGAACGTCACTAAAATAGCCCTAGATCTGGTCATCAAAGGACGTTTAGTTTTAGTTGGGATACAAGGTCAAGACTGCGAGGAAGGAATTACTCGACTTTTAAACCAAGATATATCTGCCTCCCTCTTAGCCGAACAATTATTAGGGGTTATACATCATCGTTATCTACGTCGTCTCTGTGCTATCTGTCGTCTGTCCCATACTCCTACCCCTGAACAAAAAGCTTTATTCGGTCTAACTAACAGTAAGGAAAGAGCAACTTTCTACAAGGCTAATACTCTCTCGAAAGAAGGAATTGAACAAGCACAGTCTAGAGGAAGACTCTGTAGAAGTTGCAATGGTTTGGGCTATCGTGGACTATTAGATACTTATGAAGTTCTAACAGTTACTCCCTCCCTCAAGCGGGTAATTTCCCAAAAACCTAAGCCACAATTTTTAGCTAAAGCTGTACAAGAAGAAGAACTTAAATCTTCCATCGGTTACGCTCTAGATCTAGTAAATCAAGGAAGCACTACTCTAGATGAGATAGATCGAATTTTTGTCGATAAATTACAAAACTATAATCCTAGTCCTAAACCGAATCTGAGTCCAAAAAGTAACCCCTCAACTCAAGGGGTTAGCCAACGCATAGAAAATATGGAAAATCTTGTCATGGGATTGCTGCACGAATTGCAACAATTAAAACTAGCAATAGGACAACCAGTTGAGTCGGAAAGTGTACCGACAAACCCTCATAGTATTCCTGCTGATCCAGATCCTAGTAAGCAAACGATTGCCTCAGGTTCGGCCTTCTATGAAGAATTAATTGATCCAGGTGAATGGGATCAACTTCGCAATGAACTCAACATTGATCAAGATACAATTGCTGTAGATTTTCCTGATGCGGATGAACGACAACAATCACGTCGTTCTATACCTGATCCCTGGTAAGCATTTAAGTTACCTACTCTAAAAAACCTTAAGACATTAAAACTGGCGCTAGGCTATTGCCTATTGCCCATTCCCTGCTAAAACGCATTTAAAATGAGTTTTAGCTTAAAACCTTAGATCTTATTGGGAATCGTTTCAGAAGAACCTACAGTGACAATCACAAGATTATCGGGATGAATTAATTCCTGAATGGCTTGCTGTACTTGAGCAAAACTCACAGCCTCAATGCGTTCAGGAAATGCTCGCAGTTCTTCTTGATTTAGACCTACTACAGAATTACCTAAAATCATAATGGCTACATCACTTGGATTAGCTAAACTGATGGGATAGCTATTAATAATCGAGCGTTTAGCGGACTGCAATTCTGCCTCGGTAATTCCCTGTTCTCGGAACTGCTTTAACAAGGTCAAAGTACTAGTAATAGCTTTAGAAGTATCTTCTGGAGAAGTCTGCATGTAAATTAAGAAAGGACCTGGAGCACGTCCTGCAGCGAAACCACTAGAAATCCCATAAGTCAGTCCTTGTCGATCTCGGATTTCTGTTCCTAAGCGACTAGACAAGGTATCTCCCCCTAAAATTTCGTTTAGTACAACAGCCGCATAAAACCGACTATCTGTTCTAGAGATGCCGTTGTAGCCAATATAAGTAATGGATTCTTTTTTACCAGGGATAATTAGATTGAGTCGTTTCTCTACTGGGCTACGCCCAGACAAATCAGAGGGAAGGGATACAGGAGAAATTTTAACAGTAGGAGGTTTCCCTGAGCGCTGCCAAGAACCAAAAGCTTGAGTTAAAAGAGATTTAACCTCAGTCAGGTCAAAATCCCCTACTAAAGCTAGGGTAGTGGTATCGGGTCGATAGTGTTCTTGGTAAAAAGCAAGGATCATAGCTTGAGAAATGCTTTTTAGACTTTCTTCAGTAGGAAAGCTATGAAAAGGATGATTTGGGGGGTAGATAGTCTGCTGAAAAGTTCTTCTGGCTACAGTACTAGGATCGTCTAATTGAATTTTCAGACTAGATAGAGAGCGCTGACGACTTAATTCCAACTGGTCAGCTGGAAATGTCGGGTTTTGTAGTACTTGTGCTAAGGTTTTAATTAAGATCGCTACGTTGGCTGATAATCCTACTCCCTCAAAGTTAACCCCCTCACGACTGGCCGCAAATCCTAAATCAATACCTCGATCTTCCAATGTCTTAGCCAGAGAAAGAGCCGATTGACTTTGGGTTCCATTCATTAAATTGTTGGCTGTTAGACTAGCTAACCCTGCTTTTTCGTCACTATCAAACTCGCTCCCTGCTAAAATCTGCCCACTCAGGTTAACAGTTGGAACACTATGGTCACTTAAAAGCAGAACACGCATCCCATTGTCTAAGATGAATAATTCTGGTAGAGGCTGGGATAAAGGGGAGGTAGTTGAGCTAGTCGGAGGTAAGTATTTAGCTAGTTCTGCTGGGTCTACGGGCTTACCTGGCTTAAAGTTCTCAACAGTGCGTGTGGTGCCTCCTGATGAAGTTCCTGGTTGACCATCGGGAAGTGTGGGTTCAAAAAAGCCAAGAGTTTGATTAACTGGATTGAGATAGGTTTGAGCGATTCTTTGCACATCTTGCGCGGTAACCTTAGTAATCCCATTTAGATACTGTTCGACATATTCATAATTTTCAGCAACTGTCTGATAGTACCCCAATTGAGAAGCTTGACTAGTAATATCTTGATTACCCAAGATAAAAGAAGTTTGTAATTCTGTTTTGGCGCGATTTAACTCTTCTATGGTTACGGGATTTTTTTGTAAATCGGCTAGAGATTGTTGAAGAACCTTTTCAATTTTAGACAAGGGTTGACCTGGTGCCCCCGTTACAGAAATTTCGTACCGCCCCGACTCCATCATTTCCATTGGGCTAGCATCTACCGAACTAGCTAATCCAGACTCTACTAAAGACTGGTAAAGTCGTGAACTCCGACCGCCTGTAAGAATCGCATCCATTACGTCAATAATGGCTACATCAGGATGGTTGATGGTGGGCAAGGGATAAACAGCTTGCAATAAAGCGTTACTGCCTGGCTCTTTGAGAATTAGGGGATTTTTCGGGAGAGTTTTGCTGCTTCGAGTTGTTGTAACTGGATTCAATGCTATTTTCTCTCGCTTTGGCAGTTGCCCAAAAATTTGTTCAACCCGTTGAATTACCTCTTTACTGTCAAAATCTCCTGTAATAACCAATGTGGCGTTATCAGGACGGTAGTAAGCTTTATAATATTCTTGAACCTGTTCAACTGTAAATTTTTCCACATCAGATTTAGTTCCTCCTACAGTCAATCCATAGGAGGATTCAGGGAAAGCGGCCCGAATTACAGCCCGATTTAATCGATAATCTGGGCTATTTTCATATCCCTGTAACTCAGAGATGACTACTTTTTTTTCAGTTTTCAGTTGCTCTGTTCCTAGCAAAGATCCTTCCATCCGGTCTGCTTCGAGGGTAAGCAAGGCTTCTAATTTGTCTCGTTGAACCGTTCCAAAATAGGCCGTTTCATCGTAACTTGTAAAAGCATTGAAATCGCTCCCCAAGGCACTAAATAACCGACCAAATTGCACGGGACGGTTATAAGTACCCTTAAACATCAAATGCTCTAGCTGATGGGCAATCCCATTGAGTCCCACACCTTCATTGTGTGAACCCAAGCGATACCAAACCTGTACACTGACAACGGGCGACGTATGAACTTCTTTTGTTAGAACTGTTAAGCCATTTTTTAGAATAGTTTTCTGTACGTCCTGAGTCAGTGATAAAGCGGACTGGGTTTGTTTTGCTAGAAGCATTGAAGTTGGGAGAGTTGCGGCAGTTAGTCTATAGCCTGAAAAAACTAGAATAATTACCAGGACACTTATAAATAGTCCAGCTAGGAGGAAATGGCGAAATTTGGCGACAAAGAGCATGGCAAATTAGGAGCAATTAAAACAAATGTTCATTAGGTCTTCTTTTTTAGGATAACCTAACGCTGGTGATTTAGGTTTTCTGAATACCAATTAATTAGTTCAATGGGATCCTCTTAGGGTCGCTAATTGAGGATAACCAGCTAGAATTAAGGCTCTATCCCTGATCAGACAAGAATCACAAACTCCACAGGGCTCTTTTTCTCCTTGATAACAAGACCAGGTTTTCTCAATAGGTATGCCTAAAGTAATTGCTTCTTTGACAATATCTTCTTTAGAAAACTTAATTAAAGGGGCAACTAGTTGAGGTGCTTTCCCTTCTAAAGCAATTTTGGAGGAGAGATTCGCTAAATTTTGATATGCTGCTAAATATTCTGGTCTACAGTCAGGATAGCCTGAATAGTCTACTGCATTGATCCCTAGGTAGATAGCAGTAGCGTTTTTTGCCTCTGCTAGGGACAAGGCTAAGGCAATAAAGACTGTATTGCGTCCTGGAACATAGGTAATAGGAATATAATTGGGTTTGACTCCATCTGTAGGGATCTCTATTTGGGGATCGGTTAAAGCAGAACCTCCCCAGTCGGAGAGATTAACATCCAGAATAAAATGCTCTGTGATCCCTAGATGTTGAGCAATTTCCACAGCGGCTTCTAGTTCTTTAGTATGACGTTGTCCGTAACGCAAGGAGAGGGCAATCACTTGATAACCCTCTTTTAGGGCGATAGCGGCGCTAGTAGCTGAGTCTAAACCACCAGACAAAAGAACAATTGCTTTCATTGAATATTGAGAAACTTGTGAGTCTGTACACTGAGTCTCCATTGAGGATGACGCAGAATATACTTGATTATCATATGACTACTATTGGGACTATTCCATTCAGGTTGTAGGTATTTTAGGGTGTTAGGCGGAACTTTTTTTGCCATTTCTTCTGCCCATTCTAAATCTTCCTCTCCTGTTATGATGATTTTTAACTCATCTACTTTTGTATAGATACTTGGATCTGGTGGTTTAAAGGTTTTAGGGGAAAAAGTCACCCAATCAAATTTTCCACTAAATGGATGAGCGCCTGAGGTTTCTAGATGAACTCTTAAGCCTTCTTTTTTTAGGGAACTAGTGAGGGGATCTAGGTTGTGTAAGAGGGGTTCTCCTCCTGTAATAATGACTATGGTTGGAGCAGCCACTATTATTTTTTCCACCAAATCACTACTTTGCCATTGTAGATGCTTTTCTCGCGGCCAAGTTTCCTTTTGATCACACCAAGGACAATGGACATCACAGCCCCCTAGTCGTAAAAAGAAGGCATTAGTACCAGTCCAAAAGCCTTCTCCTTGTATTGAGTGAAAGGCTTCTACTATAGGATAGGTAGTTGAGTTGACAGATATAGTGCTTGTCATTAAGACAGTCTTTCTTTAACTAAAGTTTGTATTGTTTTGCCATCAGCTTTTCCTTTTAGTTGCTGCATGGCTATCCCCATTACTTTTCCTAGATCTTTGGCAGATTTAGCACCAGTACTAGCAATAATTTCTTCAATAATTGGTACTAATTCATCATCCGAGAGTTGTTTAGGAAGATATGTTTCAATAATTGCTAACTCTTGGGCTTCTTTTTCGGCTAAGTCATTTCGGCCAGCGTTTTGATACTGTTCAATGGAATCTTTTCTCTGTTTGGCTTGTTGAACCAGTAATTCTATTTCTTGTTCCTCTGTGAGGCTCTCTTGTCCCTGTGGCCGCAGAGATACTTCTTTTTCTAAGAGGACTTTTTTGATACTTCTGACTGTTTCTAGCCGAATTTTGTCTTTGGCTTTCATAGCCGTTTTGATGTCTTCTCCAATGATGTCTTTTAGACTCATATTATTTCTGCTTTTCTCGATATAGAGGTGTTTGATCAATTGTTCCTACTCGATTAATAGGCCAAAACCTAAATACTGCCCTCCCTATGATATTTTCTTTCGGGACAAACCCCCAATACCTAGAGTCGTAGCTGTTCTTGCGATTATCTCCTAAAACTAGGTATTTATCAGGCGGCACAGTACGGGTAGCAAAATCTTCTAAAGGTCTTTCAGGTTGGTCATTAGGTATTTTGGTTATGTATGTATATTTTTCCGAGATGGGTTTTTTATTAACATATACTACACCATTTTTCATGGAGACGGTTTCGCCTGGTAGTCCTATGATTCTTTTAATAAAGGCTTCGTCCTTGTATTTTTCTTCTAAAGCTTGAATATGATCTGTTTTGAAAACTATCACATCTCCTCTTTGGGGTTGTTCAAAGTGATAACCTATTTTTTCAATGATCAGACGATCGTCTATCAGTAATGTCTTTTCCATTGAGGAAGAGGGAATAAAACGTGCTTCTGCTACAAATGTACGGATACCAAAGGCTAATATACCTGCAGTAGCTAAAATTTTAGTTATTTCTACGAAAAAGTTTTCTGATTCTACAGGTTGAGCTATCTTCTTTTGTTTTTCTAAATCTCGTGTCATCGTAATTTTTATCGGCGGCTTACAAATAGAGGTTAAGCTGAAATCACTTTCTATGTCTAATTCTACTGAGTTACTTATCCAACAAGTAGAAATATTGCTTCCTAAGGTAGACATTACTGATGTTAACATGATCTTACTGAGCTCGGGCTAGGGAAGAGCGTGGATTATAGCTAATTCTGCCATCTTCTGCCTTTAAGCCTTTACCCTCCGGGCGGCTACAGTGCGCCTTTGCCTTTACCCCCCTCAGGCTACTGACAGCCATATGAGATCCTACCTATGACTAATTCTACCCAGTTACTTATCCAGCAAGCAGAAATATTACTTCCTAATGGAGAATTTTTTTTAGGAGATGTCCTGCTTGAGAATGGCAAAATTGCCCAAGTTGCTTCAGCTATAGATGGTACTGATGCTTATCAGGTCTTGGATGGTACAGGATTAACTCTTCTGCCTGGAGTGATTGATCCTCAAGTCCATTTTCGCGAACCAGGACTAGAACATAAAGAGGATCTTTTTACGGCTTCCTCTGCTTGTGCTAGAGGTGGAGTGACTTCTTTTTTAGAAATGCCCAATACCAAACCCCTAACTACTAGTCAAGCCGATTTAGATGATAAGTTACAAAGAGCAGCGTCTAAATGTCTAGTTAATTACGGCTTTTTTATTGGCGCTACAGGAGACAATTTAGATGAGTTACTAACAGCAAAACCTGTTTGTGGGATAAAAATATTTATGGGTTCGATGCATGGACCTTTATTAGTTTCTCAAGAGGAACACTTAGAGGCTATTTTTGCTCAAGGGGATCGCCTCATTGCTGTTCATGCTGAAGATCAAGCTAGAATAGAAAAGCGTCGTCAGGAGTATTTAGGTGCTTCTAATGATGTTTCTCTACATTCTGTGATTCAAGATGAAATAACTGCTTTAAATGCCACTAGGTTGGCTGTTAAACTCTCCTCTTTATATCAACGACGTCTGCATATTCTACATCTTTCGACTGGTAATGAAGCTGAATTTTTGCGGGAAAATAAACGAGACTGGATCACAGCAGAAGTGACTCCTCAACATCTTTTACTCTCGACAGCATCTTATGCTAATTTGGGGACATTGGCGCAAATGAACCCACCTCTGCGGACACAAGAAAATCAGGCTATTCTTTGGCAGGCTTTACTAGATGGCGTAATTGACTTTATTGCTACAGATCATGCACCCCATACTCTAGCAGAGAAGGCACAACCCTATCCTGCTAGTCCTTCTGGTATGCCAGGGGTAGAAACATCTCTCCCTTTAATGCTGACACAGGCTAAGTTAGGACGCTGCAGTGTGGCTCAAGTAGCTAACTGGATGTCAACTAAGGTAGCCCAAGCCTATTCTATTGCTAATAAGGGCTTAATTGCACCTAGTTATGATGCTGATTTAGTTTTAGTAGATCTCAATCATTACCATCCTGTTTTACGCGAAGAGTTACAGACTAAATGTGGTTGGAGTCCTTTTGAAGGGTGGAATTTAACTGGTTGGCCTGTATATACTATTGTGGGTGGAAATGTGGTTTACTCTCAGGGTAAAATACATACTGAAGTGAGGGGAAAAGCGTTAAGTTATCAATAAGTAATTTTGTAGTTGGTACTGTAATTATTCGCTCAACCTTTGTCACAAGACCTATAAAACTACGGGAAAAGGACTTACAAGATTTGCAATTCAAGGTCTCTTACCTAACCCCTAAAAAAAGAATACCCTTGGCTGTCTGATGCATAATTTTGGGCATGGCAAGAATTATCTATCCTCGTTTTTAGCCACATTGAATATTCTCTCTCTACTGTTTCATACTTTACTCGAACTGCTTGATGATAAGTACCGACTGATTCGCGCACATCTGCCTACCCGTAAAACCTTTTTTGATGACCTGCGAGCTTTAACTCGTTATCTTTATTTCGATATTTGGGAGCATTTGCTGACTTTTATGATACATGGACTGGAGTTAGATATTTCTCCTAACACCAGTTGAAATTCCATAATGAGAATTGCTGGGTGGGGCAGGGTGTGGGGAGGATTTTCGAGTAGGTAACTTAAATGCGTAGAAGCTTATAACCTGTTGATCAACCCTAGAGTCCTATAAATTATAAACCTCATTAGCAAATTGGTTGACTAGTTTTGTAGCTTCTACCTCAAAAAAAGGTTAACAATATCTGTATTTTTTACCTCATTAGGTAAGCTATCTAACCACTTAATTAAGCTGTGAGGTATCCTACAGCAAATCTTTTGGGCGTAGCCGCCCAAAGTGATCTATCATACTAGGATATTATTGGTTAGGGTTACTCGGATTCATTATCATGGTAGCCACAAATGATCTGATCCTCTATGCTATTGTCATCTATGGTTTAGCGCAAGAAAAATTGAACTTCTTAAAACAAGATTTTGTCTCTACTTTATTGATGCTCTCTGTAATTTTTCTGATTGTAATTCTCAGAAAATTACTCGGTTATGGCTATCCTATAGTTCTTGTCTTTGTCAATAAGGGAACTCACTAGTATATAAATTTGTTGAGCCATCTATTTCTTTTGTTTGATTTTTGGTTCTGTTTCTGGTTCAATAATCTAATTCTGAACGAAATTCCTTCATTTTGTTTCCCTTTATACTGCTAATCCAGCAATTCTCAATTTAAGAGTTGACAAGGGGTTGAGCGATATGAGACAAAATATAGGGAAAATAAATTCTCTCAGAATTGGCTGAAAATAAAGAACATCAATGGAAGAAATACTAGGATTTGGACT
>Ga0209085_1000576_pt1 | contig 26480 bp, 23 predicted proteins | sample C_131016_EF_Meta_FD_187310 | JGI IMG/M metagenome (GOLD analysis project Ga0209085, IMG submission 187310) | Freshwater microbial communities from Lake Croche, Canada to study carbon cycling - C_131016_EF_MetaG (SPAdes) (version 2) | ecosystem: Environmental > Aquatic > Freshwater > Lake...
GCTGCAATGTTTTTACAGAAATTCCTAGTTTTTCGGCAAATTCTTTGGGTTTATACATCTAACATATCTAGACAACTGTCTATAATTGTATAAGTTTGTCTAGAAAATTGTCAACTAGAAGAATCTCTTTTTTTGTGATTTCACTGTTCTAAATCCAGAAAAGATATTATAAGAACCTATAAAGATAGCAAAAAGACTTATGATTAGGGCAAGAATTAAGATCTGGCTTAGGCAATACAGAGAGTTTTTTTTCGGGATTACAATATTAATTTTTCTTAACATTTGGAGTTTTTCTCTAGCCCTTGCTGATGAATTATCGCCAAAAACCCTTTCCAGTAACTCTCAACCTATTTATGTCACCAATTCCAACGATAGTGGTATAGGTTCTCTCCGTTGGGCAATTGAACGTGCTAACCTTAGCCACGTAGACGATCTCATTGATCTCTCCCAAGTTGAGGGAAAAATCAGCCTGGAAAGTAGTCTTCCTGACATTGTTAGCAATCTTTATATAATTGGCGATGATAATGACATCATTAGTGGTAATCATGCCTATCGAATTTTATCGATTAAAGGTGGAGATGTAACTATTGCTCATCTGACCATAGCTGAAGGATTAGCCCTAGGTGAAGAAGGTAAAAATGGGGCGGGAGGAAGTGCAGGTATGGGAGGAGGATTATTTATCGAGGGAGGAACCGTTACCCTCAATGAGGTGACGTTTTGCGATAACCAAGCAATCGGCGGTCAAGGAAGTCAGAATAAAAATCCTCAGCAAAAAAGCATTAGAACCCAAAAAAATAACTATAAAGTTAATCGTGGAGCGATTATTGGGATTAATGGGATTAGTGTCCCTTCTGATGATCTGACTACTAATAGAGTGACCATTGATAGCCATGATGATAAATATAAAGTTAACCGAGGAGCGATCGCTGGAGTTAATGGGATCGGTATTGGTGGGATTGGCAGTATCGCTTTTGGTGGTGGTGGTGGTTTCGGTGGTTTCGCTAACGCGGGTAATGGCGGTAATGGCGGTAATGGGGGAGTCAATGGCGGTGATGGGGGAAATGGCGGTGATGGGGGTGATGGCGGTACGGGTATTTTTGGCAGTTTTGGACTTTGGGAAGAAAAAGGAAGTATTGGAACTGTAGCCTTTGGTGGTGGTGGTGGTTTTGGGGGTTTCGGCAATGCAGGCAATGGCGGCAATGGTGGCAATACAGGAACAATTGCTAGAGGTGGTGACGGCGGCGATGGTGGGAACGGCGGCTTTGGTGGTGGTGGTGGATCTGGTGGTTACGGCGGTAATGGCGGCAAGATTGGACGAATCGGTCAAGGTGGTTTCGGTGGAGGGAATGCCAGTTTAGATTTTGGGGGTTCTGGGGCAGGTCTTGGTGGAGCGATCTTCGTGCGCTCAGGCAGTTTAATACTCTACAGAACTAGCTTTATCAATAATGCAGCCTTGGCTGGCCAAGGGAAAAATCCTGGTCAGGGTAAAGGGGGAGGTATTTTTTTAGCTGGAAATGAGGCGAAGGTATTTTTCTTAGGAGAATCGCCTGTTTTTAGTAATAATTTTGCGGATTCTTCCCTCACTATACCAATGGATAATGCTGATGTTTATTTTTTAACCTATTAAGCTAAAACGCACTTAAACTGAATACTAGTACTTGTCTTTTGCCTATTGCCTCTTGCTTTTTGCCACCCTCCGGGCGGCTACGCCCACGTCTCAACCAGTAATGTAAAGGCTTACTAGCTTATTAACTGCCACGATAGGTACTATATGCCCAAGGGGAGACCAATAAAGGAACATGATAATGTTTATCGGGATCATTAATGCCAAAACGAATCGGCACTAGATCCAAAAAAGGAATATCTAGAGATTGAGAGAAATAGTCTCCCACTGCAAATACTAATTCATAAACGCCGATTTTCAGGTCTTCCCCTATTAATAATGGAACATCAGTACGACCATCTTGATTAGTTTGAAGAGTTTTTAGTAAGTTTTTTTTTCCTGTTTTATCTAGAAACCATAATTCAATTTTTAAATTACTAGCAGGAAGACCTTTTTCTATGTCTAAAACGTGTGTGGTGAGTTTGCCATTCATATTAATATGCTCTAATGTTGCCTGTTGCCTGTACCCTGCGGGCTGCTACGCCTACCCTATCATCAGTTTAACCTTTATTTTCAATCACCTACTTACAAGAACTATATACTGGTTCAGGATTCATTGTAGTCCCTACAGCAATAAGTTCAATGTCTCCATCAGCATTTCTTTTCCATCCTGTGGCTTCTACAATTTTGTTTGTAGGGGTAGGGCTTGTCTGGTCCTTAGCAGGTTCTGGTCCTTGGGTGGTCGATACTGAACTAGAATCAACAGTTATCCAAGGCGGGGATAAGATGGCTTCTGATGTGATGAGATTATTAGGATTAGAGGGTAAACCTCCTTTACCTGTTTTAATGAACTTACTCTCTTTTTCATTCCTTGCTATGGTCGAACCTAGACAGCGTTGTTCTAATACTTCTGAGACATCTATGGGGGTATTGGGTAAGGTTTCTACTGTTTCTAGTTGTTCATTTCTTAATAGGTTAACATTAACTATTCCAGCGACACCAAACTGAGAACTGGCTGTAATATCACTGAAGGGGGTCGGCTCGTTTTGGAAGATCAGACCAAATAGTCCTTGTGTGGTAATTGAGATATTGCCCCCATTTCCCTGATAAGCATTGGCAGTAATGTTGCTGTTCTCTTGCGGAAAAGCAATAATAAATTGGGCATTAATATTTATATTGCCTCCATTGCCTCCAGCATTGGCTGTCCCTGCTGTGGTTGTAATATTACTATTGTTTTGCAGCAGTAAGGTTCCCCCTAGATTTAGGTTAATGTTGCCTCCATTATTGCTAACCGTTTCAGCCGAAATCTTACCTTGATCTAGGGTCAAGTTGCCACCAGTTAGGGTAATATTTCCCCCTTCCCCACTGCCAGAACTATTGACTCCAATTTCTCCACCATTCTGAATAATTGTGGTTGGAGTGTTAATGGAAATATTCCCTCCTTTTCCTGTGGCGCTAGCTGTAGTACTGGCAAAAATCCCACTAGCTGGGCTTATAAGTTCCACATTGCTAGGATTATAGGCTGGATTGAGCCCGTCAATGGTCAAATTATTGTGGATGTTTAAGGTGATATTCCCAGCTAAACCTCCTGTAGCCGTAAAAGAGTTGATTTCTCCACCTTCAGTAAGTTTGGCGTTGTTGGCATTTATAGTAACAGATCCGGCATTTCCTTGCCCACTAGTACTAGAGCTCAGCACAGCACCCCTGCTCACTGAAAGATTGTTGGCCTTTATTGTCACATCTCCTGCACTACCTACTCCCCCTTGCTGTACTTCGCTAAAGATTCCACTAGAATAAATATCACTAGGATCATAACCTGATAAAATCACATCTCCGGCGACCTTGACCAGCACATTTCCCGCCTTTCCCTGCCCACTAGTACTAGAGCTCAGCACAGAGCCATCGCTCAGTGAAAGATTGTTGGCATTTATTGTCACATCTCCTGCACTACCTACTCCCCCCTGCTCTACTTCGCTAAAGATTCCACTAGGAGAAGTATCACTAGGATCATAACCTGATAAAGTCACATCTCCGGCGACCTTAACAAGCACATTTCCCGCATTTCCCTGCCCATAAGTACTAGAGTAAATCACAGCTCCACCCCTCAGTGAAAGATTGTTGGCATTTATTGTCACATCTCCTGCACTACCTACTCCCCCCGGAGCTACTTGGCTAAAGATTCCACTAAAATGATTATCACTAGGATCATAACCTGATAAAATCACATCTCCGGCGACCTTGACCAGCACATTTCCCGCCTTTCCCTGACCATAAGTACTAGAGTTAATCACAGCTCCACCGCTCACTGAAAGATTGTTGGCATTTATTGTCACATCTCCACCACTACCTACTCCACCTGGATCTACTCGGCTAAAGATTCCACTAGGATAATTATTACTAGGATCTATACCTAATACAGTGACATCTCCGGCGACCTTGACCAGCACATTTCCCGCCTTTCCCTGCCCACTAGTACTAGAGCTAATCTGGGAGCCACCGATCACAGAAAGATTGTTGGCATTTATTGTCACATCTCCACCACTACCTACTCCTCCTGGATCTACTTGGCTAAAGATTCCACTAGGATAATTATCACTAGGATCATTGCCTGATACATTCACAGTTCCGGCGACCTTGACCAGCACATTTCCCGCATTTCCCTGCCCAATAGTACTAGAGCTAATCTCAGAGCCATCACTCACTGAAAGGTTATTAGCGGTTAAAGTAATATTGCCTCCATTACCTACTCCACTAGGTTCTACCGAACTATCTATTGTGCCACCAAGCCCCGCTTCTAAATTAGGATTGACGTCAGTTAAATTGACATCACCTGAGGTCTTAATATTGATCTGACCAGCATTTCCTCGTCCATATGTACTACTATCAATATAGGAAATTCCACCACTTAAAGACAGATTATTGGCTGTTAAGTTAATATTGCCTGCATTCCCCATACTGCTTGAATCAGCCACCGTATTGGCTATAAAACTACTATCTGTGAGTGCTATATTTCCCGTAGCATTAACTGTAATATCTCCTGCTTGAGCATTAGTATTCCCTTGACCACTGGCAATTCCTGCATTTAAGCTACTTGCTCCACTCAAGGTTACATTATTAGCATTGATGGTAATACTTCCGGCTCCTCCTGAAGCTACATTAACTTCAGCACCTCCACTCAGGGTTACATTGCTCAGAGTTACTCCTGTAGGATAATTTAAGCTCCCATCACTATTGATTCCTATTGTTCCATTACTTGATAAGCCGCCTAACTGTATTGTGCCTCCTGGCGCTGTTATTTGCCCTCCCTGAGAGAGAGAGACATCTCCCCCTATTAATGATAAGCTTTGTCCATTAGCCACCTGTAAGCCCTTAAATGAAGCCCCAGCATTGTTATTGAGGGTAGTATTAGGGGCATAAGATGTGGCTGTAGATTCATTGACTATTGTGGGGATAGGATTTAATTTATTAATGAATAAGGCTGAGGGTTGAATTGTCAGTAAAGCACTAGGCTGTTGTGGTTGTGTAGCGCTAAAATTTCCGTTAATTCCAAACCCAATAGCATTAGCTGTTGTAGCGATAAAAGCACCCCCTAGGTCTAAAGTAGCACCATGTCCAAAAAGGATGCCATTGGGGTTCATTAAGAAGAGGTTAGGACTAGCATTCCCAAAGGTTCCCAAGGTTCCATTAATGTTGGAGATGTTGCTACCTGTTACTCTTACTAGAACATTGGCTGTAGAAGGATTGACAATATAGAAATAGGCTCCTCTTCCAGTACTGACATTAAATTCTGTAAAACTGTGAAAGAGATTCTGTCCGTTTTGGGCTCCCCCTGTGATGACTTCTATTGGTTTATTTTGATAATTTGGTGTAACAATTGAGTTCTTTCCTGCGCCTAAAGTGTTATCAGGGACTATATTACTCGGTCCAGCTAAAACTGATTTACTTAGAGACAGCCCCAAGAGAGAACCTAGAGTTATTGTCCTGACTGTGGCGTTAATCCAGTTCTCTAATTGTTGTCTCCTGAGCATCTGTTATCCTTAGAGTGTTAATTTTTCCTAATAATATCAATACGCTCTCAGACGAGTCAAGAGATTTTTCTTTGTATAAGTAAGTGATTGAAAATAAAGGTTATCTTGTAGTATTACCTCCTACATGATGCTGATGCCAATGACGGGCAATATCGACACGCCGACATAACCAAACTTGCTCATGTCCTAACACATATTCTAAAAACCGAGCTAGTGCCTTAATCCGTCCTGGTCTGCCAACTAAACGACAATGTAACCCCACACTCATCATTTTTGGACTGGTTTTTCCTTCCTCATACAAAGTGTCAAAAGCATCTCGCAGATAGGTAAAAAATTGATCGCCACAATTAAAACCTTGATTCGTGGCAAAACGCATATCGTTGTTATCAAGGGTATAGGGAATAATTAAATGAGGTTTCTCATATTCATAGATCCAATAGGGCAAGTCATCCGCATAACTATCAGCAGAATAGAGAAAATTGCCTTCTTCAATGGCTAGGCGCAAGGTATTCAAACTAGTACGACCTTGATACCATCCTAAAGGTGGACTGCCAGTAACTTTTGTGTGAATAGCGATCGCTTTTTGAATATGTTCCCGTTCGATTTCTTCGGGAATATATTGATAATCAATCCAGCGATACCCATGACTAGCGATCTCCCAGTCGGCTTCAATCATAGCTGCAACTGCTTCTAAATTGCGCTCTAACGCCATCGCTACGCCGTAAACAGTAGTTGGTATGGCTAAGCCTGTAAATAGCCGCCATAACCTCCAGAAACCTGCTCGGCTGCCATACTCATAGATAGATTCCATATTCATGTGTCGAACACCTTTTAAAGCAGAAGCTCCTACAATTTCTGATAAAAAGGCTTCTGAAGCTTCATCCCCATGTAGAATACAGTTTTCTCCACCTTCTTCGTAATTAATCACAAACTGAACAGCCAAACGTGCCCCATTTGGCCAAAGGGGATCAGGTGGATTGCGACCATACCCGACCATATCTCGCGGATAATTGTTCATCATTAACTCACTCTACAATCATTTAGTACACTTTTGTTAATTGGGAATTCATTTTCTCTCGTCTGTTCCATTATCTTCTAAGGTAACGGCTCGATCAAAGGCTAACAGCGATCTTCAGTAGCTGCAGGTTTTGCGCATTGATCCAACCACAACACTAGAGGATGATCAAGAAGTTCAAAGGATTTTGGTCCATCTGCTAAATTTTGCTTAGGGATGACAGGATACCAAAAGCGACGCAAAATGGGTTGTTTAGTAACTAACATGAATTTTACTTAGAGAATTTAATTGAATGGACCAGCAAGAATGGTTTTTGCTAAGGCTGAAATGACCTCGCTTTCGTCTTCTTGTTTCAATTGTTCGTACCACTGTTTGGTAACAGCAGGGTCTTTACCGTAAATGGTATCGGCACGTTTACGCGCTTTCAAAACTAATCCTGCAGTGCGTTCTTTTCGTTCCTCTTCATAACGTTTTAGGGCATATTCAATGCCGATATTAGTCGTAATTAGGTAACGGCAGAGAATTTCCGCATCTTCGATTGCTTGACAACCTCCTTGTCCTAATGTCGGCGTGGAAGCATGGGCAGAATCCCCTAATAAAGCCACTCGTCCACGTACTAAATGGGGGAGAGGATCAAGATCATGAATTTCTAATCGATTGGTTTGTAAGGGATCAAGTCGCTCAATTAAGTTTTGGACTTCCTGTGGCCAACCCTGAAAAATTTCTGCTAATTCTTTCCCCCTTTGATGCGGTTCGACCTTTGTTCCTTTGTCCATTGGCGCACCAAAAAAGTAATAAAAGCGATTGCCACCAATGGGCATCATCGAAGCACGTTTTCCCTCTCCTACATAAATCACCCAAGTGTTCTTGTCGCCCAGTTCAGGACTTACTGTTACTAGTCCATTCCAGTTAACATAATCGGCATAACGAGGCTGGACAGGCTTTTCTACCACATATTTACGCAGTAGGGAATTGACTCCATCTGCTGCGATGAGAATATCTCCAGTCGCCCTATAACCATCCTCAAAAATTGCCGTAACTCCTGAGTCAGTTTCCTCTACAGCAATGCACTTTGATTTTAATCGCACATCCTCCTTCCCAAAAGCATCTAGTAAAAGTTGCTGTAATTCGCTGCGGGAAACGGGATAAGGTCTTTCGCCTACAATTTGCACTAAGTTATTTAGCTCGATTTGACTAAGAATTTCTCCTTGATGTGACCTGTATTCCATGTGATCCATTTGTCCCCCTAAACGGGCGATGGCTTGTCCTAATCCCAGTCTATTCAAGACTTTTACCCCGTTTGACCAAAGGGAAATCCCAGCCCCTACAGGACGAAGTTCACTGGCTTTGTCGTGGATTTCGACAGTGTAGCCTACTTGTCGCAGGGCAATCCCTGCAGTTAGTCCGCCTATTCCCGCTCCAATGACAACAACTTTTAAGTTGTACATGATCACTAAAAATTATTTACTGTATACAGTATACAAAATAAAAATAAGAATTTTTGTAAAGTTTGTTACTCTTTCTCTAAGCTTCTACGCATTTAAGTTACCTACTCTTCAATCCTCCCCACACCCCCTACCTTTCAAGGGTAGGTTTTTAAAAATTGGGTGTAGTGCAGACAAGGAGGACAAGGTAGGAAAGTGGACAAGGAAGAAAAACAGTATAATATTCGCTTTTTAACAGTACAAATTAATAAAAAAGCCTATTTTTTAATAGAACAATCTTCCAAGTCTTCCAAGTTTCCCAAGTCTTGTCAACACCAGAATGTAAAATATCTACCCTTGAAAGACACCCCCTACCCCCTGCTAAAAGGCATTTTAAATGCGTTTTAGCTTACAAGACCCTCTAAACGAAACCAAGCAATGCGGGCAATTTCGCTGATAGCACGCTCGATCTCTTGTGTAACGTCATTTTGTAGGCGTTCCTCAAAACTTTGTAAAATTGACTCTTTAGTATGATCTTTTACGGCAATAATAAAAGGAAAGCCGAATTTATGACGATAGGCTTGATTAAGAGACTGAAATCGAGTAAATTCTTCAACACTCAAGCGATCTAAACCGACCCCTGCTTGTTCTCGCACAGAAGCTTCTGCCATCTTTGCCTTTGTCCCAAGGTCAGGATGTGCACGAATTAGGGCAAGTTTCTCCTCTAAACTTAAATCATTAACAATAGAGATCATTTGTTCGGAAAGGCTCAACAAGTCGCTAAAAGGTCTATGCTCCCAAGTCTGATGAGCAATGGCTGGAGTATTCTCAAATATAGCTCCTAATGCTTCTACAAAAGCATCTTGATTCATAGAGTTGAGTTGATGGACTGAGTAGTTCATTTAATCTTATCCAGTTCAATTAAAGTATGTAATAGAACATTGGAACCTAATGCGCATTGTTCAGGTGAAGTATATTCATCCTCTGAGTGACTAATACCTGAACGACTAGGAACAAAAATCATGCCCATAGCGGTAAAACGTCCTATTTCTTGAGCATCATGTCCTGCACGACTAGGAAGATAGGTATAACTTGCTCCTAATTCTTCACAACATCGAACTATGGTTGATTGTATATCCACATGAGCCAAGGTAGGTAAAACTTCAAGGGTACGTTTTAGAACAATCTCGGTGTGGGTTTCTCTAGCGATTACAGTTAATTCTGCTTCTAAAAGAGAGATGAGGGAAGTTAGCAGTTCTAAAGAAAGATCGCGTAAATCAATACTGAGTTCCACCCGTTCAGGGACGGTATTGGTTGCATTCGGGGAAACATTCATCATTCCCACTGTTGCCACTTGTTCTCCTGGTATGCTAGTAGCCAAATGATTTACAGCTATTACCACCCGTGATGCGGCTACTAAGGCATCCCGACGCAAGTGCATAGGAGTAGTGCCAGCATGGTTAGCCCGACCCTTTACCGTGACCAAAAAGCGATATTGACCAACAATCCCTTTAACTACACCAATTTCTTTTCCTTCACTCTCTAACACTCCACCCTGTTCAACGTGTAGTTCTACAAAAGCAGCTATATCGGCAGCATTACGTCTGGCTGTTTCTATTTGCGACCAGTTACCACCTATAGTCTTTAAACAATTTTGAATATCTCTACCATCTCTACGACGATATATCTCTGGATCTAGGTTCAAAGTTCCTGCCATAGACTTACAACCGAGCACGGTATTTTCTTCATCAGTAAAAACGATTACCTCAATAGGATGCTCTAACCTAATATTATTATCTCGTAGGGTTCTTACCACCTCAATTCCCGCTAATACTCCTAAAACTCCATCGTAACGACCCCCAGCCTCTACAGTATCAATATGGGAACCTGTGGCTAAAACCCCTAATTCCGGCTGGCATCCAGCGTAATGACCGATGAGATTTCCTGCTGCATCAACACGCACAGTCATTCCTGCTGCTTCCATCCACTTATGAACCAATTGCCGTGCTTGTAAATCTTCTGGGCTAAACGCAAGACGACTAACCCCTCCTTTGGCTATATTCCCGATTTGACTCAGTTCAATAATATTTTGCTCTAGTCGAGCACCGTTAATTAATGGCATTAAAGTAATGGTCATTATTTTTTCCCAAAACGTTATTTGATTATTTTTATTGTATACTGTATACATTCGGAAAATAACGAAAGTTAAAAAAATAAACTTTTATACTCCGATTCTGCTTGGATAACTTTATGTCAAATCTCGCTCTATCACTTAATACACCTACTCGGTCTCAATCCCTGCATGAACAAACATATCAAGCTTTACGGCTAGCTATTCTTTCAGGAGAATTAAAGGCAGGAGAGCGTCTAATTGAAACCCAACTAGCAAAAGCCTTGGAGGTAAGCCGAACTCCTATTCGGGAGTCGTTGAAACAACTCCAGAGAGAACGTCTAGTCACTTCAGATCCCAATGGGGGACTAAGGGTCATTCAGTTAACCGTTGCCGATGCTATAGATCTGTATGATTGTCGGATTTCCTTGGAACAACTTTCAGTGACAAGAGCGTGCCAAAATATCGATCAGGCTCAATTGTCACATCTTGAACTGATAGTCACCCAAGCGGAAAATATAATAGACAAACCTTCCCATCAGTTAACAAATTGTCAACTTTTACATATTGATCATCAATTCCATAGACTTCTAGCCGAGTTTTCTCATAATCCCTGGTTAGTCTCCCTACTCGATCAGGTATTTGATCAGATGGAACTGTTGAGAATGAGGACGATGGAACAAAATCCAGGCGTGTTGGAGATTTGTCTAGAACACCGACGCATCTATGAAGCTGTAGCCGCAAAGGATACGGAACAAGCCATCAGAGCGATTGTAGAACATCTAAGTGCTAGTAAAGAGCGAGTGATTCGAGAAATCCAGCAATTAAATTCTTTATCATCAGGGAATTAGAGCTTCTAAAAAAAACCTATTCATTCTTAATTGAAAATGATTCAAACCGAAAATCAACCTATTCGCTTTTTTATTTGTGGTTCTGCCTTGCGTGGTCAACCAGATCACAAGAATCTCCTCTCAGCTAAATTTATCAGTTCTGCACGTACTCAAGCTAATTATCGACTTCATGCTGCAGTTGATGGTTGGCATCCAGCTATTTATGAGGTAAAAGAAAACGGTATTTCTATACTAGGAGAAATTTACGAGTTAACAAAGGAACAATACGAGTATTTAATTTCTACTGAACCACCGAATATGTATCCTGCAGAAGTTGAACTTGATAATGGGGAACGGTTAACAGCAATGCTTTATCCACGCGAGTTAGTGGAGAAATATAATTGGCCAGATATTTCCATTTATGGGGGTTGGGCAGCTTATAAAGGGCTTCCATAATGGAGATGCTCAAGTAATACCAATTTTATAAATTAATGGTAGAGTTACAGGGATATTTGAACCAGAAATAAAACCAATAGCGCGGCGCAGCCGCGCAACTGGGTTTTAGAATCTCTATCAATCGTGAGCGAAAAATGGTATCAGCAGATAGTAATGTTTAAGTAATTAACTTATGCCAAATTTCACTAATCTGGTTTATCACTTGATATCGCAACCTTTCTGGCAGAATACCAAATACAAATAGGAGAGCTAACAACACAATTGGGCTTGCAATCAAAGCACCAATTATTGTTTTCAAAATCTGCCAAACAAACATGAAGATTCCCATTGACACAACAATAGCTGCAACTAGCAGCAACCAATCCGTCACTCCATCTAACCGAAGTCCTTCCATTGTTTTACTCCCATAACAAATTAAGCGTGACATCAACTTGAAGCTCTACAGCAGTTTGTAAACAGATAAGCCACAAAACCAAGGGTTTTTGGTTTTTAGTTGTAACTTAATAAGTCCATGAGGGCGGCTAAGCCGACATAATTTGCTGTAATAAAGGTCAATCGTAGCAACACTGATTGCTCTTATTCGATTACCTTACAGCAATTTGAGACCAGACAAGCTATAAAACCAGGGGGCGGGGCGGGGTTCCCCGCACGGGTTTTGGTTTTTAATTTGTGGCTTAATAGATTTACATTTGCTCTAATAGATAAAAAACCTCAAACAATGTAATTTTATCTTATTTTTTAACTTTTGTCTATTCAATATCAAATGCTTTTTGGACAATCGAAGGAAGTGGATTTTTTAACAAGCCTTCCTGGACAAATTTCATATATACTCTATTTTCAATTGTCAGTAGTTCCTGTTGATGTTGCTGGAGATTAAATACTTGTAATTGTGGATATTGTGTTTTCATAAATTTAACATCTTGTTGAAATTGCTGAAGTTGTTGTTTGACAAATTCAGTTTGTTTTTGATATAAGTCATCTTCGATTAGCAGTTCGTTTTCCATCTGAATTAAATGAGCCAAAACCTGTTGTAGCGCATTTTGACGAGCTACCAATTCTAGATACTTGTGATACAGCGATCGATCTCCTAGAAGATTAAGTCTTTCAAGTAAGGGTTTTGTCGTCAATCCTTGTACTAGTAAAGTAAACAAAACAACACCGAATGAGTTGGAAATGATTTGCTCGCGGATCAGAAGCGGGAGTGGAATACTCAACGCTAGTGCAATCGAAACTCCTCCTCGCAAACCTACCCACCATAAAACTGTTTGTTCCTGTAATGAAATTGGCCTCTTCGTTATCCATCCACTCACAGCACTAAATCCGTAAATTGAGACCGCACGGGATACAACAACCGCAACTAAAGCAATTAAAGTGGTTTGAAAATTATCGATTAAATCGGGCAGCAGAATTTGATTTCCCAACAGCAAAAACACAATAGAGTTAATGAAGAAGGTGATAAACTCCCAAAACTCAATCATGCTTGACCGCTTTAGTAGTTCCACTTTGGGGAAGGTACTAAAGTTGCCAATCACTAAACCCGCTGTAACTACTCCAATTACGCCCGAACCGCCCAACTCTTCCACCAAGATATAAGTACTGTAAGCAGTAACTATAGTTAACAACTGCTCAACTTCAGGAAAGTTTAAGCGTTGCGTCAACAGGGCAACACAAATTCCGATTATTCCTCCGACTCCTATTGCAATTCCAATAACGATTAAGAATTGCAGCACTGTTTGCGATAGTTGAAACTGATAATGCTTATGGACCTGTTCACAACCTTTTCGCATTAACATATAAAATCAACAGCTTACTGCCTAAGGCTTTGTTTTCTTTGCTGCTAATAGCTGTTGGGGCACTTTCCTCATTCGCAAATATTGGCTTTAATGATAAGACTTCATCACTACACAAACAATGCCTGTTTGCTTTCTTAACTCTATCCCCATTCGCACTAATCACAATAGGGCTGTATGGCAACAACGATATCCTGCCTGCTTCATCTATGGTTGTCGCATTAATAGGGATTGTTGCTCACAAAAAGCGTTTAATTCGATTCTTGTCTGGTAGTGTGTTGGCTATTGGATGCCTGTGTAAGTTTTATCCTCTTATTATCTTGCCGTCACTATGTATTAGAAAACGGCAAATCGACTGGTCCTTTTTTTCTGGCTTTCTTGGAACTTTTGTACTACTAACAGAACTAGCATATGCACAGTGGGGATCTTCCATTCTCATCCCACTAAAGTTTGCGGGTTCTCGTGATTCAAAACATCTTTCTATTTTCAATTTCATAAGACATGTACTGGGCTTTAATATCGATTATCTCAGTGTTTACGCAATGATTGTCGTGTTTTTAGTATGTATCGCCTTCTGCATTCTTAAAGACATTAATCCAGTTAGCGGCGCAATCCTCACTTTTGCAATGGTTTTAAGTTTTTATAAAGTAGGGCATCAACAGTTTTTTCTTTTCTTTTTTCTTGTTGCGCCTTTTGCTCTTAGATACTGGATAAGCTCTTTAAGTAAGATCTTTTCGCGTCCTATCGCAGGTGCATTTCTGGCTTGGCTAGCATATTTAAACTGGTATCAACTTGAGTATTCTATCACCTGCGGTATGTGGAAATGGCCTGCAATTGTTTTCAGGTACTGGGGAGCCTTTTTCTATGCGATACTCTCATTGGTACTATTAGTGATAGTCTTCAGATCACTCAGTTCAAAGAGAGCGGCAACAGATTAAAAAGAGAATTGAGCCCGCAGGTTACCTACATAAACGCCTGGGTTCCCATTAAAATTGTTAGCATTCCATATACAATAAAAAGATGGTACTATGGCTATATTATTGGTCAGAGGGTAGAAATAAGAAAACTCTAATTCATATTGATTACCTCCATTACCTGCCCCTGATAAGAGATACTGTCTACCGGCGATATACTCAGTAGGAGCCTCAAAAGAAATAACCCCAAGAGCACCTTCTTTCCCAAGATCAGGAAAGCCTAGTCCTACTTGCCATGACTGGACATCTACTTCCCCGTTAGGAATACCTGGCGTTAGTGGATAGATGGCAGTGTTCCCATAAGAATAGCGTCCAAAGATAGCAAATTTAGGCGTAATTGTCCAACTAAAGTTACCTATAATGGCATTAGATTCCCCATTATTAATAGGACCTCCTTGACCATCATCAGCGTAACCATAGGGGAGAGGGTTCGCATCAGCACCATTAATGTACCCACCAACTGCTCTAGAACTAGAACGAGTATAAAATAGACCAAAACTCAAGTCTTTTGATGGGTTATAGGTTACCTGAGCAGTCATACTATTAGTCGCGCCAAATAATCCCTCAGTAGGATTATTAGATGTATTGAGGAACGCTGGTAAAAATTCAGTATTTTGCCCTAAATAAGCAACCGCAACCTGCACCTCTTTTGTAATATCCCAAGTAATTACAGCCCCTGAACCACGATCTACAGGATTAGAAAGAGTACTACCAATGGAATCAAAACTACCAGCTCCAGTTAGGAAAAAAGTATAGGGGTTATAGCCAAAATAGCGATAGAAGTTGATTCTAGGACCTATAACTACGTTAACTGTGTTACCGACAGGGAATTGATAGGAGAGTTCTCTGATAACAACCTCGTTAGCGTTAGGGCCTGCCGTTTGATCTGTATAGGGAACCCCCCACTGGTTATAATAACCAGCAGAGGCTAAATTATTAGCAGGAGAATTTCCATTGCCTACTGCTAACTGAGTTATTAAGAGATCCTTCCCTGTAAAGGAGGTATTTAAAGTCAACCAAGTCAAATAACTAAAGGTTGTTTGTGGTTGTGATAACCTTACAACAGAGGGTTGGTTAGTGACAGGATCTCTTACTGGGGGTGAGAAGTTGCTGTTATTGTTGGGATCTCGATTAGCTAGTATATTATTGCCAGAAAGTCCTGTAATGTTTAAGAAAGTCAAGCCTGATAATTTGGTTGTAGTGGAGAACTGATGATTTTCCAAAACAGCAACTCTACTTTCTAAGTTATCTACTTTAGCGCCTAAAGCAGCTAACTCACTCTGAAATTCACTTGTTAATCTCTTTAACTTATCCAAATCTTCTTTACTAACTGAACCCTCTTGAATGAGGCGTTCCATTGTGTTTAAACAAGCATTTAAACCAGCAGCAAATTCCCACCGACTAATGGCTTTATCTCCACGAAAAGTAGCGTTAGGATATCCAACTATACAACCATAACGTTCAACCAAAGAACGTAGAGCTTCATAACCCCATTCTGTTGGTTGTACATCTTTTAATTGGGAAACTGAGGTAATTTGATTAATAGTTATATTCTTGCTTTGAGGAATGGTTTTTCCTGTCTCAATTTGGGAAACAGAAGGAATCTTCTGCATTTCAGTATTAGCTGTAGATGTTTCTTGTTCCTGCTCCGCTGCTCTCGCTGAATTGCTTATTATTTGTAAGTTTCCAGCTAAAAGTAAGGGCAAAAGAAACCCATATTTTTTGAACTTCATTCGATTTTCCTCTCCACCAAAATTAATCTAAACAAATACTTATCATTCTGTCGGTATACCTGGTCTAAGTTGGGAAACTTAGTTTCTGTTCCCCCTCACCCTAAATCCCTCTCCTTGAGGTAGAGGTACTTTAAATCTGGATCCCCTTCAAACTTAGGGAGAAGGGGTTGGGGGTTCAGGGAAAACTCAAGGTTTCAATTTGGACGGGGTTTAAGTAGGATGTTTTTAATGATTCAATCCTAAAACTCTAGGGTTTTCTGTATAGAAAAATACAAACAACTTTTTTTGCTTTATTTATCAAGTTTTGAAGAGATTTTAGTCTCAGTTTAATAGGTAAGCAAGAAGTCTAAGGACTTGCAGAACTTTACTATTCACAAGATTCATTTACTTCTCCCATATACCTGTACCTCCACCAATGATTTGTTTCATAAGTTTTTTTCTTTTTATTTCCATCTTGGTCATATAAATAATTGCCATTTTCGTCTTTTAAAAAATATCGTTCTTGAGTTTTAAAAGCGTCAAGTTCTGAATTTTTAAACTTGAAAAGTTCATTTAAGTCCTCACTTATTGGCAAATAAAGTTCTGGTTGTTTATTCTTTTTTTTCTTATTATCTTCATCTTCTAAAAGGTTCCTTTCTTTACCCCTTGTTTTCTCATTATCTTTTTTAAAAGATATATAAACTTTATATTTGTCATTAGGGTAAAAATGAAAATTATATAATGCACTCTCCTTATTCCACCAATTTTTAATATGAAATACTAAGTTTTTACTCTCAATAGAATGACGTGCAAGTTGAAAATTGGTATTGCGAGAATAATTTTCTTTACGAAGACTATATTCAGATATTTCTGAATATTCACCAGCCGCATAAAAACAAATAGTATTTCTCTTGAGCCAATCTACTGTGAGAAATTTTTGACCTAATGAAAATTGGCTATTACGATCAAATGAAAATTTAAGATCAATAGATCTTTTTCCTAATAAATATTTAGTATATTCTGGCTCTAGTAAAAATTTAAGATTACTAGCTGAAAATTTAAGATTGTTTTTTAATTTTAAGGTTAATTTGATATCACTAATAAGAACAGAGCGCCCAGTCTCATTACTCCACTGTAATGGAATAATAAGATGATCAGAAGGAAAATTATCCATTCCTCTGACTAAGGCATAACCTGATAATGGAAGAGGTTTAATGTCCCCAAAAGGCCACCATGTTGTTTGCCATAAATAATAAGTACCAGCCAACATAAATGCCAATAAAGCTATACTATTAGCCGAAGACCATTCCAATGATTTAGATTCAGATTTAGATTCAGATTTAGATTCAGAGCCCTTAGACTCAGACCATTCTAAAGATTTAGATTCTGATTTGAACTCTGATTTGAACTCGGCAAGAAGTTTATTGTACAGTGAGGTGATAAATGCAGTTAATAATGGGGGTGCAAATAAAATAACAACTAATAGAATAATACCAAATAAGAAATCCAGAATAAATGGAGCATCTAGAAATGTTTGAAGGATTGTTTGATGTGTCATAAGCTGCCAGAATAGTCTCTAACTTCCCTTTAAGTTGAACGCCTCTTTTTTGGTGAACAGTACCCCTCATCCCCTAACCCCAGATCAGATAAGCTTGCTTAACCAAGGGGCGGGTTTCCCCGGAAGGGTTTTGGTTTTTAAGTTGTGGCTTAATAAATTTACATTTGCTGTAATTCTATAATAGTGTTGAGACAAAAACATATTAAAAATTATTTCTCCTATAACTGCACCACAATCTGATTCTGCAAGCTGTAGAACACAGGGAAATTTATTAAATTTGAACATTTTCAATATATTCACGAAAAAGAGACTGAATTGGAATAGTCTCTCTATTATTAATTTGAAATTTTGTCAACAAGGCAAATCAACTATTTTAAATAATAAATAGTCATTTTTTTGGTTTCACTACATCAATAACACTACCCGAAAGATATAACTGGATAAATCTATCTTAATAGGTAGCTCAAATTAAAAAATATCAAGTCTTTAGATAGACTATTTAGCTAACATTATTTTGTTATCTTAACAGTATGTTTATTACAGACTTTTTATTATGACCAACCACAACATTCAATCAGATCATTATGATCGGGGCATTGTTCCTGCTGAAACTACTGCCCGTAAAGAGAGAGAAGGAGAAAATTACAAAAAGCTACCTGAACCTGAACCAAATGATAGCCTTGACACAACTGGTGGTTATTCAATAGATGGCGAAGGCTTATTAAACAACTATGCGGTAGAACCTGAAATGTACTATGAAGTTCCAGGTGATGCTAAAGCCCAAGAAGAACAAGATGCTGCTCGACGCGCTCAAGAATTAAAAGAAATTAATCAAACAGACGAAAAAGGCAAGTTAACCACAGAAGGTGACAAGCGGGGTAAAGGGACAGGGCTTATTTAGCAATCCTCCCTGTTCCTCAATAAGTTTTGGGTCTACCGAACCTACATAGGATATTGCTGTGAATATCTTTAGTGTCTAAGTTCGGTAAGCTGAAAGGCTCTTAAGTTGCATTAGTTGCATTTTTTCAAAACTCCTGTGTTCCTTACCGCGACTCCCGACTCTCTGCTAAAACGCATTTAAAATGCGTTTTAGCTTATACCTTTAATTTTTTACTTTTTGGTTGATTATTATGACTCTAAGGAAGCAAAATAACCGCATTTTTTGTTCCCTATGGGTTTTAACTTACCTGTATGTCCAAATAATAAGTAGGTAGGCAAAATTAAACATACTCATAGATAATTCTTTGAACTCCTCTGTAAGGTTTTCCTGTACCCTCCAAGCGGCTAGGGCTAAGAGAGTTTCCTATCATCAGTTTAACCTTTATTTTCAATCACATACTTATATAAATAAAAAAGAGAAAAAATATTTAAGAGGATAGATAGACAAGGTTGTGAAAGAGGGGTATCGTAAAGGATAAGGATGCGAGATTTTTTAGACAAACATAATTTTAAAAAAATAACAAAACATGGAATTTTACAATTCTCTAAAACATTGCCAATTAACAATTTACTGAATAGGCGGGGTATGAATATTCTTTTGATAGAGGATGACGAAGTAGATGTCATGAATCTCGAACGAGCATTTAGCAAAAACAATATCATCTATCCACTTTACATAGCCCATAATGGCTTAGAGGCACTGAGTATGTTGAGAACTAACAAAAATGGGGTTCCTCCTGCTATTTCTGCTAATAACCTGCTAATTGTGTTAGACATGAATATGCCAAAAATGGGCGGGATTGAATTTTTGCAAGAACTGCGGCAAGATATCAGGATCCGAAGCATACCAGTAGTTATCTTGACTACCTCTAATCAACAGCAAGAGAAAATTGAGGCTTATCGATTTAATATTGCAGGCTATATCATTAAAGCAGAGGTCTTTACCAAATTTGTGGAAACAATAGCAATTCTCAACAAATACTGGACACTTTGCGAAATACCATAGATTTTTTATGGAAACTACTCTGAGAATTTTGATCGTAGATGACGACAAAGTAGATCGTATAATCGTACGTCGTGCTCTCCAAGCGGTAGAATCGCTTATAGAGATTTTGGAAGCGCAAGACTATAAAACTGCTGTGGCTGCTTTTTCAGAGGGAAACATTGACTGTGCCTTTATCGACTATCGTTTGCCAGATAAAGATGGTCTTGCCCTTGTGCAAGAGTTGCGGAGCAATGGCTTAAAAATTCCCTTGATTATGTTAACAGGACAGGGAGACGACCAAATAGCAGTTGAACTAATGAAAGCAGGTGCATCAGACTACCTTTCTAAAAGCAGAATATCCTCAGCCAAACTTCTGAAGACTTTACAAAATGTTCTGCGTATTTGCCAAGCAGAAGAACAAGCGGCGATTGCCACTCAACAAAAGATGGAGTTAGCACGCCAAAAAGACGATTTTGTCTCGCGAATGACCCACGATTTACGAACACCGTTAGTTGCTGTCAACCGAATGCTAGAGCTATTTCAGCAGGGAGTCTATGGAAAGATCTCGCCAGAGATGACCAAGGTGCTCCAGGTAATTATTAGGAACAATGAGAACTTATTACTAATGATAAGTAATCTCTTAGAAGTTTACTGTCACGAAGCAGGCGAGAAAAAACTCAACTTCACTACAGTTGACTTAAAAGAGATTGTAGTAGAAACAGTAGAAAACTTAAATCCCCTAGCCCAATTTAAGGGAATAACGCTGAGAGTAGAGCAGATAAAAGAGCAAAGCATCTCTCAAGTCAAGGGCGATCGTTTAGAACTCCAACGAGTATTAACTAATTTAGTGAGTAATGCGATTAAATTTACAAATGAAGGATTTATAGTAGTTCGTTTAAAGGGAGCTGATGTTTCTAATCCTTTTGTAACTGTGGAAGTTCAAGACACAGGAGCAGGAATCGCTCCTGAAGCACAAATAAAGCTGTTTGAGCGATTTCACAAGGGGAATCACCAACTTTCAACCAGTGGTTTAGGCTTGTACTTATCTCGTCTGATTGTCGAAGCTCACGCGGGACAGATTGAATTGGAATCTGAACTGAATCAAGGAAGTATCTTCAGGATTCACTTGGGTGCACAGATGAATATCTAAAAAGAATTTTCTCTACCTTCCTATAGAAAAATCAATTCTAACTTACTCTTGATATTTCCCCCTTGAGAGAGATGAATTTAATAGATATTTAGCGTCAAATTAAGGTAGAGCAGGGAAATTAAATTAACAAAAACTGTTTCTTATTAATTGCTGATTAGACTCAGGCTGCTTAAACACTAGTTAAATATTGTTAGAAAGGTTTTCTTATGCCAAAAAGATCTCTTAAAGCATCCCCTGAAGGAATCAGGGAAGCCAAAAAGGCCTTTACTCAAAAGGGCTGGACTCAAGACTACTTAGCATTTGAAGTAAATCTCAAGACTCGCCAGCCAATCTGGAGATTTTTCACAGGACAGCCAGTTGATAGGTTTATTTTTGTGGAAATTTGCTTTGTTTTAGGTGTAGAGTGGCGAGAGATTGCCGAAAATCCCCCCGCAGAAAGTATCAAAAGTAGTATTGAGAGCCAAAAATTGCTCACTATTGATGTCTTGGTCAAACAAGTACGGTGGCAACGCCTAGAGAAAATTCAGGCTCAATGTGGGACTTTACGGCTCTTGGATATTGGTCATCCTGTTAAAATTGATGACGTTTATATCGATGTGAATATTTTAAAGGCGAGCCCCTGCAGGGAGTGGTTAGAGAGCAAGAATTTACAAAGTATGTCTCCAGAAGAATTCAAACGTTTTGGACAGAGTCAAGAATCCGAGAAACTTTTCAACGCTACCAGAGCAGTTGAAACCTATTCCAAGCTAAGAGTATTGGGCCAATTAGGCTCTGGTAAAACAACTTTTTTGCGACATCTCGCTCTTGAGTGTAACCGAGGAAAATTTCTGCCCAACCATGTTCCTATATTTATTACTTTAAGAGATTTTGCCCAGGAGTCAAGATATTTAGGTGAGTTGAGCTTATTAAAATACCTCAGCTCTGAATTTCTCACCTCGGGAATTTCTGAACCCTCTGTCATGGAAAACCTCCTCTTTGAGGGGAGAGTTTTGCTGCTCCTAGATGGATTTGATGAACTACTAAATGCAGATAGCAAAGCTGTATTTAATGAAATTCGCCGCTTCTCCGAGAAATATCACAATAACTTTTTTGTAATTACCTGTCGCACGGCACAAGCGAAAACCTTCACCCTCAACTGCTTTACAGATGTCGAAATTGCCCCTTTAACCTCTGAACAAATTTTGGCTACAGCTAGCAAGTGGTTCGGGACTTTTACCAAAAACAAGGCTCAAGACGTTCAAAAAGAAGCAGTTAAGTTTATTGAGAAATTTGAATTGCTAGAAGACATGGCCAGCCATGAACTATTAACCACTCCTCTATTTTTGCAGGTAGCTTGTTCTGTTTTCACAGTCCTAGAAAAATTTCCCATGGCCAAAACAGAATTTTATAAGCGGTGTCTAGAACTTTTGCTCTTCAAATGGGACGAGTCCAAGGGACTCCGGCGAAATGAGGTTTACCAGGATTTTTTCTGGCCACAGAAGCTAAAATTGCTCAGTCATATTGCGGCAAAAATGTTTGAAAAAGGGCATTACTTTTTTAAGCAACAGTTGCTTGAGCAATACATCAGAGACTATCTACAGGATTTACCGAATACTTTTACTGAACCATATGAATTACCGTTCTATAGTGAGAACGTGGTTGAAGGTCTTAAGTTGGGATTACTAAAAGAAAGAGTTCAGGGAATTTTTTCTTTTTCCTATTTGGCGCTTCAACAATACTTAACAGCTAAAAAAATTGTGTCCTGTGCTAATTTATCAGAATTAGAGAAATCTCTGAAAAATTTGGTTAGTCATCTTAGCGAACCAAGATGGCGAAAAATCTTTTTGTTGATAGCCACGATGTTACGCAGTGCCGACCCTCTCATTGAATTGCTCAAGCAAGAAATTGATGCTCTAGTAGCTCAAGATAGCTATCTGCAAGAGTTTTTAGTCTATGCCCGCCAAAAGTCCCTGGCCATTTCACTCCAACCTAAGCGGCTTAATAATCGCGCTATTTACCTTGCCCCAACCCCTTTAACAACTATCCTCGCTCAGCAACGCCTACTTCAGCATGACTGGCATTTAAGTACTGAACAACAGCAAGTATTAAAACAGTATTATGAGTCCAATCAGTTGTTGCTCGATTGCCTTAGTAACTCTGAGGTGACATCTGCAGTGCAACAAGAGATTGAATTTACCTTTTTGTTGCCCCCACAAAAACTTACAACGATCTTTTCAAGTTGATGATGCTGTTGGTCAACTTAATATTTGAGCCTGAAATATCGACTCATACGATGTTTTAGGCCAAAAATGTTATCAACTGCTAATTTAACAGGTGCAGATTTGAAAGGAGATAATTTGACAACATTTCAGAAAAACAATATATAATCGAAAATTTTTACGGCAATTTGAGACCAGATAAGCTTGCTTAACCAAGGGGCTCTCTCGAAGCCCTGCATGGGTTTTGGTGTTAAAGTTGTGGCGTAACGAGATTTACATTTGCTGTATATCGTGCTTTAGGAAGGCGAATAGTAGCTGAACTCAACAAAAAATGGGAACCAAAGTTGTTCCCATTGAAATTATCCCAATCATCAACGAATTATTTACAGGGGGTTTTTTGCTTATTAACTTATTTTTTCCCAAGCATCCTTCAAGGTCTCCCGATTTACGTTACTACTGGTGAAGAAGATGATCAGAATTTTTTTCAAGCGGATCAAGTAATTTTTTTCGCTGGAACCGTTTCTCAGTTTTTGCTTTTCCTTTAAGTGATCATCAGACGCTTTTCCTACAAAAACATAATTTGTTTGAGCATTGGGTGAATTGAAAACTTTCCCACCTTCTTTTTCAATTAAAGCCTTAGCCTCCTCACGGCTAATATGTGGTGATGTACCAAGAATAACAAATTGTTTGCCTTCTAGAGAACCTTCACTAAATTCTGTCTCTAATTCTAAGTTTGTCTTTTGATTTGTCTGGGCGTAGCCCAGTAAAGTTTCTTTTTCATGTTGAAGAGAAGAAATTTCTGAGTCTTTCTTGTTCAGATTAGCTTGAAGAAAAGAAATGTCTGAGTCCTTCTCGTTCAGATTAGCTTGAAGAAAAGAAATGTCTGAGTCTTTCTCGTTTAGACTAGCTTGAAGAGAACAAAGTTCTGAGTCTTTCTCGTTTAGACTAGCTTGAAGAGAAGCAATTTCTGAGTCTTTCTTGTTTAGACTAGCTGTAACCTGGGAGATTTTTTCGTAAACAGAAGAAAGTTCTGAGTCTTTCTCGCTTAGACTAGTTATAACCTGAGATATTCTCTCTTGAACAGAAGTTTTTGTTTTTTTACTACTTCTAGTCCAATAAAAATAGCTACACAATCCCCCTAATAAAACTATTAAAGTACCCATTTCATATAAAAAACTATTTGTCATATCTCTTCTCCAGCTAATTTATTTTTTAAAGCCATTGCAACTTATATTAATCATTGTCAAGTTTTGTTTATTTTTTGTAATCCATCAAAAGAGAGACTTTCTCAACCTGTAAATAAATATTAGTGTCATGAATTATTTGCGGAAGCTGTGCGGTCAGGTTTATCCTGAGTCAAGCTAGATAACGAGTCAAGCAGTCAGTAAAGATTTAAAAATATGAAAAAAGAGTAGTAATCAATATTTTAATTACTCCTCCCTACACTGCATAATTTTTAACTACTAATTAAGCTGCTATTTGTCAATTCTAGGGACGATCTCAGGACGGTCTTTATTCTCCCAACCTTGTGGTCTTTTGGAATTATACCAAGCAATAGAGCCAATACTTACAGCCGCAACAAAACCGCCAATTCCTACTAAAACTAAGGCGATTGAAAAAGGAGAAGAAGCTTGGTCTACAGCTATTTGTGTAAGAAAGTACATAGGTAAATAACCTCAATATTTTGTTTCCTCAATCAGTTTAACAATAAGTAGATAAAATCTCATCTGGCTTATTGAGTATCTTCTACTAGTTCATTGTGCTTTATATAGATTGGGAAGGGAATCGACCTATAGTTGGAGATATTGGAAAATAGATTGAGGTTGAATACTTCCTAAGACAGAGAAATATTTATAACTTTAGTAAGATGTAGATGATTTTATGTTCTCTAGTCGAGGCTGGGCAATAAAATTTTATTTTCTATTTCTTTAGATTTGAGAAACTATAACTATTGATGGACATGCTCCTTAGTCTTCCTCATCTATCATATGAACTAAGACAACAAGATGTAGGGATTTTTTATCATGAATATTATCGCTTGGCTTATTCTCGGACTTCTAGCTGGATACATTGCTAAATTAATATATCCAGGTCATCAAGGTGGTGGTCCTTTTGCGACATTTTTTTTAGGGACTGTTGGTGCATTTATTGGCGGTAGTTTGTATTATTTCTTAACAGTGGGAAGCTTACAACTAGTAGCAACCAGCTTAAGTATTCCTGGTTTATTTGTAGCGGTTATTGGCTCAATAATTGCCATTTTCTTATGGGGATTAATAGCGAGAAACACTAACAACTAAATCAGTTCATTTGTTGTGATCTTCTCTTGTGGTAACCAAGTAAAGATGAAAGTGGCTCCCTTGCCTAACTCAGATTCTACTCTTATCTCTCCTCCAACTGAGTCGATAATTTTTTTGACAATTGATAATCCTATGCCCGTGTTCTCCTGTTCGTCTCTGGATTTAAGGGTTTGAAAAATGTCAAAGATTTTTTCGTGGTATATCGGTTCAATGCCAGGACCGTCATCACTTACGGCAAATTGATAGAGGTTTCCTTGTTTCAAAACAGAAATTTCCACTCTTCCATCGGGTCGTTGGTGGTGTTTAATGGCGTTACTCAGTAAGTTAGAAAATACTTGTCCTAAAAGTAACCGTTTGGTAATCATTTTAGGCATATTTTGCAGTACATGAATCTTGAAACCAACAGGAGGCGCTAGGGAATCAATGACTTCGTCTAGTAGTTCACCCACATCTACCATTTCTGCTTCTTTTAAAGTCTGGTCGACATGGGAATATTCTAACAATCCATTGATGAGGGCTTCCATACGATAGACCCTTTGTCGTAAAAGCTCCATCAAGCGTCGATTTTCTGGGTTTAACATTTCTTTTAGTTCGTCTTCTAGCCATTGAGACAGGTTAGCAATGGCTCTGAGTGGGGCTTTGAGATCATGAGAAACTATATAGGAAAAACTATCTAGTTCTTGATTGCGTTTCGTTAACAGAGCGGTTGTTTCTATAAGAAATTTGTTGACCTGTTGCAGTTGCTTTTCCTGAGTATAAAGCTCTAATTCTATCTCCTTACGTTTGTTAATATCTTCAATAACCTTAATAAAATACTTAGGTTTCCCTAATAACTTAGCGCAAGCAACATCTGATTTGTCTGGGCTTAGCCCAGTATTATTTGGCATCTCACGTAAGAGAGAGACAGAAATATTCACCCAGACAGGGACGCCCCCTTTCCGGATAAAGCGTTTTTCTAGCGAATAGTCATCAATTTCACCCTCTAATAATTGACGATTGAGACTCAGTTCTTTTTCGAGATCCTCTTGGGGAGTAATCGAGTGAAATGTCATTGTCAATAACTCTGAGCGAGTGTAATTCACAATATCGCAGAACTTTTGGTTCACCCGCAACCAGCGACCAGAGAGATCTATATTGGTAACCCCGACAGCGGCCTTATGAAAGGTTGTCCGAAAGAGTTCTTCACTGTTTTTCAGGGCTATTTCAATTTCTTTCTGCTGCGTGATGTCGAGCGCTACTCCCATCATATAGATAGGTTCTTGATTTGACTCATACTTGCAGTTTCCTTTTGCCATAATCCAGCGCACAGTGCCATCTGGCCAAAGAGTGCGATATTCTACGTCGTAGTCCATTTTCTTGAGAAGACATTGAGTCACTGCTTCATGAATGTACTGACGATCTGAGGGATGGA
>Ga0209085_1000577_pt1 | contig 26464 bp, 25 predicted proteins | sample C_131016_EF_Meta_FD_187310 | JGI IMG/M metagenome (GOLD analysis project Ga0209085, IMG submission 187310) | Freshwater microbial communities from Lake Croche, Canada to study carbon cycling - C_131016_EF_MetaG (SPAdes) (version 2) | ecosystem: Environmental > Aquatic > Freshwater > Lake...
TTGTATCTACACTAACTGCTTTTAATTCAGCCAATTCACCTATGCTGATGAGCCTATCCATCTCTTACCCATATTTTCTATTTTAATTATCGGTAAATCTAGGTATTATGGCAACTGCGAACAACCCTAAATATTTTTACCTTGCGTTTTTTCATAGAATGCTTCTAGTCCTCTCACTACAGTTAGATCTTCAAAAATCTCACTCCATCTATCTTTGATTTGTTCTTTGATTTGACTACGCCATTGGCTATCTAACCCCAATCTTACAGCAATCTCAATATACTCAGGGATATCCTTGGCAATAGTTTCTTCAATACTAAGACGCTTTAAAAGGGCATAGGCTTGACGACCTCTCATAAATTCACCTGGACAGGTCACAATGGGTAAATAACAGGAAATTGCGTCAAGACTGGTAATTCCACCGGACCAAGCAAAACTGTCTAAAAATACATCACAGAGTCTATTTAATTGTAGGAATTTGTCATATTTTAAGATTGGAGACATCTGACAATATTTCTGCCAATTTAAGCCATACTCAGTAAAAACTTTTTCTAATCTTTTTTGAAACTTGACGGTAACTCCTTTCCCCTCATGACAAAAGAAGAGAAAATGTGAGTTGGGAACCTCTCTGGCAATTTCTGGCCAAACATAATCATATTGTGGTAAATATTTCCATAAAGACTGACAGCATAGATATATTATCTTATCAACAGGAAGATTAAAGTCTGTCCGCGTCATCCTTTCTTCTGGTGGGATAGGTTGACTTAAAACCATACCCAAATTAGGTAAGCGTATTAACTCTTCTCTATAATGTTCTTGTCCATTCTTTGGCTCCATCAACTCACAAGATAAATAATAGTCTATTGTTGGTAATCCTGAAGTTACGGGATGTCCCCATCCCATACATTGAATAGGGGCTAACTTTAGTGCTGCTAGTTGTAGGGTTATTGGGTGCATTCCTAAGTCTAAATAGACTAAAATATCCAGTTTATCCGCTACAATTTGTTTGGCCATTCCTTCTAAATTGTGAGGAATTTGATAAAAGTTATCACAATATGTTTTAAATTCTTCAGTAGTGCTATCTTGAGAGAATTCTACATAATAGCCATATATTTTAAATTTTTCTCTATCCTGATGTTTTAACCAACCTAGAGAATATTTAGTCACAGAATGTGAATAGATATAAGCAGAAATATAGCCAACTTTAATTTTTCTGTTGATTACAGGGTTACTCTTTTGAGAACTCCACTGAGGGTAATTAGCTTGCATAATGCGACAAACTAACTCACCATAATTATTTTGTATTTCTAAATCATTGCGCCCTTGATAAGCTAAGAAAAAATTAGTTAGATGACCTAACGCATCTCTAGCAGCTTTTTTTTCTTCTTCTGTTTCTAAAGAAATGGTCTTTATTAATTTTTCTAATTCTCTGGTAAAACGATTTCTATATCTGTCAATTTCTTCCGGATTTTGATAGATTAAGGGTAGCAATCTTTGGGATTCAAATTGTAAATTTAAACTAGTTGGATCGGCTTTTAAGGCTGCTTCTGCTGTTTTGATAGCCCCTTCTATATCTCCGAGATTTTTTTGGAAATTAAGTATTAAAAAAAAGTTGAGGTTAAAGTCTTTGGGATATTTCAGAATACCCGCTTTATATATTTCATTGGCTTTCTCTTCTTCTCTGATTTTTTCATAGCATTCACCTAATTTTTTATAGGTATCACTATCAGCCTCTCCTTGTTTTATTAGAGTTTCATAACTCAGAATAGCTTTCTCATAAATTTTTCTATCATAAAAATAATTTCCTCTATATTTAATTGCTTGAGCCGGAAATTTCAGACAGGCTTCAGCTATTTTTAAATTCTCCGTAATTTCTGTTCTTTCTGGGGTGATTGCTTTAGCTCTTTGATAGAGTTTTATTGCTTCCTCTAGCTCTCCTTTTACTAAAAGTGTATTGCCTAAATTGATTAAAATACTGACAAAGTTAGGAGCTGTTTTTTGTCCCTGTCTGTATATTTCCTCTGCTTCTTCTACCTGTCCTATTCGATAGTAAAGGTTGCCTAATTGATTATACACCTCACTTAAGTTTTGTTGTACCGCCAAACTATTCTTATATGCTTTAATAGCTAAATCTGATCTCTTTAATCTCTCCCATACTAGACCTAATTGATAATGATATACTCCCTGACGCTCGTTTTGTTCAACAGCTTTAACAAACATTTTTAAAGCTTCTTGTAATTGAGAATTTTGACTATATAATAGTCCTAATTTAAACCAAGAATCGCCTATTTTGGGATTTAAGTTAATCGCTTGCCAATAAGAATTTTGTGCCTCTATTAATTCGCCCCTTTGATGATATTCTTCGGCTTGTTGATAGAAAGACTCTATAATATCTTGTTCTAAGTGGGCTAATTTTTCTAAGAGAATATTTTGATAAAATGTTTCCTCAATTTCCCAGTAATTGCAGGAGTTTTTTGCTTGAACATCCCAACTGACTAAATAATAAAAATCTCTGCTCCCTGACTGTTCCAAATTAGCTTCAGGGTTAAGTAAAAGGAAGTCTCCTAAAGCTTGTTTAACACTGCTATGGTGTACATCAGTGATAATAATAACCGCTTGTTCAGAAAGAAAAGGTCTAACTAACTGTAGTCTCAAAAGTTGTAGACGATAATTAGAGCAACCTTGACAACAATAAAGTCCTATTTTCTTGTCAGGTTGGTAATTTCGGTAGTCAGTAAAAAACTCTAAAGCAGTCTGTTGAAAAAAAGTTACTTGTTCTTCTAACTCATAGTGCGATAATTGCTCTAATAGAGTATCTAAATCAGTCTCTACATTTGGCTCAACTAGATAAGCTATAACTGGCGGATTATTAACTAGAGCGCCCACGAGTTGCTCTCCTACTTCAGTGCCTAACTGACAGTAAATTTCCTCCTTTTCTAGACAGTTTACAGCCCAATTTAAGAGAGACAGAAAGTCTAAGTCACTGTTTGACTCTAGATGAGATAAGCGATCTAAAAAAGTGAGAATATTCATAACTTATTGCGTGTGATAAGTTTACGTCTGAACTGATCTAGTGCTGAACAACTGCTTAAATAACGGATAGTTGAACGCTCTCGTTGCTCACCAAATTTAAACTCAAAACTAGTTAAAATTTCCTCTGGTCCAGCTATCCCTATATACACCAGTCCGACAGGTTTAGTCGGAGTTCCTCCCCCAGGTCCAGCTATCCCGGTGATACTAATCCCCCAAGTTGTCTTTAATTTTTTAGTTACTCCCCGTGCCATTTCTAAAGCAACTTGTGGACTGACAGCGCCATATTGTTCTATAGTGGCAGGATTGACATCTAATAGATTAATCTTAACTTGATTAGAATAGGCAATTACTCCACCATAAAAATAGGCTGAACTACCTGCTGTCTCACTAATCATTTCCCCTAAACCTCCTCCTGTACAAGATTCTGCCACAGAGAGGGTTTCTCCTGCCAACAAGAGTAAATTCCCGACTATAGAGGAGAGGGTATCTTCATCAGATCCAAAATAATCTAGTCCAGCAATTTCTTTAATTTCTTGGGCGACCGGTTCAATAATGCCCTTAGCTTCTAGTAAAGACGTCGCTTTAGCTGAGATTCTCAACCGAACTTCTCCCTTAGAAACATAGGGAGCGACTGTCGGAGTACTCAAATCAAAAAATTTAGCTACTTTTGTCGCTAAGGTGGCTTCACTAATCCCTCGAAACCGGAGGGTGTGACTATAGATAATTTCTTTTCCCCAGCCCAATTTTTGGAGGTATGGTACTGCAGTTGCCTGCCACATAGAGGTCATTTCCGAAGGAACCCCTGGAAAGGTCAATATTAGTAAATCGGGGCGGGGATGCCAGATTATCCCAGGGGCTGTTCCTGTGCGGTTAGGGAGAACTTGAGCCCCCTCAGGTAAAAAAGCCTGCTGACGGTTATTTGGGGTCATGATGATGCCTCGGTCAGCAAATTTTTTGACTATATCAGCTAATACTTCTTGATTTTCTACAAGAGGGGTTTGAAAATAATCAGCAATAGTGGCTGTAGTTAAATCATCAGGAGTCGGTCCTAGTCCGCCTGTGAAAATCAAAATACTAGCTCCTCTGTTCAGCGCAATATCTATCACCTGCTTTAGGCGTTTCCTATTGTCCCCTACTACGCTTTGATGGTAGTGAGGAATCCCTAAACTAGCTAGTTCTTGGGCTAGATATTGTGCATTTGTATTAACAATTTCCCCTAACAGTAATTCAGTTCCTACACAGATAACTTCAACAGACATTTTTAATCCTCAATTTGCCGATCTTTCCCGCCAAATTTTCCAGCTAACATAGAATAATAATACAGTGGAAGCAATAGCAAAACCCCAACCACTAGGAACATTAGAGAAACCTAGGGCCAGACTCCCTACCCAGAGGGTTAGTGCATAGATAAACAATACTGTCATTCTTTGAGATACCCCTGCATTGAGAAGGCGATGATGTAGATGACGTTTATCGGCCCGAAAAGGTGAACTACCCTGACTTAAACGAGAGATAATCACTACTGACATATCAACAATTGGGACAGCTAGAATTAAATAGGGCAGTAAAATTGCAGTCACCGCAAAACTTTTTACTAAACCTATAACACCCACTCCAGCTAAAGTAAAGCCGATAAAATAGGAGCCCCCATCTCCCATAAATATTTTGGCGGGGTTGAAATTATAGCGCAAAAAACCTAAACAACCTCCAGCTAAAGCTGCTGCGATGAGTGCAGCACCTGCAGCTTGTTGTCCTACAAAAAGACTGACAATTAAGAGGATCACGGCTGAAATGCCTGCTACACCCGCTGCTAGTCCATCTACTCCATCGATCCAATTAATAGCATTAGTCATCCCGACTAGCCAAATTATGGTAATGGGTAGACTAAACCAACCTAGATCAAAAAGTCCGCCAACAAATGGTAAGGAGAGAAAATCAACTCTTACTCCCCAATACCAAGACAAACTAGCAACCACTGTCTGTAAAAAAAGACGAGAAGCAGGGGAAAGGCTAAATAGGTCATCAGCTAGTCCGATAATGAAAAAGAAAAGAGCACCTATAACTACTCCCCATACTTCCCATTCCTTCTCATAGGGGGGTATTCCAAAGGCTCCTAGTAACCAAACTGTCACCAGTGCTATTACAAAGCCCATGAAGATAGCTACCCCCCCCAGTCTGACCATGGGACGCTTATGAATTTTTCGTTCATTCGGTTGATCCACATATCCTGTCATGTGACCAATGCGGTTGACGATCGGAGTGAGGATCAAAACAACCACTAAAGAGATCACGAAAGCTGCTAGATAATATAACTCGCCAGACATGAGAAGGTTATAAAAAGATTAGGCGATCGCCATTGCGGGAGACTCTAGATAAGAATAGAGAGGAAACCGAGCACAGAGACTAGCTACTCTTTGTAGACAGTCCTGTTTAATTGCTGCATCTTGAGGATTCAAAAGACGATCTGCAATAATATTAGCAATTTCTGTGAATTCTGCCACACCTAAACCTCTTGTTGTCATAGCTGGAGAACCTAAGCGCAGTCCACTGGTGACAAAAGGTGATTCTGGATCAAAAGGAACAGTATTTTTGTTTGCTGTAATATGAATTTCACTCACTAATTGATCGGCTACTTTGCCTGTCATATTAATAGAACGCAAGTCAACTAGTAGTAAATGGTTATCTGTCCCCCCAGAAACTATTTTAAAGCCTCGCTGAGTCAATTGATTGGCTAAAGCTTGGGCATTGGCAATAACAGAGGCAGAATAGGCTTTAAACTCGGGTTTGAGGGCTTCCCCAAAGGCTACTGCTTTAGCTGCTATCACGTGTTCTAGTGGACCGCCTTGCGTCCCAGGGAAAACTGCTTTATCAAATTTTTTCCCTAGTTCAGCATCCCGTGTCAAAATTAAACCTCCACGTGGACCTCTGAGAGTCTTGTGGGTAGTAGTGGTAACTACATCACAGTAGGGTACAGGGTTAGGATGATGTCCTGTAGCTACTAACCCTGCAATATGAGCCATATCAGCCATTAAATAAGCCCCTACTTCATCAGCAATAGCGCGAAACTGGGCAAAATCAATGATTCTAGAATAGGCAGAATAGCCACAAATAATTAATTTAGGACGTTCTTTTAAGGCTACTTGACGAACTTGTTCATAGTCTAAAACTTCTGTTTCGGCTGAAACTCCATAGTGAACGGCTTTAAACCATTTCCCTGAGAAATTGACAGGAGAACCATGTGTTAAGTGTCCTCCATGTGAGAGATCCATCCCTATAAAGGTGTCTCCCGGCTCTAGTAAGGTCAAAAAGACAGCAAAGTTAGCTTGCGCTCCCGAATGCGGCTGGACATTGGCTGCGACTGCCCCAAATAGGGTTTTGGCTCTCTCAATCGCTAACGTTTCTACTTGATCTATGTATTCACAGCCCCCATAATAACGTTTATCTGGTAGTCCTTCGGCATATTTATTAGTTAAAACAGTGCCTTGTGCTGCCATCACTGCAGGAGAAGCAAAGTTTTCACTAGCAATCAATTCTAAATGATCCCTTTGTCTTTGCAGTTCTCGCCCTATAATCTCGGCAACGGCTGGATCTGATTCACTCAAAAAGTCTAATTGATTTTTACTCACAGGTTTTCCCAAATGTTAGTAGTTGACGGGTTTACTTCCTATTATCGCAATATCTGTAATATATAATGGTCAACAAATTTAATTAAGCTTTAGAGAATATTTTTACTAACTAAGTTAGAACTAACATTGAAAAATACTTAAGTACAATTATCTAATCTTAAGCTTGACGATGTTAAAGATACTAATAAGAAAATGGTTTGTTTAGTTAAAGTTCATTCCATTCATTAATACTTATCTGACGAACAATAATAATTTCAACTTCCTTAATCAACATTTTTAATTGAGGTACAGAATACTCAGAATTAGATGGAATGGTCAAACGGTGCTGTTGATAAACCATGAATTGATGTCTTGTACCTGATCTCGGTTTCTCAAAACCTAATTTATGCAGTTTTCTGATAAAGTCTCTCCGTTTACATGGTATCAGACGAGACATCAATAAACTCCTGATTAAGATCTATACCTGCAATTATCGGTAAAGTATGACCTAACTTTAATCCTACTAAAATCCAATCTTCTAGTGTTGAGCGTAACTCAGATTGACATTCTGATAAAGTATCCCCAAAAGCGATCACACCCTGACAAGCTGGTATTTTACCAACATAACCACCATCTTCTAATTGTTCAATTTCTGAACAGTGGAGCGCTTCTTTGATATAGTCACTTAAAGCATATCTAACTAACATATTTACTTTACTTTGTTTCCCTATCATCCTTATTTTAGAGGATTTGCCTAGACATACGAAGAGTTTTGTCTAGATTTACAGCAATTTGAGACCAAATACAACTCAAAACCAAGGGGCGGGGCTTGCGCCCCGCATGGGTTTTAGCCTTTTAATCTGGGCTTCATTTGATAGAAATTTGCTGTAATAGTAACTTGAGCCCAAAAAGCCTCTCTTTTTGTCATCTAAGAGAGAGTCTTAAAAAGTATTATCCTAACTTCCGTTTCAAACCACCAATTAATCCTAGTCCTACTACTGCACCTAAAATAGTAGAGGGTTCGGGAACGGCAGTGGCTACTACAGCATAGCCAGTACTAACACTAAAGCCTACAGTACCACTTGTGGCAGTTTGAGTATTTAGTACAAAAAGTGCTTCAGAAACTGTAGTTCCAGAGAGATCATAAGCGAAACGAGGACCTATTGGACCTGCACCACTAGTGCTTATATTAGGATAACCAAAGCTATCTGCCACTTGGTTAGCAAAATCGATAGCTAATGATGGCTTGGTCCACCAAGGTTGACTCTCTAATGTTGCTGATTGGGCATCAAAGGTATCAGCAGGTAAAATTGTTACATCATATTCTGTGCCATCTACATTAAATATAGCGGCATTAGCTGAAGCTATAACACTACTAACTATAACTCCACTGACTGCCAGACCTGTGACGACGGCGAGGTTTTTAAATTTCATAGTATTACTTATCAAAAAAGAATCTGGCAAAATTTATGCTAAAGTTTCACCAGATTGTAAAGTTTTTTTCAGATTTTAATAGTATATTAGAGAACCCCCCAGCCGAAAACGTAGGAGGTCGATGTTCTATAAAACCTATACTCTGTAAAAGATTAAAATGAAAAAGAAATTCAATTGCCAGCAGAGGAACATAATATGACACCACAGACAATAAAATTTGACTTAGCAAAGGTTCTAGAAGATCTCAGACAGTAAAAAATAATGAACATCCTTTGTCTCAGTAATGGTCATGGAGAAGATGTTATTGCCGTTCGGATTTTAGAACAAATACAGAAACATGAACTAGCTCCTCAAATTTTCGCTCTACCTCTAGTGGGTGAAGGTCATGCTTATCAGTCTGCTAATATTCCCATCCTTGGTCCTGTGCAAAAAATGCCCTCAGGTGGCTTTATCTATATGGATGGTCGTCAACTCTGGCGAGATCTACAAGGGGGTCTTCTAGGCTTAACTTGGACCCAATATAAAGTAGTCTGTGATTATGCTAAAAAAGGTGGTTATATTCTAGCCGTAGGAGATCTGGTCCCTCTTCTCTTTGCTTGGTTAAGTGGCGCTGAATATGCCTTTGTAGGTACAGCTAAGTCTGAATACTACCTGAGGGATGAAACAGGCTGGTTACCCCGCACACCCCTATCTGAACGTATTTGGGGTGGGGTTTATCTGCCTTGGGAACGGGCTTTAATGCTCTCGGGGCGCTGTTTAGCTGTTTTTCCTCGCGATCAACTCACTACAGAGGTTCTTCAAGCTTACCAAATTCCTGCCCATAACCTAGGCAATCCTATGATGGATGGGTTACAAGCAGATACAAGTAGTCCGGAGACTTTGACTATTCTTTTACTACCTGGCTCACGTTCTCCCGAAGCTGAAAATAATTGGCATTTGATTTTAGAGGCAGTCAATGATATAATCGTTAACTTGGATGTTCCTAAACTAACTTTTTTAGTCGCTGTTACCCCTTCTTTAGATAGGGTACCTTTTGAACAGTCCCTTTTAGAAGCTCATTGGATCCGCGAGGGTATCTGGACTCAAGATCCCCTCTCCCCTAGATATACTCGAATAAAGGCTGAACTGATTATCACTCAGCATTCCTATAGTTATTGTCTCTCTGTCTCTAACTTAGCCATAGCTATGGCAGGAACAGCAACAGAACAGTTTGTTGGCTTGGGTAAACCAGTTATTACTTTACCTGGAGGCGGTCCTCAGTTTACCTATGCTTTTGCTGAAGCCCAAACTCGTCTTTTGGGTTCTTCGGTTGTTCTAGTCAATAAACCCAGTGAAGTTCCCGAAACTCTACAGAAGCTACTCAATAATCCTACTCTTTTGTTATCTATTGCCGAAAATGGTAAGCGTCGTTTAGGCAGTTCTGGTTCTGCTCAAAGGATAGCTGCCTTTCTCATGGCACAATGGTTAGATATGAAGAAGAGAAAATAGGCTACTCTAACCCGTAAAAGTCCCCCTAAAATTATTTTGTTGATTTGAAATGACAGCAACACTTAAAAATACTGTAAAGACTCGTCGTTTGGTTTTCCCCTTTACGGCAATAGTAGGCCAAGAAGAAATGAAATTAGCCCTTTTACTCAACGTGATCGATCCTAAAATTGGTGGAGTGATGATCATGGGAGATCGTGGCACAGGAAAGTCTACTACTATCCGTGCTTTAGCTGATCTACTACCGGAAATTGAAGTAGTTGCTGATGATCCTTTTAATTCCCATCCATTCGATCCTGAATTAATGAGTGATTTTGTTAAGGATCGTTTTGAACAACAGTTACCCCTCCCTATAACTCACAAAAAAGTAACAATGGTCGATCTGCCTCTTGGGGCAACAGAAGATAGGGTATGTGGCACTATTGATATTGAAAAGGCTCTATCAGAAGGGGTGAAAGCTTTTGAACCTGGTCTACTAGCTAAAGCTAATCGGGGCATACTCTATGTAGATGAAGTCAACCTGCTTGATGATCACCTAGTAGATGTTCTCCTTGACTCTGCTGCTAGTGGTTGGAATACAGTAGAAAGAGAGGGGATTTCTATCCGTCACCCGGCGCGTTTTGTCTTGGTTGGTTCGGGTAACCCAGAAGAAGGAGAACTGCGTCCCCAACTCCTAGACCGTTTCGGGATGCACGCCGAAATTCGCACAGTTAAAGAACCTACTCTTCGAGTACAGATAGTAGAGCAGAGATCGGCTTTTGATCAGAACCCCCAAGAATTCTCCCATCATTACCAAAATGAACAAGAAGAACTCCAGATTAAGTTAGTACAAGCTCAGGAACGTCTCGCTCAGGTGAAGATGGACTATGATCTAAGGGTCAAAATTTCGGAAGTTTGCTCTCAATTAGATGTAGATGGACTCAGAGGAGATATTGTGACTAATAGAGCAGCTAAAGCTCTCGCTGCCTTAGAAGGACGACTAGAAGTAACTATAGATGATATACGTCGTGTGATTACTCTCTGCTTACGTCATCGCTTACGCAAAGACCCTCTAGAATCAATTGATTCAGGTTATAAAGTATCTAAGGTCTTTAATAGTGTTTTTGGATTAGAAGGGTAGAAAAGATCGAATTCAGCTCTACTCCTATCATCTGATGAGACATATTTGGGTGCAACCTATCATCCGGGCGGCTACGACTCCGCGCGCCCCTACTGCCCCAAAAGGTTAAAATAAAAAAGGGTATCAGGAGCAATAAATGAACTTACCCTCTTTCTTATGGTTATGGCGTATTGCGGCTTGGTCAATGGGACTATCCCTATTGACCTACTTCTTGCTAGCTATTTCAGGGAGTGGAATGTTCTATTTTCGCACTCTTGAACGCACTAGACCAGAAATATTAAGACCTTTACATCTAATTTTAGGTAGTCTTTTACTAATTCTTGTTTTACTGCTACTAACAGTCGGTATTGTCGGAACTTTGGGACATTATGGTAGTTTAGGACACTCACCACATTTGATCGTAGGAATATCAGTAGTAGTTTTAGTAATAATATCAGCTATCAGTGCCCTGAAAATTAATCAGTATCCTTGGCTGCGTTCTGTACATATAGGAATTAACATCCTTCTGTTAGTAGGGTTTATCAGTGTGACCCTGACAGGTTGGACAGTTGTACAAAAATATTTACCTGAGAATTTATGAAAGTTTTACCCTACCCCCTACACCCACTCGCCCCACACCCTACTCCCTAATGAATGAAGTTATAATCATCGGTGGTGGAATAATTGGCTTAGCCATAGCCATAGAATTAAAACAGCAGGGTATAGGCGTTACTGTACTACGGCAAAATCGACTCTCTAACGCCTCCAACGCAGCTGCAGGAATGTTAGCCCCCCATGCCGAAAATCTCCCCTCAGCAGCCCTTTTCTCCCTTTGTAGAAGGTCTCTTTACCTTTACCCAGAATGGATAGCTAAGTTAGAAAGTCTGACAGGCAGTAAAACTCTCTATTGTCCTTCAGGTATTCTAGCGCCAGTCTTTCAAGTCCCTAGAGAAACCCCTTTAGGAGGGATCTGGTTAGACCAACAGGAGTTAAAAGAAACTCAACCAGGACTAAGTGAGGAGGTTTGTGGGGCTTGGTGGTACCCTGAAGATGGGCAAGTAGATAACCGTCTTTTGCTGGAAACCCTCAACCAGGCAGCAAAAAAATTAGGGATAGAAATCAAAGATGATATCCACGTATCGGCTTTACAACAAAGAGAAGGTAAAGTGGAGCAGTTAATTACTTCAGCAGGAAATCTACGGTCTACAGTCTATATTCTGGCAACAGGAGCCTATGCCAGTCAACTCCTACCCTTAGCGGTACGTCCCGTCAAAGGACAGATGTTAGCTCTCAAAATGCCCTTCTCTACTAATTATCCCCTCCCTTTACAAAGGGTAATTTTCGGAGATGGGATCTATTTAGTGCCACGTCAAGATGGACGTTTAATAATTGGCGCTACAGTAGAAGAAGTGGGCTGGACTCACTACAATACCCCTTGTGGGATCCAAACACTCTTAGGGAAAGCAGAGCAACTTTATCCTGCCTTAAAAGACTATCCTATACAAGAGATGTGGTGGGGGTTCAGACCAGGTACCCCAGATGAAGGTCCTTTATTAGGGACTTATAGCGCAGAGAACTTACTCTTAGCTGTGGGACATTATCGCAATGGGATACTTTTAGCCCCAATTACAGCTAAACTGATTACGGATCTGCTAATAAGTAAAAAGTCAGATCCTCTCCTTCAAGAGTTTTCTGCTGCTCGTTTTACAACTACTCCTAAGCCGCCTCTGTTATATTTTGCTTCTCCTATGACTCCTATTTCTCTTAGTCTGCCTGATACTAAAGTAAAAAATGATCCTCTGATCATTGCTGGACGTAAGTTTAATTCCCGTCTGATGACAGGAACAGGTAAATATAGCGATCTCCAGACCATGCAGCAATGTATTGCCGCCAGTGAATGTGATATTGTGACCGTAGCTGTGCGTCGTGTCCAAACGAACGCTCCTGGACATAGTGGACTAGCAGAGTCCATAGACTGGAGTAAGATCTGGATGTTACCAAATACTGCTGGCTGTAAAACAGCAGAGGAAGCAGTCAGGGTAGCCCGTTTGGGACGAGAAATGGCTAAAATGTTAGGACAGGAAGATAATAACTTTGTCAAGTTAGAGGTGATCCCTGATGCTAAGTATCTTCTACCTGATCCCATTGGCACCCTAGAAGCAGCAGAACAGTTAGTTAAAGAAGGCTTCGCAGTACTTCCTTATATCAATGCAGACCCTCTCCTTGCTAAAAGGTTAGAAGAGGTAGGCTGTGTAACAGTAATGCCTTTGGGTTCTCCTATTGGTTCTGGTCAAGGTATTAAAAATGCTGCCAATATCGCTATTATTATTGAGGAGTCACAAATACCTGTCGTAGTAGATGCGGGGATAGGTTCTCCTAGTGAGGCAGCATTAGCAATGGAAATGGGTGCCGCAGCAGTCTTAATAAATAGTGCAATAGCGCTAGCAAAAGATCCTCCCCTTATGGCTAAAGCCATGGAGTTAGCAACAAGAGCGGGGAGAAATGCTTATTTAGCTGGACGGATACCTATTAAAACTTATGCTTTAGCCAGTTCTCCTCTCACTGGACTAGTAAGTTAACCACTAAAAGATATATAATCATTCAGTTGTAAGTGGTTAGGCACTCTTAATTATATATTTCCTGTTGCCTGTACCCTCTGGGCGGCTACGCCTGGCCTGTACCCTTAGAGACATATTGTGATAGAGCGTTATACCCTGCCCGCAATGGGCAAATTTTGGACAGAAGAATATAAGTATCAGACTTGGCTAGATGTGGAAATAGCCGTATGTGAAGCACAAGCAGAATTAGGTTACATACCAACATCTGCACTAAAGGAGATTAAAGACAAAGCTAATTTTGAACCAAAAAGGATCTTAGAAATAGAAGCAGAAGTCCGCCATGATATGATTGCTTTCTTAACTAATGTCAATGAATATGTTGGGGAGTCAGGACGTTATATTCATTTAGGCTTAACCAGTTCTGACGTTTTAGATACTGCACTGGCTTTGCAATTAGTAGCCAGTCTAGATTTAATTTTGGAAGGGGTAGAAGCCTTAAGTCAAACTATTAGGAAAAAAGCCACCACTCATCGTCAGACGGTAATGGTGGGGCGATCACATGGCATTCATGCAGAACCTATCACCTTTGGGTTTAAACTAGCAGGATGGTTAGCCGAAATATTACGCAGTCAAAAACGACTAAAACAAGTGCGGACAGAAATAGCCATCGGTAAAATATCAGGAGCAGTGGGGACCTATGCTAATATAGACCCCCAAATAGAAGCCAAGACATGTCAAAAACTGGGCTTACAACCCGATACAGCCTCTACTCAGGTAGTATCTAGGGATATCCACGCCAACTTTGTGCAACAGTTAGCCCTTCTCGCTGCTTCTATTGAACGCTTTGCTGTAGAAATTCGTAATTTACAAAGAACTGATGTCCTAGAAGTTGAAGAGTACTTTGCTCCCAAACAGAAAGGCTCCTCAGCTATGCCACATAAACGCAACCCGATCCGTTCAGAACGCCTCACAGGGATAGCCAGAATGATCAGATCTTATGCGGGGACGGCCTTAGAAAATGTAGCTCTTTGGCATGAGAGAGACATTTCCCATAGTTCTGTAGAGAGGGTAATGTTACCGGATGCTTGTATTTTGACTCATTTCATGTTGCAGGAGATTACAGACTTAATTGAAAATCTCCTAGTATATCCTGAAAATATGAAGCGGAATATGAATATCTATGGCGGAGTAATTTTTAGCCAGCGGGTTTTACTTTCTTTAGTCAGTAAAGGACTCAGTAGAGAAGAGGCTTATAAAATTGTCCAGTCATCTGCACATCAAGCATGGAACCAAACTGATGGTAACTTCTATGAATTAATTAGTCAGAATGAGCAAGTGAAACAGTATTTAACGCACGAAGAGATCGACTCCTGTTTTAACCCTGAACAGCATCTCAGTCATCTTGAACATATCTACCAAAAATTGTCCATCTAGTAGGGGCAACCCTTGTGGGTGCCTTGGGTAGGGATAAGCCCTACCCCTACAGGTGGGTGCCCTAGGGAGGAAGCACTTTCTAAGCTTCTTTATCTAAGAACTCTTGTACTTGAGCAATAGCTGCTTTAGCAATATTAAATAATGCCCAAGAAGCTGCGAGGATAATCGGACCAAAAACAATCAAAATGCGCCAATCCATATCTTATAATTTCCTTAGCTTTAAACTTGTTTATCAAACTCACTCTAATCTTATATATATCCTATAATGATCCCTTTGTGAAGCCTAAATCTTTGCCCTTGCCAGCATGAACGAGAGCTAGTTTCTGATACTTTTGAGCATGGCTGATCAGATCAGCCACTTCTTCTGGGTTCAACTTACGTACAATTCTAGCTGGTATCCCAACCACTAGAGACTGAGGAAGAACATCTTTAGTAACCACAGAACCAGCGCCAATGAGGCTACCTGAACCAATAGTGACCCCATTGAGAATGATTGCACCAATACCAATCAAACAGCCGTCTTCAATTTTGGCACTATGAATGACAGCCCGATGTCCTACTGTTACATAGTCGCCTAAATGAGTAACTTGACCAGGATCACCATGTAAAATGGCTCCATCTTGAATATTGGTATAGGCTCCAATATAAATTTGCTCTACATCGCCGCGTAAGACCGCACCATACCAAACACTTGAACCCTCTCCTAGAATAACGTCCCCAATTACTGTAGCATTAGGAGCAACAAAAGCGGACGCACTTAGATCAGGCTCTGCCCAAAAAACATCCTCTAGCATAGTTAAAATCTAAAATGAAACTGGCAAATACAGAGAATCCAAGCATCATATCGATATAATAACCAAATAATACTTAAGTTTTCACATCTGTTATCTTATGCTGAATCTGAATTTACAATATCCCATTTTTGGCGCCGAAATTCTCTGTCCTCACTGTCGTCAAACTATTTCGGCTATTACCTTGACAGATAGCTATCTTTGTGCGCGTCATGGGGCTTTTGAAGCTAATCCTCAGACCAATGATTTAGTACACTTAGCCACTGGGAGACATTGGCGACAATGGGAGGGTGAATGGTACCGTCAACACACACATCCCGATGGTATAAGATTTGAAATCCATGAAGCCTTGGATCGTCTTTATACCCAAGGATACCGCGCCACCAAGGTAATTATCGCTAACCGCTATAAAGAGATTATCAGTGCTTATTTACAGCGTAACAGTCCTTGGAGAGGCAATTCTGAGGTTCCTAAACTTTATGGGTTACCTGTAGAATTTAGTTCAGACTCTTTCCATGAACCCTGTTGGGATGTGCTCAATTTTGCTCTGGAAAAAGAACAGGGTGTTCCCAAACGTTATCCTTACTTTCGTCTCTTTGAATAGTGTTACACCATATTTCTATTCGGACTGCCAATATTCATCGTTCGATCTCTTTTTACGAACAGTTGGGCTTTACAGTAGAAGAACGTTTCACAACAGGCTATACTCTAGCTTGTTGGATGTTGGGAAGATTAGGACGTATAGAACTAATTGAAATACCAGATCCTAAGCCCGCACCTGATGCTTTCGCCGATGAACAATATGTCGGCTATTATCATGTATCTTTTGATTTAACTCAAGAGACAGAAAACCTCAGAACTTGGCTAGAAGAACTCCAGAACCAGATATCGATCGTTGTTTTGTTACAGCCTCAACAGCAGATGATCGGTGACAAGATCTACGAAGTAGCTTTTATAGCTGATCCAGATGGACTTCCTCTGGAGTTCCTCCGCTATTTAGGGAAAAGGGGGGAAGGCTGATTATTTTTTACTGAGTGTTAAGTTAAGTTTATCTTGCTCAATAGAGATATTTTTTACCTTGACAAATTTTAGTTTTAATGCTAATTTTTCTTGTATTTTCTTTTGAGACAAACCTGTAATTTTAGCAAGATCTTCTTGAGTAAAGCTCAGATTACCTATCTTGATTAAACTATCTTTACTCAGTTCTAGTTCCTCGTCATTAAGTACAGGATGTCCCTGTATTCCTAGATAAATATCTCTATTAGCAAATTGTGGCAAACTAGTTACCAGTTTTTCTAATATTCCTTTGTAGTAGGGCGACATATTTTCTTGTGATAAATCAGAAATATTAACTATGCCACCTACTTCTAATTTATTATTTTCGATTTGAGCTTGAATTCCTTCTGGTAATCCTTTAGGATATTCATTACCTAATTCTTTTAGTAAAATTAACTTGATGAAGTCGTTGATTTCGGCTGAAGATAGTTGTAACTTTATCTCCTGTTTTTTTTCAAGATTGAGTATTTTTTGCTTGAGAGAATTCTTACTAGTAATTATATGACTTTGCTTGAGCTTCTTTTTGAACAACCTCTTAAGCTGATACCATTTAGGAACTTCTGTGGCTTGTTGGGTATAGTAATATAATGCAGCTATTGAACCACCAATTAGCAAAAAAAATGTCAGGATTAATAGTTTACGCATAGTTGAATTTCTCATCTTCTCCAGTTTAGCTTATAGTAGATAAAAGGTAATAAAATTTTGAAATTGAGATAGAAATGAGTACAAATTTTGCTTGGGATAACTGGATAAAAATTGGTCAAATCGTAGCAGCACAAGGACTTAAAGGTGAATTAAAAGTATATCCTGATTCTGACTTTCCCGAAAGATTTACCTGTCCTGGAAAACGCTGGTTACTTTCACCTAATAATCAACAATTAAGGGAAGTAGAATTGTTGAAAGGACGCTGTATTCCTGGAAAGAATCTTTATATTATCTCTCTTGAAGGAGTAACAGATAGAACAGAAGCTGAAAAATTACGAGACTTTGGTATTTTAGTTAGTAAAGAAGATGTACCAAAATTAGCCCAAGATGAATATCATGTTTCTCATTTGATAGGTTTAAAAGTGTATAATCAACAAGATAACACTTTTTTAGGCCATATTGTTGATGTTTTTTGGGCTGGACAAGATATTTTAGAGGTGGAACCTATCCCATTAAATGAGAAAAAAATGGCTAACTATTTAATTCCTTTTGTGAAAGAGATTGTTCCTTTAGTTGATTTAGACAAAAAAAGAGTGGAAATTAATCCCCCAGTAGGGTTATTAGAAATTAATAAGACTTAATAAGTAGATGATTGAAAATAAAGGTTAAACTGACGATGGGGTAGGCGTAGCCGCCCAGAGGGAACAGGCAACAGAAGGGAGTTACAAAGTAGTTTAAAAAATTTTATATGAGTGTGTTTATTTATACTTACTAATGCCGAATCACCAAACGAGCTAAACTAACACCAGGATAATAACGTCTTAGTATCTGCTGATAATTGTAGCCTTGAGCAGCTAGCTTATAGGCTCCCGTTTGACTCATGCCGATCCCTTGATGGGCAGTAGCAGTTACATAGTCATTATCAGCATAAAGCGACTCGACCACACCACCTTTATAGCTGAGGATTTGTCCTGCTGTCACTTGAACTGCTTGTTGAGTAGTATTAAACTCCCTAGAAAGACCACTATAAACTTGCCAGCGCTCTGTACAACCTAAATCGAACCAAGGACTAGCAGGACGAATCATCTGAACTAAAGCAAAAGAACGAGCAGCAATGGCCTGTGCTTTGAGGGCTTCCATATGTTCTTCAGGGTCCATTTCACTACCTACTACACTATAGAGATAATCTTCTAGCGGTACATAGTTCACAGCTAGTAAAGTTTTCCCTTGAGAAACCAGTAAAACCTTACCACGATACCATTTATTCCCGATATAGACAAAACCCCCTGTAGAAGGTTGTAAAAAGAGGACACTCGGATAACTGCGATTATTGAGAATTAAACTATTTTTATTAGGTTGTACAATAATTGCTTGATTAGCTGGAACTGTTTGTAAAGCCTTACCATTGCGATCTAAAAGATACGCATTTTGCGAGCTAGCTACTGTGGTGGTTGGGACATCTATGAGAACACCTACCCTAATTTCTAAAGGAGGGAGAGTGTAACTCGGAGTAGTGAGGTTATTCGGGGCAGGTGGTGATGGTTTTTTCTGAGCTACTAAAAAGCTTTTTTGTGCTCCAACAGGGGCAGAGAATCCTAACAAGATTAAGAGAGTAGCAATCCAAGCAAGCTTCATACGGAACATTGAGCTAAATATCAAGTTTATCTTAGATTAAACAGGTTATATCTCCTGTTCTTTGGGAAAGGCGAAGATTTTCCCGATAGTCTACAGGACAGTCAATAACAGCGGGGACATCTTGTTCTAGGGCTAATTTCAAAGTTGGCAAGAGATCGGCGGCTGACTCTATGCGATAACCAACTAGTCCCATACTTTCAGCAAACTTGACAAAATCTGGATTGCCAAATTTAACAAAGGCAGACTCGCCAAATTGATTTAACTGTTTCCATTCAATCAAACCATAGCCATTGTCATTAAAAATTAGGGTAACAAAGGGGGTTTTTACTCTCAAGGCAGTTTCTAACTCTTGGCAGTTCATCATAAAGCCTCCATCACCTGTGACAGCGACTACCTTTTTTTTCGGGTAGATTAATTTAGCTGCTAATGCTCCAGGAATGGCTATTCCCATAGCGGCAAAGCCATTAGAAATTAAACAGGTATTGGGGGTATCACAGTGATAATGACGCGCCATCCACATTTTATGTGCTCCCACATCTGAGATGACGATATCTTCTGGTCCCATGACTTGGCGTAGGTCATAGATTATTTTTTGTGGTTTGATGGGGAAGCCGTCATCTTGAGCATATTGTTCATATTCTTCCCGTATAATTGCGCGGAGATTAGCACTTTCTGGCTTGGGTTTAAAGGCTCTGTCACAGCGTTTAATTAGCTCTAGGAGTGAGTCAGCGATATCTCCTACTACTTCTAACATGGGGATATAACTGCTGTCTATTTCGGCTGATTGTCTGCCTATGTGAATGATGGGAATATTCCCTTGTGGATTCCATTTTTTGGGCGAATATTCGATCAGGTCATAACCTATAGCAATGACTAGATCGCTTTTTTCAAAGGCACAGGAGATATGGTCTCTCTGTTGTAGTCCTACTGACCATAAAGATAGAGGATGGGTATAGGGGATGACTCCTTTTCCCATGAAGGTATTAGCGACTGGAATATTTAAAGCTGTGGCAAATTCCGTTAAAGCTTCACTTGCGCCTGAGCGGATTGTTCCGTTCCCTGCTAGAATCAGGGGGTTTTTGGCTTTGGAAATAGCCATGGCGGCACTATTTAAACCCCGATAGGCTGCATAGATTTTATCTTCTGTATATATGGCTAGAGGCCTTCCCACTGCAGGCATAGCTGCTATGTTTTCTGGTAAGTCTATATGTACAGCTCCAGGTTTTTCACTCTGGGCAATTTTAAAGGCTTTCCGAATTATTTCTGGGGTATTACTAGGTCTGACAATTTGGCTGTTCCATTTGGTGACGGGAGCAAACATAGCCACTAAGTCTAGATATTGGTGAGACTCAATGTGCATTCTATCTGTGCCAACTTGTCCTGTAATAGCAATCAAGGGTGCTCCATCTAGGTTAGCGTCTGCTACTCCTGTCATCAGGTTAGTTGCGCCAGGTCCTAAAGTGGAGAGACAGACTCCTGCTTTCCCTGTTAACCGTCCATAGACATCAGCCATAAAAGCTGCGCCCTGTTCATGGCGGGTTGTGATGAACTTAATAGAAGAATGTTTCAAAGCTTGTAATATGTGTAGGTTTTCTTCTCCAGGTAGACCAAAAACATATTCTACGCCTTCATTTTCTAAACATCTTACTAATAAATCTGCGGTATTAATTTCTCCCATACTGGTTATTATTTAATCCAAATAGTTTTAATGTTGACGAATTCCTGTATTCCTTGTTTGGCTAATTCTCTGCCATAGCCTGATCTTTTGCTACCGCCAAAGGGTAGACGAGGATCTGATTTTACGATTCCATTGATAAAGACGGCACCTGCTTCAATTTCATTATATAGTCGTTCTTGTTCTTGAAGATCATTTGTCCAACCACTAGCAGCCAGTCCGAAGGGGCTATCATTAGCTAAAGAGATGGCTTGGTCTAAATTTTTTACTCCAAAGACTAGGGCGACCGGACCAAAGAACTCTTCTTGTGCAATAGGGGAGTGAGGACTTAACCCTGTCAATATAGTTGGTTGATAATAGTAACCAGTACCAGGCAGACGGTTGCCTCCTGTTAAAACCTTTGCACCTTGAGAGATTGCTCTAGCTACCTGTTCTTCTAATTCCGTTAAGATACTGGCAGTTGCTAATGGTCCTATCTCTGTCTCTTCTAGGTTGGGATCTCCAATTTTTAAGTTTCTGTATTGCTGGACTAATTGTTCTGTAAAGGTTTTCAAAATTGATTCTTGTACAATAAACCGTTTAGCTGCAATACATGACTGTCCGTTATTGAGCATTCTAGACTTGACAGCGCTTGACACTGCGTTTTCTAAATCGGCACTTTCTAGGACAATAAAAGGGTCACTACCTCCTAATTCTAAAACTGTTCTTTTTATTAGTTTGCCCGCTAAAGAGGCTAAAGCTGATCCTGCTGCTTCACTTCCTGTTAAAGTAGCTGCTTTGACCCTCTCGTCTTCTAGAATAGATGGTACTTGTGCTGCACTAATCAGTAAAGTTTGAAATACGCCTTGAGGAAAGCCTGCTGCACAGACAATTTCTTCGATAGCTAAAGCACATTGAGGAACATTAGAAGCGTGTTTGAGTAATCCTACATTGCCAGCCATCAAAGTTGGTGCTAGGAAACGGAAAACTTGCCAGAAGGGAAAATTCCAAGGCATTACTGCCAAAATAATCCCTAATGGTTGATAGCGAATGAAACTTTTTTGAGCATCAGTATTAATATACTCGTCCTTTAAAAAAGATTCCCCATATTCAGCATAGTAACGACAGACTAAGGCACTTTTTTGTACTTCAGCTAGACTACTGGTGATGGTTTTTCCCATCTCTAGCGTCATTAGTCCTGCATAGTGAGCAGCATTTTTTTCTAAAATAGAAGCAACTTGTAGTAATTTAGCTTGGCGGTCAGTAAAAGAGGTTTGACGGTATTCTTGAAAAGCTTGTTGAGCTAGAACTATTTTACTGACTATTTGTTCTTCAGTTAGATTACTAAAGACTTGCAGTGTTTCTCCCGTGACTGGGTTAACGGTAGCGATGGCCATTTATCTTAACTTCACACATTCTATACTTCTATTCTAATGCTTCCAAGTTGGCAGTTCTTGCATAGAGTGGGCTATTTGTTGAGAGATAAAAGGAAGTATTTCTTTATTTTCTTGTCCTTCTGTTAAGACTACTAATAGATAGGGTTGGACATTGGGACTCTCGATATAAGCTGCATCATGCCGCACTTGAGATGTCCAGCCTGCTTTTGACCAAAATTGACTATCAGGCGGTACTCCTTGACCGAGAAAACCAGTGATTTGATTTTCTTCTTCTGTTGGGGGAGAAGTTAAATCCCTTTTCAGTAAATCTAACATCAATTGAGAGTAATGAGATGAGACGGCTACTCCACCGACAATAGCATGAAATAAACGAGCGATCGCCTCCGTTGTCAACATATTGCGGTTAGTTCTTAATTCCCCTACAAAGGCTCTTTCTCTGCCATAAGGACCATCCGACCATGTTTTTTGGTTGACATTGATCGACTCTAACTCAGGCCATCCTAATGACTGATAATAGCGGTTAACGATATTTCTTTGCTCTTGCCAAGTTTGTAATGGTCCAGGGGGTAATTCCGGTCCGCTAGTTGTTCCTGTTAATATATCTACAATGAAGCTTGTGGCATCATTACTAGAGTCCACAATCATATCTTTCATTGCTCTTTTTAACTCCAATGAGTCGCCGATCATCCCTGCTTGTAGCCATTCACAGACGGCTACTAAGTAAAATATTTTCACTAAACTAGCTGGATAAATGCGCTCTTTTCCTCTATGTGAATACCCCCGCAGAGGATACTGCCAAAACTCATTGGAGGAGATAGCTCCTCCTGTATTGACTATTACTGGTTCATCATAGACCAGCCAAGTTAAAGCTATATTTTCTGAAGTTAGTGTGGGGAATTTAACATAGGTTCTCTCTAGGATGTTGTCTCCTAGACTCTCTAGTAAATCATGGCGGCTAAAAAAAGTCATTAATTCTCTTTAGATTTTCTGCTTGAGAAAATCATATCAATCTTGTGTTAACTGTGGTCACATATTTCAGAACTAATTAACTTGGTTGCCTACAGAACATGGTGTGGCAACTATGTTAGCGTAGCTAGTGTTAGGAGTTACCTGACCCGCCGCCGCAGCAGAACCTGTTGACTCACAAATAACGCTAATAAAGTTACCTGTGTTATCTTGAGCAACTGCAGAAGCATAATTCTTGATATCATTTTGGTATGTAGGTACAGCCGCAGCCGAAAAACTATAATATGTAGGGCTCTGTGTAGTTGTTTCAGAGGGAGTATAATACTGCCAAGCAACTTTAATGCCTACTTTAGAGTTAGTTGGGGTAATGGGAGCAAAGACCCCTTTTTCACTTCTGTAAGCTTGTTGGCCACGGTTAATAGATCCTAGATTACTTTTGGCTTCAGCTTGTCTGGCTTTAGCTGTCTGACCGAGTAAGTTGGGTAGAGCGATAGCTGATAGTACACCAATGATAATCACAACAACGAGTAGTTCAATAAGTGTGAACCCTTGGTTTGTCTTTTTCTGGGAAATATTCTGTAGAAGTCTGAGCCTATAGTTACTATTCATGACAACACTAGCAATGTTTGAGGTTAAGTGGTTTTACCTAAAGCAATGATACCCATTTTTAGTTGAAAATACATCAGATTGTCAGTGAAAATTCTTAAAGTTTGTTGAGTACTAACTTTAACTAGAGCATGGGGGGAAGATGATCTCTTGAAGATTTATGTCCACCTACTTAGCAACAAATTTTTCTCTATCCTTATCCTTATGGGTATAATAACGAAGGAATTGTGCGGCCAAGCCCTAACTAATGATAAGTATAATTATGGAAGAATTAAAAGCTTTAGATCTCAAGAAGTGTCACACGGTTGCTGATATTGTCTTTGCCATGAATCATTGTTCTTTGGGTGCCAGAATGTTAGGAGAAATAACTCTCAAAATTGGGGACTGGATTAAAGCAGAACAATCACCTATTGTAGTTTATGACGGTAATCTAGATACTACTCTAGCTAAACTCCTGGTAGAGATGGTTAACCGCCAGTGGTTAAAAAAGTTAGTATCTTTTCAAGAATATGCTGAAAGTTCTGCCTCTAGTCAAAAAGTAATTGTTCTTGGGAGTTTTTCTGAAAAATATCAAGAAGCTTTATATAATAAACCCGAAGAAGCAATTTACATTAACTCTTATGGGCTCTCTAAGCCAGGGCAAATTACTGATGGTTATTTCCCCAATGTTCTTTTTTGTGATCCCAAGTTAATTCTCCCAATAATTTTTACTTGTCTTGAGCAAATATTACAGCAAAAACAGACCAAGATAATTGATTTTATTCACGACATTAATGTTTACGGTGGATTAGCTACCGAAATGAATAGGGGCGCTCAAACTTTGTTAGCGATGGTAGAAGATCCTGATTGTAGTGTATTTTTAACCATTAGTGGTGCCATGACAATCGCCCAAATGGGATTAATTATTTGCGATATGCTTGATCACAATATGGTACAAGCAATTTGCACTACAGGAGCCTTAATGGCTCATGGATTAGTTGAAAGTGCAGGTCTAAAGCATCTAAAGTATAACCCAAAGGATAATGATGCCTTTTTAGCTGAACAAAAAATGAATCGTGTTACTGACACTATTGAACCAGAATCCAATCTGGATCACATTCAATCTATCATTCAGGAAATTTTAGATAATTATGACTCCCAAGAATTTCTCAGTCCTCGTCTATTTCATCATTTAATTGGTGAATATTTAGCTCAAAATCACTCAAATCAGGGAATTTTGAAGTCGGCTTATGAAAAAAATATCCCTGTTTTTGTCCCTGCTTTTGTTGATTCTGAAATAGGTAATGATGTTTATTTATATAATTACAAAAGAAAAAAAGAGCAGAAAAAACCAATTATTTTTGATCTGGAATTAGATACTAAATTTTTAATAGAATTGGCCACAAAAGCGCAAAAAATTGGCATCTTTACGATTGGGGGTGGAGTCCCAAGAAATTATATTCAAAATCTCAGTCCTTTAATTGAAATAATTAATGATAGAGAAGTAGATAATTTACCAGTAAGAAAATTTGCTTATGGTTGCCGAATTTGCCCTGAGCCTATGTATTTAGGAAATTTGTCAGGTTGTACCTATTCGGAGGGAATGTCATGGCGTAAAATGGAAACAAAAGGGCTTTTTAGCGAGATTCGTGCGGATGCAACTATAATTTGGCCTTTTTTAGTTAAATACGTTATGGAAACCATTAACCGTTAATCTGAAGAGCTTTGAGAAAGGTACATTAAGTTAGCTAACTTATAAACTAGTCTTGCCCCAATGTTGCCATCCCATTGATCTGATTTTCCAGGGGAGACTTCACATAAGTCAAAACCGATAATCTTTTTACCAGATTTGACTAAAGTTTGAACTAAATAAATGACTTGATTAAAATCCAATCCCCCTGGAACTGGAGTGCCAGTATTGGGGCAAAATACCTGATTTAAACCATCAACATCTAAGCTAATATATACTTTTTCAGACAAATTAGAGATAATATTTTGACATTGTTTTTGCCATGTCATTCCCTGATAAATATTATTTTTTAATTGCCAATCATCAAATAAAACAAGGCGATTATCACTTTTAATTAGATTCATTTCTTCTTGGCATAAATCACGGATACCCACTTGAATTAACTTACTAATATGTGGCAATTGCAACACATTGTACATAATTGAAGCATGAGAGTAAGTAAAGCCTTCATAAGCTTTTCGCAAGTCTGCATGAGCATCTATATGTAAGATACTATATTCTTGATAATGCTCAGTGAGTGCTTTGATATAACCCAAAGGCACACTATGATCTCCTCCTATCAAACCAATAAGTTTACCTTGTGACAATAAAGTTTGACACTGATCGTACACCCAATCATTTAAGTTTTTACTAGCTTGATTAACTCTTTCTAATTCTTTTTTAATAGCTTCGTCATTAAGATCATTACCTAATTCGAGATAGTCTATCACTTTTTTGGCGACCGATCTAGTTGCCTCACTTTTTGCTCTAATTTCAGCACTTATTGGTATGGTAGCGTAACCAATTTCCCAAGCTTGAGGTAAATCAAAATCATACCAATCTAATTGATAAGAAGCATCTAATATCCCTTGTGGTCCATCTGCTGTACCCTCTCCATAAGACACAGTAGCATCCCAGGGCACGCTGAAAAAAACAATTTTGGCATCTTCTATAGGGGTAGGTAAGCTGAAAAAACAATTATTTTTAATGCTTATCTGATTGGGGTTAAATACAGGATTATTCATTAATACTTTTTCTTCTTTTTACAAATGTTCCCAAAGACTAGCATATACTTTTCCTTTGGACATTAATTCTTCATGGTTACCGCTTTCTTGTAGTATACCATTTTTGAGAACATGAATAACATCTGCTCGAAGTGCTTGGGCGATCCGATGAGTAATAGAAATAATGGTATAGTTTTGGGCGATTCGTTCCAGAGTTTGTAAAATAGCAGGGTAAGCGCAAGAAATTTTGACTCATAATGTGTTAATGGGGTAGCGTCACTGCCAGGACCTCAAGCATATAATTTGTATTCATTGATGCCCGCTTCATTTTCTGCCTAAGACTACGCTTGGTCG
>Ga0209085_1000578_pt1 | contig 26457 bp, 30 predicted proteins | sample C_131016_EF_Meta_FD_187310 | JGI IMG/M metagenome (GOLD analysis project Ga0209085, IMG submission 187310) | Freshwater microbial communities from Lake Croche, Canada to study carbon cycling - C_131016_EF_MetaG (SPAdes) (version 2) | ecosystem: Environmental > Aquatic > Freshwater > Lake...
AAAGAAATAATATATAAATAATGCTAAATATAGAAAATTACTGGAAAGATGTAAATACTCTTTATGATTTAAACATAATAGGGGATGATGAATTTAGAGACTACAAAAAAGTTTATGATTATGTGGTCAAGGGATCTAGAGATTATTTGAGTCTGCGTGGATCCGAAATTAAAGCTTTACCAGATAATTTAAGAGTTTATGGAAATTTGATTTTGTATGGATCATCTATTGAATACCTACCAGATAATTTAATTGTTGATGATGGATTAGATCTCGGATCGACTAAAATCAAATCTTTACCTAAAGATTTAAAAGTTGGGAATAGTTTATATCTCGACGATAGCCAAATTGAAGAACTCCCAGATGGATTAGTGGTTAATGGATATTTAGATTTAGAAGATACTCCAATTAAAGCTTTACCAAAAAGACTTGTAGTTAACGGAGATCTTTTCTTATCTGGAACCAAAATATCAGAAATACCCAGTGACTTAAGAGTTGGTGGGGATTTATATGTTTACAATACTCCGAATTTAGATAAGACTAAAATACCAGATAATTGGACTTTATCGAGGTGGTGAATGAAAAGTACCCAAAGGTGTTAATTTGTATATCGTCGCCCATCACATGGATTTAACCATCAGTGAAATTTTCTATTCTCTCTCTGAAAATTTTACCGATCTCATTTTTGAATTTGTGTGGACATATGATACTATCGTGTATTGTTAGTATTTTAATGTGTGGATAATTGACGATGATATCATTTACTATTTTATTAAAAACTAGATCTGATTCTATTAGTTGTAAATTATGTGAGAGTGATTTGTATCCACCATTTTCATTTTTATATTTTTTTATGAATTTTAATATAGATGGGAAGTTCATGTCGAATAGTTTATCCCAATCACTCCCATAATTTTTACCGAAAAAAACTCTATATACCCACGTCTTGATTATTTTTTTATTTTTTATGTTCGATTTTGAAATAAGAAAATCATAAAATTCTCCACTCTTTACTAATTTTCTATATAAATCATACTCATCCTTATCGACTATTTCTTTTCCATGTCTATCAATGAGTTTACAGAGCATAAGTGGTTGACTGTTTTTGATGTCAAATTCAAAAGTTTTCTCATTATCGACGGATAAGAATTTTTTTCTTATCTCGGATTTTAATATCGTGAAATTACTATGGAATCTACCGTAATTATCAAATTGATAAAATAAATTTGATGAGTGTATAGATTCTACCACATAGATATTTTTTTCTAAATCGTTTTCTATACTTGAAAGAAAATCTATAGATGAGACTCTGTCTATTTTATATTCCCATATATCCCGTACTAATTTTTCCCTTACTTTATCCATTATAGGATAATTTTTCCCCAATTTATTTTCAAGATTATTAGATTCAATCCTAAAGATATTTTTTTTTATTAATATTTTATCTAAGTTTTCATATTTACCAATCTTATTTCTAAAAATATCTGGATTTAGAGAATATATTCTACATGATTTACCGCCAATATGTCTATTTTCTAAAGATATGATATCTTTTTTTATTAGATAGTCAATATAATAGTTATATAGATGTCCATATCTTTTCCTCAAAATAGTAGATGAAAGGGCATATGAATTTAACTTTTTGAAGTAATATTTGAGAATAATAGTATGTACTATATCAATCAAATACGAGGTTTTGATCATACGACCGTTGTGGAGCACTTTCGTCATTTCAGATTCTTCTGAAAGACAATCAGGCATCAATTGGACCATTTCCTTAAGAATTGATAATTAATTTAATTATTTGAGTAGATTTTTTTCGGATCCAGTTATGACCTTTCCTTTCTCACCACTTTTTGAATCCATGGATTCCTTGTCTCTATTTCTCTCTATTTCTTTGTAGATATCGGGGTATGATTTACCCTCACCATCTTTATCATAAGATGATTTAATATCAAAAAACTCACCGAAATCTACCAAACCAGATCTGATTATATCTGTTTCGGATTTTTTATTTAAAGATAGATTTATTCTTTTATGGATATGGTCGACAAAATTATTGAATACGACAATCGTCGGTTCTGTCAATATCCCAATTGGTTTTTTTCTCTTTTTATTGAAGGATCCTAATATAACCTTAAAGATGTATTCTATTTTTTTATTCTCCTTTATATATCTCTTGGTGAGTTCATTTGGTATCAAAGCTAAGTTTATTCTAAATTTATCTTTATCAAAAAACTCAGGTACGATGAAATCAAAATCCAATAAATCTGATTTCACTTTTGATAGATAGACATTAAATAATTTGCAAATTAGGTGTATATAACATTCTTCTTTATTTTCACCATTTACTTTAATTTCACGTAAATTTAAAGTCTGACAAAAGGTCAAGAAATTGACCAATATAAGTGTGTATATTTCAACAAATTCAGTGATGTTATTTTCTGATATTTTCTTATATAAAGGATTTAGAATAGAAAAAGATATTTCGTTGTCTTTACTGGACTTAAGTATTATCTTCTCAACATTTTTTTGGAATTCATCACTCATCAAAAATGAGTTTCTTTCATTTGGACTCAAAAGCTTATAGAAAAAATAAGAAAACGAATTTTCTCCAAAAACATATTCCAAATCGGCCTCACTCGTCGCTAAAAAATATTTTATAGATTTTTTATTCTCCTCACTCAATTTTCCTTTAAATATAATAGGAACCATATCGACATCCATCAATCTTGCATATTCTTCTATTTCTTCTATTGTATAAGAAAATTTATCTCCCTTTGCTATAGAACATAATACTAGATTATTCTTAGGGGTTCGACTATAGGATATATTAGCAGGCTGTTCATCGGGAAAATATTCAAAACCAAACCACCATTTTTTATTTAAAAGACTTTTTACTCTATCTGGCAGAGATTCTAAATAGGTTATGGCCAAATTATAATAATTTTGCATGGCCAAATCTATCATATTTATGGGACTTGATGATATAGACTTTGGTTTTATTGTAAAGTTTGATCCATTCCAATTTACATATATTTTACTTCCCTGAATGTCTTCGAAACAAATTATTTCACCATCTAAAATATTATTTAGATTTTCTTCCGAAACATCACTCAAATTAATTAACCTAGGCATACTTTTTTACGAAAAATTTTGAATTAAGTTTTTAACCTCTATTTCATTTGAATTTCTATGATCGACAATTACCTTGCCTGCTGCAAATTCGGGTCCTTTAGTGACGAATTTTCTTTTGCAAAATACAACTGTGCATGATCCATCTTTGGGACATTTGCTGTTTTTGGCCGCTATCAGCGCTACCTTTTTAATTATTTCCTCTGTTGGTAAAATACCATTATTAACATGTAGAACTACATGTGATCCCGGGAACCCTTTTGCATGAAACCACAAATCATCATCTTTCGATAAATAGAATGTTAGATAATCATTCGACTCTGCATCTTTTCCCTGGGAAACATCGAAGTCCCCCAATTTATATTTTTTTATGCCTGAATTTTTTGATTCGAAGAATTGATTGAAATTTAACATATCATTTTTCATGAATTAATGCACAAATTTACATTGGTTAGATGAGTTTAGATTTGTACATCATTGACTTTTTTTATATATCAAATATATGAAACTACACCTAAAGAAGATTGGAAATATGATATATATAATGGTCAGCAGATTTGTTTGCAAGATTAATCTGTCTAAAATCATGAGCGGACCAGTGGGGACGTTGAGGAACCTGGATTATTGGGATCCTTCAAAACCTCAAGATAGTAAATCGAAACCCACTCAAGGGGTTTAAATTTTAATGTCATCACCTTTCTCAACTTTCAACCATGAATGAACTTATTAAACTTTTCGAAAATTTCAATGGATCCGAATTCGATCCTATAAAATCATTTAAATTAAAAGATGAACTTTGCCAAAAAATTTGGCATGGTGATGTGATTGATAAAAAAATAAGAGAAGATTTACTCCAACTCGCCCATGATTATTTCGACGCATTGGAACTAAGGGGAATAAAAATTAAGGATATAATCTTGACTGGGTCATTATCAAACTATAACTGGAGTAAATATTCAGATTTTGATTTACATATATTATTTGATTTTGAAGATATCAATGAGGATATTGAATTAGTAAGGAAATATTTAGATGCCTTCGAGAAAGATTGGAAATGGAAGCATGATATAAAAATAAAGGGGTTTGATGTCGAAATTTATTGCCAGAATTCATCCGATAAGCACCATTCAACCGGAATATTTTCTTTGATGGATAATAGGTGGATCCTAAGACCAAAAAGAATAGATTTTGAAGTAGATGATAAAATGATAAAAAAGAAATCTTCTTACTTCATGTCAAAAATAGACAATCTATACTCTCTTTTCAAAAAGGGACATGGTTATAGAGAAATCGGGGATGATATTAAAAAACTGTGGAAGAAAATAAAATCTTATAGACAATCTGGACTAGATAAAAGTGGAGAATTATCTACGGAAAATCTCGTCTTTAAATTGCTTAGAAGAAATGGATACATAGAGAAATTTGTCAATCTAAAATCTGAAGTGTATGATAGCCAGTATGACTGAATTTTTTGATTCGAAGAATTGATTGAAATTTAACATATCATTTTTCATGAATTAATGCACAAATTTACATTGGTTAGATGAGTTTAGATTTGTATATCAAATATATAAAACTACACCTAAAGAAGATTAGAAATACAATATATATTAAGAACGTGTAGTTCATGATAGCCAATATAATGACAATAAGTGAAATAGAAAAAATATTTAGGGAAATTTTTCAAGATCAGAAGGGAAAGGTATCCTCTGTCGATGTTGTCTATGAACTATCGTCAGATAAAAAGTTTTACAAATTAATTATATCCATCCATAGCATATCTATATCAGATACTTTGATCATACACACAAAATTTATATTCAAAGTCGATAGGAAAAAAAGAAATGTCATAGATGACTCTTTCACATATTTATATGACATAAATTGTGTTTATAATAAGGTCAATTTTAAAAATTCGATAGATTTATCCAAGAAAATAAAAGATATAATAGAGACAAATAACTTTGGACAAGACATAAAAATACTCTCTGATTTTATCGAGGCCCCTGCTATGTTCTTAAATTATTATATGAGGAGGTCTAAAATAACTGATTATAGTATATTCAATGTTAAATATAATCCAAAATTCAAAACTCATCCCTGTTATAATACCACATTTGATTTTGACATAAATGTTAATGACAATTATAATATATATCTTTCCATATCAAAGAAAGAAAGAAAGAAAAATGATGACCACGATACATATGTTTTACAATTTAAATTTTTGGGTGAATATGAATCAATCGTGGCCGACACCTTAACTAACATACACTTTACGATTGGAAGTGCTATTGCCAAAATACTCGACAATCAATTAAAATGAAAGAAAAAAACATATGAATACACCTAGCTCTCCAAAATTTAGAACAGATCAAAGTAAGGTACAAAAATTTGATGAATTCGAACAAAATATCGAACAGGAATACGATGATCTAAAGAAAATATATAGAAATTTTGTAAACAATGATGATCAAATATATCAATTGCCAAACAGGGGATCAGATAAATCTAGATTTGATAAAATAAAAAATAAGATCGATACCAATATTTCAAGAAGTGAAATAGAGGATAGAATACGTTCCATAGAAAAAGATAATCCATCGATTAAAGACAGAATGCATAAATATAGATTGACCAATGATCCCGATGTCCAAAGTTTTGAATCAATTTCATCGAAAAATGTTGATTCCTACAAGTTATTTTCGGACATCGAATCGATATACAATAATTCAAAAAAAATATCTAAAATGGCCAACTCGGATGAGTTTAAAAATTCATCCCAATGGAATGAATGGGTAGAAAATGATATCCTATCAACAAAAGAAAATTTGGAAAGAATATCAAATTGGATGAAATCTCAAGTTAGATGAAAACAAAAAACTCCACTTAAGTGGAGTTTTTTGTTTTGTGGAGGCGGAGGGCACGACCCCTCTTCTTCCCCTATTAAAATTAATTGATCATTCACAAGCTTAGTTGGTTTTATTTAAAATCAACAAAAGTATTCAGTTTTATTGGATCAATACTGAAAAAATATTCAGGAGGTTTTTATACCATACTCCCATACTGGTGAAAAGCACTTTTTAGACTGCTAGAGAATATTCTCTTGAATCTAGAGCTGGCTTTGTCTTTAAGCTATTGTAGCGAAGGGCGAAGACAAGGTCTTCTTTTGTGCCCAATTCGTTATAATTTCCATTTAAAACTTTTGCCATCTTTTTTTATCGGATGATAGCGACCGATGCTTGCTCAAAAAAGTTTAGCTAGTGAATCAATACAATTCTCGCCCCCTTATTTTTGAAACTGGATAATGATATACAAATATAAGCCACTCGGGCCAGTTTTCATTTAATATCTTGACACTTTGAAACATTCTGGTAATCCAGGTGCCTCCACGTCCTCACCGGGCCATATCCGCCCTGTATATTCTTGTATGAGTCCATGCACATCAATCTTGTAGATGAACCCGATCAAAAGTAATGTATATATCATATTATTAATCTTCTCTAGGTATCGATGAAAATGACCCAAGTGGTTTAGATCTACAGATCATTACCTGCTTTTGAAAATGAAATCACAGCTCAATCCGTCCCATATATCAATGTTGAATTTATAATTAGGGAGAATGATAATGTGGATTGATCTCAAGGATTTAATTACTTTAATTAAATGGGACATCTCGCTCATATTTTTGTATGATCTAAAGTATAATTCATAATCTCTTTCGTAATTTTCTATTGTATATGAACCTCTTTCAATCCCATCTTTTGTTAAAAATTGAATAATTTTTTTAAGTTTTTCTCTATAGGGTTTGTATTCATCTTTATCGGAATTTTTATTGAAATCCGTGGGTTCAATTTTTTGAAAGGGATTGGAATTATCATATTTCAATGTTGGTGAAATGTTTGATTGTGGTATATAAAATCTAATTTCGTTTTTGTAGAAATCGAAATATGGATCTATGTCATAAAAATCAAAGATATCTTTAATGTCCATTAAATCATCATATAAATGATCAGCGCTGGGATCGATACAGGAGAGTATTAATTTGAATTCCTTACCTGCTATATAATTAAGATCACAGGCGTTGAATGTTTCCAACATTGAGAGATCATCATAAATATCAGTTGATTCAGATCCCGATATGAGTTTATCAACTTTTGATACACCCTTTAAAGGATATCTGTATGAATGCCCAAAATTATCTCTTTGTGTGATCGATGGATCTCGAGCAACGATGAGTTTATCCCATTTACATTTAACGACGGCCTTACATAATTTTTCTAAGAAAGTTATATTCTGATGCTCTCTATGTGTATGCTCATCAAAATATCCAACAGATATGTTGGTACATTCTGGAATTTCATCTATAAAGTTGGCCGAGTCCGTAAAAATACCAGTTGGATCAGGTCTCATAGAAATTCCATTTGAATTCAATTGGCTACATAAGGAATTTGCAAATTCACTTGAGCAGCAAACAGTTGAACGCTGATTGGTTATCACTGAATTATAATTTCTACGATCAAATGATATAACCTTTTTAATATTTTTCATGAACTGGAATGTATCTAGCTTTCGAGCAACGTCTGATGATCCCAATCCCCCCCTTTCTTCCCCTACAAAGAACCAATACACTCCCGGTACCCTATGATGGATCATATACATTAATACTACACATCCGGCCTTATCGTCGGCTCCCAATATTGTTTTATTATCGGTTCCTATGAAAACATCGCCATTTTTTTCAAATTCACGTAGGACAACTGGAGTTTGGTCTCTACAAGCACTATCTAAGTGACAAGTGAAGCAAGTATCAGAATTACCAATCAAAAGATAATAGTTTCCAAATGAGTCTTTTTTCAAAGAAGGTGGTAAGTATTTGAGTAGTCCATTTTCAGTTCCATGTGGATACGTTTGTGTCACTAAAGATATGAATGTAGATTTAACGTCTGTTGGGTTATATGAAAATTTACCAACCTCTATCTTTGTACCCAAGACATTTTCTTGCCTGTCATAAAAATCTTCCCAATCATCATATGTAGATAAAAATCCTTTTTTAGATGGTGAACTACTTGATTGTGTGGGTACATATTCCTCTTCCTCTTCTTGTCCATAATAAACAGTAGGTCTATTATCAGGATATCCTATCAATGTATTATAAGAACTTAGAAATGATTCTATTTCCTCTTTTTCGAACTTATTTTTAAAATATATATTGAGAAAGTGTTTAATGCCCACTTTAGAAGATCTCCCATTAATAATTATATCAAATGTATCTTTTTTATCTGAAGCATCAATTTTTTCTATCTTCATCTTATTGTCAATGTTAGGATTGGATTCTATTTTGGCCAATTCCTCCACTACATGTGAATAGTTATCATCAGATATTATTTCCATCAATATCCAAAAATCGGGAGTAAAATTAATTAAAGGATTTTTATCTTTTTTCATTTGTTATGTTATTTTTACGGATCTCTGCTGTGAAGTTTTCTTTTTTGAAGAAAAGACTAATCTTCTCTTTAATGATTTTTTTGTCACTCACCTAAACTGGCTAATCATGAATTACAAACTAAAATTATATGCAACTCTAGCTATGGAAATTTCTAAAAGAATTTCTCTATTTTGAGATGTGGTTAGGTCAAGTTCGTAAACAAATGATTTAAGCATGATATATATATATATGAATTACACATTAGTTAAAGACTAATGTGTTTGGGGCTTCATAGAGTATAATTTACTCTCCACCTTTGTAATAGCAAGTTCCTTACCATATATTTTAAAACCTTCTTTTAGAATATTTTAAAATATAATCTATATATTGATTTTTTTAAACTCTCCTTTTAAAAAAATCAATATATAGATTGCATTTATCGTCGAGATGGTAAATCAAAACTGACCCAAATGATGTAGATTTTAACGTCTATGATAGATATTTTTTTGATTGTTCCATGAATATTCACTTCGATGATCTATGTAATTATCTAAAAAAATTTAACTACGACATTGTTAGAAAATCTTACTCATATAGAGGTGACATAAAATTTGTCGTCTACAAAATGTGTGGATCGGAATGGTTATTTGTGGGATCTTACAAATCATTAAGAGACATTTTTCATGACATTTCTTCACCGACTTCAACTACTTTTGAGAAGGAAATCTCAAGAAACATTAAAATCGACACGATCTTGAATGGAAGTAATTTTCATTCGTATTCAAAAGTCGAGAATGAAATTGATTAAATGATTTCCATTTAATGGGCTGATGAGGTAATTACGTTAAATCTACATCACTTGGGTCGGTTTAATATGATATATATATCATATTATATTCGAAGGGCTTGTTCACAAGATTGGTCCGACCATATTTTAAAATCATTATCTTTACAATGTCCAACATACTGAATTTCAAAGATTACACATTATCTCAAGATTTTATTTGGTCTATGTCAAATGCTAAATTAAACGAATCTTCGGATGATGAAAAAGATCTCATTAAAAAAATTCTCATAAAATCCCAAAAAGATCTTGGACTCAACGTCCAACTCACATTCACATTCGGTACCGGGGTTACTTACATGTACCCAATAGTGAAAAATCTCATCTCAAATAAATCTATAAACATTGATTCGAGCATAGAAAATATAACTTTACTGACCCTCACATCACTTTGTATACTTTCTTTGAGTTTGGGTGAAGAAACTTATACAGATTTAAAAAAAGACATTCGAAGCCTCTTAGAGGAACTAAAATTGAGGGGGATTGGTAATGGTTTGGTAAAGAAGTTAGTAGAATGTTTATCTACTATCTCTAAATTTATCTTTGAAATTTTTAAGACTACTCCCTATGTGATAAGAAATCTGTTGGACATTTTCGGATACACGGCCTTACTTATCCCCATTTTGGGGGCATTATCCTCGACTATACAATCCCAAGGATGGGACATCAATACAATGGTAGGTAACCTTTATTCATTAGGAGCTGGGGTAGCGTCGATCATTTTAAAAAATGGCATAGACCATTTCATTTCCACCCTCGATAAGGCCAAAAAAATTTCAACATCTTCCAATCCCAAAAAGGAGATCGAAATGATCACCGAATACTAATTTTTTCAATCCTTTTTTTGTTTTAACATATAACTAGTCAACTAGAATGACTATATCTTTAGAGAAAATTTTTTTTGGATACATCCTAAAAAATAAAAAATACATAGAAAGCGTTGAATTTCATTATTTTAAAAATAATGAAATTCAGTTTGTTTATAGGATAATAAAGGAATATATGGATAAAGTTAAGGAACCTAAGATTCCTTCTGCGAGACAGATATTCGAAATGATTCAACTCGAAGACAAGGATAGGATAATAACTAAGGATATTTTTAAGTCATTAATGACTACAAACTTGGAGGAATATGATGAAAAGAATTTTATAATCCCGAAAATAAATGCTTGGATTTTATCCAATAAGATAAAATCTGGAACATTGGATATAATCCAGGAGACTAGAAATCTCGATGTTTTGAATGAATATGAGGATGTCCTAAAATCATCTAATAAGATACGAAACATTGTCGAGACCATGTCCAAAACCAATTTTGAGGACGATGATGACATGGGGTCTGATTTTGATAATCCAGATCACCATTCACAAGATTCATCTAAATATAAGATAGATACTGGTTTTGAGACTATAAATCATATGCTGGGTGGTGGATGGGATATCGGATCTTTGAATCTATTGATGGGTAGCACCAACAACGGAAAATGTTTTTGCCCCAAAACAAAGGTCCATATCAGGAGTAAAAAATTAAATACTTCTTCCATAGAGACAGCATCCCAAATATTTGAAAAATTGAGAAATCGATGATTTATCTATTTTAAAAAAAAATAAATAAAAGACAGAATTAAATCATGGTCACCGACTTTAAATATTTAGACAAAGATTCATTCACTGAAGGTGTCTATAGTGAGCCCCTATATGGTAAGTTCATTGAATCATACAAGGTCGAGGACCTTCAAATAGAAACTCCCTTTGGATGGATTGATATTGAAGCGATGGGGAAAACGATAGAATATGATCAATGGTCTATATCAACTTCGGGTGGTAAATCACTCATCTGTGCCGATCATCACATACTCTATAAATGTGTCGATATAATATTTGAATCAAAAAAAGTTAATCTTGAGGAGGTATATTGTGAAGATTTATCTGTTGGTGATTTCATCATGACCGAATCAGGGCCCGAGATGATCATGGAACTTTTCAAAAATGGGAATAAATCAAATATGTTCGATTTCCAGATATCAGATGGTTCCATGAAACAGTTTTATACAAATGGAATATTGAGTCATAACTCACTTTGGATGCAGAATTTTGCCTATAAATCTTCTAACATGGGTTATAATGTTCTTTATATAACATTAGAGATGTCTGAGAATAAAGTTATGAAAAGGCTCGGGTCGATGAGACTCAGAATTCCCATCAACGATTATGATTCACTTAGTTTAGATAGGGAATTGATAAAAAAGAAAATAGAGATGATTAAAGGCTCATCATCGAAAGACCTTTTCGAAAAAAAGGTAGGTAAGTTGATAACTAAATTTTGGGCAGCGGGTACGGCAACGATCGATAATTTTGATCAATATATCCAAAGATTAAAAGAAAAAAAAGGAATTAAAATAGATTTATTGATTGTCGATTATATAACTTTGATAGTGGTTCAAAAGGAGGCCAATGGAGATAATCTTTACGTGAAAGGAAAATCTTTGGCCGAAGGTCTAAGAGCTCTTGGTTCAAAGCATGGGTTCCCTGTCATAACGGCCACTCAGGTATCTAAAGATGCTTGGAACTCAAATGATATAACCCTAGATAAAGTGCCCGAGTCAAAGGCAATAGCCGAGACTGCAGATGTATTTTTTGCTATGATACGAACAGAAGAAATGAAAAGACAGGGATTCTATAGATTAAAACTTCTCAAGCAGCGAGATGGTGATTTTCTAAGATCTCAAATAAAAATAAACCTAAACTCTACTTACCTAACGTTAGAGAATGACGTTTTTTTAGATAGCATTTAAAAAATTAAATCAAAAATGGAAATAGAAAGTAAATTTTTACAAGAAATAGATCAGGATATGGTAGAAGATCAAGAGATCGATATTTTGGATTTTGTGGATGATGAATTATCTCAAGATAAATCCATTGATATAGAAGATATCCTAGATTTGGCCCCAGATCAAGATTCAGATATCGACTCCATCATTATAGATGATCAATTATCCTCGAATCATTCCATCAATAAGAAACATAGTCTAAATTATGATTCTATATTTAAGGGGAAGAAAGAAGCTCCCTTAACAGAAGATGATTATGATGGGATATACTCATCTGATGAGAGTTTTGAGGTAGATAAATCTTCTATTTATTGGTTCGAATCGATGGATAACGAAACATACGTCAAAGAAAAGAGAATAAAGGAAAGGGTGTATGTAGTTCTATCTGAATGCACTGATCTAAAGTTCACAAACAATAGAAGGAAACCATCTAGAATTGATTTTAATCAATACTATTATCTATTGGTGACCAATTTGAGAGATGAGAATTTTACACACATCGAGATATTTAATGAATTATCCATCTATTTTTCTGATAACCTATTTAATATGTTCACTCTACTTGATAACAAATGGAGAAATATAATTATTCAAGAACTTCAAGATCACATAGGTAAGAATATACATTCGAAAGAAGTAAAACCAAGAAACATTCATATAGGGACCGAAGTGGAATTTATACACAAAGATGATCTTATGGATCCCCCCAATGACTCCCTACTCATAACGGGGGTTGTCATAGATTCTGATTATGAGAATTTTTTCTATAAAATAGATTCCTATGAGAAGGTATATGAGGTCAAGATTGAATCAATAACCAAAATATTGAATAACACAAAATTTAGATATAACTTAAACAAATTAAATAACATAGATTTTCTTTAAAATAAATAATCCAACTATGAATAATATAAAAGTCACCAAAAGAAACGGCAAAAAAGAACCTCTCATATTGGATAAAATCCTAGAGAGAATCAATCAACAAACATATGGATTGGACTCAAAATGGGTACAATCATTCAACATAGCTCAGAAAGTAATCGAGGGCATAACTCCTGATATAGAAACTAGAATATTGGACACACTGGCCATGGAAACATCGGCTGCCTTGACGGCCGAACATCCTGATTATTCTATATTGGCAGCTCGTTTGGCCATAACGTCTCTCCATAAGGAAACTAAAAAAAGTTTTTCAGAGACCATGAAAGATCTCTATAATTATGTAAACCCCAAAAATGGTAAGCATTCACCTATCGTATCTAAAGATTTCCTTAAATTGGTTTTAGATCATAGTGATGAAATTGATTCGGCCATTGTCCATTCGAGAGATCATAATTTTGATTATTTTGGTTTCAAAGTATTAGAAAGAAGTTATCTTTTAAAACTGGATGGTAAGGTATCCGAGAGGCCTCAGTATATGTACATGAGGACCGCTCTTCAAATATGGGGGAATAATATAGAGAAGGCCGTCGAGACCTATAATCTTTTATCTGAGGGTTACTACACCCACGCCACACCCACTTTATTCAATTCCGGAACAACTAGACCACAATTATCGAGTTGTTTCCTGTTGTCAGTAAGTGAAGATTCTATTGATGGTATATATGATACTCTACACGAATCTGCTCAAATATCAAAAAATGCGGGAGGTATAGGGATCTCATTCTCTAAAGTTAGAGCCAAAGGGAGTTATATAGCAGGGACGAATGGAACTTCAAATGGGATAATTCCTTTCTTAAAGGTTTATAACGAAACTGCAAGGGCAGTCGATCAAGGTGGCAATAAAAGAAAAGGATCAATTGCTATCTACATAGAACCATGGCATGCAGATATCTATGATTTCTTGGACTTGAGAAAAAATCAAGGCAAGGAAGAAATGAGAGCTCGTGATCTATTTTTGGCTCTTTGGATAAATGATTTATTCATGGAAAGAGTTGATTTAGATCAAGATTGGACATTGATGTGTCCGCATGAATGTAAAGGGCTCACTGAAGTATATGGAAAAGAATTCAATGATTTATATCTAAAATACGAATCTGAAAAGAAAGGAAAGAAAACTATAAAGGCTCGTGATTTATGGAACAAAATTCTCGAAGCTCAAATAGAAGGTGGCACTCCTTATATGCTCTATAAAGATACCATAAATGAGAAATCCAATCAATCAAATATAGGTATTATTAGAAGTTCTAATCTCTGCGCCGAGATTTTGGAGGCCAGTGATGTAACCAAGGTACAAAATGAGATCTTGAATAATAAAGAATTACTCGATTCACTGGGACTTTCTGAGTTTTATGGTATGGAATATGTAAACGAAACGGCTGTTTGTAACTTAGCTTCCATATCACTACCCAAATTCCTAAATAAGAATAAGAAATTTAATTTCAATAAGTTATATGACATTTCTTATAAGTCGGTAGTTAATTTAAATAATGTAATTGACACAAATTATTATCCATCTAAATCGGCCAAGTTTTCAAATATTTTACACAGACCAATAGGACTTGGTGTACAAGGATTGGCCGATGTATTCTTTTTGATGAATATACCTTATGATTCTGCCGAGGCCAAGAGTCTAAATAAACAAATATTCGAAACTATATATTACGCATCTTTGAGAGCTTCATGTGATATGGCAATAGAAAGTGGTAAATATACGACTTTTGATGGGTCACCTTTGTCTAAAGGACTCTTCCAATTTGATTTGTGGGGGGTTAAACCTTCAGATAGATGGGATTGGAAAAAATTAAGAGAAGATATCATTAAGAATGGTGTGAAGAATTCACTCACAACCTGTGTGATGCCCACGGCAAGTACGAGTTCCATATTAGGAAATGAAGCTTCTTTTGAGGCTCAAACAACAAACCTATATGTTAGAAAAGCTCTTGCTGGTGAATTTATATCTATAAATAAACACTTAGTTAAAGAACTCATAAAGAATGGTCTATGGACGGATAGAATAAAAAACAGTATAAAACTACACAATGGTTCTATTCAAAACATTGACGAGATTCCCTCTTCTATAAAAGAAGTCTATAAAACCGTCTGGGAAATAAAACAAAAAGATGTCATCGAAATGGCCGCCGATAGGGGGGCTTTCATTGACCAAACCCAATCCATGAATATTTTCATGGAAGATACAAATTTTGGTAAATTGACGGCCATGCATTTTCATGGTTGGGGCAAGAGATCTTTTAATTTAAATTCCGATGGTTCCCCTATTATTCCATCAGAAGATTCTATAACCATATATTATGATAAAGATGGAGTACCTAAATTCTATAGGGATAAAAAATATACCCTAAAAACGGGTATGTATTACCTAAGATCTAAATCTAGTACAGACGCAGTTAAATTTACTGTTCAGAAAGATATAAAAGAGCAGATAGATGAAATAAGCTGTTCTTTGGATGATGAATATTGTGTGGTTTGCTCGAGTTAATTTTCTCATTTTAAGATAATGAAAAAAATATCATTTTTTCTAATCATTTTTCTCTTTTCCTTTTGCGCTCCACAGAAGAATGTAATCGACAAAGGAACTATCCATGCCAGATCAAAAAAGGAAAATGGACAACTTGTTAAATTTTACTACCAAATTCAATTTAAATCCATTAGAAAAAAATGAAAAAAAAATTTCAATATATACCTTACAAAGAAATATATTGAAATTTTTAGATAATGGTATACAAATCTATACTACTTTTTTAGAACGGTTTCATTTACTATTTTAAAGTCTGTTTGCACATTAAAGAAAGTTAGTAATATGATATATACATTACTCTCGATTGGGTTCGTTCATGAAATGAATGTATCCGAACTCATACAAGAGCACACAGAGTGGGTATTGCCCGACAAGGACGTTGAGATGATTGGTCCAGTAGGACCTTTCAAAACGTCAAGATAGTGAATCAAAACTCACCCAAGAGATTTAGATTTACACATCATTACCTAATTTTGTACATCAGCGACCATCTTCCCGATGGTCGATTAAAAAAAATAAAATAGAAAATGAAAATTCTCGGATTCGATAAATTCAATCAATCAAAATATAGTAAAAGTTTATTTATTTCTCCAGATTTTTTTGAGATACTTTCCAGTAGCCCCGTAAAAGAAACTGTTATTGGTGATAAGTTATTGACATTGGTTGGAAAAGAAGTTGGCATGACAAATAATTATTTTGACTTATCAGATGATAGCAATCAAATAACTTTTTTGACACCAAAGAAAGCCTCCGAGCTTGAGGAAAAAGTATCAAAATCCGTTTTTCTCAGTAATGGATTCAGATCTCTCACTAGATCTTCAGATAATGACCAAGTATTCAACTTTTTCAATTTATCATATTCCAATATGTATCGACCATCGGCAGGTGAGGTGGGTATAATCGATGATGTAGAATATGAATCTCCATCGAGTGGCAACAAATATGTTAAGATAGAGTATCCATCTGGGGTTTTTATTGTCAACAAGAATTATGTGGAGAAATTCAATCCCAACAATAAGGATAAAAATTATTTTTTCAAAAGTAGACTTAGGACATTTGGTAGAGTTGGATCAGCTATTTCAACTCTCTTAAAAAGTGCTGGTGTCAGTTTCACTGATAAGGACTTACAAGATTTTGTAAATGCTTTCAAGGCTGGATTCGATACATTGAAAGATGTTTTCAAAAACTTTAAATTGGTCACTGGAGATGATATAAAGTTTTGGTATAATGATCGTAATTATGTTTCTAGCAATAGAATAACCCCATTGTCCCAATCTTGCATGAGGTATGCTTCATGTGGCAAATACCTAGAAATTTATGTAAAGAACCCACAAGTTTGTAAATTACTCATTTTAGTGAGTCCCGAGGATAGTAGTAAAATAAAGGGAAGGGCCATTGTGTGGACACTTAGCGACGGTAAGATATTTATGGATAGAATCTATTATATAGATGAATCTGATGTGACTTTATTTAGAATCTACGCTAAAGAAAAGAAATGGTATAGTAAAAAAGATAATAATTCTGCTAACTATGCTGGATGTATAGATCCCAATGATGCAGTAGTTGATTTAGGGGATATTTCAGTTAATTTAGGGAATTATGATTATGAATATTATCCTTACATGGATACCCTTAAATATTATAATTCAGATAAAGATAAATTAAGCAATTACCCTATATCAAACAATGAGCTATTTTTAGAAGATACGTCTGGCGGATACGCATCACCAGATTGTAGGGATTGTGATGGTAGAGGTGAAGTGGAATGTTACGAGTGTAGTGGTAGAGGTGAAGTGGGATGCTCAAATTGTGATGCGGATGGTAGAGCTGAATGCCCTAACTGCGATAATGGTCAAGTTCAATGCTCTAAATGTGACGGCCATGGAGAAATAGATGGTGATGAATGTGATAAATGCTCAGGCACCGGTGAGATGAAATGTACATCTTGTGGTGGTGACTCTCTAATTGATTGTGACGAATGTAATGGCAGTGGTGAAGTGGGATGTGAAGTTTGTGCCGGGTCTGGTGAAGTGGAATGCTCTACCTGTGACGGGTCTGGTCGTGAATATTGAGCGACAAAACTTTCCCTTAACTTTGAAGTATAATTTCACATGAAAGTTAATTTAATTAAAAGAATTAATCTTTTCCTTTTCTATATCTTAAGGGTTAAAAACATTAAAAATGAGATATTCGATTCTCTTAATATGAGAATCGATTACATATTTAGAATGTATTCGGTCATCAACATGACAGGGGAAGAAGTTGAGGAACCCTACAATATTCGAAAATCAGATATTGAAACTTTATCTAAAAATAAAATAAGTGATTATTTAAAATTAGTTTCAGATTTCTTGGATTCGAGAGGACTTCGTGAACTCTATGATGTCTATGAAGTTAGGAAGGTGGGTAAATATAATTTTTTAATTATATTTGGATACTCACTTTTCAATACCAGAAAAGTTGCAAATAGATTTTTTTACTTTCTTATACTTATTTTAATTTTTTCCCTAATTTTTTTAATCTACTCAAAAACAAAATAGTAAATGTCCAAATTTTATAAATTATCACAAGAAACAATCGATATTTTTAAAGATATTTTCTCCAAAAAATCTTTTTCTGTCACACCTTCTTTCGAATTCCTTGGAAATGAATCTCAGAAAACACTCATAAAAATATCAAAAATATCGGATCAACATTCCTTCTTAAGTAATAAAGAGGTCATGGTTCAGATAAACGAAGACTTAATGTCTATCTTCGACGATGATTCAGTTGGTATTCTCATTGAACAGGAATTGGATAAACTATCAGTGAATATCGATAATGGTAAAATAAAAATAATTAAACCAGATTTAGTAACATCCTATAGATTAATTAAAAAATATGGGGTTGAAAAAGTATCAAAAGCAAATAAGGTCGAAACTCTTTACGCAGATCAAAAGGAAGATAATCCTTTAAACTTCAATCAAAAAAAATAATAGAATGATAATGAGTGAAAAACAAGAAATAGAAACAAACGTAATTAAACCATCTTTGTTTATAAAAAATGGAAATGATACTCAAAGAATACTACCTTCTTTGAATGAGATTTCAATGGATTCGGCCATAATAGAGGTCTCGAATTACATCATGAATAATGATGGTAGATTTAAATCAGAAGAATTCAAAGACATTCTTTATTCAGATGCTAAAGAGTTATGGGCAAAATTCATAACTGAATTCAAATCGGTTAAATATTCTTTATACCTCAAAGAAAAGGAATTTAACTTCCTTACTGAATGCTTAAGAGATAGATTAGAATATGATGCTAATATAGTATTTTTTGCCATCGATTTGACTAATATGTTGGGAGAATGGGTGACATCTTCTATTAAATCAGATAACGACCAGGGATCGAATCAAACATATAATTCCTATCTTTTAGATGCTACAGAAGCTACTTATTTATACCATCTTCTGGCCACATTGAAGATGAAAGGCCTCACCGAAGAGACATATATCTTTGCCGAGATTCTAAAGAGAATAGCAGAAATATCTAAGATCGTTTCCTACTACGATACTCACGCCAAAAATCTTTCTAAGATTATTCAAGAATGGGTAGCTTCTTTTGACGAAGAAGAGAGTAATGGAGTGGTGAAAAAGTAAAGATTTGTGTCTAATTAATTTAAAGGGGATTGAAATTTAGTTTAAACTAAATTTCAATCCCCTTTAAATTAACTATTGGTTACAAACTATCTTCTGAATATAATCAAACAAAACATCCGATTTTTCTCTATGGTCTTTTGACTCTTTCCATTTCCAAGGATATGTGGATTCTAAGAAGGATATTCTCTCTTTTATGGTCTCTATATCATCTTCTATGTTTTCCAGATCCACTGGAGTACATTCATACGATATTTTGAGTTTCTCGCATAATATAAAAAGCCTGTATAAATCTTTATTTTCATAGGCCTCTTTACACTCCTCAAAGAATACTCTTAAATTACCTGAATTTTTATCGGGGTGAGTACATTTTGAAATCTTTCTAAATAAAGATTTTATTCTCTTGTCTTCATCTTCACCATCCGATTTTTTTATGGGACTCTCTAAAAGATCCCCATGATCATTAACCTCGATATTGACTTCAATACCTAATATATTTTCTGTCTTTTTATCAACATGTTTTTTTAGATCATTATTGGTATCCAATATTTTAAAAATCTCTGATTGAAATTCTTCGGAATTCGAATCAGAGATTGCTTTTTTATATTCATATTCAGATATAACAAAATCTAATTCCTTTAGAGCAGAAACTATTCTAAGTTTATCAATTTGATTCACTTCTTTTCTACATTTAAAAAAAGAAAAGTTTCATTTTAAGAATATGATATATATTTGAATGATTTTAAATTATAGAGATTTTTGTTTAAATGAAGATGACTCCACGGGCGGACCAGCCGGAGCAGTGGCCTCATCAAGCGTTGGAGGTGGTGGCAATGGAGTTGCTTACTCAAATGCATCTATAGGTGGCATGGGATCTGTCGTAGCTGCACAACCCTCCATATACGCCGGGGTAACACTTGACCCTGGATACTCCCTTGGTGGTGGTACCGTTGGATCTGGTGATATAAGTATCCCCTATAATAGTGGACCCATGAAGGTATTTCAGAAAATAAAAAATCCCCTTGATTCAAGAAGGGGATCGGCCAAGAGAAGAAGAAACAAAGAAGTTGAAGAGCTCAAAAATGCTCTTTCCCCTAAAAAAGATTATACAGCTTCTAAGGGCGTCAACAAAATGAAAATTGTGAGTTTCGACAAATTTAAAGAAATGTCAAAGGAACCATTAACGTTCTAAATTCTGATTGATATATGTTTTGATCTCATAGTCAGATAGATTTGGATACCTTTCTTTTATTGTATCATATAGGATATCCTCATCCCTTTTCAAAGATTCTATTTTCTCGTATAAGGGATTTATCTTATTTCTCATATAGATTTCTTTTTCTTCTATTTCTTCTATTTCTTTAAGAATTAGATTTAGTACTCTCTTAAATTCCGATTCAGAAGGTTTTTCTTTTAAATCAAATTTCTGTATATTTTCTATAGATTTTAATTTCTTATTTAGGAATTCCGAAAGATCTTTAATATCACCTTCACATAGATTTATCTCATATAGTGCATCTAAATATTTCTTTCTTATTTCTTTAGCCGAATCAATTAATTGGATATCAATCATGGGATTTTTTACAATTGAGCTTGAGCAACTGGTTCTTTTTTTGTTCTATGGGATACAGATCTTTTTGGTTCTTTGGTTGGTTCTACGACTGATTTACTAGATCTTTCCATTTCCTTCTTCTCCATGTTATCTTTAACTAAAGACTTTATTTCATTCATGATTTTATCCTTTATTCGATCTGGATTTTGGAGTATGGTATTGGTAAATTCTTCTGCTAAAAAATCTATAATACTCGTGTTATAGGAATCTTCCATCATTTCGATAAAATCTAATCTAGGTATTTTATTGGATAGTTTTATGGTAAAATTCAGATCCGTGTTTCTTTTTACATTGCGAAACATTTGTATTATGGGATCATCCGAAGATGTTATTTTCGTGGCCACAAATGTTCCATTCGAATTATCTTCTTCGGTCCTCATGAATCTATTATCATTCGATAGTTTTTGTATATTATTTAGATCATTGGAGAAGCTTAGATTCGATTCTTGCCCCATCGACATAGGATCTTCTTGGAGCATATCGTTTCTATCACGCATAATATTTTCTATTTTAGTTCTTTGTTTTCGAGCCTCTTCTTGAGCATTTTTTTCGAAAATTTTCTTGGCCTTTTCTATGAGAATTCTTTTTTCTTCCTCTTCATCATAGGGTATGGTTATATCTTCATGGCCTACAGTTGTATTTGTCCCAATATTATTTTCAAATTCTGTAGACCTTTCTAGATTTTTTTGTTCGGTAGAGTTTCGTATCTTATCGGCCAAAATTCTAAATGGATTGACGATAGTATCTCTTCTAAAGAATTCTTCGGGATCTATGTATTCCTGATATACATTACTATTCAATAATTCATTTGCTTTTACCTTCCTTTTATCATCGAATATTAAAATATCCTCAAATTGATCAATCACTTTCACTACTTGATTGCTTCTAAGATCGGTAAATTTTTTATTTATATATTGCATGTTTAGAATTTTAATTTTTTTGAAATGTAAAAAAGGGGGGTAATTTCCCACCCCCCTTTTTAAAAAATTAGTCAATGTCATTGAAGAAGTCATCATCATCATCATCATCGGATAAATTCGATGGAACATTTGTATCGAAATCATCTTCAGATGCCAAAGACTTAGAGGGAGCCTTTGAGGCAAAGGATGTTGAACTCTTTCCGGTCAGATAAGCAGATATTTCACTTATCTTAATTTGCTGCTCTTCGGTGAGTTTCTTCGGTGAGAAATCCTCTATATCATGATCCCTAGATAGAAGGAATTCCTTAATCTTGGGTTGATATTTGGAATCGATCTTACCATCTGTTAGGGGTACATTCTTGAATGATTTCTTCTCCTCACTATATAATGAGATAGAAGTAATGTCGGGTTTAAACATCGAGTTTTTGTAGTCAGGGTAGTTATCATCACCAGTTGTGATCTCTTTGACAAAAACAACAAAATCTTTGCCGTTCGATAGATCAAATACATTACATGGGATTCCTGATATTTCACCCGTCTTCTCGGCAAGAATCTTATCTCTTATAGTTTTACCATAGGAAAATATCATTACCTTACCCACCAGTTCTGGCTGATTCTCATCTTCCATAATGAGAACATATGAAAAATACTTCTTAGAATACTTAAGACACTTAGACCTCTCTTGTAGGATAGCATTCTTAGAATTGGTCATGGTAAAATACAGATCAGTCAAAGGACACTTCTCATTGAAGTTCCTGGGCGAATCGAACCACCCTGAAAGTTCTTTTTCATTCTTAATATCTACATAATGAGATAGTTTCTCAATTGCAGATTGATTTACCTTACCATCTCTAGATAGATTTGGTAGGAATCTAATCACAGATCGGTATCCTCTTTTTTTGTCTTTTGCCTTCGTTAGGTCTATCTTATAGAGACCATCTTGGGATGAACTTTTCTTATCATTCAAAAAGTCCATTTTTTCATCTAAATTACCACTAAATAAGTCATTGAATTCGTCTTTGTTTTCCATTATTGATTGTTTTTTTAATTATTTAAATTTAAATAATCCATAACGCATGGATGTATTTCAATTTGAATATTATACACCCATCAACCAAAAAGTTTCTTCTACTTGCTCCTTGTTGTAATCAATTTAACTGGCTTTGATTTGGCCCAGTAGTCCTCAATAGATTCGAGTCCATTGTCAATTGCATTGTGAATGTAATCGATATTGGCACCTTGTTTAGACATATCTGAAATTTTATCCCCTATATCGATCCCCTTAGTTAATTTTCTTAACCTCTTCAATTGAGAAATTGTACTTTTTCTTGGTAGACTTTCTTCTAGTATAAAATCTTCAAATTTAACAATTTTCCCCATTTAAATTTTTCTAATTTTTACTTGGACTCCTCTTTCTTTTTCCTTAATAGGAGTTTGTTTTTTAGTAAAATTAGAATTTTCTTGAACTTTAACAATTACTTTTTTACTCATTTTACAAATAAATTCTTCCTCCCATGGGTAAAAAACAGAATTTTCAGCTATTACTTCGAGTCTTATTTTACCAACTAATCCTTCGGATAAAATATTTACTTTCTTAATTGGTATAGTACATTTACCAGTATTTTCAACGATACCATCAAAGAAAATATTCCATTCACTAGACTCGAGTAGTAATTTGACCTTTGTATCTTTTAGGGAAGCTCCCTCGACAGAAACATCACATATAAAATTCTCTGATTTATCCAAATATATTGGATATCTAGAATCATTTTGTTTTTGATCCATATCATCCTCATTTGTGGATGGATCTTCTATGATAGGAATATCGTAGGATTGATCATCTATATAATCTATATTAAACTCTGGTTCAATATTTGGGACAATATCTTCTTCTACTTCTTTTGAGTCTGATTTAATAAAAAAATCTTCTAAATCTTCTTTTGTGAAAGGTGATTGCGGAGCCTTAATTTTCTTAGCCTCGATGAATTCCGAGAAATTTGAAAATTTGATATCATTTTCGTTCTTTTTCATTACCTCCTATATATCAAATTTCCTCATTCGAATTTAATACCTATTTTTATGGATTCATTGAATACTTTCTCTATATGATGAGTTTCTATTTTAACGTTTGGATTTGGATAAATAACATCTTCGAATTTCAAATCATTAATTAAACAGACTATTTTTATGAACTTATTTGTTTTCTCTTCACCAAGTATTTTACTTGTTTTATCCCAAGGATTCCCTTTGACATAATTAGCATATCCTCCCGTTCTTTTAATTACCGAACCAACCTCTATTAATATGAATACCTCTTCCCATAACATATTGAGTATATCCCATCTAATATTTACATTTTCCCATTCGAGATATTTTTTTACGGACATAAGTAGTTCATTTTTTTTGCATTAAACATTGAGACCTAGAGGTAATGAAGCTCAAATTTGCATCAATTTGGCGATTTTTCATTTACTATTTTGACGATTTTAAAATTATGGTAAACGAGGTATCTCTGGCGTCCTTGGCTGTAGATAGATGATCTGTATGTCCATACATTAATATAGCAAACAAATCCGTTAAAGATAATATATATACCATATCATTTAGCTTCTTTGGGTGTAGTAATATGATATATTTTCTCAAATATGGAAAATGAATTTGATTTATTAATTGACAAATGTTTTGACATTTTTACTAAAAAAACAAAAGATTATGGCACCAGTTGGAGAATAATGAGAATTTCCTCCATGACTGATCAATTGTTCATAAAAGCAAAAAGAATAAAAACTATTCAGGATGAAAAGAAATCATTGGTCAATGATAGCATAGAAGATGAATTAGTTGGAATTGTTAATTATTCAATACTGTCTCTCATTCAATTAAATATATCAGAGGGATCATCACTGAGTCTAACTTTAGATGAATCGCAAAAACTCTACAAGCAAGAAGTATCTTTGAACTTAGAATTAATGAGAAAGAAAAACCATGATTACGGTCAGGCTTGGAAGTTCATGCGGGTAAGTTCAATAATTGACATGATATTGATGAAATTGATTCGCATAAAACAAATAGAAAATAATGGTGGAAAAACATTGATATCAGAAAGCGTAGAATCTGGATACAGAGACATTTTTAATTATGCTCTATTCGCGTTTAAAAATTTAGAAAAAGGAAATGACTTATAGTTTAACAGGAAATACTGTCTCTGGGACATATCAAAGATTAGTTCAAATTGTCGATGGTGTATATTATGACGGAATCGGGAACGAACTTTTTAGATCCGATGGGACATTTATATCTGGACCACAAGGATTTCAAGGATTACAAGGATTGCAAGGAGTAGATGGCATTAGTGGACCACAAGGATTTCAAGGATTAATTGGATTTCAAGGATCTCAAGGATATGGGGCCACTGGGCATCAGGGATCTGCTGGACCACAAGGATTTCAAGGATCTCAAGGATATGGGGCTACTGGGTATCAGGGATCTGCTGGACCACAAGGATTTCAAGGATTAATTGGATTTCAAGGATCTCAAGGATTAATTGGATTTCAAGGATTTCAAGGAGTAGAAGGTATTAGTGGACCACAAGGATTTCAGGGTCTATATGGCCCACAAGGATATGGGGCTACTGGGTATCAGGGATCTGCTGGAGTACAAGGATTCCAGGGTCTATATGGCCCACAAGGATTTCAAGGATATGGGGCCACTGGGCATCAGGGATCTGCTGGACCACAAGGATTTCAAGGATTAATTGGATTTCAAGGATTACAAGGATATGGGGCCACTGGGCATCAAGGATTTCAGGGTCCCCAAGGTCTAATTGGGGCGCAGGGTTTCCAAGGTTTAATTGGTTTCCAAGGACCACAAGGTAAAAATGGCGTATCTGGTGGATCTATTTATTACTTGAATGAATCTGTATCTCAAACACCTTACAAGGAATTCTCAACTACCCCAACAAATGCATCCCAACAATCGGTATCCTCCACAATCACGAAGGGATCTACTGAGACAATTGAATCATTTTTAACCCCATCAAATTTCCCGAATGTAACATTAATACCTGCGGGAATATGGTCATTTTATTTACATGCATATAAACAAAGTTCTAATGTTGACTTTGAAATATTTTGCGAAGTCTATAGTAGAACTTCATCAGGTGTGGAAACTTTACTCTTTTCAACTGATCCTGCCCCAGTTGGATCAATCTCACCCAATCCAAGTATGTTAATAACTGATGTTTTCGAATCAGGATATGCATTGAATCTAACAGACAGGATTTTAATTAAAGTTAGAGCAAATAATTTAGGTAATAAGACAGGTCAGGTAACACTTTTTACTGAAGGTACTGTACACTATTCTTTTGGACAAACAACACTCGGAACAATTGGATCATCGGGATCTGCTGGGCCACAAGGATCCCAAGGATCTGCTGGGCCACAAGGATCTGCTGGGTCACAAGGATCCCAAGGATCTGCTGGGTCACAAGGATCTGCTGGGCCACAAGGATCTGCTGGGTCACAAGGATCTGCTGGGTCACAAGGATTCCAAGGATTTCAGGGTCTATATG
>Ga0209085_1000579_pt1 | contig 26457 bp, 18 predicted proteins | sample C_131016_EF_Meta_FD_187310 | JGI IMG/M metagenome (GOLD analysis project Ga0209085, IMG submission 187310) | Freshwater microbial communities from Lake Croche, Canada to study carbon cycling - C_131016_EF_MetaG (SPAdes) (version 2) | ecosystem: Environmental > Aquatic > Freshwater > Lake...
AAGTATTGGCCAGGCAGCAGATAACAATGATCACAGTTACTGACCGTGCCCAAACACGTATCATAGACATTTTGATAGATGAAAACAATCCTGGAGTGATGTTGAGAACATTTGTTCAGGGTGGTGGATGCAGTGGGTTCAGTTACGGATTCACGTTGGATTCAATTCAAAATGAAGATGATTGGACAATTAATTTGGAATCATTCAAACTTTTGGTGGACCCTATGAGCATGCAGTATCTTGATGGAGCCACGATTGATTACAAAGAAACCATCATGAACAATGAATTTGTGATTATCAATCCCAATGCGGTCAGTCAATGTGGTTGCGGTAGTTCATTTAGTGTTTGACAATTGTTGAAAATTCCTGTATAATTGTATCATGTACAAAAACTTATGGAAAAACCCATGAATCATTGCGATAGTATTATTCGAATTCTTCGTGATCATAACAGCCGGTTGGATAAGGAAGCTATTATCCAGGCCGAACTTGAGGCAGATAATGCAGAACTATTTGAAGGTCTAAGAATGGCATTTGATCCCATGATAACATTTGGGGTTAAAAAAGTTCCCATACATGGTGGAGGTGAGGGACAGGGGTTGCCGTGGGAGGCTTTCAAAGAGTTGGCTCAAACTTTGGCACTACGCAGGCTCACCGGTCATGCAGCCCGTGATGCAATTGAATTGGCATTGGGTGCAAGTACAAAATCACAATGGAACGATTGGTACAGACTGATTCTAATCAAGGATCTAAAAGCAGGTATTGGCGAGACCACAGTGAACAAAGTGGTAGCAAAATTCAATAAACTTGAATATGCAATTCCATTGTTTGAGTGCATGCTGGCTCACGATGGAGCCAAGAATGAAAATCATGTGCAGGGTCGTAAACTGTTGGAACCCAAGTTGGATGGTGTTCGAGTGATCACAGTGATCAATGTGGACAATCGAACTGCTATCATGTACAGTCGAAACGGCAAATTGTTGGAGAATTTCAGTCACATCACTACAGCCATTGAACAACACATTGATCTATTTGAACGTAGTATGGTGTTGGATGGTGAAATGGTTAGTAGCAGTTTTCAAGCACTCATGAAACAGGTGCATCGAAAAAGCGGTGTACAGTCCACAGACGCAAGACTCGTGCTGTTTGACCTTTTGCCATTGCGTGAGTTTCAAAACGGTATCAGCACCATGGGCCAGCGTAGACGTAGCAATTTATTAAAGTCCATGAAAGCCATTTTTGATCAAATTGGCAGCATTGACATAATCCCACAAAAGGAAGTGGATTTATCCAGTTATGTGGGCGAGTTGGAGTTCAAACAGTACAACAAGGATGCTATTGAATCAGGCTATGAAGGCATCATGATCAAGGACATAGATGCCGAGTACGAATGTAAACGTAGTAGAAGTTGGCTGAAAATGAAGCCCTATATTGAAGTCAGTTTGGAGGTTAGGGATGTTGAAGAAGGCACTGGTAGAAATATGGGAAGGTTGGGGGCATTGGTTTGCTCCGGACAAGACGACGGCAAAGATATTGTGGTCAATTGTGGTAGTGGCTTTAGTGACACTGATCGAATTGAGTATTGGGATAGCCGTGATAGCCTTCCTGGTCAAATTGTGGAAGTGAGAGCTGATGCTATCACACAGAATCAAGATGGCACCTATAGTTTGCGATTTCCCAGATTTTTGAGATTTAGAGGTTTTGTTGCTGGTGAAAAATTATGATCATGATGGATATTGTGTTGCAGGGGCAGTTTTCTCCCACTACAGATCTTGTCATTGACAGCTATCTTGATCTGCCATTTGTCAACAACATAATAGTTTCCTGTTGGAAAACAGACCAACTGTCAACATTGGTCTACACCAATCCCAGAGTACTGGTGGTGCTAAATGATCCTCCTTTTCAACGTGGTACAGACAACAGGAATCTTCAGATTGTCACATCCTTGAATGGTTTGAGAAAGGTCAGTACCACGGTGTCGGCCAAGATGAGAAACGATCAAATTTACACTCGAGACAGCATGATCAAAATGTATGAGTTTTTTCTTGATCGCCAACAGCCCAATCAACTGTTTGTAGCTGGCATGTATCCCAATCTTTTGTTTTCTCCCAGAGATCATGTGTTTTGGGGAGAAACTGCCAGTATCATCAAGTTGTTTGATATTCCATTAGAATATAATGGTGTTGGCGATAGGGTAAAAATTGACAAATGGAGTTTGGCCAAATATTATTCTTATTTTATAAGAACGGAAACTTACATTTGTGCCAACTACTGCTCGGAATTTGACGAAAGAATAAAACTGATGCTGATTCAGCCAGAAAAATATCTCTACGATCATGCGGTCAATTGGCAAGAGTCCTATGACATCAGCAAAGTGATCATGCCAAAACTTTTCAAAAGTTTTCCAAGAACAGGCATAGATCTAGCATGGCCCAAAAATGGTTGGCCAAACTACCCCTATCAAGATCAAAGTCAATACTATCAAGAATCATGGCACGAAGATGGATATTAAAATATTAAACAGGTTCTGTGGGAAATAATTAACAGTGGCAAAAGACGATATTATTGAATTAAAAGGCACAGTTGAAGAAGTGTTGCCGTCCAGTATGTTTAGATTGAGATTGGACACCAACGATCTTTTGATTTTGGCCTACATCAGTGGCAAAATGCGCAAAAACAAAATACAGATCCTATTGGGTGATAGGGTGGATGTGGAAATGTCCCCCTATGATCTATCACGTGGTCGCATTACCTACAGACACAAATAATCAAGTAATTGGCGGCCGTAGCTAGACCAAATAGTTATTCCATACGGGATATGCCAAATCCCAGCCTAATTTTTTTCTCTTGTCTACCAGTTGAAAATAACTGGGTTTATAGGGTTTGCATTTGGGAACAATTTTGCCGTTGTTGCCCTTGGCCGAGTTGCAGAAACTACAGGCACAAACACAGTTTTCAAATGAAGTGTTGCCGCCCAAACTCACGGGTAGCACATGATCCAATGTGGCAATTTTTCTATTCACAGCTTCAAAACAGTATTGACAAACATAATTGTCTCTTAAAAATACATTTTGTTTGCTGAATCTCACTGTGTGTTTTTTCTTTTGAAATTCTTTCAGGATCATCACGGCTGGAACTGGGGTGCTCCATTTTTCGCTGTGAACTATCCAATGTTCATGCCATTCCAAAACAGTAGCCTTGTCAGAAACCAAGTATCTTATTGATTCTTCCCATGCGATTATGCTCAAGGGGATAACACTAACTGGATTACCATCTGCGTTGAGTATCAGTGTTGATGACATTTGTCTACTTTTATAAAATACTGCATTATTTATCAATGCACTAAGGCACCATTTACTATAACACAACTTTGTTCAAATAGCAACTAAATACTGGATGAACCCAGCCAAGGACAAACAATGACTCTATATTATGTAAATACCGGAAGTGGGCCCAATACTCACGATGGCGATTCCCTGCGCACTGCTTTTAACAAAATAAATGCCAATTTCAATCAAATAAACAGTGGTTCTTTGGGATCAGTATTGATTCAAAGCCCTTCAGTGCCTCAAGGCTACGGCAACAACACCTTTTGGTATGATACTGAATCTGGCAGAACCTACATTTACTACGACGGCAACTGGGTTGATGCCAACCCCAGCAGCAATCAAAACAACAGCGTGTCAGTGAGTCTCTATGACCCAGATCTGTTTAGCAAATATAACACTGTGACCAACGTCACCAACATCAATTTTGACAGTTTGGCAGATTTCAGTGTGACAAATCAGGGCAACGGCAGTGTGTTGGTGGGCATGAACTCCACTTTCAAATTCATAAACATAGCAGGGCAGCAGGGGTTGACTGCTCAAGGCGTGGATACTTTGAATTTGATAGCAGGCACAGGCACTCAAATTGTACTCAGTAATCAAGGTATCAAAAATCAACAAACCATCACATTTGTCAACACAGGTTCAGGCAACGGCAATGCATCCTTTCCCAACACCACCACTTCAGGTTATCTTTACAATGATGGGCTCAACAACATCAGTTGGGACACAGTAGTACTCAACACCTTGACCAATGGCTCAGCCAGTTTCACACTCAATTCCAACGGCAGTGTGACTTTTGGTGGTGGCACTCAAAGTGTGCCCTATACAGCACCGCAGTTTGATAGTGCCAACATAAGTCATGCCATTTTATTGAGAAGCACCGTCAACAGCATACAGTACAACAGTGCGTTTTATTTCAACCCCAGCACCAAAGAATTGGGAAAAATTTCCTCAGTGATTTTCAGCGACAACACCCAGCAGACCACCGCTTGGCAAGGCAGCACTTCGTCTCTATTTGCATCCAGTGGAGCATATAAGTCATCTGTGATATTGAACACTGCCACACTGAAAATTTCCACAGGCACCATAACTTTCCCTGATCTCACAACTCAAAGAACTGCGTACACGGGCACAGTGGCCTATAGCAACATCACCAATGTGCCTGTGGTCACAACTTCATCTTTGAACAATAATGGATTCAGCGCAGCCCTGTCAACATCTGGTGCTTTGTCAGTGCCAAATCTTGTGAATTTCCTCAATGACAGCACTGCCGGATTTGCCATTTACAGTACAGCTACTGGCGGTGTGCTACAATCATTGTCCACATTGACCAATGTGAGCATAGTGACCACCTCATCCATCAACAGTTATCAATGGTCTTTCAACAATGACGGCACTATTACATTTCCTGATGCCACAGTGCAACGCAGTGCAGGAAGAAACGTGTATGACAGCATTTTTTCAGGAACCAAATTCCTATCCATTGTGAGCAGTGGTACCGTGATTTACCCTGACGGCACAGGTCAAACCACTGCGTTCAAAGGCACTGCCACCAGCCTACAAAACAACGGCTATCTACTGAGACCTGTGGCCAAACCTTTGGATGTGGTTTACGGATCACCCAGTGACATGGTGGGTGATATTGCTTTTGATGACAACTATCTTTATTACTGTTTATCTCCTTATGCAAACAAGGTGTACTCTGTAGGCACAGTGAATTCTGCAACCAATGTCAACTACATTTACATTTCGCAAAGCAGTACCAAATTTGTCAAACCTAGCTTGGGATGGACTTTTCAACAGGTCAACAGTTCAACAATTTATACAGCGGGTGCTGTGAGTTCAGGAGCGGTAGGACCCACACCCATATGGATATTGACATCCGCCACTGCTGTTTTGACCTACACTACAGGCACTGTGTTCACAGTGACCAATACCACTGTGAAACAGAGTAATTGGATCAAAACTGCTGTTACCAATGCTACCTCAGTCACAAGATTAAGCAAGTTTGTGGCACAGGGAGAATCACTCAGCAATGATGTGATTAGAGTGCAGTGGCAGTCTTCAATTCAGTTCAATTTAAATTCAAACCAATTCAGTTTTTCTTCAGCAGCAGGAACTATTAGTGACATAGTGTACAGTGTAAATGCTGCATACCACACAGGAGTGGCATCTGATGCAGCATCACTGCAAAATGTTGGAGCCACTTTGATCTCTGTGGGCCCTAGCAGTTTTGATCCAGGTGATACCATCACCATGATAATCAGTTCAGTTGGTGCCAACTTTTCCTATAGAGTCACGGCCATGACAGGTGTGAATTTCACAAACAATTTCGTCAGCATTGAGCAGTTGTTATAACAAATAAATATTAACACTAGGATAACAATATGTCAGCACTTAATTTTCCAGCAAATCCTGTTAAAGGCACACTCTATACTGGTAACAATGGTTTAACTTATATATTTGATGGAATAAAATGGGTGGGTTCATCGGTGATTGCTGTGGCCACTGAAACCAATGCCTTGATCAACAACGGCAATGTGGTACAGGTCACTCAAGACGGTGGTCTTCAACTGCCGCGTTACGCTTTCCCAGCTCAGCCAGGCTATCTGGGACAAGTTTTGCAATGGACCTACATCAGTGGCACTAACACATTGATTTGGGCTGATGTTAGAAGTCAAAATGCTGCAAGACAGGGATCAACAGGCAGTTTCCTAATCAGCAGCACTGGCAGTTGGGTGGCCAGTATAAACACCGACAGCAGTTTCACCATTCCAGGTGCATTGAGAATGGGCGACAACACAGTGCAGTACAGCGCCTATCCTGGACCTCCTAGAACACTGACCAACACACTCAGTATTTTGACAGCTACACAATCTACCAGCACCCTGTCGGGTACTTTGGTTGTGCAAGGTGGCATTGGCATTGGAGGCAACGGTTGGTTTGGAGGCAGTTTGAATGCTGACCGTTTGAACATCAAACCCGTTGCTTCGGGCACATTCGCCGTGGTGACATTGGCAGGTGGTGGTGATCAAATTCAAATACAGACCGGTTACAATACTGGAAAAAATGTTATCACCAGTTTCAACAGCACAGCCAGTGCATATGCCTCCTTGGTCATAGCAGCTTCCACACTGACTTTTGTGACTCAAAACAGTTTGAGCAATGTGATTCTTGGTGCTGCAGGTGTGAACATCACAGCAGGCACCACTGCCAGTTCTGCCTATACTGGTGCTCTCACAGTGGCGGGCGGAGTGGGCATAGGCGGCAGCATGTATGCAGTCAACACCAGCTATGTGGCTGGAGCTCAATTGGTGACCACTGCCACCATAAGACTGTTTGCTGCCACCAGCATAAGAGCTGGCACAGACACAGCCGTCACTACCAGCACAGGAAGTTTGACAATATGGAACACTAGTACCTTGCAGTCTGTGACAGGGCGGGGTGCCAGCACCAATGCTGTGATATCAATTACCAACACCACATCCAGTACTGGCACCAGTTCAGGAGCATTGACCATAGCTGGCGGATTGGGCATTGGTAGCAACTTGTATGTGGCCGATTATGCGTATGTGGCCAATGCATTGGTTGTGACCACCAGCACACTGGCAGGATATTTTGGTGTGGGCACTGACACTGCCATAAGCACAGCATCAGGAATTGTAACAATTTGGAACACCAGCACACTACAGACTGTGACTGGTCGAGGAGCCACAACCAATAATGCCATTGCCGTTACCAATGCCACTGTCAGCACTGGTACCAACACAGGAGCACTCACAGTGACTGGTGGAGTGGGTATTGGCGGGTCTTTGGCCATTGGCAGCAGTTTGACGGTGTCCACTGCTGCGTATGTTGCTGGTGCCCAAGTATTGACCACAGCCACTGTATATTCCAAAATTGTGGCAGGCACCGACCTATCAATAAACACTGCCACAGGCAATGTTGTGATAGCCACAACCAGCACTCTGCAGTCAGTGACAACAAGAGGAGCCACAACCAATAATGCCATTGCCGTTACCAATGCCACTGTCAGCACTGGTACCAACACAGGAGCACTCACAGTGACTGGTGGAGTGGGTATTGGTGGCAATGTGTATGTTGGCGGGACGATTACTGCTACAAACTTTTATATCAATGGAAGTCCGGTGGTCACTGCTGCCTCAGCAGGCGGAGTTGTCACACTAAATGCTGTATCAGGCACTGTCACAATTGTGCAAGGTACAGACACTGTGATCAGCACCACTGGCAGTTCAATCACCGTGTCCAACAACAGCAATTTGCAGTCTGTGACCAATAGGGGGTCTTTGACCTCCAATCAAGTTCGCATAAGCAACCCCGTATCCAGCACTAGTACTATTACAGGTGCATTGACAGTTGCGGGCGGTGTAGGTGTTGGTGGCGACTTAAATGTTGGTGGCGTAATTACTGCAACCAATGTGTATGTTAATGGATATGCAGTTAGTACCAGTACTGGCGGAGTTACTGCTAGTGGTACTGGTACCACTACTACATTTGTGATATCAAACGTCACAGCAAGTGCTGGAACAAATTCAGGTGCATTGCAAGTATCGGGTGGCACAGGCATTGGTGGTAATTTATATGTTGGTAATACACTAACCGTATTAAGCACATTGTCTAGTACTAGTTCAGTATCACAAAACGCATTATATGTAGCTGGCGGGTTGGGTGTTGGATCATCATTATATGTCACAGGCCCAGCAGTATTCAACAACAATGTTACATTCTCTGGTACTACAACTTATGTATTAAGTACTAACACAGTGTATACTGATAATATTATTGAATTGCACTATGCCAATACATGGGCAGTAAATGATAGCAAAGATATTGGTCTGCGTTTCCATTATTATGATACTGCCGATCGTAATGCATTCTTTGGCCGCGACAATGCCACTGGATATTTAGAATGGTTAGTAAATTCTAGTCCAGATAACACTAATAATGTAACTGGTACCAACGGAACATTTAGATTAGGCAGTATTATTTTAACTGATACTACTGCATCAAATACCACAGCAACTGGTGCATTAACTGTTGTGGGAGGTGTGGGCGTTGGCGGCAGCTTATATGTTGGTGGTGTAATTACCGCAACCAATGTCTATGTTAATGGATATGCAGTCAGTACTAGTACATTTAACACAGGAACATTAGTAGCACAGGCAGTAAGTGCCACATCATTAGTTTCTGGAACCTGGACATTTACAGTTAGTTCAACTGGATCTGTTACTTTGAATGGAACCCCATTTGTCAGTGGCAACACAGCAGCCAGCGGCACTGGAACTACCACAACGTTTGTGATATCAAATGCCACAGTAAGTACTGGAACAAACTCGGGTGCATTACAAGTAGTGGGCGGTGTGGGCATTGGTGGTAATTTAACAGTTGGCGGAACAGTTACTGGTGGTGGTGTAAGAACTACTACAACCAGCACAGCACCCGCAAATCCCACAGTAGGTGATATTTGGTACTATACCGCCAGTGATGTAATATATCGTTATACCAATGACGGATCTACTACAACTAATTTTTGGTTAGACATTACTGGACCTACATACTCGTTAACAACCAACACCAGTTTGGTGATAGGTGTTGCACAACAAGGAAATACTCAAACTGTTGCCACCAGCGTGGGCTATTTGGGATTACCGCAAAATTCTCAAACAGGCACATACACATTGTCTTATCTAGACCAAGGCGGGCATGTTTATCTCACAGGATCCACAGCCACTATATTGATTCCTGCCAACACAGTGACCAGTTTTGCCATTGGCACTACTATAGCCTTTATTGCCAGTGCCAACACAACAGGCACAATTAGAATTCAAACTGATAATTTGTATTTAGGAGGCAGTGGCACCACAGGCACTAGAACTTTGTCGCAATACGGCATGGCCACAGTGATCAAAGTTACCACAAACACATGGTTCATTAACGGAACAGGACTGACTTAATATGACTGGCATCATGATGCACTACATGAGCCATAAATTATCTTCTGGCCCAGCTGCCATTTATGATTTGGATGCAGCCAACTATTCGGCTGTGCCTACTAACGGATCTACCGTGCTTGGTACTGGGAACCATACCGTTACAGCAAGTTATACCAATAGTAGAATCAGTTGGAGCAGTGATAATGGTGGAGTATTCAGGAGCGCCTACATTGGTGATGCCATGGGCGACTATATTGCTGGCGGACCAAACTACAGTGCCGGCAATCAAAGTTTTACAATATTCATAGCATATAAGTTGGCTACATCAAGCTCGGGACGTTTGCTCAACACCAATAACGAAACTAACGGTGATTTTGTCATGGGCTCATACAATGGCCGACCAAAAGTTTATTTTACTACCGCTCAAAATATCAACTTGAGTGGTGCTACCGCAGACACAGTTTGGCATTTGGACTGGGCAACATTTAACAGGACCACAGGTGTAGCCAACTTATATTCAGCTACTAATACACAGCCCACGACCTATGCGTATACAGCAACCAATACTTCTATAAAAGGGCCCAACCAACTGAGATTGTTCAACAGAGCAAGCGGTACAGAAGCCGCTCCAGCAGATATTGGCGTGATAAAGGTCTGGAACGTAGAATTGACTTTGGCACAAATCCAAGCAGAACATGCCAAATACAAAACAAGATTTGGATATTAATGCCTATAAATACTAGATAAAGAGAAAAAACACATGTCCTTTCCCCTTTCGCCCACTAATAATCAGCAAGCTACCGTCAACGGTATTACTTATTCTTACAGTACTGCCGCAGGTGCTTGGACTAGAGTATCCTCAACCGCCATATTGGTTAATACTGGTTCATCATTAGTTTCTGGAACTTGGACTTTTGCACTTAGTTCCACTGGTTCAGTTACTTTAAACGGATCGCCATTTGTTAGTGGAAGTGGAACATCAGCCAGCGGCACAGGAACCACCACAACATTTGTGATATCAAATGTCACCGCAAGCACTGGAACAAATTCAGGCGCATTGCAAGTAGCAGGTGGTGTGGGCATTGGTGGTAATTTAACAGTTGGCGGAACAGTTACTGGTGGCGGAGTGAGAACCACTACCACTAGCACAGTTCCTTCGAATGCCGCGGTGGGAGATCTATGGTACAACACTTCCAATGATGTGATTTATAGATACACCTACGACGGTACTAATTATTATTGGATTGATACAAATGGTCCTAACAATGGATTTTTTGGATTGATTGCTGGTACAGATATTGCAGTTGATTTAGTGACTATTTCAAACATCAGTACATTACAGTCAGTGACTAGTAGGGGTGGTTCAACATCTGCTGCCATTTCAATTACCAATACTTCATCAAGCACCAGTACCACAACGGGTGCCTTGGTGATCACAGGCGGAGTGGGCATAGGCAGCAACTTGTATGTGAGCGGTGCAATTACTGCAACCAATATGTATGTGAGCGGTGCAATTACTGCAACCAATATGTATGTGAGCGGTGCAATTACTGCAACCAATATGTATGTGAGCGGTGCAATTACTGCAACCAATATGTATGTGAGCGGTGCAATTACTGCAACCAATATGTATGTGAGCGGTGCAATTACTGCAACCAATATGTATGTGAGCGGTGCAATTACTGCAACCAATATGTATGTTAATGGATATGCAGTTAGTACCAGTACTGGCGGAGTTACTGCTAGTGGTACTGGTACCACTACTACATTTGTGATATCAAACAGTACTCAAAGCACTGGTACCAACACAGGCGCTCTCACAGTGAGTGGTGGCGTTGGTGTTGCAGGCAATTTGGTAGTGGGCGGCATCACCATATTGCAGCAGGCCCAAGAAGTCATGGTGCCTGTCAACAGTCCTGGAGTCAATCCTACATTGAATTTCAATCAAGGCGCAGTATTTTATGTGACCAACATGACCAGCAATTTCACAGCCACCTATATCAATGTGCCTACCAGTGCAAACTATGTGTATGCCACCACATTGATATTGGCACAAACCGCGACCAATGCCTACACAGTGGCCAATGTCAGAGTGAATGGCACTGCTCAAACCATACGATGGTTGGGTGGCAGCACTGCCACAGTCACTGCCAATAGAACAGATGTGATCAGCGTGACCCTCGTGGCCACTGGTACCAATGCATATACAGTTTTGGCCAGTGGTGGTGAATACTATTAAGATACTACATAATGCCTAGATATAATAGTTTTACATCGCAACTTCTGGGAGGCAAGATATCATTGAGTATTGGTGACCAGGCAGTTCCCACAGGAGTCCAATTACTAATAGTGGCTGCTGGCGGCGCTGGTGGCGGTAATGGCACTTGCAGCCGTTTCGGTGGTGGCGGCGGAGCTGGTGGATTATTGTATTATGCCAATGCAGCATGCGGTGGAAAAACTCCCAATGGTACTGCAATAGCAATTTCTACAACGACGATTTATTCAATTTCAGTAGGTACAAGCAGTGGTGCAAGCAGTGCAGCATTTGGATTTACTGCGTACGGTGGCGGGTATGGAGCAACTGCTGGGTATGACTCCGATCCCAGCGGCGGCGGCTCTGGCGGCGGCGGCGTGCTTCAATCTGTAGGCCTTTGTTATGGGAACAATGGCGGTAATGGTACCGCAGGTCAAGGCAACGCAGGTGGATCTTCACCTGGATTTGGGTCCAGCGGCAGCGGCGCAGGCGGCGGTGGCGCCAGCACAGTTGGGGGTTCTGTTGGCACTAACGGTGGTGTTGGCGGTAATGGCGGTGCTGGATATACCATGTCAATTACAGGGTCAGCTGTGGGCTATGCAGGCGGCGGCGGTGGCGGCGTTCAAGTCAACGGGCCTTCTCCCGGCACGGCTACACATGGTGGCGGCCAAGGCGGGTCATATCCTAGTGTTTGTGTATATAGTGGCACATCTAATACTGGAGGCGGTGGCGGTGGTGGCGGAGTAGGCCAGTCTGGCGCTTCTGGAGGTTCGGGAGTTGTAGTATTAGTCTATCCATCATGCATTCCTAATATTACTTATATGAGTGGATCAACATTGGTGGCCAACGGTACTACAGCACCCAGCATACCCACACCCTGCACAGTAAATAAGGCGGGTTACAAAATATATAAATTTACAGCAGGATCTGGTTCAATAGGTATTGGTTACACTGTAATAGCCTCGCCCTCATTGATCTCAGGTGCCACTAATAGTGGCGCAAATATCACAAGTTTGGCATACCTAGCAACGATCCCTGCCAATACCCTATTGTTGGCTCACTTTGGTATTGAAATGAACAGCACTACACAAGGTAACATCACTTCAGTTACTGGCGGCGGGCTTACATGGACCAAATTGACCAGTGTTAATTTTGGATCTTCTTCTCCAGGTCAAGCCGCTCATCTTTGGTATGCCATCACCACCAATGCTCAATCAGCTTTTACTGTGTCTTGGACTAATAGTACATCATACGATGACATGGTTGTAGCACTCAGCGCTTGGAGTGGAGTAAAAACTGCTAGCCCATTTGTGGGCAGTGCAGTAACCTCCTTTAGTGTTAGCAGTGTTACACCAAGTTTGACACTCAATAGTTCATCCCAAGCAGGTACTACTCATGTTGTATGGGCTGCTAGTGCTGAAAGTGCCGGCACATCGCCCAATTTATCTTTTAGCGGTTCTGGAGCAACACAGGTGGCTTATCCAGGCACTAGTGCCAAAGTAAAGTATGAATACGGTTATCTAGGATATAAACAGCAGACCCTTGCAGGTAGTTACTCTTATACTGCTGCGGCCAGCGTGCCGCATACGGCAATTGGGGTAATATTAAATCCTGCTTAAAATTTAACTTTAGAAATTAAAACTATACCTACATAAATACTGAATAACAATGAGCAAATAATCTATGTCATTCCCCGCATCACCCATAGACGGCCAACAGTCCATTATCAATGGCATCAAGTACAGTTACAGCACTGGCACTACGGCTTGGACCAGACTCAGCACTGCCACAGTGAGTGTGAGCGGTACAGCTGATGTTTTTGCCATCACCAACACTGCCACAGCAACATCCCCCGTCACGGGCGCATTGAGAGTGGCTGGCGGAGCGGGCATAGTGGGCAATCTCAATGTGGGTGGCATAATCAGTGCCACCAATGTGTTGATAAATGGAACACCCTTGTTGCCCACTGTGATACAAAACTTCACATCAGGCGCCAATTCCTCCACTTTTGTGGTGTCAGGCGGTTATGTTCAAGGATATGTTCAAGTGTTTGTGAATGGACTGTTGCTGCCACCTTCAGACTACACAGCCAGCAACGGCACTTCAATCACCTTGAACGAAGCTAGAAATTTGAACGATGCAGTCACAGTGATCAGCACACCCTACGGCATCTTGTCCACTCCAACGCCCAGCAATGCATTTGCCATTGCAATGGGTGTGGCCCTGGGCATTTGAAAACTAAATAACACAAAGGATTATTCCACAGCATGGCCAAACAACTACAAAGAACCTATGTTTTTACTCCAGGTGGTGCTGGTTCTGGAACCATACAGATTCCTGGCAAGTTTGATCTCAGTCAACTGTTGATCATTACCAATGTGACAAAAAATCAAATGGTCTACAATTTTGCAGATCTCACTTATGTGGGCACCACTGTTGCATTCAGTAGAGCCAATACCACACAATTTCCACAGGCTTTGGGCATGAGTGATGGAGTCACCACCATCACTTTGGGTGTGTCCACGCAGGGCATGAGCAGTGGGGACATACTGCAGATTTTCACAGAGAGAACCGACCAAGCCATACTCACTAGAGCCATGGGTGCTGGCACAGATGCATGGGAAAGAGCCAGAACCTCCAACCCCAAGAGCATGATTGATGCGGACTTTGAATATGGTCTTCAACCCACCAAATGGCAGCAGATCAGTGCAGTTCGAGGCTATGCAGGCATATTCGAAGTACCAGGTAGCGATCTATCAGTGACCACCATAACCACTGATGCCAATTATTTGAGGCCCAATGATCTCACAGCAGAAAGTCTTATCACTGTTAATACACAAATTCCTCACAATCTCACAACAGGTACTGCAATCACAGTAAGTACTCTAGAAAGCACAGTGCCCAGCTATGCTTTGGCACAGGGAACTTTTATTATCAACGCTGTGCCCACTAGCACGTCGCTGAACTACTATGCCAAAGGCAAGGTGGGCACTGTACAGGACTCCGTGATCAATTCCACCTACACCGTGGTGCGTCAAGGTGGATTTTACACAGGTGCTTCTAGAACAGATGTGACTTTTAGTGTACTGAGTGGCGGTACTGTAGGATCCACAGCCACCATAGCTGCCAGTTTTGCCACAGATCACGGATTTACACCAGGACAAGGTATCATGGTGGTAGTCACCAGTGACAACGGCACAAACAATCACAGTTATGCACAAGGTCCATTTTACGTCACCACAATCTCCAGTCCCACAACATTCAACTTTCTAGCTAGAAGTGCAGTGGGAGCTATCACTGCTGGTGGATCCATAACAGGTTTTGTATATGCTCGCAGTGACAGCTTTTATGTACATCGAGCCTATGATGGAGGAGTGCAGTTGGGCACAGGTGGACCCAGTTACGGTGCCAGTGCTGTGAGACAGAGCAAAAAATACATAAGATATCAAAGTGGCAAAAGCATCAACTACAACACAGGGCTGTTGTTGGCTCCCAACTATCAGCTGAGATTTGTCACAGCCACCAACACCACCGTGGGCAGCAGCATCATCGGCATCACGGACTTGGAAGATCATCAGTTTCAACCCGGTGCCGTGATCAAATTGGAAAATGTAGTTTCCAGTGGTTACAACGGTGTTTACACAGTGGCCTCCATCATTGACAGCAGAACCTTTGTGGTCACTGCCACTCAGACTCTCAGCACCACCACTGCCATAATGGGAACACCCTGCTTTGTGAGTTTGATCAACTGGTACGGTAGCATAGTGAGAGCAGGCACATTTGACGATCAAAATGGCATGTTTTGGCAGTATGATGGTCAAACTGTGGCTTTGGGTTTGAGAGTCAGTACAACTGATTTGGGAGGTTTGGCCAATATAAGTCCTGATAGTACTTACACCACAGCCACTAATGCTCGTTGGCTCACACAGTTGATTGCGGGGGATCGAGTAGTTTTACGTGGCATGACACATCATGTTTCTAGGGTGGTCAGTGACAACAGCATGTACATCAATGGTGATTGGCGACCAGCCACCGCATCTACTGGTATTAGAATAATGAAAACTTTGGAAAAAATCATTCCCCAAAGTCAGTGGAACATGGATCGCTGTGATGGGTCAGGATCTGTGTACAACCCCAGCGGATACAATCTTTTGGTCAACAAAATGCAGATGGCTGGCATACAGTGGACTTGGTATGGTGCAGGTTTCATTGATTTCATGCTGAGAGGCCCTGACGGCAATTACATCACAGTGCATAGACTGAGAAACAACAACGTCAACAACGAGGCCTACATGCGTACTGGCAACATGCCTGTGAGGTATGAAGTGGTCAATGAGGGTGCAAGAACAGGCTTGGCCAGAGACATGGGATCTTTGGACACTGTGATGACTGTGACTGATGTGACATTTTTCCCATCATCAGGCATGGTGTATGTGGACAATGAGTTGATCAGTTACACGGGAATTACCACCAGTACCAATACTTTGAACAATTTGGTTCGTGCCACTTCTATCAATCAGTTTGTGGGCAATTCTAATAGAACGTTTCAAGCTGGTGGCGCTGTGTCGCACTATGCCAATGCCGGCACAGGAGTGCTGTTGTTTGGACAAACAGCGGCTCCCAATATCAGTCATTGGGGCAGTGCATTTTTGCAGGACGGCGGATTTGACGAAGACCGGGGGTACTTGTTCAATTATGGTGTGACCAACGTGCAGATCAGTGTGAAAAAAACCACGCTGTTTGCCATTAGACTGGCTCCCAGTGTGAGCAATAGCATACCTGGTGATTTGGGTGCAAGAGATCTCATAAATAGAGCTCAGTTTCTTTTACAAGCTTTGGAAATTTCAGCAGGTGGATCCACCAACGTCAACGCAGCCATTGTGATAGAGGGTGTGCTTAATCCCATAAATCATCCCACAAGTTCCAATATAACTTGGTACTCTCTTAACGGCAGTGTGGCCAGCTCGCCAGTGGCCAACGGCCAACCCAGTTTCAGTCAAGTGTCTGCTGGAGCTTCAATGACCTTTGTGAATTCAAGTCAGTCAGTGACAGGTGCTAACATTACTTGTAGCAGCGCCGCAGCAGGTGCCACCACCCTGCAAATAACAACAGCAGGTGCTGCTGCCCAACTACAAGTGGGGGATGTTATTATACCACAGGCATCACAAGCCACATCAATTGCAGGTGGCACATTTATACAAGCCATTAGTGGGAATTTTATAACCTTGAACAATCCGTTACTGGGCACATTGACTATTTTCACCGTCAGTAGGAGTACATTTGCACTGCCGGGTGAAACCATATTTTCCTTCATTGGCAGTCAAGCAAATAGAGACGTGCTGGATCTCAGCTCTTTGAAGGAACTGACCAACACCCCAATGGGAGGTAGAAGCTGCTATCCCAATGGACCAGATGCATTGTTTATCAATGCCTACCTCACGCAAGGCACACCAATCTATACCAATGTGCTGTTGAGATGGGCTGAGGCACAGGCTTGACACAGACAAGGAGAACATCATGAGTGTGGCCAGCAAGTTATCCACTTTAGAAAATGCCTTAGGACAGGTGTCCATAATCAACTCCACACCCAGTGTTGGCACCACATCTGGTGCTCTCACAGTCACAGGGGGTGTGGGCATACAGGGCAGTGTCAATGTGGGTGCCAATCTCACAGCAGTTGGCAACATGACAGTGAATGGGGCCATCACGGCCACTAATTTTTTCCTAGGATCATTTGCATTGGTCACGGCCACCAACGTCAATGTGCAATTCAATGCTGCCAGTCTAGGCACTATCAATACCTTGAACTTTACCACAGGAACCACAGCCACTTTATCAGGCAGTGTGCTCAATGTGAGCACTGTTGATTTGAACTTTGGCACCAACTTGCAAAATGCTGTGAGCGGCCAAACTGTGGTGTACAGCACCAGCACCAGTAATTGGAACAAACGCAGCAGAATTACCAAATCCGCATCTGCTCCAAGCAGCCCCTTGGAAGGAGATCTTTGGCTTGACACCAACTTGGGCGGCTGGTACATGTGGCTCACTGAGGGAGGTGGCGTGGTGGGCAACGCATGGGTTGAAATCACACGCTGATGCATCAACATGGCATATGACATTTCTTCCACTGCCACAGGGGTCACAAGATATTTAGGCACAGCAACCCAAGCTAGACTGCGTCAATACAACGCCAGCCTAAATCGTTGGGAAAGAGTCATACCCAGCACTGCCACAGGGGTATATGCTTCAATACAACTGAGCTATGATAAAAATGCTGGTACCAACCCAACAGCATTGAACGTATATAGAAGCAATCAACCCATTTTTGCCACTGTGACTTGGAACAGGCCAGTCACTGGGTTCAGCACTGCCAGCATGGCATTTATTGGTCCAGGCACTTGGACAGTGAGCAACAACACTGTGACTCAAGTGACCTCCAGCAAGTACACTTTTGGTTTCAATTTCACAGGTGAAATAGGACAGTTTGTGATTTCCTCCAGCACAGTCACTGCCACAGATGTGTCACCAGCAGCCAATGCTAATATTTACAGTCCAGGTTTTCCTGGAATCAATACCGACAGAGGCTATGCAGTATTGGATTTTCACACTTACACCAACGCTCATTGGATAGTGTCAGACCCTTACTTTCCAGGGGTGAATAGGTATGTGGTAAATGCCGGTTATGGCCAGACCATGGAACTTAGAATTACATTCATGAACTTCTTATATAATGTCCCTATCAGTGGCACTGGCGCTTTTAACTACCTGTCTATTATCAGCGCTGGTTTGGGTGGCGAGTCTGATACTTTGAATTATAATATTTGGGGTATTGCTGCCAGCCCTAATAACTCTGGAACGCCAACCGTCAGTACCAATCCAAGATATTCATTTTACACTATGAACAACTATTATTTGACTACCAATAACATTTATAGAACATATGTGGCAAGGAACCGCTACCAGGACGGTGGCTATGTGAATGAAGAGGGTCCGCCTTTTTGGGTGTCAAACATTCAGTATGGACTTGGCACTCCCACAATCCTCCTTATCACTTCCAGCGGCCAAGTCACGCAAATTGCTGTTATTTTTAGCAACTATCCCTTGGCGCTGTTGCAGTCTCTGCCCTCTACCACTACCAATGTGACCCTTTCGGGTGGTGGTACCTTGAGCAATATTGCGGTGGACACCAGTGAACCCTACGGTCATCAATTGATCATGGACTACACATCAGCCAACACCACTACTGATTATACAGAAACTGTGACTTTTGCACCAATGTTTGCTGTGTTTCAGGGCAATGGTGCCAATGTGACACGTAGTTACTATGCTTCTTCTTATCCCTTCACCACTTCCACTCACAGTTCAGCCAGCCAAAGTTTTTCTGTGATAAAATCACCTTTGGTGTTTCAATATTTCTCGCCAGCAGCCAGCACAGTGGTCAGCAGCGGCACTTTTGTGTTTGGTGCCAATAGAACTATTACCAGCAACGGAGGACGGTATAGACTTTGGAACAATCAAGTGGGTGGTGTCTTGATGGTAAGTGGAGAGGTGCCCTCTCCCGTTGGATCCAATGTGACCTTGACATTTAACACTATATCAATGTCCAGTACATATACCATTGAGATTGATGCAGGTGCATTCAAAGACAGTTTTGGTTTTGTGACTCCAGCTGTGGTCTACAATTTTTTCTCTACAAGCACAGAGCCCCGTGGGGACACAGTGATAACTTCTTCACAAAATTTCACAGTGCCTGCATTTGTCTCCAAAATCAGTGTGGTAGCAGTGTCTCGGGGCGGAGCTGCTTATTACAGCCCCTATGGCGCCTCTGGTGGTACCTTGGCATGGAAAAACAACATATCTGTCAGCCCAGGTCAAGTTCTTCAGGCAGCAGTTGGCTGCAACACTAGCTATCTGCGCAGAAATGACAATGGCGGCAGCTATATCATACGAGCCTGTACAGGTTCAGCGCCCGTGGATCTTGCTGTGTGCGGTGGCAATGGTGCTTTTGGCGGAGCACGAGGCGGAGCGGGCGGAAACATGACCTACTCGGGTGCAGGCGGTGGTGGTGGTGCCGGTGGATACAACGGCGTAGGCGGCGCTGGAGGCACCAACGGTGCAAGCAGTTCACCAGGCACAGGCGGAGGCGGTGGTGGTGGGGGAAGTTATTTTGGATGTTCCGGCTACACCGGCGGCGCAGGCGGCGGTGTGGGCCTTTACGGCATAGGCGGCAACGGTGCTGGGGTGGCAACTGCAACAGCGACCTGCGGGTCTACAGGACTGCCAGGATCTGGGGGAGCTGGATCCACCTACGGCGGCGGCAGTGGAGGAAACACCTGTTCCAATGCCGGCGGCGGCGCCATTAGGATTATTTGGGGCTCAGGCAGAGCCTTCCCAAATCAATGCGTTTCCACTCAAACTCAATAGGCGGAACACAGCATGACTTTGATACTATCCACACAGACCAATGGCACTGTGACCACACTAAACAATACGAATTTTGTATACAACGCTTCGGCCACACGTTGGGATAAATTGGTGTCAACCAGTTCCACAGTGCTTTCAGCTGTCATCACCTGCAGCTACAACGATTATCCCAACAGCTACAAACTGCCCAACTGGATCCAGGCCACCATAACTTGGAGTCATCCTGTCACATACACTACCACTACAGGTGTCATAGTGTTCAATTATGGTACAAGTGTTGTCACCAATACTTTGTCATTAACAGTACAGCCCAATGCCAACACTTGGCAGTTTTATTTTAAATTTGAAGGTGTCCTTGGGCAGTTCAACATACCTGTTGGAGCCATCAAATCCAATGACGCGAAGGCCAGCATCAAAAACACCATTTATTCTCCTATTATCAATGGCACTAGACAGCCCTATGCGGAAGTAGTGCCTTACACAGGCGGTACAACTTACAACTTCTATGTATATTACGTGATTGACACGTATTTTAATGGAGTTCCAAGGTATTTTTTCTTCAATACACCATACAGCAGCAGCAGGTACTTAAATTGGTGCACCACTTTCAAAAGTTTTGCCTCTACAGTGCCAACAGGCTCTAACACCGGCAACTATGACGGATCTGCTGACGTAACTCAGATTGTTTTGGTACCGGTAGGTGGTGCGGCATACGGTGTGAACACCACTGAATATTCCAACTATCAACGAAGCGTTGCCGCCGTCAATAGCAGTAACCCTCGGTTCAATTATTTTATTCATGCAGACACCGGTGTCAACAGGATCTCCTACAGTGTGGTCGCCGCCGGCGCCTATCGAGATGACGTCTACGGCTACAATATTGCTGGATCCAAAACATGGGTGGGTGCTTTCCCCAGCGCCAACAAGGCCAACATAGTTGCCAGCAGTCCTATTGCCCTCTCTCAACAAAATGTCAGCTCAATTACTGTGAGATTTGATCACTTTTGTGCTCTTTTTAGCAGCATCCCATCCACCTCCACCATCAGTGTGAGCTACGGCAAAGTTTACAACATTAGAGTGGACACTTCATACGAATCAGGCAATCAGTTGATCATGGACTATGTGACAGCCAACGTGACCTATAGTTATACAGAATTCCTAGTGTTCCCCACTGATTGGGCGTACTTTCGTATTGGTGATAGCAGTGTATCTGGTTATGCTTATGAAATTCTTAGTGGTTCAATCTTAGGGTTTACCTCATCCCACGGAACGAACAGCTACAGCATGCCTGGGTTCTTTGTGGACAAAGCAACACCCGTGATCACCACCACACCAGCTAATGGCAGCACGGGCTTTGGCGCAGGCAGCATAACCATATCCATCAACAAGTCAGTGAGCAGTCAAGCAGGCAAAACCTACAGCATCACCACCAGCGGTGGTGTGTTTGTGACCAGCACTCTCCTGCCCACTATATCCAACACTACCACCAGCAGCATAACCTTGGTGGGGTTGACCACTGCCACTACCTACACCTTGAGCATTCAAGATCGTGCCTATTCAGACAACTACAGCAATGCATCTACAGCCACCACAGTGACATTTGTGACATCAAGCACAGGTCCTGTTATATCCACAATTCCAGTTAATGGTGCCACAGGAGTGGGGGATGGAACAATTCAGTTGTTGTTTGAGAGACCCGTAAATTCAGTCATTGGCAAATTTTATCAAATCACCACCAGCGGTGGTGTGTTTGTGACCAGCACACAGGTGCCCACAGTGACAGCCGGCACCGTGAGTTCCATCATATTGCCTAGTACTGCGACAACCAACACTGCCTACACACTGTCAATTGATCAAGGTGCCTATTTGGATGGTGCAGGATTTGCCACTGCGGCCAAATCAATTACATTTGTTACCACATCATCATCACCTGCGGGTCAAGCCATACTATTGACCAGTCAAAATTGGACTGTGCCCTTGTTTGTGTCATCAATCAGTGTGTTGGCGGTTTCAAAGGGTGCTGACGGCCTCGCTGCACCAAATTACTATACCTCCGGTGCTGGCGGTTATGGTGGTACTCTTGCGTGGAAAAACAACATACCTGTGAATGCAAATGATGTATTGGTGGCAACAATGGGAACCACTACAAGATTGGGCACTGTGACCACCGCGGGCTATTACATCAATGTTGTCACAGGCGGTGCAACTCCAAACAATGTATGCGGATATGGTATTGGCGGAGCTGGCGGCTCATATGGATATTACAACACCCCCAACTACTACCCAGGCTCGGCTGGCGGTGGCGGAGCTGGCGGATACGGCGGCGCAGGCGGCAACGGCGGAGTTGGCGGCACTACGCTTGGTGCCGGCAATCGTGGCAATGCAGGAAGCAGTGGCGGCGGTGCTGGCGGAAACGGTGGTTTGACAAACTACGGTTGGGGTGGCGGCGGAGGCGGCGTGGGCATATATGGACAGGGTTCCAACGGAGCTCAAACCACTACTGGCGGCGTCGACGGTTCGGGCAGCAACTCGGGCGGAGGTGGTGGTTCATCTGGGGCCAATGGTGGCGGTGGTGGTGCTTACGGCAACGGCGGCGGTGGTTATGGCGGCGGTGGCGGCGGCGGCAATTACTTCTGTTGCGATGGCAGCTGGACCGTTGGCCCTCCTGGCAGTGGTGGACCTGCTGTGATCCGTATTGTTTACGGTGCTAACAGAAGCTTCCCCAGCACCAACGTGAGTTCAGCCACCGCCTGAGCCAGTGTTATGTGCATTTTGGCAAACAGCCTGCATAAATACACAATCAAAGGACCACTGCAATGAGTCAATATTATACAATAACCACAATTACCACTGGCACCAACACTGGCACCAACAAGTATCAAACTGTGGCGCTAACTGCCAATACTGTTTCAACCAGTACAGCCGTTACTGCTAGACGAATTTTGATCACCAACGGGTTAAACCCAACATTTATAGCTTTTGGCGCAACACCTACTGTGAGTACAACCACTGGGTTTCAATTGCCAGGAAATAGCGAGATGATTTTTAATTTTAGATCAGGCGACAAGGTGGCAGCTGTGTCAGCCAGCAACAACACAATCAGTATACTTGATTTGGATTAACAAGGAAAAATAACTTAAAGGTATCAAAATGAAGAAGATTTTATTTACACTGCTGTTAGCAGTCGCAGGTTTGGCCAACGCATGGGATCAACGTGCTCCATTACCAGTTCAAAACTGTGCGGTTCATAGTCCTTATGGATTTGCCCAAACACAACGTACAACACAGCCAATCTGCAGAGAAGCATTTTTGGTAGCTTACGATGCACCAGTTAAAATTCCCGTATACGTGGCCTATACACTGCTGCCACAAAATGCATTAGGCTGTTTTCCACGTACCAATGCGTTTGTGGCAGATCAATCATTAAACGGCACGGGCGCTAGGCCAGATGACTATGCTGGCACAGGCTATGACAAGGGTCATGCAGCACCTGATGGCGACTTGTCATGGAGTCAACAGGTAGAGTATGAAAGCTTTTTAATGACCAATATGTATCCACAACACGGATCATTGAACAGAGGAATCTGGAAACTGTTAGAAACTTCAGTGCGTGGTTGGGCAGTTCAGAGAAATCAACCATTTACAATTTATGTAGGCGCACTATATGGCGCAGGCAACCCCACTATAGGTAACGGTGTCATTGTTCCTCACGGATATTACAAGATTGTGATCAACAACGCCACACATGAAATTGCAGGCTGGGGATTTCCGCATACGAAACCCTATGTTAATTTAGGTAACGATTTAACCAAATTCCGTGTACCTGTAGCAGACATTATGAAACAAGCTGGAGTACAATACAAATTCCCTAATAATGCCAAAGAGTTACAACCTGGACAGGAATGGGCTGTGAATTTTGGAGATTTGACCAAAGCCAAGAGAAACAAGTGTGGCTCCAGTGCAGATTAATTGAATTGATAAATACTGCTATGAAAATACAATCTTATCAACTGTTTGCACAGTTATGTGAAAATATGCTCAATGAAGCCAGCACTGGGCTAGATCTAGTCCGCGGACAAACAGGCGGTGAAGCAGTTATTAAAAAACTGCACCAAGCTGGCGGATTGTCTCATGATCAAGAATATCATCCCGTAGACAAAATAACTTGGAGTCAGATCAAAGACAACAGATCTTGGGTGATCATACAAGGCGCCAAAGGTGTGGGAGCAATCAAAACCAGTGGCGGCAATTACTATGCTGAAGCCAGCGATGGTGGTGAAGTGCAATCTCAAAATAGTAGTCGCAGTGATGCTGTCACTACTTTTTTAAAATCTGTAATAGGCAGTTTTAAAAAATATTATGTGGGCCGCGAAAGTGGCGCTGTTGCCAATCTAAAAAAAAAACGCAGTCAAAACAAAGAAGTTCCCAGTAACAAAGTGGATCAAACCAGTTTGGTGAAAAAATTTCGTCCATTATGGATACGTGGTATTGAGGCAGCCATTGCTGACGTCAAAGGCATGGTCAGTATCATGATCAAGAATGACGCTTTTTCCAAAGCAGAATCAAAAATAGCATTACTGAAAAAATTAGAAGGTACTTTGGAAAATATTGCTTCGGGTGATGATTCTCCCAATTTAATTCAACAGAGTATTCAAGCAGCCATAGTAATGTCGGCTGGTCATTATTATCCAGAACTGACTGGTGATATATCAAGGGGCAGTAGATACAGTGGTGTCAGTTATTCTCCTGAGAATCAGGAAGGTGTAAGCAAATTGCTAAATGATATTGCTCAGGGAGATACTGCTAAACTGGGCACTATTTTGGCATTCTTTAAAAGGAGTTTGATTGCATCATGAAAGTTTTGGAATTAATAAAAGAAGCTAACGTAGCAGCCAAGATCACTGATGCCAAAACAATCAAAATGATTGGCATTGCCATGAGACATGATGCCACACTGCCAAGAGCAATGATAGCACAATTGGGTCCACGACCCTCAGATCAAGATCTATTAAAAGCATGGAGCGAAATTCTTGACAAAGCATTAAGAAACACCATGTATGGTGACCTCAGTCAAGATGGAAAATTTGATGATTGGTTGACTAGATTATACACCAATGGTGTTGTTGACTACGAAGAAATTGATGGCGAAGGTGGTGATGCATTGGGTGCTTGGAAGGCATTGAGCACTCGTGGTAAACTAAAAGAACCGCATCAGGATTTTAATAAATTCAAAAGTCTTCGACAAATTCAAGTGATCATGCAGGATAGAGATTATAGAAACGAACTGCAAAGAATCAAAAATCAAGCCGAAGTTGACAAACACAAGCGTGATAAAAAAGAAGTCACAATACTGGATGACGAACGTTTCCTAGCAGTTGTGCCAATGAATTATGGCAGTTGCTATACATTCAACAACGCACATGGATTCCAAGCCAGTTTCTGTACAGGATCCAGCAGTGGTATGAATTGGTTCAAAAGATACGCAGATGATGGTCCCATTGTCAGCATATATGACAAACAAAATGTAGACGATGTCAATGGCAAATGGCAGATGCATGCCCCCACAAACCAGTTGAACAACGGCGATCAAAGTGTGAGAAGTGATCGTAAATTTGCAGAATTGTTTCCTGGACTGATGACCAAGATTATTGCAGGACTAAGAGCCCATGCTGAAGAAATCAAACAAAACAGTACAGATATTGTCTCCGGCGGGTATGACATTGACAAAGCTATTGCAGACATCGAAAGTCGTTTCCCGTTGTCAGTGGCCAGCAAAGAAACTGATGAGCCACAACAACAGGAAATTTAAAGAACCCACCTTAGGGCCGGGAGTCGTCAACGGTAACAGGCGTCCGGATGAATAAGACTGTGTCCCGTTAGTACACGCCGGAGAAAGTAACCGGCATTAATAAATAATTCATGCGATCTAAAGAATTCACCAAATCCCTAAAAAGCCTAGTTATTTTTGACATAGATGACACGCTGCTGCATACTACGGCTAAAATACGGGTGATTAAGAATGGTCGAACCGTTCGTGAATTAACCAATCAGCAATTTAATAATTATGAACTACAGCCAGGTGAAGAGTTTGATTTTGGCGAATTCCGTAGTGCTGAAAAATTCAATAGGGAAAGTGAACCCATTGAACCCATGATACGCAAACTCAAAACTATATTAAACCACAGCGCCAATGCTGACGTTATCATGCTCACAGCTCGTGCAGATTTTGATAATAAAGATCTTTTTTTAAAAACTTTCAGTGATTTGGGCATTGACATGAGTCAAGTTCATGTGCATCGTGCAGGCAATTTACCTGGTGATGCAATTCCTGCTGAAAAGAAAGCAGTATATGTACGCAAGTATGCTGACACTGGCAAATACGATCATATTAGATTGTATGACGACAGCACCAGCAATTTATCAGTGTTTAAAGAATTGAAAACAGAATATCCCAACATTGATTTTCGTGCCTATTATGTGGGCTCGGCGGGCAACA
>Ga0209085_1000586_pt1 | contig 26264 bp, 26 predicted proteins | sample C_131016_EF_Meta_FD_187310 | JGI IMG/M metagenome (GOLD analysis project Ga0209085, IMG submission 187310) | Freshwater microbial communities from Lake Croche, Canada to study carbon cycling - C_131016_EF_MetaG (SPAdes) (version 2) | ecosystem: Environmental > Aquatic > Freshwater > Lake...
CCCGGGCGCATCGGCGCCTCGAACAGCGCCTGCAAGGGCGAGCCCTGGGGGAAAGCCGGATGCGCATTTGCCATGGACGATCCTGCTACAGCATCGGCCATGTCCAGCAAGACCAAGGGCCGGAGGTATTTGAACTTCTTCTGGAGCGCCGCGCTGCCATCAGAATGAACTAACACCCACCGGGCTTGCCGCGGCGCGCTGCTGGCCTGTAACTGCGCCAATCACAGCCCCAGGGAGAGCAAACATGACAACAGACACCACCATTGGCACCGGCGCCGAGGCGACCTCCGGGCAGCAGATCAGCGTGCATTACACCGGCTGGCTCTATGACCCCGCGGCACCGGAGAATAAGGGCCGGAAATTCGACAGCTCGCGCGATCGCGGCCAGCCCTTCGAATTCACCCTCGGCGTAGGCCAGGTGATCGGCGGCTGGGACCAGGGCTTTGCCGGCATGAAGGTGGGCGGCAGCCGCACCCTCGTGATCCCGCCGGAGCTGGGCTATGGCGCACGTGGCGCCGGCGGCGTTATTCCGCCCAATGCGACGCTGCTCTTCGAGGTCGAATTGCTCGGCATCGGCTGAAAACAATCAAGGCGGGTCTGCCGGTAGACCCGCCTTTCCTCACCCCACAGGGCCAAAGCCACCGCCGCCGCTGGTGTGCAGCACCACCACATCGCCCTGGCGCGGCATGTGGTTTTCCTTGCCGCCGCAGCGCCTGGGTGCCCCCCGCCGAATTGTGCAGCAGTCAGGTGAAGGCCTGGCCGGCCTCGCCGCCCGCCAGGCCCCAGGGCGGGGTGACGCGGCGTTCGAACATCGTGGTCAGCGACATTTCACCGGCCAGCCCAGGCTCGGCCGCAACAATCAGCCGCAGCGGCAGGTCACCCAGCCACCCGGCAAACCGTCCCTTGGCTACAAAGCGCCGATGAAATGCCGCGGCCTGCAGCCCCGCCCGCCGCGCGTTCAAAATATTGCCGCTCAGGCAAACCTCACCCCGCGCCCCCGTCGCCAAGGCCAGGCTGCCGCAAAACCCGGCGAGCAGCGCCAGATACATCGCCTCCACCGCCGCCTGGTCATCGCAGCCCATGGCCTCGGCCAAATGGCCAAAGCCCGCCCCGCACAGCGCCCGCTCGGCCGAAGCATGGCCAAACCGCGCCCGCAGCCGCGCCAGCACCGCATCCTCCTGCGCATCAGCACCGGCCAGGGTCGCATGCCCGCCCTCGGTCGCCACCGGCCCATGGCCTGGCACATGCAGCGCCACACCCAGCCCCGTGCCAGGGCTGACCAGCAGCATCGGCGCGGTGGAATCGCCAATCCCGCCGCCCAGATGAATCCCATCCGCCGGGGTCAAATACGGCAAGAGCCAAGCTTGGGCCTCCAGATCATTGAGCAGGGTCACCCGCGCAATCCCCAGCCGCTCCGCGTCAATCTCGCCCCAATGGCAATTGGTGAGCCTGCATCGGCTGCCCCGCACCGGCCCCGCCAGCGCCAGCAATGCCCGCTCTGCCCGCCGCCCAGCCAGCGCCACGGCCAAGGCCGCATCCAGGCTGGGATAATCCACCACTTTGAGGATCAGCGGATCACAATACCCGCCCGCGCCATCCGCCCCGGCAAACCTCGCATGCGTGCCGCCGATATCGGCCAGCAGCACGCCCCGCCTCACAGCGCCAGCGGCATGCCATGCGCCAGAGGCTCGAGCAGCTCTTCGATCTGGCTGCTCTCATCCCATTCCAGCGCGACCGTCACCACCGTCACCGCGGCGCGGAATTTCTCTGGAATGCGGACGAAATCCTTGCGCGTCGTCACCGGCATGGCCCGCAGGCTCGCCGCCTCCTTCAGCAGCGCCTCCATATCGCCCTCATCGAAGGGGTAATGATCGGCAAAGGGAACCCGCCCCGCCAAAATGGCGCCGGCCTCAGTCAGCGTCGCGAAGAATTTCTGCGGGTTGGCAATGCCGCAAAATGCCATCACCGCCCGCCCGGCCAGCGCCGCCGCCTCAGGCCCCGGCACCAGCCGTGCCCGCAAGACCCGCAAACCGGGGGGCAGGGCGGCCAGCGCCCCCGTCTCGTCCGGCCCGATCAACACCGCTGCATGGCAGCGCGAAGCCGCCGCCGCCACCGGTTCGCGCAACGGCCCCGAAGGGATGACCCGGCCATTGCCAAAGCCATAGCCGCCATCAATGGTCAGCAGCGAGAGGTCTTTCTCCAGCGTCGGGTTCTGCAACCCATCATCCATCACAATGGCCTGCGCCCGGGCCGCGACCGCCGCCCGCGCCCCCGCCGCCCGATCGGCCGAAACCCAGGTCGGCCGTTCATGCGCCAGCAGCAGCGCCTCATCGCCCACATCGCGCACGCTGTGCAGGGTTTCCACCACCCGCACCGGCCCCTTCATCGCGCCGCCATAGCCGCGCAGCAGGAATTGCGCGCCCACGCCGCGCCGGGCCAGGCGCCGGCCAATATCCATCGCCAAGGTCGTCTTGCCCGCGCCGCCGGCCGTGGCATTGCCGCAGCACACCACGGGGATGGGCGCCTTCCAGCCCGGCGCGGCCATGCGCCGCGCCGTCGCGCCGGCATAGACCGCCGCGATGGGGGAGAGCAGCAGGGGAAAAATTCCCCTACCGCCCGACCAGAAACCTGGGGCGCGCATCAAGGCGTTTGGTGTTCCCGTTCCGCTTCAGGCGCCCGCACCTCACCCCCTTCTGGGGAGGGCTCCGCCGGGCGCAACCATGTCACGATCTCATCGGCCAGCCGATCCGCGGTGCCGGTGGCCTGCTGGGCAACCTCACGCGCGGCCTCGGCCATCCGCTGAGCCTCGTTGGCGTTGGATAGCACATCATGCACCGCCGCCGCCAGCGTGGCCGCATCACCCGGCTCCACCACCCGCACGGCCCCAGCCTCGACCAGATCAAGCACCCGCTCCTGGAAATTGCCGGTATGCGGGCCAAGCAGAATGGGGCAGCCCAGCCGGGCCGGCTCCATCGGGTTCTGGCCGCCATGCGGCACCAGGCTGCCCCCCACCAGGGCCACATCGGCCAGCCGATAGAACAACCCAAGCTCCCCCAGCGTATCGGCGACGTGCATCGGCCCCGGCGCCTCGCCCAGCGACCGCCGCGTGCCACCCACCAGCGCCGCCACCTCGGCGCCGCGCTCCGGATGGCGGGGGATGATGATGGTGCGAAGCCCCGGGTGGCGCGGCGCCAGCAGGGCATGGGCGGCGGCGATCACCACCTCCTCGCCAGCATGGGTGCTGGCAGCGACAAAGGTTTTGCCATCATGCCGCAACGCCGCCAGCGCCGCCGGATCATGCGGCAGCGGCGGTGCCGAGGCCTTGAGGTCACCCGAAGGCAGCATCCCCAGCGCCCCCAGGCCGCGTAGCCGGGCCTCATCATTGGTGCTCTGCGGCTGGATCAGGCTGAAGCCGCGCAGCATCCGCCGTGCCGGCCCCGGCGCCCAGCGCCGCCAAGTCTCGGCCGATTTGAACGAGATCCGCGCATTCACCAGCGCCATCGGCACCCGCACATGCTTCGTCGCCAGCAGCCGGTTCGGCCAAAGCTCGGATTCAGCGAAAATCGCAACCGTGGGGTTCCACCCCGCCAAAAACCGCGCCACCCAGGCCAGCACGTCAATCGGCGCGTAGCGATGCTGCACCCTGTCGCGCAGATGCGCAGGCATGCGCTCCATGGTCAGTTTGGCCGAGGTGACCGTGCCGGTGGTGAGCAGGAAATGCGCTTCGGGCAGCCGCTCAGCCAGCGCCTCAATCAGCGGCAACAGCGAAAGCCCCTCGCCCACGCTGGCGCCATGCAGCCAGATCAGCGTGCCGGGCGGCCGATTGGGGTTGCGGCCATAGCGCTCCTCCAGCCGGTCCAGTTCCTCCTTGCCACGGCGGGCGCGCCGTTTCAGCCAGAAGGGCATGAAGGGCGCGGCGGCGGAGGTGGCGAAATGCCACAACAGGCTCATAGCGGTGCTATCCCCAGGGCGCGGTCGGCGGCATCAACGATCTCGCTCAGCGCTGCCTCAATGCTCGGCAGCGCCGCCTCCGCCCCGTCGCGCGGCACCAGAATGGCCGGGCCCATGCACACCACGCCGCGGCCAAAGGGCAGGGGCAGCATCATTCTATCCCAGCTTTTCAGCCGAATATGATGGCTGGCGGCCGCAGCGGTGGGCAGCACCGGCATGCCCGATGCCGCGGCCAATTGGGCGATGCCCGGCGCCGCCCGCCGCCGCGGCCCGCGCGGGCCATCGGGGGTGATCACCACCATGGCCCCATCGCGCAATTGCCGCAGCAGCACCCGCAAGCCAATCGCGCCGCCGCGTGAACTGGAAGCATTCACCATCTCGATCTCAAAACGCCGCACGACCTGGCCAATAAACCGCCCATCGCGATGGCGCGAGACCAGCACATGGCAGGGCCCACGCTCCAAGGCCGGGTTGCCGCGCCGTGCCCGGCGCCAGAGTGCCGGCATGAGCGGCAGCCGCTCATGCCAAAACCCGGCAATAACCGTGGGGTGCTGCGCCAGCAGCCCGGGCAATTGCTCATGCCCGATCATCCGCCAGCGCGTGGTGGCATAGACGAAGGCAAGATAGAGCCCAAGCAGCCATGCCCCCATCGCCTGCACGAAAGGTTTGCGCATCAGGCGTTTGAACATGGCAGTCCATGGGGCATCCGAAGCTTGGTAGCGAGGCCGAAACGCTGACGCAACAGGGCGCCGGCTTCAAGCCACCCCCCGCCCTAGCGTTGATGCATGATTTCCGGCAGCAGCGCGAGTTGCCGGCGGAAGCTGGCGGCGCAGGCGGCCCAGGAAAACCGCTCGGCATGGGCACGCGCCAGGTCACGCGGGCATTGCAGCGCGGCCAGGCAGGCGCTGCGCAAATCCTCATCCAGCACGCCGCCCGGGCTATCCGCCACCACATCGAGCGGCCCCATCACCGGATAGGCGGCCACCGGCGTGCCACAGGCCATCGCCTCCAGCAGCACCAGGCCAAATGTATCGGTGCGGGAGGGAAAGACGAAGACATCCGCAGCCCGGTAGGCGGCCGCCAGACCCTCCCCCATCCGCCAGCCGGCGAAATGCACATCCGGGAAGCGCTGCGCCAATTCGGCCCGCTGCGGCCCATCGCCCACCACCACCTTGGTGCCGGGCAGGTCGAGGCTGAGAAAGGCCTCGATATTCTTCTCCACCGCCACGCGGCCGGCATTGAGGAAGATCGGCCTGGGCAGATTGGCAAAATCATCCGAAGGCCCAGGCGAAAACAGCGAAAGATCCACACCACGGGTCCAGGGCAGCACGCGCTTAAACCCCCGGCTCACCAATTCGCTGTGCAGGCTGGGCGTCGCGGCAAAGGTGCCGGCCCCGGCATTGTGGAAGCGGCGCATCACCGCCCAGGCCATGCGCGGCGGAATGCCGGTGCGGGCGTACAGATATTCCGGAAAGCGGGTGTGGAAGCTGGTGGTGAAGGGCCAGCCCCGACGCAGGCACAGCGCCCGCATCGCCCAGCCAAGCGGGCCTTCGGTGGCGATATGCACCGCACTGGGGCCAAAGCTGTCGGCCAACCGGGTGAGGCGGGAGCGCGGCAGCAGCGCCAGCCTGATCTCCGGATAGCTGGGCATGGGCAGGGTGCGAAACCGATCAGGGCCGATCACCTCCACCGTATCGCCCATGGCCCGCAATTCATCGGCCACCGTGGCCAGGGTGCGGACCACGCCATTAACCTGCGGCGCCCAGGCGTCGCTCACCATAAGAAGGCGGATGGGGGAGAGGCTGCTCTCGGGGCGTTCCAGCGTTGCGATTTCGCTCAAGCGGGAACCGGCTCCGTCACCGCCGTGGTATTGCGCCACATGCTCAGGCGATTCTCGGCCGCCCAGTCGATCAGCCGGAATTGCCCATCGGCATCCTCGACCAGCGCGGTGCAACTCTCCACCCAATCGCCGTCATTCATATACATCACGCCATTCACCTCGCGCATTTCGGCGTGGTGAATATGACCGCAAACCACGCCATCCAAGCCCCGGCGGCGCGCCTCATTGGCCAGCGCCCCCTCAAAGCGGTCGATTGCCTTCACCGCTTCCTTCACCTGGCGCTTGAGCCATTGCGACAGCGACCAATACGGATAGCCAAAGCGGCGACGGACATCATTGAACACCCGGTTGAACACCAGCGCCCAGTCATAGGCCCAATCACCCAGCAGTGCCAGGAACTTGGCATAGCGGATCACGCCATCGAATTCATCGCCATGAATGATGAGGTATTTGCGGCCATCGGCGGCCTCATGCACCGCCTCGCGCACCAGCTTCACACCGGCGACTTCGAGGCCGAGCCATTGCCGGAACACCTCGTCATGATTGCCCGGAATATAGGTCACGCGGGTGCCGGCCTCGGCCTTGTCGAGGATCATCCGCACCACGGTGTCGAACTCATCATGCCAGTACCAGCTCTTCTTCAGCCGCCAGCCATCCACCACATCGCCCACCAAATAAAGATGGTCGCAATCAGTGCGGCGGAGAAAATCGATCAGGAAATCACTTCTGCACCCCCTGGTCCCGAGATGCAGGTCCGAAATGAAGACACTGCGATAGTGGGTCTTGGGTCCGGTATGCTGCATGTCCGACTACCCTATCCGTTCGACTCTGGAAACACTGAAAGATGACGCGACCCGAATAGACGGCCAGCGCGGCATGTCGCGTTAAGTTTGCGTGACGCAAGCGGATCGCGTCAGGCTGAATTGACGAACACGCAGGGCTCGTCATGGTTGTGTCCTTAAACCGCAACCGCTTCGTCATGTCACGCGTTTATCGCCATGATGTGTTGGTCATTTTCAATCCCGTTGCGGGTGGCTCCCGGCGCCGATTCCTGTCGCGTGCGGTCGCAGCAATTCGCGCTGCGGGCGCCGCGGTCGAACTCGCCGAGACCACCCATGCCGGCCATGCCCGCGCCATCGCGGCCGAGGCCGCCTCGCGCGGCGTGAGGCTCGTGGTCGCCGCCGGCGGCGATGGCACGGTGGCCGAGGTGGCAGCCGGGCTGCATGGCAGCGGCGCCGTGCTGGGGCTGCTGCCGCTGGGCACCGCCAATGTCCTCGCCCATGAGCTTGGCGTGCCGCTGCGGCCGGAGAAGGCCGCCGCGGTGCTGCTGCATGGCCGCCAGGTGATGCTGCATCCCGGCCTCGCCCGCTGGCCGGATGGGCGCGAGCGGCTCTTCGTGCAAATGCTCGGTGCCGGGTTTGACGCCGCCGTGGTGCGGGGCATCAACCCGGCCGAGAAGCGCCGCCTGGGCCGGGGCGCCTATCTGCTGGAGAGCCTGCGGCAACTGCGCCGCTATGATTTTCCAACCATGGCCATGGGTTTGGATGGCGGCGCCTTCCAGCCCGCGGCCAATGTCATCATCAGCAAGGGCCGCTTCTATGCCGGGCGATATCACTGCCTGCCGGGGGCGGACCCGCTAAAGCCGGGCTTTGCGTTGCTGCGCTTCACCCGTGGTGGCGCCTTCAATGCCATGCTGGCCGGCCTTAGCCTGCCGCTGCACCTGATGCATCGCCTGCCCGGCGCCTCGCTGTTGCGCGCCGAGCAGGTGGCCTTGTCCGCCGAGGGCGTGGTGCCGGCCCAGGCCGATGGTGATTTCGCCGGCCTCTTGCCGCTGCGGGTGGAAAATACCCCGCAGCCCATCGCCTTTCTCGTGCCGCGGGATTGACGCGCTGGCCCGGCATGCTGGCATGGCGCCATGAACCTCGACACCTGCGTCGCTCATCTCCCACGCGCCTATCCCGGCCCCGGCGGCGCGGTCGCCGTGCTGCGCGGCGGCCAGGTGCTGGCCCGCCACGCCTGGGGCTATGCCAATGCCGAAAGGCGCATCCCCTTCACCCCCGCCAGCCTGTTCCGCGTCTGCTCCATCACCAAGCAATTCACCTGCGCCGCGATGCTCGATGCCTTCCCCGACCCTTCGGTGCTGGATGGCGATGTGCGGGCCATGCTGCCCGGGCTCACGGGCGCGGTGCCGGGGGCGCTGCACCTCGCGCATAATCAGTCAGGCCTGCGCGATTACTGGGCCGTGGCCATGCTGCATGGCAGCCCGGTGGAGGCCCCCTTCGGCGATGCCGAAACAGCGCGGGTATTGGGCGGCACCACCAGCCTGCATTTCGCCCCCGGCAGCCGCTATTCCTATGTGAACCAGAATTTCCGCATTCTCTCCGACATCCTGGCCGCCCGCGCGGGCCAGGATTTCGCCACCCTGCTGCGCCAGCGGGTGCTGCTGCCCGCCGGCATGGCCAGCGCCATCCTCGCCGCCGATACCCGCGCGCTGCCCGATGGCACTGAGGGCTATGAGGGCCATGTCGCCAGCGGCTTTCGCGCCGCCGAGAACCGCATCCTCTGGACCGGCGATGCCGGCCTCGCCGCCTCGCTCGACGATATGATCGCCTGGGAGCGCTTTATCGACGCCACGCGCGACGCCGCCGATGGCCTCTACCGCCGCCTATCAGCGCCCGTGCATTTCGCCGATGGCGCCCCCACCCCATATGGTTTTGGGCTGGGCCGCGGCGAGGAATTCGGCCGCGCCATCACCGGCCATGGCGGAGCGCTGCGCGGCTGGCGCAGCCACCGCCTCCACATCGCGGCCGAGCGGCTCTCGGTGGTGGTGCTGTTCAACCATTTCGGCGATGCTGCCAGCGCCGCGCTGGACCTCTTGGCCGCAACCCTGGGCCAGTTCCGCGCCACCCCCGAACAGCGCCCCGCCCTGCCAGCCTGGCTCGGCGCCTATCGCGAGCCCGAAAGCGGCTTGGCCACGCGCCTCGATGCCACCCAAGATGGCCGCGTGCGTCTTCGCTTCGGCCATGGGCCTGAATTGCTGGAGCCAGCCGAAGACGGCTCAGCCAGCAATGGCCGGACCAGGGTTTTCCTGCGCGACGGCGCCCTGGTCATGGCCCGGCCGCAGGAAAATTTCACCACCACCCTGCAGCCGGCAGCACTGGGCCAATCCGGCAGCATCGCCGGCCAATATCGCTGCGCCGAATTGGACGCCACGCTCACCATCACCGAGGCCGGCGGCGTGGCCTATGGCGGCTTCAGCGGTTTTCTGGGCCAGGGCCGCATGGAACTGCTCGAACCCATCGCCCAAGACCTCTGGGCCCTGCCATGCCCCAGGGCGCTGGACCACACCCCACCCGGCGATTGGACGCTGGATATCACCCGCGACGCCGCCGGCGTGGCGACCGGCGTGACGCTGGGCTGCTGGTTGGCGCGCGGGCTGCGCTACCGCCGCGTTTAGCTCAGCATCGCCCGCTCATATTGCAGCGGCCAGGCCTGGTCGGAATGCAATGCACGGGCGGCCAGCAGCGGCCAGCTCGGCTCGGCCATCAGCTTGCGGCCCATCAAAATCAGGTCTGCCCGGCCATTTGCCAGAATCTCCTCGGCCAGATCGGGCGTATTGATCATCCCCACCGCGCCGGTGGCGATGCCGGCCTCGCGCCGGATCGTCTCGGCAAAGCGCACCTGATAACCCGGCCCCGGGGTGATTTTTTGCCGCGGATCATTGCCCCCGGTCGAGCAATCCATCAGATCGACCTGCCCAGTGGCGGCCAGCATGCGGGAAATCTCCACCGCATCAGCCATGGTGAGGCCCCCCTCCACCCAATCGGTGCAGGAGAGGCGAACAAACAGCGGCAGCTCCGCCGGCCATTCGGTGCGCACCGCGGCCACCACCTCCAGCAGGAAGCGGGCACGCCCGGCCAGATCGCCGCCATAGCCGTCATTGCGCTGATTGCTCAGCGGGCTGAGGAATTCGTGCAGCAAATAGCCATGCGCCGCATGCAGGTCGATGATCTTGAAGCCGGCCTCGCGCGCCAATTTGGTCGAATGGACGAATTCGGCGGTGACCCGGGCAATATCCTCCAGGCTCATGGCGCGCGGCACATGATGCCCCGGAGCAAAGGCCAGCGCCGACGGCCCAATCACCTCCCAGCCGCCATCGGCAATGGCATGCGGCCCGCTGCCCTGCCAGGGCACATGGATGGAGGCCTTGCGGCCAGCATGGGCCAGCTGCACCGCAGGCACCGCGCCCTGGCTTTCGATAAAGGCAACAATCCGGGCCAGCCCATCGCGCTGCGCCTCATTCCACAGCCCTAGGCATTTGGCGGTGATCCGCCCCTCAGCCGAGACATGGGTGGCCTCGGTGCAGACAATCCCGGCCCCGCCGGTCGCCCGCGCACCCAGATGCACCATGTGCCAATCATTGGGCATGCCATCGGTCGCGGAATACTCGCAGAGCGGCGAGAGCATGATGCGGTTCTTCACCGTCACCCCGCGAAAGGTGATGGGACGAAACAGATGCGGGTCACGGCCCGGCTTCTGGAGGCGGCGATGATCTTCGCCGGAATTGGGACCCTGGGGGAAAGTGACTGTGCTCATACACGCAGGTTAACGCCACCTCGCGCCGCTGTCACACCTCCACCACGACATAACTATTCTCCACCGCCACGCTGAAGGCTTCGGCGGCCAGCAATTCGCCGCATTCCACATGCGCGTCATAAGCGCGCGTCTTCACCCGGCGCGGATCGAAGAAGGATTTGCCGGTGCGAATGTCGAATTCCCAGGCATGCCAGGGGCAGCGCACCACCTCACCCCGCCGGGCATACTCATATTGCCCCGGCGCCGTGCTGCAGACATGCCCCATAATCTGCCCAGCCGAGAGTGAAGCCCCCTGATGCGGGCAGCGATCAGCCAGCGCAAAAAACTCACCGCCCAAATTATACACCACAATGCGCTTGCCGCCGGCCTCCGTCACATGCCGCGCACCGGCAGGGATGGCAGCCACCGGCGCCACCACATGCTTCACCACCCGTAAACCGCCCGGGCATTGCCGCCATAAATCGCCGCCCGCGTCTCGGCCGGCAGCCAATTCGGGATCGACAGCCGCGGATCATCAAAATCCCAATGCGGATAGTCGGAGGCATAGAGGATCTTGTCCCAGCCGATCCATTCCATCGTATCCCGCAAATGCTCCGGCCGCTCAGGCTCCTCAATCGGCTGGGTGCTGACCCAGACATGGTCGCGGATATATTCGCTGGGTTTGCGCTTGAGATGCGGCACCTCGCAACGCAGGCTCGGATAAATCTTGTCCAGCCGCCACGCCACCGAGGGCAGCCAGGCCATGCCGCATTCAATCAGCACAATCTTCAGCCGCGGGAAGCGCTCAAACACCCCCTCCACCACCATGGAGATCAGCAGCGACTGGCAGGAGGTGGCATGCTCGCTCACCTCCTCAATATAGAAACTCGGCCAGCCGCCATTGGTCATCGCCCAGCCGGAATAGCCAAAGGCATGAATGCCCACCGGCAGCCCCGCCTCCTGCGCCGCCTCATAAATCGGCCAATAGCGCGGATTGCCCAGCGGCATGGAGGTGCGGCTCATCAGCAGCACCTGCGAGAAGCGCGGATCACCAGCGCGCTTGCGTATCTCCCGCGCACTCGCCTCCGGATCCTCATAGGGCACGACGATGGAGGCCCGCAGCCGCGGCTCCGGCACCACCCATTCCGCCAGCTGCCATTCATTCACCGCATGCGCCATCGCGGCCGAGAAACCATCATTGGTATCCCCCTGGCCCGAGGGTTGCAGCGGGTTCAACAGCCCCACATCAATGCCGTAATGGTCCAGATGCTGCTCGCGGAAAAAGCCGAGATCACTGGCCGGGCTGCCACCCTGCGGCGTCCAGGCATCCCGCCGGCTGGCCAGCGGCTGAGATTTCGGAAAGGGCGTGCCGCGCACATAGCCATGCCGCGGCCGCAGCCCATAGCTGTGCATCCGGTGCCGCATCTCGGCCGAGAGCCAAGGGTCAAAGGCATCGCGCGATGGCGCGCGCGGATGGATATCCACGTCGCACAGCCCCAGCGTGGCCGCGGCGGGCTTCGCATTGGCAAGCATCATGTTCATGCCGGCACCCTTTCAAAACGATTGTACAACGCCGCCGCATTGCCGCGGAGGAATTTTTCGCGATCCACTCCGGGCGGCAGGCTGGGCAGCCCATCATAATTCCAATGCGGGAAATCACTGGCCCAGAGCAGCAAGTCCTGGCTGCCGAGATGGCCCAGCAGCTGCGCCGCCGCCTCATCGGGCGCATCAAAGGGCTGGGCGGTGAGGCGAATATGCCGGCGCACCGTCTCAGCCGGCGGCTCGGCCTGCCAAGGGATTTCAAACCGCACCCCCTTCCAGCCCTTGCTCATCCGCCACAGGAAAGCCGGCAGCCAGCTCACCCCGCTCTCAGCCAGCACCACCCGCAGCCCGGGAAATTGCACGAAGACCCCCTCAGTGATCAGCGAGGCCACCGCACTTTGAAACGCCTGCTGCTGCGCCGCCACATCCTCCATATACCAGGAGACCCAGCCCAGCGAGGTGACAGGGTGGCGATAGGCGCTGCCGGCATGCAGGCAGAGCGGCAGGCCATGCTTCTCCAGCGCTGCATAAATCGGCCAATGGGTCCGCCGACCATGGGGGATCTCACCCATCACCAGGCGCATGGCCTGCACGAAGCGCCGGTCGGGTGCCAGGCGCTCAATTTCGGCCACCGCATGCTCGGTCTCATTGGGCAGCACGATGGAGGCGCGCAGCCGGGCGTCGCGCTCCAGCCACTCCGCCCGCACCCAATTGTTCAGCCCTTGGGTGAAGGCGCGGTTCATATCGGCGTTGAAGATCAACTGCACGCCATAGATCGGGTTGAGAATACCAATGGCCGCACCCGTTTTATCCAGCCAGGCCTGCATCTCGGGCAGGCCCGGAAAGCGGCCTTGCGGGCGCCAATCGGCGCGCACCGTGCGCGGCGCATGGGGCGGGTAGGATTGGCTCTCAAACCCCTCCAGCCCGCGCTGGTCGATGCTGTCGGCCCAGAAGGGTTCCAGATGCGGCCGCAGCGCATCAAGCCCCGGCACCATGGGGTGCAGATCGGCGTCGATGGCGCCTTCAAAGCTGCGCATCACATGCTGCAAAGGCTGAGCGTGCGGCCAGTGATCAGGCTCGCATAAGCATCGCGCACCCGCGCCAGGCGCGGGTTTTCGCCATGAAGCTTGAAGGCGGCGTCATCGGCATAAACCTCCACCAGCATCACCCGGCTGCGATCCGGCTCACCCTTTTTCATCGGCTGCAGCACATCGAATTGCTGGCAGCCCGGCTCCTCCGCCTTGGTCATGCGGGCATGCTCGGAAATGATGGCGGTGAAGGCGGCATGATTGGCCTCCTCCATCTGGAATTCGACGATGATACCAATGCGAGCCATGGCTGGTTTCCTCTTTCTGTTGGTGGCAGGTTAATCCTCAAGCGCCCGGCTGCAAGGGCGTGCCGCCATCCAGGGAGAGAAACATGGCCGCAATGCATCGCCGCACCCTTTTGGCCGCGGGGCTCGCTGCCCCCGCCCTGGCCCAGACCGTCAGCCGCAATGGCCGCGTGGTCATCGGCTTTCCGGCCGGCGGCAGTTCGGATGTGGTGGCCCGGCTCTATGCCGAGCGGCTGCGCGGGGTTTTCGCGCCCAATATGATCGTCGATGGCCGCGTCGGCGCCGCCGGCCGCATCGCGGTGGAACATGTGCGCGATGCCGATAAGGACGGCACGACCTATCTGCAGACGCCGGCCTCGATGCTCACCCTGCAGCCGCATATTTTCCCCCGCGAAGTCCGCTATGACGCGCTGACTGACCTTATCCCGGTCTCCTCCGTCTGTTCCTTTCCCTTCGCGCTGATCGTGCCGATGGCCCATCCGGCGCGTGATCTGGCCGGCTTCGTGGCCTGGGCCCGGGCGCAGCAGGGGGAAATCCCCTTTGCCTCACCCGCCGCCGGCGCCACGCCGCATTTCATGGGGCTGATGCTGGCCGAGGCGATTGGTGTGCGGATGACCCATGTGCCCTATCGCGGCGCGGTGCCCGCGATCCAGGATGTGATCGGCAACCGGCTGAACATGTTTATCGGCGTGCTCGGTGATGTCTCGCCGCATCACGGCCAGGGTGTTCGAATGCTGGCGGTCTCCTCGGCGCAGCGCGTGCCGCGTTACCCCGATGTGCCGAGCTTCGCCGAACTCGGCTATCCGGCACTGACCCAGGAGGAATGGTTCGGCGCGCTGCTGCCCGCAGCCACGCCAGCACCCATCGTCCAGGGCCTCTTCGATGCCATCCGCCAGGTGGCAGCGCGGCCCGATATGGTCGAGGCCCTAGGCCGGCTAGAATTCGCCCCCACAGTCTCCGCCAGCCCCGCCGCCTTTGCCGCGCAAATCCGGGCCGAGCGGGAAATGTGGGGCCCCATCATCCGCAATTCCGGCTTCACGCCGGAATAACGCGCCGGGGCGCGGCCTTCAGCCCCAATCCGCCGGCACAAACCGAAAGCCCTGCGCCTCGCGCAGGATGAAACCCGTGGCGGGGAAGGGAAAGTGAAACCCCGTCACCCGCACCCGATCCGCCGCCATCCGGTCCAGCACCCGCCGGCGCGTGGCCGCCCCGGCAGCACCATCAAAATCGAACAGGGTTTCATAATCCGGCCGCCGGGCGATCAATTCCGGCCGATGGGTGATATCGGCCAGATAAACCAACTCCGCCGCGCCATCGGCAATGTGCCAAATGGTGTGGCCGGGCGAATGCCCTTCGGCCGCATGCATGCGAATGCCGGGCACCGCCTCGGCGCCATCGGTCAATTGCCGAATCTTGCCGGCATAGGGAGCAAAGCGCCGGGCGGTATTGGCGAAATTCGGCCGCTGGCCGGGCGGGCTGCGGGTTTCATTGCCCGCCTCGGTCCACCACGCCCATTCGCGGGTCGGCACCACCACCTCGGCATTGGGGAAGGCCGCGCCGCCTTCGGCCGTGATCAGGCCATTGATATGGTCGCCATGGAAATGCGAGATCACCACGGTGGAGACCCGCGCCGGGTCCAGCCCCGCCGCCGGCATGGTGGCCAGCAGCCGCCCCAGCGTCGCACCCGGCGCCTGCGGGCCATTGCCGGTGTCAAACACCACCAAATCCCGCCCGGTATCGACGATGGTGACCGCATAGATATTGCGATAATCGGTCGGCCCCAGAAAGCTCTCGGCCAGCACCGCCTGCACCTCCTCCAAAGGCGCGTTCCGCACCAGCCCCTGCACGGGCATGATGCGAAACCCGTCATAAATGGTGGTGACGGTGAATTGCCCCAGTTTGAAGCGATAAAAACCCGGTGCCGTGGCCGGCGCCGCCGGGGCTGGCGCCTGTGCCACCGCCGCACGCGCCAGCAGCGGCGCGGCCAGCGCCGTGCCCATCATCAAGCGTCGTTGCGCCATAGTGTTTCCTCCCTGGGAGAAAGGGGGCCAGTGGCCCCCCTTCAGATCAAACCGCGCTCGACCACTCGGCCGGCACAAATATAAAGCCCTGCACCCCAGCCGAGACATGCCGCGCCACATAACCATTGGCCGGGAAGGGGAAGTGATAGCCGGTGACGCGAATGCGGTCAGTCGCCAGCATATCGAGCACCCGGCGGCGAGAGGCCGCGGCCATATCGCCATCAAAGTCAAAGACAATCTGCCATTCCGGCCGGCGCATCATGAATTCCGGCCGATTGGTGATATCGGCCACAAAGATCATCTGCTCATTGCCATCGGCAATGCGATACAGCGTGTGCCCCGGCGTATGCCCATAGGCCGCGATGGAGGTGATGCCCGGCAGCACCTCAACCCCCGCCGCAATTTGACGGATCTTGCCCTGATAGGGCGCGAAACGCCGCGGCACATTGGCGAATTGCGGCCGCTGGCCCTCAGGGCTGCGGCTTTCATTCGAGGCCTCGCTCCACCAGGCCCATTCGGCGGCGGGAACGATAATCTCGGCATTGGGGAAGGCGGCGGCATTGGCCGCATTGAGCAGGCCATTGATGTGGTCGCCATGAAAATGGCTCTGAATCACATGGGTCACGCGGGCCGGGTCAATGCCGGCAGCGGCCATATTGCCGATCATCTTGCCATTGGTGGCCGCGGCCGGCGTCACGCCATTGCCGGCATCAAACACCACCAGCGTGGCATCCTTCTGGGCGAAGGTGATGGTGAAGGGCACCGCCAGCGTGTCGGTGGCCATGAAATTCTCGGCCAGAATGCCCTGCACCTCAGCGATCGGGGCATTGCGCACAAAGCCCTCAAGCGGCCGGCGGAAAAAACCGTCATGCACCGTGGTGATGGTCCAGCCGCCCACCTTGAAGCGATAAAACCCAGGCGCCTGCCCGGCCGGCGCGGCGGCGGGTGCCTGCGCCAGGGCGGGCATCACCTGTGCCGCAATGATGACCGCCGGGGCGGCGAGGGCAATGCGTCGTGCGATGGTCATAAAAATTCCTCTCCGTGGCACAGAGCCTGTTCTGAGCCTGTGATGCGATAAAGCCGCGCGAAAAGCCATGGCAAAGTTTGCCGCCCCGGCGCCGTTTACGCGCGCTCCTTCTTGGGCGGCGCAAAACCCACCACCGCCTCAATATGCGGCGACCAGAGGAATTGGTCGATCGCGGTGGCAGAGGTCATGACATACCCCGCCTCAAGCAGGGCGCGGGCATCACGTTCCAGCGCCACCGGGTTGCAACTGACATAAATCAAATGCGGCTTGGGCCCGCGGGCAATCTGCGCCACCTGCTCGGCCGCGCCGGCATAGGGCGGGTCGAGCACCACCACGGCGCATTTCGCCAATTCCAAAGGCAAAAGCGGCTGGCGGATAAGGTCCTTTCGCCCAGCGGTCACCCGGCCGCCAGCGGCGCGGGCCGCGGCGTCAAGGGCAGCCACCGCCTCCGGATCACCCTCATAGGCCAGCACCCGGGCGCGCTCGGCCAGCGGAAAGCTCAGCGTGCCCAAGCCGGCAAAAAGATCGGCAATCAGCGCCCCGCGCGACAGCTTGGCCGGCAGCGCCGCCAGCACGGCAGCAATGATCGCCGCCTCGCCCTCCACCGTCGCCTGCAGAAAGGCGCCCGGTGGCGGCGCCACAACCCCGCGCCCAAAGCCATGCCGCACAGCGCCGATCTGTGCCGCCACCCCCTCCCGCGTGGCGATGCGCTTGAGGCCCTCGGCCCGGGCGAAATCGGCCAGGCGCTGGATATCCACCGGCGTCAACTTGCCATCCAGCCGCAACAGAACATCCGGCCCGGAATCGAGCAGGTTGATCGCGGCATCAGCGCGCTGACGCAGCGCCTGCAAGGGCCGCAGCGCCACCGCCAGCCGGGGCAGCAATTCCATGATCTCCGGCCGCAAAACCCGGCATTCCGGAATCGCCAGCACGCCCTGAGCCCCATGAAAGCCAATGGTCAGGCTGCCATCGCCCGCGCGCAGTATCGACAAATCTGCCCGCCGCCGCGTGGCCGGCGGGCTGACATGGCCCAAGGTAACCATCGCCTCGGCAAACCCCGCCTGGCGCAGCGCATGCTCCACCCGGCCGCGCTTCCACTCAGATTGCGCCGCCCCCGACCAATGTTGCAGCGCACAGGCGCCGCAGAGCGAAAAATGCGGGCAGGGCGGGTCCACCCGCTCCGGGCTTTCGCGCAGCAAGCGCCCCTCGGCCGAGAGAACTTCCCCGGGCAATGCCCGCGGAATATGCCGCCGCGCCCCATCCGGCGCCAAAGCCACGCCATCGCCCGCGCTGCCCATGGCAATGATGGTGGTCTCGCTCATCGCGGTCCGCGCTCGGCCATGATCGTCTCCACCAAAAAGGCCAGCATCGCCGCCATGAAGGCGAGCATGGCAAGGCTCAGCACAATGGCGATCAGCGCGCCGCTCTGGCCCTCCAGCAGCGCCGCGCCAAAGGTCAGCACCACCTGCAAGGCAACAAGAAACGCCGAGACAGCGCAAAGCTGCACCGCGCGCCGGGCCAGCCGCGAGCGCCGCTGCAACCAGCCCTGCTCATTCGGCCGCGCGGCATCGCCCATCCGGTCCAGAATGCGCGTCAGCCGCGACGTCAGCGCATTCAGCGCCGTCATCGTGGCAGTCAGCAGAAAGGCGGGGGCGAGGGCCAGGCTGATCGCCCTCTCTACCGCCTCAAGCGTTGTCAACCAAAGGCATTCAGGCCGGTCTGCGCGCGGCCGAGGATGAGCGCATGCACATCATGCGTGCCCTCATAGGTGTTGACCGTCTCCAGATTCATCACGTGGCGAATGACATGATACTCATCCACAATGCCATTGCCGCCATGCATATCGCGCGAGAGCCGGGCGATATCGAGGCTCTTACCGCAATTGTTGCGCTTGACGAGCGAGATCATCTCCGGCGCCACGCGCCCCTCATCAAACAGCCGCCCAACCCGCAGCACGGCCTGCAGCCCCAGGGTGATCTCAGTCTGCATATTGGCCAGCTTGAGCTGGATCAACTGCGTCGCCGCCAGCGGCTTGCCAAACATTTTCCGGTTCAGCGTGTATTCGCGCGCGGCATGCCAGCAGAATTCCGCGGCCCCCAGCGCACCCCAGGCAATGCCATAACGCGCCCGATTGAGGCATGAGAAAGGACCCGCCAGCGACTTAACCCCCGGCAGGCGGTTCTCCTCCGGCACAAAAACCTCATCCATCATGATCATGCCGGTCACCGAGGCGCGCAGCGAGAACTTGCCCTCAATCTTGGGCGTCTCCAGCCCCTTCATGCCGCGCTCCAGCAGGAAGCCGCGCAGAATACCCTCATCATCCTTGGCCCAGACGACGCAGACATCGGCGATGGGCGAATTGGTGATCCAGGTCTTAGAGCCGCTGAGCAAATAGCCGCCATCCACCTTCTTGGCGCGGGTGCGCATGGAAGAGGGGTCAGAGCCAGCATCAGGCTCGGTCAGGCCAAAGCAGCCCACCCATTCGCCGCTGCGCAGCTTGGGCAGAAATTTCTGCTTCTGCGCCTCCGAGCCATAGGCATGGATCGGATACATCACCAGGCTGGACTGCACCGAAAAGGCCGAGCGATAGCCTGAATCGACCCGCTCCACCTCACGGCTCATCAGCCCATAGGAGACATAGCTCACGCCAGCGCAGCCATAACCCTCCAGCGTGGCGCCCAAAAAGCCCTGCTCGCCGAACTCATTCATGATCTCGCGGTCGAATTTTTCCTGCCGATTGGCCATCAGCACCCGCGGCATCAGCCGGTCCTGGCAGAAGGCGCGGGCGGCGTCGCGGATCATCCGCTCATCTTCTGAGAGCTGGTCGTTGAGCAGCAGCGCGTCGTCCCACTGGAAACTCGCCTTCACCGGCGTCATGACGTTCATCGCTTAATCCTCCAAATGGCCTAGCCTCCCGCTATGGAGCTGGGAGATGCGAGGTTGATTTTGGCCTGGGGGCCGGCTTGGCAAGGCTCAGCCGGCGTCGGCTGGGGCCTGTTCCATTACATCATGGGTGGCGATGCCGGGGATGGGCGCAGACATCGGCGCAGCCACCATCTCGGCGGCCGGGGCCGCAGGCGCCAGCGCCTCCGCCTCGCTCTCCGCCGCGCGGTCACGCCGGGGCTTGGGAATGGCGATCAGCATAAAGGCCGGAATGCTGTCACCAAAGCCACGCACCGCCGGGCCCAGATCATCATCGCGCCGGCGCGGGCGGTCATCGCGGCCGCGCGCCCGATCATCCCGGCGCGGCTCAGCATCACGGCGCGGTTCGGCATCATTGCGGCGAAAGCGATCCTCGCGGCGCGGCCGAGGGGCGTCGATCACCTCCTCAGGCGGCAGGGCTGCCACCGGGGCCGCGTCACGGCGGGGCCGATCTTCGCGGCCCGGACGTTCACCACGGTCACGGTCACCACGGTCACGTTCGCCCCGTTCACGCTCGGGCCGGCCTCGCGCGCCGCGCTCCTCACGGGGACGATCACCCCGGCCGCCACGCTCAGCCGTGCGGCCAGAGGGGCGCGCAGCGCCGCCACGGCCACGGCCGCGCGGCCGGGTCAGCGCCTCGGCAATCTCCTCATCGGCAATGGTGTCCAGCCCCGGAATGACGATCCGCGGCAAAGCCTGGCCGATCAGCTTCTCAATGCCCGCGACATTGCGCGCATCATCGGCAGTGGCGATGGAGAAGGCGCGCCCCTCCCGACCGGCCCGGCCGGTGCGGCCAATGCGGTGGACATAATCTTCCGAATGGAACGGCACATCGAAATTGAACACATGGCTGAGCCCGCCAATATCAATGCCGCGCGCCGCCACATCCGAGCAGACCAAAAGTTGCAACTCATTCGCCTTGAAGGCGTTCAGCGTCGAGAATCGCACCGACTGGTCCAAATCACCATGCAGAGCGCCAACCTTGAACCCATGCTTCTTCAAAGACTTGAAGAGGATATCGACCTCGATCTTGCGGTTGCAGAAGATCAGTGCATTGCCGACCTCCTCCGAGCGGATCAGGCGGCGCAGCGCCTCGCGCTTGTCATGCGGCTGCACATAGACAAGCCCCGAGGTGATGGTGGTGGCGACCGAGGCGGGCCGTGACACGGTGATCTCGCGCGGGTTCTGCAAAAACGCATCGGCCAGCCGGCGAATTTCCGGCGCCATGGTGGCGGAGAAAAACAGCGTCTGCCGCGAGGGCGGCAACATGCCCACAATGCGCTCGACATCGGGAATAAAGCCCATATCCAGCATGCGGTCGGCTTCGTCGATCACCAGCAGCTTGCAATCGGCCATCAGAATGCGGCCGCGGTCAAACATATCGAGCAGCCGCCCGGGGGTGGCGATCAGCACGTCCACGCCCTCATTGAGCACGCGCTTTTGCTCATCCATGCTCTCGCCGCCGATCAGCAGCGCGTGGTTGAGGCCGAGATACTTGCCGTATTTGACGAAATTCTCCGCCACCTGCAGCGCCAATTCGCGCGTGGGCTCGAGGATGAGGCTGCGCGGCATGCGCGCCTTGGCCCGTGAGCCGGAGAGGATATCCAGCATGGGCAGCACGAAGCTGGCGGTCTTGCCCGTACCGGTCTGGGCGCAGCCCAGAACGTCGCGGTTCATCAGCACAACAGGAATGGCCTGTTCCTGGATCGGCGTGGGGTGGACATAGCCCGCCTCGGTCACGGCGCGGACCAATTCGTCGCTCAGGCCGAGATCGGCGAAGGTGGCGCGCGGCGCGGCTTCTTCCTCGGGCTCATATTCGGTTTCGGCGCTGGCAGGGTCGGCGTCCACGGCCTCAGCGTCCACGGCCCCAGCGTCCACTGCCCCAGCGTCCAGGGCCTCAGCGTCCACGGCCTCGGCGGATAGCGGCTCGGCCTCAGGCAAAGTCTCTGGTGCGGCCACCTCTGGCGCGGCCACCGCAGTTGGCTCCGTGGCAATCGCCGCCTCGGGCCCAGCTTCGCCAGGGTCGGCCACCACAATCATGGCGGCTTCCTTGTTGGTGTCCGTCACTGGCTCTGCCGTGCGGGTGGTGTCTTCAATCAAATGCAAACTCTTTATGAACAGGGTGGTATCACTGCGCCGATGCCGCGCGGCCTCGGCCTTTTGGGTTGCGCTTCGTCGAGCGTCCCGGGCGGGCCTGGCGCGGCTGGGGCAGGCTCTCCCGCCCCGCAACGCGGCTCATATGCGCCGCTAGACTGCGTTGCGCAAGCATTTGCTGGATTTGTGGCCCGCGCCGGGTGGATGACAATTCTGCGGCAAGGCCCGGGCCGCTGCTGTTGCGCCGATTATTCGATGGTGATCCCCGCGGCGCGGATCACCGCGCCCAGCTCCTCCACCTCGCGCCGGGCAATGGCGTCCAGCTCGGCGATGGTCATGGGCGAGAGGGTGGCGCCGGCCTCGGTGGCGCGGGCCAGCAGGGTGGGATCCTGCGCCAATTCGCGCAGCGCTGCATTGAAGCGCTCGCGCATCGGCTGGCTCATGCCGGCAGGGCCATAGAAGGCGAACCAGGCATCAATGGTGAAGCCGGGCAGCCCGGCCTCGGCCGTGGTGGGCACATCGGGCAGGCCGGCGGCGCGGCTGGCACTGGCCATGGCCAGCGCCTTGATCCGGCCGGCCTGCACCAGCTGCACCGCCGAACTCGGCGTGGTGATGAACATCTCCACCCGCCCGCCCACCACATCCTGCAGCGCCGGCGCCGCGCCGCGATAGGGCACATGCACCATCTCAACCCCAATGGCGCGGGCGAACAGCACGCCGGCAATATGCTGGATGCTGCCAATGCCCGAGGAGGCATAATTCATCGCCCCCGGCCGCTGCCGGGCCAGGGCGATGAATTCGGCCAGGTTGTTCACCGGCAGGTTGGGGGCGGCCAGAATCACATGCGGCGCCAAGGTGGCCATGCCCAGCGGCAGGATATCGCGATTCGGGTCCCAGCCAGGGTTCTTCATCATCGCCGGGTTGCCGGCATGGTAGCCGCTATATTGCAGCAGGATGGTGTGGCCATCGGGCGTGGCGCGGGCGGCCGCCTGGATGGCGATATTGCCATTGGCCCCCGGCCGGTTCTCGATCACCACCGGCTGGCCGAGCAACCGGGCCAGCCCATCGGCAAAGAGCCGGGCGGCGAAATCTGTGCCGCCGCCGGGCGGGTTGGGCACCAGCACGGTGATGGGCCGGCTGGGCGCCCAGCCCTGCGCCAAAGCAGGGGTTGCGAGCAGCAGCGGCAGGGTGCGACGTTTCATCGAATAAATCCTCCAAGGGCGGCCAGCACCTCTTCGGGTGCCTCTTCGGCCAGATAATGCCCGGAGTTCACCGCATGACCAGAGACCTGGCCGCTGGCATAGCCCCGCCACACCGCCAGCGGCTCATACCAGGCGCCGATCCGCCCCTTGCTGCCCCAGAGCACCAACAGCGGGCAGGTGATGCGCTGCCCGGCGGCGCGGCTGGCGCGATCATGCTCCAGATCGATGCTGGCGGCCGCCCGGTAATCCTCGCAAATGGCGGTGACGGTGCCGGGCTCGCCCAGGGCGGCGAGGTAATCGGCGCGGGCCTGGGGGTGGAAGAAGCTGCGGTCCTTCGGCTCGCGGCTGGTGTGGATGTCGAACCATAATTCGACATTCTGCGCGATCATCCGCTCGGGGCCAGGATGCGGCTGGGCCAGCGAGAACCAGTGATAATAGCCCATGGCAAAGGCCATATCGGCGTGCTCGAAATGATGCAGCGTGGGCACGATATCCATCACGCAAAGCCGCTCCACCGCTTCAGGATATTGCAGCGCCATGCGGTGGGCGAGCCGCGCACCGCGGTCATGGGCGATGATGCTGTAGCGGGCAAAGCCCAGTTCCTGCATCAGCCCATGCGCATCCCGCGCCATCTCCTGCTTGGAATAGGCCAGGTGGCTGGCGCTGGGCGCGGGCTTGGCCGAGAAGCCATAGCCGCGGATATCGGCGCAGATCACCCGATGGCTGCGGGCCAGCACCGGGGCCAGCTTGTGCCACATCGCATGGGTCTGCGGGTTGCCATGCAGCAGCAGCAGCGGTGGGCCGGAGCCGCCGATGCGATAGCGCACGGCATGGCCGTCGATGTTGCGGGTTTCCAGGTCAAAACCCGGGAAAAAATCTGTGTCGTTCATCTGCAGCCCTGGCCCCTCCGCCCCGATTGCCGCGCATTGCGCCATTGCCCCGCGCCCGCGGCAAGCCGGTTGACGCGCCCCCGGTGGGGTAGCAGCGTGGCGCTTTAACCTCAGGGGGATGCCAGGACCATGGCCAAGGATGATGACGCGCTGTTCGACAAGGGTCTGCCGATCCGCCGCGCCGTGCTGGGCGCGGAATATGTCGATGGCTCGATGGCGAAAGCCGATGATTTCATGATGTCGTTCCAGCGCGCCACCACCGCCATTGCCTGGGGCTGGGCCTGGGGTGACCCGACGCTGGACCGCCGGACGCGCTCGATGCTCAACCTCGCCATGCTGACGGCGCTGGGCAAAACGCCCGAGATCAAGCTGCATGTGAAGGGCGCCCTGAACAACGGCATCTCGGTGGATGAGATCAAGGCCGTGCTGCTGCACGCCACCGCCTATTGCGGCATTCCGGCCGGGCTTGATGCCTTCAAGGCCGCGCATGAGGTGCTGCTCGCTGAGGGCGCATTGCCGGTGAAGGCGGCCAAGCCGGAGAAGGAGGCTGCACCCGCCAAGGCCAAGCCCGCCAAGAAGAAGACCGCCAAGTGAAGCGCCTCGCATTCATCGGCATCGGCAATATGGGTTGGCCGATGGCGGCCAATCTGGTGTCGAAGGGCTTTGACGTCACGGTGTGTGACACCGATGCCGCCCGGGTGGCGCGCTTCGTGGCCGAGATCGGCGGCCATGCGGCCGCCGGTGCCGCCGAGGCTGTGGCCGGGGCGGAGGCGGTGATCACCATCCTGCCCACCTCCAAGCAGGTGGCCCAGGTGGCCGCCCTGGTGAAGCCGGCCATGGCGAAGGGCAGCCTGTTCATCGACATGACCTCGGGCCAGCCTGGCGCCACCCGCAGCATCGCGGCCGATCTGGCCGAGGTGGGGGTGGCGATGATCGATTGCCCGGTGAGCGGCGGCGTGCCGCGCGCCAAATCGGGCGAATTGGCCATTATGGCGGGCGGCGAGGCGGCGGATCTCGACCGCGCCGATGCCGTGCTGCATGCCATGGGCACCTCCATCCATCGCTGCGGCGCCATTGGTGCCGGGCAGGCGATGAAGGCGCTGAACAATCTGGTCTCGGCCGGTGGGTTTTTGATCGGCATCGAGGCGCTGCTGATGGGCCAAAAGTTCGGCCTCGACACCGCCCTGATGGTGGATGTGCTCAATGCCTCATCCGGTATGACCAATTCCAGCCAGCGCAAGTTCAAGCAATTCGTGCTGTCGCGCCGCTTTGACAGCGGGTTTGGCCTGGATTTGATGGTGAAGGATATTGGCATCGCCCTGGAATTGGGTCGCGATGGCGGCGTGCCGGTGCCTTTCTCGGCGCTGTGCCGCGAATTGTGGCTGGCGGCGGCGACCACACTCGGCCCGGGTGAGGACCACACTGCGGTGGCCAAATTCTCCGAGAGCATGGCCGGCAGCGCGCTGGGCGGGGGCAATTCATGATCTGGGAAGCCTTTGCCATTCGCTATGCCCGGCATGAGCGCTCGGCCCAGCTCTGCCACGCCTATCCGGTGGCGGACCCGCATGAGGCGATGCCGCTGGATTTCTTTGTCTGGCTGCTGCGGGCGCCGGATGGGCGGGAGATCGTGGTCGATACCGGCTATGATCAGGAATCCGCCACCAGGCGCGGCCGCCCGCTGGGCCGGCGGGTGGATGAGGCGCTGGCGTCGATTGGCTGTGACACCGGCACCGTGGCCGATGTGGTGATCAGCCACCTGCATTGGGACCATGTGGGCAGCCTGGACCAATTCCCCGCGGCGCGGTTCCATATTCAGGAGCGCGAGCTGCATTTCGCCACCGGGCGGCATATGTGCAGCCCGGCCATTCGCGGCCCCTTTGATTGCGCCCATGTGGTGGCGATGATCCAGGCGCTTTATGCCGACCGGGTGGCGGTGCACACCGGCGATGTGGAAATCGCCCCTGGGGTGAGCCTGCACCGGGTGGGCGGGCATTCCGATGGGTTGCAGGTGGTGCGGGTGATGACGGCGCGTGGGCCGGTGGTGATTGCCTCTGACGCCATGCATTTTTATGCCAATGCGGCGCGGGAGAATCCTTTCCCGATCATCTTCAATCTGGGCGATATGGTCGAGGGCTGGCGGATCACCCGCCGGCTGGCCGGGGGCGTGGAGAGTGCGGTGATCCCGGGGCATGACCCGATTGTGCTCAAGCGCTTCCCCAATGTGGTGGAGGGCGAGGTGGCGGCGCTGCATCTGGCGCCGCTATTTTGATGGAATGATATCAGTGGGTTGTTCGTGATGGCGCGGCATATGCGCTATTCGGACAAATTGCCCCGCAGCCCTGCCCTGGTGGTTTGATCCGGGGCGGGGGAGGGGGGCGGGTGGCATGCTGTCTCCTGGGTTGAAGCGCTGAGATAGCAGATGAAACGGCCGAATTAAAGGAAAAAATACTTGACTGCTTTGCCGCCTCTTGCAGAGGGCGGTGGCATGTGATGGTCGCGCCCTTTGGCTGGGAGAGCCTTGGGCGCGACCGGGCAGGGTCAGGTCGGGCCAAACCGGTAGTTCAGCACTCTTTCAATGGCCGTCGGCGCTGCAGCCGTCTCGCCGCTAAAGGGCAAGTCCAGGATGATCACCAGCGCGAGCAGCAAGCCTATGGCAGCGCCGATGCCGGCGAGTTCGGTTCTGCGGCTCGAATTCGGCGCCACCAGACAGGAGAGGAACACCATAAGGACGCAGATCAACGCCGTGGTCGCCCAGAACAGGCTTGGCAGGCCCAATTCGGCGTAGGAGAGGCGCTCCTCCCGGGCATCCACCAATTGGCGCGACAGGGCGATGGCCTCACGGAACATTTCGGCTTGAAACTCGTTAT